>SL_7KL_010_BRINEDRAFT_10000566_pt1 | contig 17582 bp, 15 predicted proteins | sample SodLak_010_BRINE_FD_10663 | JGI IMG/M metagenome (IMG submission 10663)
GGGTTTCGGCGGCGCGGTCATTCTTCTCAGACATGGGGCGGCGCCTTCTCAGTCATGGCGCGGCGCCTTCTCAGTCATGGCGCGGCGCCTTGGCGGAATTCTGTTCGACCATCGCATCGAGGATCGTCAGGGCCACGCAGAAGGTCGTGCAGGCACCGGCCAGCACATCCGGCTGCATATCCGGGTGCTCGAGGCCCCACAAATCGATCGCCCTGCGAATGCCCCGCCAGCGCTGCTGCATGGCGTCACCCGCCAGCGTGAGGCTCTCCGCGCGCTGCCGCTCTTCCGGTTGCGCGAGGTCACCGCTGCGCAGCGCCGGGCGAAGCCCCAATGCGGCGCCGCAGATCGTATAGGCACTGCCGATCGCGTCGGCACGATTGACGAGGGTGAAGCCCGCCAGCGGCGCGGGAAGGGGTGACGGGGATGCGACGCCGACCGTGTCGATGGCGGCTTCATGCTCGGCCATGGCCCGTGCGAGAATCCGTGGCACGTTGTCCGCCGCGCGGTTGCCCGCCTGCAGATCATGCCAGGTGAGGAGCGTGCGCGTCATCATGGCGAGATGCGCGGCGACCTTGCCGGGTGCCAGCCGGCTCAGCGTGTCGAAACGTTCCTCGGAAACGTCATGCAGGCTTCGCGTAACCCGTCGCAGTGAGAGACTGAGCTGTTCCGGCTTTCCGCGACCCGATGAGTTCGGCATCCATCATTCTTATATTTATGATTGCACACATTGCTTCACTATCCTTCACGTTACATCTTTGACTGCGCATGGCGCAATCGGCGTTTGTGGCTGGCGTGCATAAAATGACGCCAGCCCGCAGGCAGAAAGCTCATTCACGGTGCACGAAGTGCGGGTCACGCCGGTTCGGCGGCTCACTTGTCCCCGCGCCGGCTCACGAAGGCGTCGATCACGTCCTTGAAGCGATGGGCATCCGAATCGAGTGAGGCCGAGACGTCCCTGATCGATCCCGCAGCCTGCCCGGTCTGGTGCGCAGCATCGGAGACGCCGGCCATGTTTTCCGTCACCTCGCGGATCGCCGCCGATTGCTCTTCCACGGCTGCCGCGATCTGGTTCGAGGCGCCGCGCAAGGTATCGACATCGCTGACAATGGCGCCGATGGCTTCCGCCGTGGATCCCGAGACCGACTGGATCGTCTCGATCTGCGTCTTGATCTGGCTGGTCGCCTGCGCCGTCTGATCGGCCAGCGCCTTGACTTCGGCGGCCACGACGGCGAAGCCGCGCCCGGCCTCGCCGGCACGCGCCGCCTCGATGGTGGCGTTCAGCGCCAGCAGGTTGGTCTGGGCGGCGATGGTCGCGATCACCTCGGTGATGGAGCCGATCTGCTGGGAGACCTGGGCCAGTTCGCGCACCATGTCGTCGGCGGCCGAGGCCCGCTGGCTGGCCGAGCCGGAGAGATCCGCAGCAGAGGCTGCCTGGCTGGCGATCTCGCTGATCGAGGCGGAGAGCTCCTCCGTCGCCGCCGAGACGGTGCCGGCCATGGCCTGGGCATGACTGGCGATCCCGGTCATCTGCGCCGCAGCGCTGGCGAGCTCGGAGGCCGTTCCCGTCATGGTGGTGCAGGTCTCGGTGACGCTCTCGGCGACCCGTATCTCCTCCGTCACGACGTTCCAGGTCAGCATCGGGCCGAGATAGCGCCCCTCGCCCGACATGATGGCCGAGACGCGCAGGTTGAGGACTTCCGGGCCGACGCGGATATTGCTGTTGATGGGCAGGTTGGCCGGATCGGCCAGGATGGAGCGCTGATGCGTCGGGCGCTTGTGGAAGATGTCGATATTCTGGCCGAGCAGGTCCTTCGCCCTGATCGGCAGGTGCTCCTCGATTTTCGAGAGTGTCTCGATGCTGGTGGTATTGACGTAATTGATGGTGAAGTTCTCGGGGTCGCAGGTCATCACATTGATCGGCATCCGGTCGATCATCTGCAGGAGGCGCGCCACCTCATCCTGCTGGCGGCGCTTTTCCGTCGCGATCGACCAGGTCAGCACGGCATGCGTATAGGCGCCGCGCGCATCGATCAGGGGCGAGATGGCGAGGTCGAGATACTCGTCACCCAGCCTGATCTGGGCATTATGCGGCAGATTCTTCGGATCCGACAGGATGCGCCGCTGATGGGCGGGATTTTTATGGAAGACGTCGATCGACGTGCCGATGATCTTCTCGGGATCGATATTCAGAAGATGGCCGATCCGCCCCAGCAGCGTGCGCGATTCCGGATTGGCGTAGACGACCTCGAAATCCCGTGTCTCGCAGATCATGACCGCGACGGGCAGGCTCTCGAAGGCCGCGCGCATATCCGGTTGCGCGGCGCTTTGCGGTCTCGCGATTCGTGCAAGCATTCCCATGTGATGTCCCTCCAGCTGCGCTAATGTATGGAAGGGCACACGAAATTGGAGTAAATAAATACTTTAGATTGCCGAAAGGCATGACCGGTCAATCATTAAGTGCCGTTAACGATTGCCGCCTGTTTCTGCGGCATGGTCTTTTGTGAGCCGGCTATATGCATGCCCGCGCCCGCAACGCTCACGGCAGCGACAGAATGCCGGCCGCCCCGTCATCACAGCCGAAGGCGAGCAGCTTGCCGGCGCCGTCCCAGGCGAGGGCGGTGACGCGGCTGCCCTTCACCGCCGGGCGCACCAGCAGTTCCGAACCGTCGCTGACGCGAATCAGCAGGACGCAGCCGTCTTCGTAGCCGGCGGCGCAGATCGGCAGATGCGGGTGACAGGCGACGCGGGTGACGCGCGCCTCGCGAATGCCGAATTCACGCGGCGCCTTGCCGGTCGGCCCCTCCTTGCTGTCGAAGGGCCAGGCGATGACCGCATCGGCGCCGCTCGTGGCGAGCATGTCGCCATCGGCGCTCCAGGAGAGCGAGCGCGGCTTGGCCGCATAGCCCGACATGCGCATATGGCCGCGATCGGGCGCGAGGCGCCAGCCATGCAGCGCATTTTCCTGCATGGAGGTGACGACGAAACGCCCGTCCGGCGACCAGGTCACGTCGAGATGCGAGCCCTTCCATTCGAGCGGATCCGGCTCCTTCTCCAGATTGGGGTACCACAGGCTCACCCCGTTATAATGCGCCACCGCGAGGCGGTAGCCCTTGGGCGCGAAGGCGAGACCGCGGGCGGAGGAGGGCGCCGTGAAACGCTTCTCCTTGCCCTTGCGATCGCGCGCGCTCACCTTGCGCCCCGCGCTCCAGGCGATGCCGCCTTCGTGATGCAGGGCGAGCGCATCGATCCATGTGCCGCCGCTATCGGCGAAATCGCGGGTCGATCCGTCCGCGCCGGTCACCGCGACGCGCCCGTCATCCCCGCCGGTGACGAGGCGCTCGCCATCGCTTGCCGCACACAGGATGCTGCCGTCCGGATGGACCTCCACCCGGTGATCGGCGCCGTCGCGCACCAGCAGCACGCCGCCATCGCCGAGACAGAAGGCGGCGGTTTCCTGCACGAAGCAGATCACACCGACATGCGCGCCGGCATCGACGCGTTGAACGGCCCGGGTGAGGTCGGGGATCGGGTTGTGCGGATTCGTGCTCATGGGGTGGTTCTAGAGGAAATTCCCGCGTTTGTGCAGGCCCGATGCCACATGTGTCATCGCGAAATTTCCCGCAAAAGACGCAAAATCACAAATTCGCCGCTTTCGCGACAAACGGAAGCCCCGAACCCATCAGAAAAATACGTATCTCGATGGTTTCCATGTGGGTTCTTCCGGTAACGTCAGCCCCCCAGCCCCCCGGAAAGATTCACAGCGGAGCAGCCAGAGTCGAGGTCGGGCCGTCCCTTGTGGACGGCCCTTCTTCGTTTCAGTGCCCGGCTCAGGCGCCTTGATGCGGCCCGCCGCCCAGGCCATCGCGAATTCCCCTTGACATGTATATAAGTAAATTCTAAATTACTGACAGCTTCAGAGAGGCGCCGCCCGCAATCCGATGCAGCAGATCGATGCAGGCGAGCCGCCGAACGGTGTTGCAGCCAGATTACCCAATACGAGGATGACAGACCATGACCCTTCCGACCATCTCCCCCGCCGAAGCCAAGCGCCTCATCGATGAGGGCGCCGTTCTCGTGGATGTGCGCGATCGGGCCGAACATGCGCGTGAGCACATTCCCCAGGCGCGCAACTTCGCGCTGAGCGAGTTCGACAAGGGCGAACTCCCGCGTGACGGTGCCAATGTGGTGGTGTTCCACTGCAAGTCGGGCATGCGCACCCTCTCCAACGCGCAGGCGCTCGCCGACAAGGCAGGTGAGACCTGCGACGCCTATATCGTCGAAGGCGGCATCGATGCCTGGCGCAAGGCCGGCCTGCCGGTGGTCGAGGACAAGTCGCAGCCGCTCGACCTGATGCGTCAGGTGCAGATCGGCGCCGGCTCGCTCGGTTTCTTCGGTACGCTTGCCGGCATCTTCATCGCGCCCGGCTTCCTGATCATCCCCGCCTTCGTCGGTGCCGGGCTGATGGTGGCCGGCATGACGGGCTTCTGCGGTCTCGCCCGCGTCCTGATCCACATGCCCTGGAACAAGGCGCTGAAGAACCCGCCGGTCGCCAAAACGGCGTAATCTTCCGGCCCGCCCGGTTCCACGCATACCGCGCGGCGCGTCCTACGCGTGCCGCGCGCATCCCCCTTTTTCTGTGTCAGGCTGACAGATCATGCTCGCCCTCACCCTCACCCAGAGCCTCGCCGGACTGGCATCCGGTTCGCTCGTCGGTTTTTCGCTCGGCCTCGTCGGCGGTGGCGGGTCGATCCTCGCCGTGCCGGCCATGGTCTATCTCGTTGGCGTGGCGAGCCCGCATGTGGCGATCGGCACCAGTGCCGTCGCCGTGGCGGTCAACGCCATGATGAGCCTCGGCTCGCATGCGCGTTCGGGCACGGTGAAATGGCGCTGCGCGGCGGTCTTCGCCGGCGCCGGCGTGCTCGGTGCCGCGCTCGGCTCGACCATCGGGCAGATGATCGACGGCGAGATGCTGCTCTCCGCCTTCGCCGTGCTGATGCTCGTCGTCGGCGCGCTGATGCTGAAGCGGCGCAACGCGGTCGGGCTGCCCGACGTGGTGCTGGGGCGTGACAATTTCGGCAAGCTGGTGATCTTCGGCCTGGGCGCCGGCCTGCTCGCCGGGTTCTTCGGCATCGGAGGCGGCTTCCTCATCGTGCCGGGCCTGATCGCGGCGACGGGGATGCCGATCATCAATGCGATCGGCTCCTCCCTCTTCGCGGTGAGCGCCTTCGGTGTCACGACGGCGGGCAACTACGCCTTCTCGGGGCTGGTCGACTGGCCGGTCGCGGCCCTGTTCATCGTCGGCGGATTTCTCGGCAGCGCCATCGGCGCGCGGGTGGCGCGCAGGCTGGCCGATGCCAAGGGGACGCTGAATATCGTCTTCGCGGCGTTGATCTTCGCCGTCGCCATCTACATGCTGGCACAGAATGCGGGTCTGTTGTAGACCCGCCCCCGGTTCAGCGACCTCCATGAAAGCGAGACCGCATCATGTCCTACATTCCGCTCACCGATGACATCGCCGTCGCGCCACAGCTGCGTCTCGAGGATCTCGATGCGATCGCGGCCGCAGGCTACAAGGCGGTGATCAACAACCGGCCCGACGGGGAGAGCCCGGACCAGCCGCCGCAGGAGGCGATTGCCGCGCGCGCGGCGGAACTCGGTCTGGAATACCGCTTCGTCCCGGTGATCTCGGGGCAGTTCGCGCCGCAAGACGTCGCCGCCTTCCGCACCGCGCTCGACGAACTCGCCGGGCCGGTCGTGGCGTTCTGCCGTTCGGGGACGCGCTCCAGCGTGCTCTGGGCGCTGGCCAATGCCGGTCGAATGCCGGAAGATGAGATCATCGCAATCGCAGGGCAGGCGGGTTACGACCTCTCGGCCCTGCGCGGGAGGCTCGACGGGCATGGCCATTGACATTCTGACGAAGACGGCTGACGCAAAAACACGTCTCGAAAATGTGCGTTGCCATGAACCCGGCGCCCGCGCTACAGACGATGGCGCGGCGACGAACCCTTGTGTGAACGTGAAAGCTTCAGATCTCCAGGCCCTCGAACCGAAGGCCGACAAAGTGGCACAATTGCTGACGGCGCTCGGTCATTCCAAGCGCCTGATGGCCATGTGCCGCATGATGGACGAGGAAGTGTCCGTCGGCACCCTCGCCGAATCCGTGGGGCTCGGCCAGTCCGCACTGTCGCAGCATCTGTCCAAATTGCGGGCGCTCGGGCTCGTCACCACCCGCCGTGAAGGGCAGACGATCTATTACCGCCTCGCTTCCGAGGAAGCGCGCGAACTGATCGGCACGCTCTACAGACTTTTCTGCAAATGAGAATCGCGGGATCCGCGCGGTAATGCAGCGCGTGGATCTGCGCATTGCATCACGGCTCGCCCATCTGCGATCCGATAACGCAATTGTGATCACGGGCGACCATGTATGACCCGCGCCACGGGAATTGCGGCGCGGGTCTGCTGCAGGATTCAGCTGCATTCCTCGCGCGCCCGGCGCAGGGCGGCGGTGAAGCCCAGCAGCGAATAGACATCCGTCGTCTCGTTGCCACGTCCGGAGACGACTTCGAGACGCAGCTCGCTGCCGGCGAGGAATGCATCGACCAGACGGCCCTCATCCGAGGGATCCTTGATCCAGACATTCTCGCCGCTCGTCACCATGGTGAAGCGGGTGCCGTCGACATTGGCGACCGCGTCCTGGCCGTCGCGGGTGGGGAAACCCATCACCACGGCCACTTCGTTGCGCACGTTCTCGGCGGGGCGGAACGAGACGAAGAGATACCCGGCACCGCGCCGCAATTCCTCGGGGAGGCGGCGCTGGGGCTGCGAGAGGGCGTAGCAGACCCTGCTGCCGTTCGCGCTCGCGCTGTAGGCGCCCCAATCATTGAAGGTCCCCAGAAGCGTCGCACCCGATTGTGCATGGGCGCCGCCGGACGGAGCCGCAATCATGGCACCAGCCAGCGCGATGGCGGGGGCGAAGCGGCGGAGAAAACGTGTGAGCATCATGAATCTGACCCTGGACAGTTGGTGGCTCGCCTTGCGGCGAATCGTGCTCGCGGTTTTTCACTACATTGTCCTGAAATGGGCAAAAATACGTTAACCTTTCCTGAATCGGCGGTTTTGCATTGCGCCATGACGCAGCTGCTTCTAATTTCAAACCATCGCCTTCGGCGCACAACAGACCGAGAAGCGGCATCAGCCGCCAGAAGAATCGAGGACCGGATTGCTCTCACCCGGCGAGCTCGCTGCACTGGCCAAGGCCGTCGCGCAGTCGCGTGACCGCGCGGCTTTTGCGCGCCTGTTCGATTTCTTCGCCCCGCGCCTGCAGGCCTACCTGATTCGTCAGGGCGCCGATGCGGCGCTGGCCGAGGAAATCACCCAGGACACGATGACCACGCTCTGGCGCAAGTCGGAGCTGTTCGATCCGGCCAAATCCTCGCTTTCCACCTGGCTCTACCGGATTGCACGCAACCGCCGCATCGATCTCCTGCGCCGCGACCGCTCGACCCTGACGGAGCCCGATGACCCTGTCTTCGATCTGCCCGACGATACCGATATCGAGGGGGACATGGATGCCGCGCAGCGCGACGAAGCGGTGCGGATCGCCATGAGCAGCCTTCCCGACGAGCAACTTTCGCTGGTGCGACTGGCTTTCTTCGAAGGGCTGTCACACAGCGAGATCTCGGAACAGACCGGCCTGCCGCTGGGGACTGTCAAATCCCGCATCCGCCTCGCCTTCACACGCTTGCGGCGCACCCTCGAAACCGGTGGCGTCGTGGAGATCGAATCCTGAGCGGCCGCATGTCCAAGGATGAGTCGGATCATGGCGATCAACGGCACTTGCTCTTGAATATTTCAATTGAAAATTGCATTGTTTGCTGCCGGGGGCGCCTCGGAGCCCGCGCGGCGATGCGCCGGTCTCGTGCGCGCCGAAGCGGTCGTCGACAGAACCCGGGGTCTTACCGCCCCTTCTCAATCCGCAAGGCGGAACCATATCTGCGACATTATGGTGTGAAACGCGAACGTGGCGGGATCAGGCAGATGGAGCAAGTGTGCACAATGGAGCGCAACAGGCAGGGGAGAAGCGGGGCGGCGCCGTCGTGAACAGTCTCGAATCACGCGATTATCGCGATGCCATGAGCCATGTCGCCGGCGCGGTACATATCGTGGCGACTTCCGATGGTGGGGCCCGTAGCGGTTTCACGGCAACGGCGGTCGCTTCGATATCGGACCGGCCACCCACCCTCGTCGTCTGTGCCAATGCGGACAGTGCCACGACCCGCGCCATTCTCGAAAACGGCATCTTCTCGGTGAACGCGCTCGCGTTCGATGACGAAATGCTGGCCGAAACCTTTGCAGGGCGCACGGAGCTGTCCGGTGATGACCGTTTCGCCGAGGGGCGCTGGGATGCGCTGGAAACCGGTGCGCCGGTCCTTTCCGATGCGCTCGTCGCCTTCGATTGCCGCCTGCAGCAGAGCCCGCTGGTCGCCACGCATCATCTGCTCGTGGGAGAAGTTTGTGCTGTGCGCTACGGGCTGCGGCGGCGTGCCCTGATCTATCGCGAGCGCGCCTTTACGGGGTTGTGAGCGGTTTCGCCGACCAGCCACCGGATGGCCGCACGAATGCGCCGCGTCCGGCGCGGCGCCCGACCACTGCAATGATATGCATGCCTGCTCTGCAAGGCTTCCTGTTGCCTTTGTCGCAGGGATATCCTAAACGCGTCTCCAGTTCATGCTGCGGTGCAGCAGCATGCCCCGCACGGCGCGAGATCCGTCGCTTCCGTGTGCCGGGTCCCGGAGCAATCCTTCCGACAGAGCGGCTTCGTTCCTGCGCGCCGTGATTTTGCGCGATGGACCCTCGTTTGTGATGCGACAGGTAACGGAGCAGTTTCGTGACGATTGATTTCTGGAATCGCCGGCGCCGGGAGTGGTTCGGCAATATTCGCGGCGATCTCCTCGCCGGCCTCGTGGTGGCGCTCGCGCTGATCCCCGAGGCGATCGCCTTCTCGATCATCGCCGGTGTCGATCCGAAAGTCGGGCTTTACGCTTCTTTCTCCATCGCCGTGATCACCGCGATCGTGGGCGGGCGCCCGGGCATGATCTCCGCCGCCACGGCCGCCACGGCGGTGCTGATGGTCACGCTGGTGCGCGATCACGGGCTGGAATATCTGCTCGCGGCGACGGTACTGGCGGGTATCCTGCAGATCGTCGCCGGCATGACCGGCGTCGCGCAGATGATGCGCTTCGTCTCCCGCTCGGTGATGACCGGCTTCGTCAATGCGCTCGCCATCCTGATCTTCCTCGCCCAGATCCCGGAACTGACCGGCGTGCCCATGCTCACCTATGTCATGGTCGCAGCCGGGCTCGGCATCATCTATCTGCTGCCGATGGTGACGAAGGCGGTGCCGAGCCCGCTCGTCTGCATCGTCGTGCTCACCGCAGTCTCGCTGATGCTGGGCTTCGATCTGCGCACCGTCGGCGATATGGGTGAATTGCCCTCGACGCTGCCGGTCTTCCTGATTCCGGATATTCCGCTCAATCTCGAAACCCTGATGATCATCCTGCCCTATTCGGTGGCCGTGGCGGCGGTGGGTCTGCTCGAATCGCTGATGACGGCGACGATCGTCGACGAACTGACCGATACGCCGAGCGACAAGAAGCAGGAATGCGTGGCGCAGGGTGTGGCCAATACCGCGACCGGCTTCATCGGCGGCATGGCGGGCTGCGCCATGATCGGGCAATCGATCATCAACGTGAAATCGGGCGGGCGCGGGCGGCTTTCCTCCTTCGCCGCCGGCATCTTCCTGCTCTTCATGGTCGTTGTCCTGGGCGACTGGGTCGGCGTGATCCCGATGGCAGCACTCGTTGCGGTGATGATCATGGTCTCGATCGGCACCTTCTCCTGGACCTCGATCCGCAATCTGCGCGACCATCCCCGCTCCTCCTCCGTGGTGATGCTGGCTACCGTGATCACGGTGGTCGGCACCCATAACCTCGCCATCGGCGTGCTGGTCGGCGTGCTGCTCTCGGGGATATTCTTCGCCTGGAAGATCTCCCAGATCTTCCGCATCACCTCCACGCTCTCATCCGACGGGGCGCATCGCACCTACCGGGTCGAGGGGCAGCTGTTCTTCGCATCGGCTGAAGATTTCTCCGCCGCCTTCGATTTCCGCGAGGCGCTGGAGAAAGTCACGATCGACGTTTCGCGCGCCCATATCTGGGATATCTCCAGCGTCGCGGCCCTCGACATGGTGGTGTTGAAATTCCGCCGTGAGGGCGCCGAGGTCGAACTCGCGGGCATGAACGAAGCCAGTGAAACCCTCGTCGACAGGCTCGCCATCCACGACAAGCCGGGCGCCATGGACAAGTTGATGGGACATTGACCGGATCCATGCCCGGTCTGGCCCGAATCGGCTGGTTTTTTGATCGCGAACCCGTCATTCTGCGATGAACGAACGCGATGACGGCTTGGGCCATCGGCGCACAAGCAATATCGAAAGGGAGGCGGCATGCCCGCACTGGTGGCGCTGATCGACGGTTCGATCTATTCGCAAAGCGTTTGCGACCACACCGCCTGGGTCGCGCAGAAGACCGGCTACCCGGTCACGCTCATGCATGTGCTGGGGCGCCGTGACGTCTCGACGGCGCCGGCTGATCTCTCGGGCGCGATCAATGCGGATGCGCGCGAGAATCTCCTCGCCGAACTGGCCTCGCATGACGAGGAGCGCGCGCGGCTCGCGCAAAAGCGCGGGCGGCTGATCCTCGAGGAAGCGCGCGCGCGTATCGGCGGGCAGGGGATCGACGAGATCGCCACGCGCCTGCGCAACGGCGATCTCGTCGAGGCCTTGCAGGAAACCGAGAGCGATGCCGCCCTCGTCATCATCGGCAAGCGCGGCGAGGCGGCGGATTTCGCCAAAATGCATCTCGGCTCCAATCTGGAGCGGGTGGTGCGCGCCTGCACCCGGCCGATCCTCGTCGCTTCCCGCGCCTTCAGGCCGCAAAACCGCTTCCTGATCGCCTTCGATGGCGGTGACAGCGTGATGAAGGCCGTGCGCCACATCGCTGCCGGCAAGCTCTTCACCGGCATGGAATGCCGCCTGCTCACCGTCGGCCAGCCATCCGCGACGGTGCGCGAGCGGCTCGAAACCGCTCAAAGCGTCCTGCGCGATGCCGGTTTTACCGTCTCGACGGAAATCCGCGAAGGCCAGCCGGAGAGCGTCATCATCAAGGCGATCGAGGCCGAGAAGATCGACCTCCTGGTGATGGGCGCCTACGGCCATTCGCGCATCCGCAGCCTGATCATCGGCTCCACCACCAGCGAGATGGTCCGCTCCTGCCTCGTTCCGGTAATGCTGTTTCGCTGAGCGGGCTCAGTCGCGCGGGCGACGCTGCTCGGTAAATTGCTGCCCGTCCCACCAGCGCAGCATGGTCTCGTCCTCCGGGTCGAGCATCCAGCCGGGCGGTGCGGCGGCGCTCGCGGGGGATGACGTAGCGCCCTGGGTCGCTTGTGGTGAAGGGGCCGATTGAGGCGATGTGGCGGCGCCCGACCCGCTTCCCGTTTCTGCGCTTCCCGTGCCTGCGCTTCCCATGCCTGCAGCACTCATGGCGGCCCCCATCCAGCCACCGGAGCCCTGCCCGGCACCGGCCATCCCGGCTGCTGTCTGTGAGACATCCACATTACCCGAACGCACGTCCTGGGCGATGGCGAAGAGATCGCCGAAGAAGCTGCGCTCCTCGCCGCTCGAGCGGCGATCGGCGCGCCCCTGCTGGAAAAGCCAGATGCCGAAGCCGATCAGGGCGATGCTGATCAGCAGGCTGAAGACGGAGGTTATCAGCACGAACCAGCCGGCCCAGCTGAAGGCGCGAATGCCCCAGTCTTGGACCCCGCCGACCTGTTGGGCATTGGACGGGTTCGAGGCGGAGTAGGCCACGGTGACCTCGGAACCGACAGTGGGCTGCCAGGATTGGCGGCCCCGGCTGGTGAATTCGTGGCGCTGCCCGTCGACTTCGTAGGCGATACGGGCGCGATACATTTGCTGGTTGTTATCGCCGCTGGTGCCCGCGCGCTCGGATGCGATGATCTCGCCGGCGGTCTCGACGGGATCCTGAATGTTGGTGCTCTCGAGGAAGCCGCCGATATTGATGAAGATGATCCCGAAGACGATGCCGAATATGCCGCCGAGTATGCCGCCGCGCTGGCGGTTGCCGTTGCGCCCCCGGCGGCTGCGGACCACGCCGAAGACGCCTTCGGCGACGAGCACGCCGCCCGCTGCCATCTTGGCAGCACCGCGCGCGCCGGGATCCTCCGACCAGTTGGTCGAGAGCGTATTGAAGAAATGCTGGATGCGTTGAAACATGCCTGCCCCCGTTCCTTGCAGCGCACCGGATTCAGAAGATCACGGTCACGCCCGTCACATTTTTTGTCATGGCCGTCGGGAACGGGCGGCCCGGTTCCCGACGGCAATTCGTGCCACGTGTGCCTCAGGGGCACAATCCTTCATTGCTCGGCTCGCCGCGTGCGCACTCGAATGCACGCTGTGTTGCAAGTTGCGGGGTATCGTCTCCGCCGGGGAAGGTGATGGCCCGCTTCCAGACGGCAGAGATGGAATCATCCATCACATGACCCTCGTGCAGAACTGCCTCGATCCCGAAATCCTGGGCGAGATTGACGTCCATGACGATCTCCACGAAAGGCTCGCTGCCCTGCACGCTCTCGGGCCCCTCATATCCCGTCCAGCGCAGCCGCTCGTCGCTGAGTGCGGCAGCACCGGTTTCGAGCGCGAGCAGATCGGTCATCGTCGCGGGCGTGTAGACGCCGTTACGGATGTCCTCGTAGGGCCTGTCGAAGCCGGTGCTGCTGCCGCCCTGATCATGCCAGGGAATCGCCCCCTCGCCGACACTCCCCAGATGGAGGCACCGCAGCGTGAGGCAGTCCATGCCCTGCGCCTCGCTGTCCGATATCACCTGCCGGCTCATGGCGACCAGATCGGCGCTGCGTCCCTGGATCGGACGGAATTCGAAACGGTAGGAAACGTGCTCGCCCGCGCCGAAGGCGTCCGGCGATGGCGTGCGCGCCTCACCGAAGGATTCCGCGATCGCTTCACGGAAGACCTCGCCGAGATTGAACCGGTCGATCGCGACGAAGCTGTAGGGCACCGGCTGTGCACCCGCCGAGCCGGGCGGGCCGGAGCGCTGCTCCATGCCGTAGCGGATGCGATAGCGCGCATGATCTGCGACGCCTTCCTCGTTTTCCAGAAGCAGCACCGCCTTGGTCAGCGGTCCGAGATTGCCGCCCGGTGGAAAGACCGAGTCGGTTTGCGGCATCGTGTCCAGCAGGCGCGCCAGCGCTTGCGAAGGGTCGCCCGGCTCGTACCCTTCCGCTTCGGTGAATGCGACGACGACCGTGCTCAGTGCGGGCGGTTCGGTGGCCGCCACCGCGACGCCCTCCTGGGCTTCGAGGAAGCGCGAGTTCACCCAGCCGGTGCCGTTCGGCAGATCGGGATGGGCGAGCTCCCACCAGGTGCCGCTTTCCACGGCAGCGCTCTCGCCGGTCCAGCGCAGCCCGCCCGCATCGGGGGCAACGCGCGCGAGGATATCGCCATCGGTGCCGGGGAAGGAGCGGATATTGAGCGCGTCACCCGCCGCAACACCCGTCACGCGATAGGCCGTATCCTCCGGCGCAAGCCCCGCCTGCGCGGTGAGAAAGCGCGAATTCACCCAACCGCCTTCGGCGGGAAGCGAGGGATGGCGGATATGCCACCAGTCACGCCCGCCGACATCCTGCACGTTGCCGCTGCGCATGATGTCACGCGCATCCGGCGCCAGACGCCCGACCACATTGCTGCCGGAGACGCCGGCGCGATCGCGCACGTTGAGCATGTCGTTGGGCGCGACGCCGGTGACCTGATAGCCGGAGGGTTGTTGCGCGGGTTGCTGGTCCTGAGCAGGCTGCATCTGCGCCTGCTGCTGCGGCGCCTCTCCATCCGCCTCGATCGCGGCGGCGGCGCGCAGGGCGAGCGGGCGGTCGATCAGGCCGTCCTGCATCATTTCGAGCAGGAGATCCGTGGCGGCAGGTCCGTAACCGGCGAGCTCGTCGATGATCGGCTGCTGCTCGTGCGGCGCCACCCCTTCGAGACGGGCGATCAGCATGATGATCCGGCGCTCGTCCTGCGCAGAGAGCGCGCCAGGCTGTGCCGATGCCTGTGGCTGCAACTGCGCCTGGGTCTGAGTTTGTGTCTGGGCTTGAGACTGGGTTTGCGCCCCGACCTGCCCCTGAGCAGCGGCGGCCTGTGCCGCCTGTGCCGGCGCTTGCCCCACGCTGCCCGCTGCACCGCCGGCTGGCGGCGCGAAACCGGTATAGGGCCGCACGGCGGGCGGCGGCGGCGGATTGAAGGATCCACCCATGAACCCGGCTGCCTGCCAGGGTTCGATGCGACCATCATCGACAAATTCGACGATCAACTCGAAGCCGGACGGGCCGAAACGCAGCAGCTCACGCCGGATATCAAAGTACTCGTCGGACGGCGCCTCGTCGAGGTTCGCCGCGATCTGCACCAGACGCTCCATCAACGCAATCAGATCCTGTGTCGAGCCGTTTTCCTGATCCGCAGAGGCGACTGCGCTGCCCTCCGGCACGACGGTGACGAGCGCGCGCCCGGCGACGCGTCCCTGCGTATTGCGAAAGTAGCGGACCTCGAAATCCCCTTCTTCAGAGGGTGCCCGCAAGGTACCGGCGGTGTTGTTGCCGACCCGGATGTTCTCGCGCCCCGAACCTAATTCATCCTCGGGGGCGCTCGCCGCAACGATGCTGATGCGGTCGCTTTGTGCATGCGCTTCGTTCCAGATCACCCGGAAATCGCTTCCGGCTTCAACTTCGAGCGGCGCCATGACGATGACATCGGGATCGACGATGTCGATGATGGCACGTCCGACGACTCGCTCCTGCCCTGTACGCCAGTAGCGCACCTCGTAGGGCCCGAGTTCGTCGGGCGCGTTCAAGGACCTGGATGAATGGCGGCCCACCCGGGCGTTCTGCCTCCCGCTGCCGAGTTCATCGTCCGGCGTGCCCAGCGGCACAATGGTGACACGATCGGCCTGGCTGATCGAATCTCCCCATTCGACCGTGAAGCTTTGTCCGGCAATCGCGGTATCGGGGATATCGAGGCTGATTTCCGGATCGACGACCTCGACGAGGGCGCTGCCGACGACACGTTCCTGCTGGCTGCGCCAGTAACGCACCTCATAGATCCCGAGTTCGTCCGGCGCGCTCAGGGATCTGGATGAACGGGGGCCGATACGTTGATTCTGCCCACCGCTGCCGAGTTCATCGTCGGGAGCTTCGTGCGGCACGATGGTGACACGATCGCTTTGCGCGAGGCGCCGGTCCCAGGACACGCTGAAATCGAGACCGGCATGGATCTCGTCATCGACCTCGATCTGGATATAGGGGTCGCGAACCTCGACCGTGACACGCGCATGCACGCTGTCATCCGAACTGGAAATATAGCGCACCTCATAGGTGCCGAGTTCATCCGGGGCCGTCAATCTCCTTGATGAACGGGGGCCGACACGGACGTTCTGGCTGCCGCTCCCGAGTTCGCTGTCCGGCGTGCCGGAAGGCACGATGGTAACGCGATCCCTCTGCGACAGGCGCTCATCCCAGCGGACGGTGAAGCCAAGCCCCGCCTCGATCCAGCCCGGTACTTCCAGATTGCCGCTGACTATGGTTTCGATCTCGCCTTCCGGCATGAACTGGGAGCTGTCTTCCGGATCGCTGGTCGGAAGGAGATCGGCGAGGTCCGGGAGAATAACGGGGTTGGGATCGACGGGGAAGCCCGGCATGGTCTGGCCCGATTGCGGATCTCCCCCGGGAGCCATGCCAGGCGTGGGAGCCAGAGGCTGCATTTGCGGGTGGTCTGTATCTGTTTCGAAGGCGTCGGGGTCGTCCATCCAGTCGAGCTGCGCCGTTTCCTCCTCCGCGACGGCAACCGTACCTCCGCCCGTCGATCCTGACGAGCTGCCGGCAGCGCCACCCGTGCCGCTGGTCTGGGTTTCGTCATCATCGGAAGTCGCTGCGTCCTCCTCGCCCGCGCCGTCGGCCTCGTCGCTATCCTCTGCTTCGGCTACGCCGGGTATCGGCTCGGCATCCTCCGCCAGAGCCAGTGAAAGCCGGAAATATTCGATGTCTTTACCGGGCGAGAATCCCGGCGGAATCCCGGCAACCTGCCAAACTCCACGCGGATCGCGTCCGTTGAAGATGTCGGTCCGTCCTTCGCTCTGAAGCCCGGGCCCGAACCCAGCCTCGACACGATCACCATCCATGCCTTCGTGCACGGCCCTGTAGGAGTAGGGCAAGCTTCTCATGACCGAGCTTCGCGAGGACATCAGCTGGAAGTCGGTGACGCGGTCATAGGGGCCGCATCGCGTACCGCTCGGCGAGAGTCGATGATAGACGTGATCATCGCTCAGCGTGATCTCCGGCATCAGGTGTACGCCCGGGGATGCGGAGGGGCGCACCGCTTCGTACACTACATGCCGCGTATCTGCACATTCCGCCGCCTGCGCCTGTGTCACGAGAAGCCCCCGCTCGGCTCCCGACAATGCCGGCAGCACAAACGGCGCGAGGCCGAAAGCCAGGGCGATCTTCAGGCTGGAAATGCGTTTCGTCGCGTCGGGTCGGATGGTCATAGTATCCCCCTTGCTGCCCCTCTTGCGGCCCGTCTTGGCGCCCCTCTCGACTCACCGTTTGCGGCGCGCCGTCACCGGAATTCAACGGTCAGAATAGGAAAAACGGGCGCGCGACGCCCCCACCAAACGAAGGGGGTGGGCCGCAAAACCGTCGCAGTTCGTGTATTTTTCGGTATCCTCAAAGGCGCGAATGCGCGCACGATCGACCATTTTTTACAATTATAAATCTCTAATTGCGGAATACCGCCATCTGGCTGGCGCCGCCGAATCGCGGATGCGCGCCGGCGATGTCGGCGAGATCGAGGGCGTAGCCGTGGCGTGCGGCGACGCCTTCCGCCCAGGCGCGAAAGCGTTTTCGGTCCCATTCGAAGCGGTGATCGCGATGGCGCATGCGCCCGGGCTTCACGCCGAGAAGCGGGTTCATCTCGGCATTCGGCGTGGTGACGACGGCGAGCGGCGGGGCGATGTTGTGCAGGAGGACGCGCTCCAGCGCCCGCAGGGAGGCCGGGTCGAGATGCTCGATCACCTCGACCAGCACGATCGCATCCGCTTGCGGCAAGCCCGGCGGCGGGCGGGTGATGTCGCCGGCGATGATCTGCACTTTTCGCGCGCCGGGATGATCGCGCAAGCGCCCGCGCAGCCGCCCCAATGCGGCATCGTCCTTTTCCACCCCGGTGATCGCCACGATCTGCGGATCATCCAGAAGGTGCAGGATGAAGTCGCCGTCGCCGCAGCCGAGATCGAGGATGGCCTGCGCGCGCGCCTCGCGCAGCACCTCCGCCACCGCCCTGAAGCGGGCCTCGTGCAGGAAATTGGTCACGTCTGCCCCTCAGCCGGTCCCGCTGCCGACCCGCCCGGCTTGCGCATCAGCACCACATCGGGGCGCGGGATCGTACAGTA
>SL_7KL_010_BRINEDRAFT_10000568_pt1 | contig 17562 bp, 22 predicted proteins | sample SodLak_010_BRINE_FD_10663 | JGI IMG/M metagenome (IMG submission 10663)
TAAGTAGGCATATAAGTCCTATATTTAAATTATATAGCTATAGCCAATAGCGTGTTTAGTGGAATGATGTTAAGTGTAAAGGATGGAAGACCACCTAAACGAGTGGTCGTACCTAATTGAGAAAGCATTCCCTTTGGCAAGGGCGGGGAAATTTGTTATCTTAGGAAGATATATATTCTGTTTTAAACAGATCATAAACAACCTATTATAACAAATTTAATAATACTATATGAAAACAATAATCAATTATCCAGATTATAAAATAACAAGAAGTGGAAAAATACTATCATTTAAGTGTGGTAGAAATGGAGAAGAATTAAAAGGCTCTATTAATAATAAAGGTTACGTCCAAATTGGATTATCTAATAATGAAGGGAGTCGTACTTTTTTATTACATAGATTAATAGCAAAGCATTTTATTCTAAATCCAAATAATTATCCTCAGATAAACCATATAAATGGAATTAAGACAGATAACAGAATTGAAAATTTAGAATGGTGTACACAATCTCAAAATATTAGACATGCTATAAAAAATGGAATGTATGATAGTATTGTAGGAGAAAACGTAAACCTTGCTAAATTAAATGAAAAACAAGTAAGAGTCATTAAACACTTGTTAGAAGAAACAAACATGATTCAACAAGAAATAGCAGATATATTTAATGTTGGTAGAACAACAATAAAAGAAATTAATTGTGGAAGATCTTGGAAGCATATTAAAATATAACTTTTTTATGAACCGAGTGGCAGATAAAGGCGAAAATGGTATGTCGCCCTGTAATAAAGGGTCTGTAAGTATAGGTTCGAATCCTATTTCGGTTCCAATTATTAATATAAACAATTAAACCAAGGAAAGATAATGTATCAACCAAAGGTATCGACAACACAAAAATACTCTGATAGTCAGGGTGAGCATTTAGTACATAAAGGTAAGTTAGTTTTATTAAGAGATAAAGAATCTGAAATAGAAGCTAATACTTTAGGTCAAAAATCAAAAACACCTAAGTCTAAACCTATCATCATCTCTGAAGCAGAAGAGATAGAAATAGGAGATTGCTATTACGACATTTCAAGAAGGTCTATAAATAAATGTACTGATAGAGTAAAACAAAGCCATTATAATGCATTCAGAGATAGATATAAGAAAGTCTTAGCTCTTCCTGAACATTTCTCTGATAAACATTTGCAAGCTATTGTAGATGGGAAGATGAAAGATGGAGATGAAGTATTACTTAAATGTATATCTTGTATTAGTTATGAAAGTAAAAAATCTGATATACAATGGGATAAAGTATATTTAGACCAACAAAATCACATCACCCTATTTCCTCCTAAACAGTCTTTGGAAGAGGCATGTGAAGAGTATATTCTAGAAAATCCAGCATTTGCTTATGGTAAAGATTCTTTACTAGAAAGGGGATTTTTAGCAGGTGCAGAATGGGCTAAAAAGAATAATTATTAACAATTAAACAAATAGAAAAATGGAAGACTTAAAATATATAGAGAATGAAGTCTCAGATGAAGAACTCAATGAATTAAACTATCAGATAGATAAATTTGCTTATGATAATAATGTATCAATTGAAGATGTAGAATTGGTACATGATGCTTTCATAAAAGGATTTGTTATCGCTCATAGAAATAAAAACCTAAAAAACAATGGTGTAGATGGCTAAATAAATAACTACAGGTAAACTTACTGCTCAAAAAGTAAGCTCAACGCTCAAACAATTAACTAAATAAAGTAAAGAAATATGCAGACTTCTAATATGTGGCAATGGTCCAACGGTACAGAAACTCCAATTGAAGAACTTGATTTAAGATCATGCTTAAAGGCAGCTATACACTGCATGAAGCGAATGAGATATTACTCAGATCAAACAAGGTTCTTTGAATATAAGCTTGATGTATCCAGAACCAAAAAAGATAAGCAAAAAGCAGAGTCTAACATCGAAAGATGTTCTGATGCTAATCTTCTATTTGCAGACAAACTTGAACAACTTAGCAAACGTGCTAATGAACTAGGTACACCAATTCCTAGCAAGTTTGAAGATATTAAGTCGCTGTTATCAGAGAAGTTTCCAAGAAAGAGGAAACAACAAAGCACATCCAGTGAAAATAATATCAAAAAGAAAGCAGAAAAAGTAAATCAAAAACAAGAAGAAGAAGTAAATGCCTACTTCTAAAAACATAACTGCGGAATATATTGACGATGAACATCGTGTAAATATAATGGTGGAGGGTGAGACAGTGAGAACTGTTTCTCCCCAACATCGTAAAACATATAAGTTTACATATGATGGTGAGGAATACTTTTTCCTTTATGAAGAATTTAAAGTAAGAGGAACAATGTATCGACACATATATTTGTTCCCAATAAATGAATTTAAAAACAATAAAATTGAATTATGAGGTATTTTAAACGAATTAAAGACGAAAGTCTTAAAAGATATGGTATTCATATTGGTAAAATATACAAAGAAAATGAAATAGCTTGGACAGATGCTCTAACTAAAGTAACTGTTGCTCAAAGCCACAAAGGTTGTCCTAATAACTGGAAAGAAGTATCTGAAATAGATTATATTAAACAAGAAGGATGGTATATTAGAGGATCAAAAGAATTTAAAGAATGGAATACAAAAAAGGATACTAATGTAAATGGAGGATTTAGTGGTTATTTTTATTGTAATCTTAGAGCTCACCCTATCAATAAGAAAAGGCTCATATGGAGTTTTTCTGATAGAAAACCTGAAGGAATAGAGATAACATTAGCTCAATTACAAAAAATTTATAATGTTAAATTTAATAAACAAATGAAACAATTTTCAATAAAAGTAAACCCAACAACTTCTAAAATACTACAAGAATTAGCATTTGAGAACGGTTGGAGATGGACTGGAGCTAATAACAAAAGTGTAACTTATACAGAAAAACCATATTTGCATTTCTGGGAAGATAAAACTATTTGTTATTTAGATTATGATGATGCTGATCCTGAATTTCCAAGAGTATCTTTAGAAGAGGCTATTGAATTAATCACTACTGAAGAAGAGAAAATTGAAGATGGTGATTGGTTTGCTGTTGATAATTGTGGTTATATGAAAAGTGAAACTTGGGTAAGTAAACTTGGTGAAAAATACTGTTATAATACAGGAAGATCATGGTCATATAATTATTCATTTGTAAAAAATAAAGGTCGTAAAGCAACTGATAAAGAAATAAAAAATGTTCTAATTAAAGAAGCATATGATGAAAATACTACCATTAAATCTTTTTATTACGGAAAAAGTACAGCTACACCTGAAAGAGAACATAAATATGAAAAAGAAGAAGATCTTCTTTTCTATCATGGTCTTTGCGTATATAAAAATGGCGAATGGGCTGAAATAGTAGATGAACCAAAAGAAATATTTGGTTTTAAAGTAACAGAAGAAGGTGCTCAACATAAAGATGATCATACATTTAAATTAGGTTGTAGTGATCATACATATACTTATAATGAGTTAGAAAGAATAATATCTACTCTTGGTCCAGTAGCAACAGATGGTACAATTACTGTTCGTGAATTACGTAAGCAACTTAGAGGGCTTATTGATTCATGATTGTAGCATATGACCTCGAACAATTTCAAAATTTTCACTCATGCTTCGCTGTTGATATAGACAGCGGAGATGAGTATTATTTTGAAATAAGTGATTTTCAAGACGATAGTGTAGCTTACTTTAATTGGTTAGAGAAACAACAAGGAATGATTGGGTTTAATAATCTTCATTATGATTACCCGATGATAGAAGCATTTATTAAGCTATACAATAAAGGATTATATGGAGGAGAATTAGCTAGAGCTTTATATAAAGAAGGTCAAAAAATNATTAAAGATAAATGGGGNTTTCCATATTGGAAGATTCGTATACCTCAACTTGATCTATTTAAGATCCACCACTTTGACAATATGGCTAAGATAACTAGTCTAAAGGATTTACAAGTAGCAATGGGGTGGCACAATGTACAAGATTTACCATTCAAATTTGATCATCATGTAAGTAATGATGAGAGAGAAGCAATAAAGCATTATAATAAAAATGATGTATATTCAACTCTAAAATTCTATAGAGAATCAGAAAGTGAAATTACATTACGTAAAACATTAAAGAAAAAGTATGGTATTAATTGTTTAAACTGGAATGATCCTAAGATAGGTGAACAGATCTTCTTAACTAAATTAGCTGAGAAGAAACAAATACCAAAGAGGGTTCTCAAAAAACAACGTACTAATAGATCTGAAATAGATTTATCTGAGTGTATACTGCCTTATAATATACAAAATAAAGAGATACAAGATTTTGTTGACGACTTAAGTCAAAGAGTAATTGAAAAGACTAAAGGCAGTATTAATCATCGAATAGTATTTGAAGGTATGCCTTATGATTTTGGTACAGGAGGTATACATGGTTGTAAAAGATCAAAAGTGTGGAAAAGGTCAGAAAATTATTTAATAATGACCAGTGATGTAAGTAGTTATTACCCTAACTTATCTATTCAAAATGGATTCTACCCAGAACACCTTGGTTATGACTTTGTGATAGTATATGAAGATATGTATGACACAAGGGTTGAAGCTAAATATGCAGACCCTAAAACAGAAGATACTATAGCTACTGATAAAGGATTGAAGTTGGGTCTTAATGGTGTATATGGTAAGAGTAATGATAAGTATTCATTTCTCTATGATCCTAAATATACTATGATAACTACTATAAATGGACAAATACAATTGTCTGATCTATCTATCACTCTACAGAAAGCAGGGTTCGAAGCTATAATGATTAATACAGATGGTTTTGAATTTGTTGTACATAAAGACAGAGTAGAAGAATACAAAGCTATCTGTGATAAGTGGATGGAAGAAACAAAACTCATATTAGAACATGATCAATATCAAACTCTTGCTATAAGAGATGTTAATAATTATGTAGCACAAACTGTTGATGGAGAAATTAAGCACAAAGGTGCATTTGAAATAGATAAAGATTGGCACAAAGACCCATCATTCAAAATTATACCAATTGCTCTTCAAAACTATTTCATATTTGGAGAACCAGTTGAGAAAACTATTAAAGAACATGATGATATACTTGATTTCTGTGGAAGAGTAAAAAGCAATAGTGGTTATAAAATTAAATATCACTACTTAGATGGAAACGAAGAGAAAACAGATGATCTTCAAAAAACTAATAGAGTTTATCTATCTAACTCTGGAGGATATCTATATAAATCTAAAGGAGATAGAACTTATGCTATTTACAAAGGACAAAAGACTACAGTATTTAACAAATTTAGAGAAAGAGATGATTATGATATCAATTACAATTGGTACATAAAAGAAGTAAGAAAGATCATTGATATAATTGAACCAAAACAGCTAAGCTTTTTATAATGAATAACACAAAAGTAAGTGTATGGAAAGGATATAAAATAAAGTTCGATCACTTAATAGGTAAAGATGTATGGTACAGTAAAATATATAATATGACTGAAGAAGAGTTACTTAAAAAAATAGAACAAGGTCGTAAAACAGGATTAAACTACATTAGTGAATATAATCATAAAAATTCATTAAGTGCAGAAATAGTAAACCAATGCAAAATAACACTTATAGAGATATGGGAAAAACAATAGAGAAACCATTCAAAGTCGATGAAGACAGATTAAAACGTCAACATTATGCACTTTACCAATGGTACAAAAATAATTGCGTAGGAACATTTGAGTGGGCAACTGGTACTGGAAAAAGCTATTTAGCTATACTTGGTATCAGGCACTTAATTAAGTCATATGAAGATAAAGACTTAACTACTTTAATCGTTGTTCCTACTGATTATTTACGTAACCAGTGGAAAGAACACATTAAGAATCATCAAATACCAAATGCGGTAGTAGATACTGTACACAATGTGATCAAAGATGATCATTATTATGATATTTTGGTACTCGATGAAGTTCACAGCTATACTGGAGGAGAAGAGTTCTCTAAAGTATTTGACTGTGTTAGACGACAATTTGTGATAGGCTTAACAGCACAAGAAAGAGATGATCCTGAAGACCAACAGGTTTTGAAGGCAAATGCTCCTATCGTAGACAAACTTCCGTTAAAGGAAGCACTTGAAAAAGGATACGTTAGTCAATTTACAGTATATAATTTGGGATTAGAACTAGATAAAGAAACACAGAGAAGATATGATAAGATGAACAAACAATTCATTAAGTACTTCTCTACTTTTGATTTCAACCTTACATTGATGTTTAATGCTATAGGTGATGATAAAGTGTGTGAAAACATTGCTAAACATATGCAATGGAGCCCAAAAGTAGTTAAAATACATGCTGTACAAGCTAACAGAGTAATGCAACAACGAAAGAAAATGCTTTACTCAGCAGACATCTTACTGGAAACAGCTTTAAAAATTATAGAGAAATTCCCTAATACAAAAACTTTAACCTTTAGTGAGGTTACATCTTCAGCAGATAAATTAAATGAAATGCTTGAAGAGAAAGGTTTTAATACAGGAGTATATCATAGTTCACTTGCAACAGAAGTCAGAAATAAATCTGGCAAATTGGTTGCAAGAGCTGTAAAAGTGGATGGTAAAACAAGATATAAAGATAAAAAAGGAGATATCTACACTTGGAAACAAATCAAGTATGCCTATAAAAAACATAACCTTACACGATTTAGCAAGGATAGGTTGAAAGAACAAGTAATAGAAGAATACCGAAATAATGAATTAGAAATCTTGAATACTGCAAGAGCTTTAAATGTAGGAGCTAATATACCAGGGGTTGAAAATGCTATTTTGACGAGCTTCAATAGTTCAACAATAGATAGTATACAGCGTACTGGTAGAGCAATTCGTAAAGTTGAAGGAAAGAGAGCTAGAGAAATTAATCTCTATATCAAAAACTCTCAATCTGAAAAATGGCTACGAAGTAAGCAAACACAGACACCGAATGTACAATGGATTGAGTCTGTATCAGAAATTGTCTAATTTAACATTAACTACAAAACAATAAATAAAAATATGAAATAAATGTTTAACGATGTATCTAAGTATGTAAGTACGCTTTGTGATTTAAATATTACATCAAATCAATTTCTTCTTTGTTATCTGTTACATATGGATGAAAAGAAAGACGGCAAATACCAAAAAAGAGGTAAAGAAATAGCCAATCTATATAGATATGCTTCCCATAACAAAGGACATATCAAATGGACAAAAGAAGAAATTAGAGATTTAGTAGATAAAGGTTATCTAATAGATCCTTATTACACAAATAACAAATCGTACCCAGATTATCTAGAAGTAACAGAAAAGTTCAAAGACAAAATCTTTGCTTCTAAAGATAGGTTTCAACAATTAAATGAAATTTATCCAGCACTAATTCAAAACTTCAAACATCCATCAGGTCCAAAGATCAAGCTTAAGGTTTGTGATTTGGACAAGATGGAAAAATTATACAAACGTAAAGTAAGAACGAAAGCCCTACATAATACAGTCTTAGAAGTCGTAGAGTGGGCAGTAGAAAACAAACAACTTAATACCAGTTTAGAGAATTTCATCAGAGGGAATCTTTGGAATACTTACAAAGAACAAATGGAAGAGTATGAAGATACCTCAAATATGAACGTAGCAAGATGAAAAACTTATTACACCAAATAGAAAAAGTACGTTCTGGTAATGTAACAACTATTCCTTTTATTCATCCAACTTTGAATAAATATATATTCTTAGGTAAACGGTTGTATCATCTTATAGGTGGTGCAGGAGGTTCAGGTAAATCAGCCTGGATAGATCAAAACTATGCTATAAATCCAATACTATGGATGAATAGATATGGTAAGGATGAAGATATAAAAATAAAAGTAGTTCTAAGATCATTAGAAAGATCAAAAGAACTTCGTAAAGCTAAGTGGGTCTGTATGAGACTTTACTTAACAAAAGGAATATTAATAGACACTGCTTCTATGCTTGGTTGGGGAGAGACTAAAAGTAGAATCACAGATGATTTATATGAAGATATTAAAGAAGCCTATGAGTGGGTAACTTCACTTGAAGAACATATAGAAATTATAGATGGTGCAGAAACACCAACGGGAATTTATAAACATCTAAGAAAAGAAGCTCTCAGCAAAGGGACTTTATATCAATATGCAAATGAAGAAGGAAAAGAGAAATTGTATATGTATAAAGGGGACAAAAGAAAAATTGTTCCTCCAGAAGCGTGTCCAGAAGCAACTCCCTATCAACCAGTATATATACCTGACGACCCTAATGAAGTCACAATATTTATTATCGACCACTTGCAATCATTAAAGAATGAACGTGGTTACAACAACAAACAAAATTTAGATAAAATGAGCGAATATGCTCAAATACTTCGTGATAGATTTGGTTTTTCTCCAGTTATTGTTAATCAACTTAATCGTAACGTTGGAGACACTTTCAGAAGAGTGAAAACTGATCTATTACCTGAAGAAGGTGACTTTAGTGGCAGTAGTAGAATGTTCTACGACTGTGATATGGCAGCAATTTTGTTCAATCCGTACAAATATAACTTGAATACAATGTCAGGTTGGAATATTAAAAAATGTATTCATGAGGGAATAAATAGATTTCGATCACTCCATTTGTTAAAAAATACTTATGGGGCAGATAATCAGATATTTGGTTATCAATTTATCGGTGAAAATGGTATATTTAGAGAAATGACTCATCCCGAAATCATTACGGATAAACATTATGAGGGTATAAAAAATCCTCAAGCAAATCAAAGAATCACAAAACACACAATTTAATTATGTCAGCAATTTGTATCGCAGGTGCTTCTAGCACTGGGAAATCTACATCTGTAGGTGAAGTACCAGAACTAGATATTGAAGGACTGCCACCTGAAAAGACAGTCTATATTAACGTAGCAAACAAAGATTTACCATTCAGAGGATGGAAAAATAAGTATAAAGGAAAAGTAAATGAAGGAGGAAATTACCTCCAAACTGCAAATGCATCTAGTATTGCTAGTTGTATTGCATATATTGAACAAAATAGAGATGATATTGAACACATCGTTATAGATGATTTTCAATACGTAATGGCATTTGAATTTATGTCAAGAGCCAAAGAAGTTGGCTATCAAAAGTTCTCTGATATTGGCGTCAATGCTTCAAAAATACTTTCAGCTGCTAAGAATAGTAGTAAAAAAGTATTCTTTATGTGGCATCCAGAGTTAGACGAAAAATCAGAAATGAAGCTCAAAACTGTAGGAAAGATGTTGGATAACTATTTCAATCCACAAGGATTGTTTACTATTGTCCTATTTAGTACTATCGAAAAAGATGGAGATGAAATGGAATTTAAGTTTGTCACCAACAATGATGGAACTTATCCAGCAAAATCTCCAATAGGTATGTTTGATACCTATATACCAAATGATCTTGGTTATGTCGTCAAAAAGATTGACGAATATAACGAAGGCTAACCCAAAAACAATAAATAAATAATACTATGAGTAATATTGATTTTAACTCACTATCACGATTAAGTAACCCTAATAGTCGCATTAATTACGACCTTCGTTGGAGTAAAAAAACAGGAAAGTTTACTGTTGCAGATGCAGCTTTTGAACGATTGAATCTTAATGATAATGGATTTGATGTTTTCCGTGATGCAAATGGAAACATTGTTTTCATGGTAGTACCAAATGAAGATGCACCACTATATGCTGGTCAAGAAGGATCAGATAAATCTAGTACTTTTAGTGCTACACGTTTGGTAAGTTCATTAGAACTTGAAGAAACTACTACATTTAGAATGAATGAAATAGAGCATGAAGGTGATACTTATATCACACTTGAAGTTCTTGATGTAATCGAAGAATCAAATGATGAGGAAAATGAAGAAGAAGCTCCTCAAGCATCAAGAGAAGAAGAAGCTCCAGAAAATAGTTTTTCTATTTAATAACCAATTTTAATTTAAATACATACATATATACAATATGAGTAATTTTGCAATAACTGAAGAAGACAAAGTATCAGGAAGTAGTCATATACCTGTTGGTATTCATGATAACATCACGATGCTTAAACCAACATTTGAATCACTTAAGGAAGGAAATCCTCCTGTTCTTAAGCTCAATTTTGAAGATGAAAATGGTGCTTCACATGATGATGTTGTTTGGGATGTAGATCCTGAACGAGAGCGTGAGAACGCTGTGAAGTATGAGAAAAAGCATCCTAGAGATGTTAAAGCCAAAGGATGGGTAAAAGGCGAACAAATGAAGCCCGATGAAGCTGTAGAAATTGCTTATGCAAACTTTCGACAGCGACTAAAGCATGTTGCTACTAAATTTGTAGATGAAGAAACAATTACAGAAGCTACAAAAGGTGCAACAAGCTATGCAGATTTTGCTGAAAAGTACATCTCTATGTTTACAGATGAAGTACTTGAAGAAGGAAATCCTGTACGTCTGAAGCTAGCTGCCAATCAACAAGGGTATGCTACACTTCCTAAATATCCTCCGTTTATAGAGGAAATGAGTGTAAAACCTTCTCGACTACAATTCAGTAGTTATGAGAAGCAAGTAATTGCTCAAGCAAAGGAAGATAATGCTTCTGATCCAGATGAATTTGGTGGAAACACTGATTTTAATCCAGCAGCATTTGACGAAGAAAGTCCGTTTTAGATAACTAAATAAATTGGGGATACTGGATAAAGGTATCCCCTTTTTTAATTTCACAATTAATTGGTAAATGTTCGAAATAGAACCAGATATAACACCTGAACTAATATTGGAAAATGTCTCTCAGAAAGAAATCTTTGAGCACTATTTAGATATTACAGTCAAACTAAATGAACTATTTGTCTCTCCATTAAGGAGTGATCAGCATCCTACGTGTAACTTTAATTGGTACAACGGAATGCTGTATTATAGAGATTGGGCAGAAGAAAGACCCAAAGATTGTTTTAATATTGTTCAAGAACTATTTCAGTGTGATTTTTACCAAGCTTTAATTATAATTAAAACCGATCTACTGGATGGAAAAGACCTTAGAATTCCTAGTAATTCTAATGCATATCATCGTAGTCGTAGCTCTAATCAAACGGATAAATCATCTAAAAAAAGAATCCGAGTAAAAATATCAAAATTTCATGTAGAAAATGTAAAATACTTACAACAATACGGAATTACATCACAACAAGTAAAAAAATATAATGTATTCTCTATAAATAAACTATGGTTAGATGGCAGACTTTGCTATACCCATAACTCAAAAGATCCATGTTTAGCTTACTATTTTGGTAAGACTGAATCAGGTGATCAGAGATGGAAGATATATTTTTATAAAAGAGATGTTTATAGATTTATAGGAAATACAAATAGAATAAACGGTTTGGTTCAACTACCAGAAAAAGGTGATCAACTCGTTATTACTAAATCACTCAAAGATGTAATGTGTTTAGACCGATTAGGAGTACCTGCAATAGCTATGCAGAATGAAACTACAATTCCATATGATTATATTATCGAAAATCTAAAGAAAAGATTTACAAATCTATATTCTTTTTATGATTTTGATCGTACAGGAGTTGTAAACGCAAATAAACTAAAAAAACTTTATAACATACCATACATATTCTTAACAAATGGAAAACTTAAAACAACTGATTACGAAGCTAAAGACATTTCTGATTTCATTGTTCTCAACGGACTCAGAGGAGCAGAACAATTCCTCAATAATTGTGGGATCAGAACCACGACTTAAAAAGGAAGCCTTATATGCTGAACTTGGTTATCTCCAAGAGAAGTACGAAAGGTATCCTGATAAAAGGCGATCACAGGCTGTTTCTACAAGAAAAGAAATGGAAAAAGTCCAGCGCCAGTTAGATCAAATCGAAGATACTAATGAAAGAAGATGATTCAAACTTTATTACATCAATAACAATACCACAATTCATTACTAGAGTACAAATTAGCAAAAAACGAAGAGCTAAGTACTATAGTAAATATAAAGGTAAAGGAGCTAAGAAAAAGGTTCCTAAAAAATACCGTGGAGATAAATACTCCTATAATAAAAATGGCTGGTTAGTTAACGAACATGGGAAACGTATGTTAGCTAATCCCAGAGTAGCAGGGAAACCTCGATATCAAGTATTATCAGGTAACAAACTACTATCTGGATATGGAAGCCCACATGTAAGAGCAAAACTTGTTAGAGAGTTAAGAAAATTTTATAGACCCTTTGTTCAAGATCACATAGATCAACATGGCTCAATTGAAAAATTCCCTATTCGTGTAGAATGGGATTGTTACACAGTCGTAGAAGACGATCCTAATTGGGATGCTGGAAACTTATTCTTCTATTATAAATATTTTGAAGATGCACTTCATAAAGATCACGAAGATGAGCCAGATAAATATAAAGCGCTCATTCCAGAAGATAGTGTAAGGTACATAACTCATCCAGCTATGCCTAAAATCATTCCAGTAGACAACTGGGAAGATCGTAAATTTGAATTTAAATTTTATTATGACGACAGAAAAGAACTCAAACGAAGTCCCTGGGTTTCAGATGACTCAGATGACTGAGCAACAAAGATATAGAGCTCATCCAGCTATAGCTAACAGTGATCTTAGGTATTTATCCAATCCTAGATTATTTCAGCTATATAAACAACGACAAGTTGCAGGAGAAACTAAAGATTACCATGCTTTTGGTTCACTTGTAGATGATTATTTATTATCATCACAAGAAGAATTCGATGATAAGTATGTTATGCAAGAAGAAATGGACACTCCTGGATCTCCTAATCAAAAGAAATTTGTCCAACTTATAATGGACCATGAAGGAGATCTTCAAACAGCTGATATTGCTAGTTATTATAATCAATGTTATAGTAAAGGTAATGAAGAAAAAGCTCTAAAACTGTATGGAGAACTTAAAGAATATATTGACTTTCAAAAGATTATAGAGACAAAAACAGTCTATACAGAAGATGATTTAGAAACATTAAATAACATCACTCAAAATTGTAGAAATAACGAAAAAGTAAATAAACTACTTTTTGAAGAAAAATTTGGGTGGATAACCTTTTCACACAAACAAATTACTGACAAAGAATTGTTTGGAATTAACTGGAAAGGTGAAATGGATAGAGTAATTGTAGATACAGTAGATAAAGTTATCTATAACATAGATGTAAAAACTTCCTCTAAATCTTTAGATAGTTTTCCTTATTACTATATGTTATACAATTATGATAGACAACAAGCTTTATATAGAGAATTACTTAAACAAGAGTTAGTTGATGTAGGCATTATTGATGATATAGATGAATATATTATCAAAACCAGATGTATTTACATTAGCTCTCAAAATATTAATCAAGTAGCTTGTATACCAATTCCTGAAAGTGTATTACAGCAAGGAATTGATAAACTTAAAGATGCAGCAGAGAAAATTAAGTATCACAACGAACATGGTTGGGATCAAACTGTATCTTATATGAAGAATAATGGACTCGATCTTTTAGATTGGGAAGAACTTTTAAATAATTAGATTTATGTTTTACTTTAAAAGTACAGTAGATAAGAAGATTAAATCATTAGATAGAAAGATTTGTGAATTAGAAAATAGAAATAGAAAATTAGAAAGAAGTTTAGAAAGACAGGGTATAGAACCAGATTATTATGTACCTTCTCATAAATTAAAAAATCTTAAAACTTTAAATTCAGACTTTAAAAAACTTCTTGAGAAATTAGATTTAAGAATTGTCCACAGAGAACCATCTAGAGAAATAATTGAAATAAAAGAAGATGGGGATTAAATCCCAACTAGGAAAAAGTTGGTACGAAAAGCTTAAAGAAGAATTTAATAAACCTTATATAGGAAAATTGCAAAGGATTGTTCGTGCAGAACGACAAAATTATAAAGTACATCCAGATTCTAAAGATGTATTTAAAGCTTATCGACTAACTCCATTCGAAGATGTTCAAGTAGTAATACTTGGACAAGATCCTTACCCTCATTACCATGCAAATGGTTTAGCCTTTTCTACTACAGAAGATATGGATGATATACCTGAATCCTTAAAAAATATATTTATAGAAGTAGAAAGTGATATAGGTTTTCAACCTAGACACGATCCAGATTTAAGTAGATGGGCAAAACAAGGGGTAATGATGCTCAATAGAGTGCTAACCGTAAGAGATCGAAAATCTCTTAGCCATCAATTAATTGGTTGGGAGAAATTCACTCAAGCAACACTTGATTGTCTTTTTGATAGAGATGATCCAGTGATATTTATTCTATGGGGAAGAACAGCTCAATTGGTGATGAAATATATACCAGATCACCATTATGTAATACCTTCTCCACACCCAAGCCCAAGATCAGCGTATCGAGGGTTCTTTGGTAGCAAACCTTTCAGTAGATGTAACCAGTATCTACATGAACAGGGTAAACAACAAATCGACTGGTTAAAATCAAATATTTAATTAAATAATACTACTACTATGAAACGACAAGTATCAATTAAGAACACTACTTCCAACTCAAAAGATACACACATGATCGAAGCAACCACTTTTGGTGAGCTTCAAGATGAGCTTGGAGTAGACTACTCTGACAATAAAGTTATTGTTCGAGAAGGTCGTCAAACACTTGAACTAAAAGATGCATCTCTACCAGAAGGATCATTTCACATGTACGTAATGCCTAAGAAAACTAAAGCTGGTGCAGACTATAAGTTCCCACAAGAAACAAACTGGGAAGATTTAGGTCACAACGATCTACGAGCAGCCTGCAAAGAAAGAGGACTTCCAGCTGTACACGTACCTTCAGCAGATATGCGAGAATCTCTAGAAGAATTTGTAGAAGAAACTAGTGAAGATAAAGCAGAATTGCTTGCAAAACTGAAGAATGCTATTGACATCCTTGGTGATGTATACTCTAGCGTAGAACAACTTGATGCTGATGGAACTATTGGTATCTCTATCGAAGAACTCGAAGCAGATATCGAGTCCATTCAAGCAGAACTTAACTAATCTGATTAGGGGAGGGAGATTAATCTCTCCCCTTTTTTATTATGATATTAGTTAAAAGAAAGTACCAACACTTGTATTCTCCTGATATATTTCTTTATCATCCATCTACTTTTTCCGATAAAAATCATATAAGAACTATTTTTGATAAATATAGGGAGAATGGTTATAGACAAGAACTTTTTGAAATAGATATAGAAGAAATACATCTATTAACGGGTGAAGATTTAACAGAAGAACAACTTGAATTTATAGGAGAAAATTATATATTTGCTAGCCATTTTATACGAGGTAAAAAAGTTTTAAAGAAAGAACATGCAATTATAGAGGAAGGTGAGATGATGAGACTATTTCAGTATCATCTTGATCCTGAATTACATTATGATTCTTATGATAGATTTCTAAGAATGTCAAAAGATTATTATAGAAGAAATAGATCTGAAAGATTTAAAAAACGTGTTCAAAAATTAATTGAAAAAAGAAAAGAGGAAATATTAAAACCCGTATTTTATGATTTTTATGGAAAAGAAAATGTAAGCATAGAGGAAAAAAACCAAGAAATTAGAGTAAAGGTATATTATGGTGATACTACAATATCTAATCTTAAAACATCACATCCAATTAAAGATTTGTATTTAATGTTTATTTTTCGATCAAATAAACTTAGAGAAGGATTTGGTTTTTCATATTTATATGGAGTAAGATCAACTATAACTGAATCAGAAAGAAGAATTGGATATCAACATTCACATTTACCAAGAATGAGTGATGAATTTTCAAGATTTTGTGTAGGTAGTTCACAAGCTGGTGCATTTACTGTAGAAAAATTATCTACAAAAGAAGATTGTTATGAAAAATTAGAAGAATTTTTAATCACAGTAGATCATTTCATTCAATTTGAAGATCTCAGTAATCCTTTTGTTAAAATATCAGAACTTAGACCTAGCCTTGTTCCTATTATAGGATTAACAGGTCTAGTTAGAGAAGTAACTGAAAGATTTAGAAAAATAATTATAAAAAATAGTGAAGTATCAGTAAATGATTCTAAAGCGGATAATTTAGTTGTTGATCTTAAAATAAAAGATAATGATGAATTACTTAATAGTGTACCTGATTCATTAAAAGCAGTTAAATCACCAGATGGTAAATATTATGAATATAGACAATATATGAGACTTGTATCTAAAGTACAAAAAGGTGATGAAGAAAAAATAATTGAATCATATCCATTAGATGCTAAATTTAAAGGTGAAACAATTACAAGAAAGGTTATACCAGATAACAAAAAAACAATTAACAGTGAACCTGAAGTAAGAATAAACCCTTATGCTAAAAAAGCATTAACAGAATATTATCAAAATCAAATAACAAACATTATTAACGAATATGTCAAAAACAAAAAGCAAAGAAAAGAAGAAGTCGCAGCCAAAAGTAATTGAAATTGATCAAAAACCTACATTAGTATTAGGTAAAGACTTAATGAATCTTTCTAATTATTTTCATAATCAAATTGGAAAGAAAGAATGGTCAGGAATCCTGTTTTATACAGTGGAAGGAACAATCAAAGATATCGCTAACATGGAGTTCAAAGCTGAACATATGATGTTGAAAGATGTTGGAACATCAGCATCTACAGGATATGAATTTGATGAAACTGTGTTTGATTACTTTGATAGTGTACCCAGAGCTGAAGATATGAAGATGGGTATGATTCATACTCATCATGATATGAGTAATTATTTTAGTTCAACAGACATGGGTGAGCTAAAAGATAATGCTAGAAACCACAATTATTATCTCTCTCTTATTATGAGTTTTGATTGTGATTATTCTGCAAAATTAGCCATTCATGCTAAAACTAAAGACTCTACAGTAGTCATTAAAGGTGATGAAGGAGAAGAAATAGAACAAGTAATAACTGGTGAAGATCTATTGTATGTAGCTGATTGTCAAATTGTATTTGAACTAGATCAATACAATATTGATGCAGTAGATGAATTAAAGAAACGTGCTAAAAAGATAGCCAACAAAAAAACTAGAACAGGTTATCAATATGGTTATGGTCATGGATATCAAGGATCATTATATCCTGTAAAATCAGATCATAATAAAAAGAAAAAGAAAAACCCTTTAGCTGATAAAAATGAAGTAGCGAACGGTATTACAGGAGTTCTTTATTGTGACCCACATGGAGCAGATATAGATATTAAACCAGAGCTAGCCTTCAAAAAAATGAATGAAGTGTTAAAAACTCATGAAATAAGTGAGTATATAGATAAAGTAGAAGAATATATGGAGCTAGTAGTTGGGTATAGATTTGGTGGTTCTGAATTAGATATGGAAGAGTTTGTAGATGCAGCTATTGCATATATTGAAGATTTAGATATAAAAGATAATGATTTATTAGAACAGTTTACAGAAATGCTCAAATTCCACTCTTCAGAATATGACGATATATTTGAA
>SL_7KL_010_BRINEDRAFT_10000569_pt1 | contig 17555 bp, 17 predicted proteins | sample SodLak_010_BRINE_FD_10663 | JGI IMG/M metagenome (IMG submission 10663)
TTGCCCCGCCCCGCCCCTGACCATTGGCCCGGGCCGGTTCCGGTACCCGTGCGTGAATCGGGCCGGGGCCCGGAACCTGTGGCGGGCCCGCGAGTCCACCGGAGACACGGATGCATACGGAGGTATCGGGATGAGCCAGACAGTTCTGATGGTGGTGACCAGTCACGGCGAGATCGGCCCCGGTCAGGCGACCGGCGTGTGGTTCGACGAGTTCGCGGAGCCCTATGATCGCTTCCGCAAGGCCGGTTTCGAGGTCAAGGTCGCCAGCCCGAAGGGCGGCCCGGTGCCGCTGGACCCGAAGAGCCTGGAGGCCAGCCATGCGGGGCCCGCAGCCGTTGCCGCGCAGGAGGCCCTGGACGACACCATCCGCCTGGATGCGGACATGAACCACGGGGCCTACGCCGCGATCTTCTTCCCCGGCGGGCACGGGACCATGTTCGATCTGCCGGAAAACCCGCACGTGCAGCGCCTGGTCGCGGAGTTCATGGAAAACGACAAGGTCATGGGGGCGGTCTGCCACGGGCCCGCCTGCCTGGTGGGCGCGATGCTGGCGGACGGCAGCTCCGCGGTGAAGGGGCGCAAGGTCGCGGCCTTCACCAACAGCGAGGAAAAGGCCGTGCAATTGGACAGTGCAATGCCGTTCCTGCTGCAGGACAAGCTGCAGGAACTGGGCGGCGAGGTGGATACCGCCGATGACTGGGCCGATCACGTGGTGGTTGACGGCAAGCTGGTGACCGGCCAGAACCCGCAGTCCAGCAAGAGCGTTGCCGACGCCATCGTGCGGCTGTTGCGCGAGACGGGCTGAGCTCCCCGGAACCGGGCCGGGGTGGGTGAGGCCCCGGTCCTCCTGTGCCGAAATATGAATCGGGTTCAAAAATCGGTACAGGTTCGATAGGATGCCGCTCATGAGCACCGAGGATCGCAGGAAGCGCGAGCGCGAGGCGCGCGAGGCGCTGTTCATCGAACGGGCCCACGAGCGCATCCGCGAGGACGGCCTGCTGGGCCTGCAGATGTCGAAGCTGGCGGCGGACTGCGAGTACGCGACGGGCACGCTGTACCAGCACTTCGCGTCCCGCGAGGACCTGCTGGCGGCGGTGGCGGCGCGCACCACGCGCGAGCGGGCGGCACGGTTCCGGGCCATTCCGGCGCTCGACCTTGGTACACGCTCGCGGATGCTGGCGATCGTGCTGACCGATATCGATTTCGCCGCACACAATCCGGACTACTACCGCCTGACCCAGTACCTCGTGACCGAGGTGGTCTGGGCGAATGTCTCGGCGCCGCGCCGCGCGGCCCTGCTGGAGGCCGGACAGCCGATCAGCGAGGCCGTGCACGCAGTGGTGGCCGAGGCGCGCAAGCAGGGCGACCTGCCGCCGGCGTGCGAGATCTCCGAGGAGGAAATGGGGCTGGGACCCTGGGCCCTGAACGTGGGGATGCAGAGCCTGGCCAATGCGCAGGGCCTGCTGGATGCCTACGACATCCATCGACCCTATGACCATCTGATCCGGCACTTCCATGCCCTGATGACCGGCTGGCGCTGGGAGCCGCGCCTGGACCCGGACGAGCCCTCGGTGGTGCGCGCGGAGACCGAGCGTGTGCGCGCCGTGCTGCGGGAGGCCGGGATCGGCGACGCGGCTGCCGATCGAGAAGAATCCCCGGCGGGGTAGACCGCCCCTCTCAACGCTATTCGCCGGCGGGCAAGGGCCCCGTTGGCCCCGGGAGAGTTTGATGAAGCGATTCATCCTGATGCTGGCGGCAGTAGCCGTCGTGCTTGGCGGTATCTTCGGCTTCAAGGCCTTCGTCGACCAGCAGATCGCGGAGTACTTCGAGGACATGCCGGAGCCGGTGGTGACGATCAATGCCGCCGAGGTCGCGACCGACACCTGGACGCCCCGCGTACGCGCCATCGGCAGCCTGGAGGCGGTGCAGGGCGCGACCCTGAGCTTCGAGGCGCAGGGCATCGTGCAGGCCATCCATTTCGAGAATGGTGCCCGGGTCGAGGCCGGCGATCCGCTGGTCGACCTGGACACCACCCTCGACGAGGCCGAGCTGGAGAATCTGCGCGCCGCCGAGCGCCTGGCCCAGCGCGAGCTGCGGCGGGCGCGCGGGCTGATCGAGCGCAACGATATCTCCGATTCCGAGTTCCAGCGCCGGGTGGCGGAGGCTGAACAGGCCTCGGCCTCGGTGAAGGCCCAGGAGGCCCGCATTCGGCAGAAGAGCCTGCGTGCGCCGTTTGCCGGGGAGCTGGGGATTCGCGAGGTGAGCGTCGGGCAGTTCGTCGGCCCGGGCGAGCCCATCGTGGTGCTGGAGGCCCTGCAGCCGTTGTACGTGAATTTCACCCTGCCGGAACGCCGGCTGGGCGAGATCGCCCTGGGCCAGGAAGTCAGCGTGCAGGTGGATGCCTTCGACGAGGCGTTCAGCGGCGAGGTGACCGCCATCGAGCCGCGGGTGCGTGCGGCCTCGCGCATGTTCCGCGTACAGGCCGTGCTTGCGAACGAGCAGGGCCGCCTGCGCTCCGGGCAGTTCGCCCGTGTGACCCTGGATCGCGGGGATGCCGAGGAGGCCGTGGTGGCCCCTCAGACCGCGATTCGCTTCGCCCCCTGGGGGCAGTCGGTTTTCGTGATCCAGGAGGATGATGAGGGGCAGTTGCGGGTGGAGCAGCGCCTGGTCGAGACCGGTGAGCGCCGCGGTGACCTGGTCCGCGTCCTGGATGGGCTCGAGCCGGGCGAGCGTATCGCCGCCAGCGGCCTGCTGAAGCTGCAGAACGATACCCCGGTGGAGATTACCGAGGACGCCCAGCCCGACGCCGAGCGTGACCCGCGCCCGGCCAATCGCTGAGCGGGGGCGGGCATGCGCTTCACCGACATCTTTATCCAGAAGCCGGTGCTCGCCACGGTGGTGAGCCTGTTCATCCTGCTGTTCGGGGTGCGCGCGGTGTTCGACCTGAACGTGCGCCAGTTCCCCGAGGTGCAGAACGCGGTGGTGACCATCAGCACTGCGTACATCGGCGCCGACGCGGATCTGGTACAGGGCTTCATCACGACCCCGATGGAGCGCGAGGTGGCCGAGGCCGAGGGGATCGATTACCTCGTCTCTACCAGCCGCGCGGGAATCAGCATCGTCGAGGCCCACCTGGAGCTGGACTACGACCCCAACGAGGCCCTGACCCAGATCTCGGCGCAGGTCGACAAGATTCGCAGCGACCTGCCGTCCGAGGCCGAGGACCCGGTCGTGGACCTCTCGGTCGGGCAGGACGTGGCGGCGATGTACATGTCGTTCTATTCCGAACGCCTGTCCAATAACCAGACGACCGACTACCTGATCCGCGAGGTGCAGCCCGAGCTGGCCACCGTCAATGGCGTGCAGCGCGCCGAGATCCTCGGGGCCCAGAGCTTCGCGATGCGCGCCTGGCTGGATGCCGACCGCATGGCGTCCTTCGGGGTCACCGGGCGCGACGTGCGCGAGGCGCTGGAGCGCAACAACGTGCTCTCGGCCGTGGGTCAGACGCGCGGCTCCATGGTCGGGCTGGACCTTACCGCCGACACCGATCTCAGCCGGCCGGAGGAGTTCGAGCAGCTGATCCTGTTCGAGACCGACGGCGACCTGGTGCGCCTGGGCGACGTGGCCGAGGTCGAACTGGGCTCCGAGAGCTACGATACCTCGGTGCGGTTCAATGGCCAGGCCGCGACCTTCGTCGGCATCGAGCTGGCGCCGGACGCCAATGCCCTGGACGTGATCGCCGAAGTCCGCGACGTATTCGACGAGCGCATCCTGCCGCGGCTGCCGTCGGGGCTGGAGGGCGAGATCGTCTATGACTCCACCGACTACATCCAGAGTGCGATCGACGAGGTGCTGGTGACCATCGGCCTCGCCCTGGCGATCGTGCTGGTGGTCATCTACCTGTTCCTCGGCTCGCTGCGCAGCGTGATCATCCCGGCCGTGGCGGTGCCGCTATCGCTGGTGGGCACCTTCATGCTGATGCTGCTGATGGGGTTCTCGCTGAACCTGCTGACCCTGCTGGCGATGGTGCTGGCGATCGGCATCGTGGTGGATGACGCCATCATCATGCTGGAGAACATCTCCCGTCATATCGAGGAGGGGATGTCGCGTATGGACGCGGCGATCCAGGGGGCGCGCGAACTCGCCTGGCCGATCGTGGCGATGTCGACCACCCTGGTGGCGGTGTTCCTGCCGCTGGGCTTCATCGGCGGGCTGACCGGGACGCTCTTCATCGAGTTCGCGTTCACCCTGGCGGCGACCGTCGTGATCTCGGGGATTGTCGCGATCACGTTGTCGCCGATGATGTGCTCGAAGATCCTGCGCGATGGCGCCACCGAGAAGCGCGGACGCATCGAAGGCTGGCTGGATGCACGCTTCGACTCCCTCCAGCAACGCTATCGTCGGCGCCTGCATGGTGCGCTGAATGACCGCTTCACCATCGCGGTGTTCGGTGCCATCGTGCTGGTGTCCTGCTACTTCCTGTTCGTCACCTCGCAGAGCGAGCTGGAGCCGCCGGAGGACCAGGGCTTCGCGTTCTCCATCATGGAGGGCGATGCCTACATGGGCCTGGACTGGCTGGAACGCAACACCGAGTTGACCGACCGCTTCTTCGACGAAATCCCGGAGCTCGATAACATCTTTATCGTGAACGGTTTTGGCGGCGGCCCGGGCATCGCCGGTGCCGGCAACCAGGCCCTGGGCGGTTTCGTCCTCGCACCCTGGGATCAGCGTGATCGGGATACCGAGACCATCCTGCAGGAGGAGCTGCAGCCACGCCTGGACCGCATCCCGGCGCTGGAGGTGTTCGCGATCCAGCCGCCCCAGCTGCCCACCCCGGGCGACGGTGCACCGGTGAGTGTGGTCCTTGGCTCCACCGGTTCGTTCGAGGAGCTGGAGCAGTTCGCCAGCGAGATCATGCAGCGGGCGATGGCGACCGGGCGCTTCATCTTCATGGACTCCGATCTCGACTTCGATCAGCCGCAGGTGGATCTCAAGATCGACCGCGAACGCGCCGCCCAGCTCGGGATCGACATGGCCACGCTCAATGCCGATCTGGCGACCATGCTGTCTGGCGGGTTTGCCGGGCGCTTCGCGATGGAGAACCGCAGCTATCGCGTGATTCCTCAGGTGCAGCGCAGCGAGCGCCTGAATCCGGAGCAGCTGGAAGAGTTGTTCACGCGTACCCGTGACGGCGAGCCGATCCCGTTATCCAGCATCGTGACACTGGAAGAAACGGTGACCCCGCGCTCGCTCAAGCGCTTCCAGCAGCTCAATGCCGTGACCCTGTCGGGCGTGCCGCGGCCGGGGGTGACCCTGGGCGAGGCGCTGGACATCGTCGACGAGATTGCCGCCGACGTGCTCCCCCCGGATGTCAGTGTCGACTATGCCGGACAGTCGCGTCAGCTGAAGGCCGAGGGCAGTGAGCTGGTGGTCACCTTCTTCTTTGCCCTGTTGGTGATCTTCCTGGTCCTGGCTGCTCAGTTCGAGTCCTTCCGCGACCCGTTGATCATTCTGACCACGGTGCCGATGTCGATCGCCGGGGCACTGATCTTCATCAGCCTTGGGGTGACTTCGCTGAATATCTATACCCAGGTGGGGCTGCTGACCCTGATCGGCCTGATCGCCAAGCACGGCATCCTGATCGTGGAGTTTGCCAACCAGCTGCAACGCCAGGGCCGGACGCTGCGCGAGGCGATCGAGGAGGCGTCGGCCCTGCGCCTGCGGCCGATCCTGATGACCACCACCGCGACCGTGGTGGCGATGGTGCCCTTGCTGATGGCCGCCGGGGCCGGCGCCGGCTCGCGTTTCGCGATGGGCCTGGTGATCGCGAGCGGCATGGCGATCGGGACCCTGTTCACCCTGTTCGTGGTGCCCGCCATCTACCTCTATCTGGCGCGGGATCACCATGCCGCCGGTGACGGAGAGCCTGCCACTGCCGCCACGTCCTGATACCCGCGGTCGTGGGCTGTGTGACGGGGCGTTCCCGGCGGCCCGTCACAGGGCCTGTGCGGCGGGTCGCGCCAAAGGCATGCACAGGCTACGGTCTTCGACTACAATCGACCTCCGCAATCCGTCGCGGTCGGTGTTTCGATGCCTGGCTGCACCATTGCGAACCCGAACCCCTGCCGGTCAGTGGCCCTCCCGCTGTCCGGCTTTTATATAAACGATTGTCTATCGGTCGCATCTAGATTATTTATTTGTTATTAGTGATTGCCCTCCCTAATCTAGGCGACCATCACGATTAACCAACGCGTAGGAGAAGGCCACATGTCTGCCGCCAAGAAGTACTCCGCGGGCGTCAAGGATTACCGCGAAACATACTGGATGCCCGAATACACGCCGCTGGATACTGACCTGCTGGCGTGTTTCAAGATTACCCCGCAGCCCGGTATCGACCGCGAAGAAGCTGCCGCCGCTGTGGCAGCCGAGTCCTCCACCGGTACCTGGACCACGGTGTGGACCGACCTCCTGACCGACATGGATTACTACAAGGGTCGGGCGTACATGATCGAGGACGTCCCGGGTGACGACGAGTCCTTCTACGCGTTCATCGCCTACCCGATCGACCTGTTCGAAGAAGGCTCCATGGTGAACGTGTTCACCTCCCTGGTCGGTAACGTGTTCGGCTTCAAGGCCATACGCATGCTGCGCCTGGAAGACGTGCGCTTCCCGATCGCCTACGTGAAGACCTGTGGTGGTCCGCCCATGGGTATCCAGGTCGAGCGTGATCGCCTGAACAAGTACGGCCGCCCGATGCTGGGTTGCACCATCAAGCCGAAGCTGGGTCTGTCCGCGAAGAACTACGGCCGTGCCGTGTACGAGTGCCTGCGTGGCGGTCTCGACTTCACCAAGGACGACGAGAACATCAACTCCCAGCCGTTCATGCGCTGGCGTGACCGCTTCGATTTCGTCCAGGAAGCGACCGAAAAGGCCGAAGCAGAAACCGGCGAGCGCAAGGGTCACTACCTGAACGTCACCGCGCCGACCCCGGAAGAGATGTACAAGCGTGCCGAGTACGCCAAGGAAATTGGCGCGCCGATCATCATGCACGACTACATCACCGGCGGTTTCTGTGCCAACACGGGCCTGGCCAACTGGTGCCGCGACAACGGCATGCTGCTGCACATCCACCGTGCCATGCACGCGGTCATCGACCGTCATCCGAAGCACGGCATCCACTTCCGTGTGCTCGCCAAGATCCTGCGCCTGTCCGGTGGCGACCACCTCCACACCGGCACCGTGGTCGGCAAGCTGGAAGGCGACCGCGCGGCGACGCTCGGCTGGATCGACCTGCTGCGTGAATCCTTCATCCCGGAAGACCGCTCGCGCGGCATCTTCTTCGATCAGGACTGGGGTTCCATGCCGGGTGTGTTCGCCGTGGCCTCCGGTGGTATCCACGTCTGGCACATGCCGGCCCTGGTCGCGATCTTCGGTGACGACTCCGTGCTGCAGTTCGGTGGCGGCACCCTGGGCCACCCGTGGGGCAATGCTCCGGGCGCGACCGCCAACCGCGTGGCCGTCGAGGCCTGCGTCCAGGCGCGCAACGAGGGTCGCGAGATCGAGAAGGAAGGCAAGGAGATCCTGACCCAGGCCGCCCAGCACAGTCCCGAACTGAAGATCGCCATGGAAACGTGGAAGGAAATCAAGTTCGAGTTCGACACCACCGACAAGCTGGACGTCCAACACAAGTGATCGTCCGTGTGCGGGCGGCCTGAGTGGCTGCCCGCACCTTCAGAGAACAAGCGCATAGGATTAACGACATGTCCGATATTCAGAACTTCAAGCCGGTGCAGAAGTACGAGACCTTCTCTTACCTGCCCGAGATGAACGCCGATCAGGTTCGCCGTCAGATCGAGTACACGATTGCCCAGGGCTGGAACCCGGCGGTCGAGTACAGCGAAAAAGAACACGCCATGTCCAACTACTGGTACATGTGGAAGCTCCCGATGTTCGGCGAGCAGTCCGTCGAGGCCGTGCTGAGCGAGATCGAGCAGTGCCGCCGTGCCAACCCAGGCATGATGGTTCGCTTCCTCGCCTACGATAACTATGCCCAGAGCCAGGGCACGGCCTTCGTGGTCGATCGCGGTCGCTAATTAGGGCCCGTACCTGCCGGGTCCGCCTTCGGGCCCGGCAGTTCAGTAAAGCGTTATTTACCGTTGCTGCCGCCAACTGTAAGGAAGTGCCATGAGTAATCCGACATCTGCGTCTGAAGGTCTCTCGGGGCGTGAACGTGCCCTGGAACGGCGCAAAGCCATGTCTCGCAATGGCAAGGCTGCCGTGAAGTCGACCGACCAAACCAAAGGGAGCAGCCGCTCCGCTGGGGCTGCGCGAGATGCGCGCCAGGCGAAGGCGGACCCTGCCCCGGCACCCCAGGCGCGGGAGCCGGAGATGCACTCCAGTGAATCCTCGTCGCAGGTCTCCGTCGAGACCCGCGACACCACGCCCGAGCGCCGCCCGGAACCGGGCGCGCACACGGGCGTCTCGAATGGGCGCCAGGCCGCCCTTGAGCGGCGCCAGAAGATGGCGCGCCAGGGCAAGAAGGCTGTGGGCCGAACCAATACGCGTGCCCAGGCCGCGGGTGGCATGGCCCCCGCCGGCGCCGAGCGTTCGCGCCAGCTGGAAGCCCTGGCCCAGTCGCAGAACGTCGAGGTCGACTGCTCGAACATGAGCGGTCGCGAGATCTGCCGCCTGCGACGTCAGGCGCTCTCCACGGAAGGCAAGAAGGCCGTTGCGCCGGAACCGCGCCGTGGGGATCGCATCAAGGGATCGGAGCCGGTGGCTGCGCCCGCCCAGGAATCCAAGAAGGACTGTGGTTGCGGCTGCAAGGGCGAGAAGGCAGAGCGCGATGCGTCGGTCAACACCGCCCCGAGCCGCGACGCCGCGATGGTCGAAAGCGGCCTGGACCAGCTGTGCGACAAGGTCGAATCCGGGGGTGAGGCCGCTGGCCCGCATCCGATGATCTCGGAGGTTCGCGCGATCTGCATGGCGCGCCGGGATGCCATGGCGCAGACCGGCAAGAAGGCCCAGCGTCGGCGTTTTAACGGCGGTCAGGCTCGCGGCACCATGCCGCAGGAAGGCGCCTGGAAGGCCGCCAAGCGCCAAGGGATGTCCGCCCGCGAAGTCGCTCGGCAGCGCCGTGAAGAACTGTGCAAGCTGGGCCGTGGCTCGGCCGAGCCGGGGCGTCCCTGTGGCCGGCCGCGCCCTGTCGAGGGCGATGCGCCGGCGAAGGTTGAAGAGGGCACCACGCTGGCCGGCAGCCATGTAAGTGGCACGCAGGTCGAGCGTACCTCGGGCGTCACCGGCACGGAGGCGGGCAGCTGCTCTTCGATCACCGGCACCGAATACCTCGGGGTGGAGCACTACGAGCGGTACTGTGGTGCGCGCCCGGCCGGCAATCCGCCGAAGGTTGGCACGTCGCACACCGCGCACGGTCAGTCGGTCAGTGGCACCGAAGTTGGGCGGTCGAACCGTGTGACCGGCGACGAGCGTGGGTCCTGCGAGACGATCACCGGCACCGAATATCTCAGTACCGAACAATACGAAGGCTTCTGCGGCACGCGTCCGCAGGCCGGTCCGGCCCGCACAAGCGTGATGGTCACCCGTCACGGTGAAGGCGTGTCCGGCACTTCGGTCGGGCGCAGCCCGAGCGTGACCGGCGACGAAGCCGGCGCCTGCCGCGATGTGACCGGTACCGAATACCTGAACACCGCGAACAGCGAGGTTCCCTGCAACACGGGAAAGTCGAACGGGGCGCCGGCCAAGGTTGGCGTGATGCATACGCTTCGCGGTCGTGAACTGACCGGGTCCGAAGTCGGACGCTCCGTGAACGTAACCGGCAACGAATATGGCAGCTGCAAACCGGTGACCGGAACCGAATATCTCGGCACCGAGCAGTTCCAGGGCTTTTGCGGCACCCGCCCGGAACCCGCTGCGGCCAAGGTTCAGGAGTCGCACACCATGGAAGACCAGAGCGTGACCGGTGTGGCCGTGGGGCGTAGCCGGCATGTAACCGGTGACGAGCGCGGGTCCTGTGCCTCCCTGACCGGTACGCCGTATTACAACAAGTCCGACTTCGGCGATCTGTGCGAGCGGCCGGATGCCGGGGGCGTCCCCAAGGTGGGCGTAATGCACACGCTGCGGGGCCGCGAGGTTTCCGGTACCCAGGTGGATCATTCGATCCACGTGACGGGTGACGAATATGGTGGTTGCAAGCCGATCACCGGCACGGAATATGCCGGCTCCGAGCACTATGACGCCTTTTGTGGCGGTCATCGCCCGGAAGCCAGCCCGGAGAAAGTGACTGTGGGTCGTACCTGGAATCAGCAAATTGTGTCCGGCTCGGCGATCGGGCGTTCCTCGCGCGTCACCGGTGACGAATATGGCGCCTGCAAGCCGGTGAGCGGCACGGCCTATATCGGTCCGGATCAGTACGACCAGTTCTGCGACACGCAGGATTCGAGTGCGGCCGGTACGCGGGTGGCCGAACGTCATTCCACGCCGGGGCATTCGGTGTCCGGCAGCCAGCCGGGTTACGACAAGCGCGTCACCGGTACCGAACGGGGCGCCTGTCAGGACGTGTCCGGTTCCCCGTATGTGGGCGGTAACGAATTTGCCAAGAGCTGCGCCAGTGCCGCGAGCAGTCTCCATCCGCGTCTGCGCCCGGAAGGGATGGGCATGCAGGCCGCGCCGGCCCAGCCAGTGGCGCAAGCCGCTTCTCGCCCGATGCCCAACGCCGGGTTCAGTGTGGACACCCCGGCGCGGGTCGCCGCAGAGCGTCGGGAGCGCGTGACGGGGACCGCCTACGGCAGTAGCGGGAGCGTGACCGGGTCCATCAACAAGGCGATGGGTCTGGTGTCCGGCACCGAAGAGTTCCGGTATGGCGCCAGCAAGCAAGCAGCGGTCGTCGAGCCTGTGGAAGAAGGCGAGAAGGTCGGTGCCAACCGGGTGACCGTGAACGGCAGCAGCAATGGCGTCTCCATTACCGGCGACGACTGGGGGCGCGGTGACCACGTGACCGGGACCGAGGGCCTCTCGACGCGCCGAAACCAGACGCAGAAGGGCAACCAGACGCAGAAGGGCAACCCGCGTGGTGAAGGCCGCAGCGCGTATATCAATCGGGAACTCGAGCGCAAGGAAGTGCCCCCGAGCAGGATCACGGGTTCCTCCGGGAACAGCGACGCCGGTTCTCTGGTGACGCTGTCCGGCGGGGCGCGCGGTTAAGGACAGGCGAGGACTCTGAAGAACGTCATGGTGCGTGGTCGCCGCAAAAACAGCTCCATGGGCTCGCGCTTCGCGAAGTCCCGGATTGCGGCTGCGCGCGCAGCGGCGCCGAGCACTGCGGTCCCGGTGTCCGCGGTGCCGGCCTGCAGCTCGTCGTCTCCGGACATGACGCGTGAACTGACCGCGGGGCATGCGTTGGCGGATGTCCCGATGAACGAACGGCTGCACGCCTTCGAGCAGGGGTTCCGCGAGCGCTTTGCGCAGCTGGTTCCGGTGCTCAAGGAAGTGCATGCGCTGCAGCACGAGCGCGACTTCGAGGCGCGGGCGCAGGCGATCGTCGAGGAGCGCCTGGGGTACCAGCTGCCGCAGAAGGCGCTGGAGGATGCCTGGATCAACGATCTGGATACGCGCGAACTGTATCTGCACGGGACGTTCGAGCTGTTCGATCAGGTGGTCAACGAATACTGGGCGGGACGGGATGACCTGGTGGCCGAAGCGGATAGCGCGATTGCGTATTTCCTCGACTGCGACTTCCACGAAGTGGACATCTCGCCCTGCTCGGACGGGCGCCTGCTGGGCCTGCGGCGCTTCATCCTGCGCCTGCCCGATCTCGCGGTACGGGTGAAGAGCTACGCCGGGGCGCAGTTCGACATCGAGGAAGATGTGCGTCACTGGACCAAGCGCGAACTGCTGCGCTTTCGTGAGGGCCGGCCGACCACGGCCGATGTCCCCAGTCGCTATCTGAAGATTGCGGCGTACCACTACAGTGGCGCGGATCCGTTGCACCAGGGCTGCGCGGCGCACGGCAACAGCGAGCGCGATGCGGCGGACGGTGCCTTGCACCAGCTGCGCGCGTTTCGTCAGGCCATCGAGAACACCTACTGCTGTGGGGCCTCGGTCGACACGCTGCTGATCGGGGTGGATACCGATACGGATGCGATCAAGATTCACATCCCGGATGCGGATACGCGCATGAGCCTGTACCGCTTCGTGGAAAGCGCGGAGCTGTACCGAGCGACCCAGGGGCTGGACGAACAGACCGCATCGCTGCGGGTGTATCAGGCGATCCAGGATGCGATTCACCAGCAGGGCTGGGGACGCGGTAACGGCGCGCCGCATGAAGGGATGCTGCGACTGATCTCGCGGCTGCTGTTGAGCAACATTTCGCAGCTGGATTATGTGGCGCGCTATCACGGCGGCCACTACGCCGATGTCGGCCACCGCGAGCGCGTGATCATCGTGGGCCAGGAGATCGAGGAGATGCAGGTTCGCAACTTCGCGTACTTCGCCCACCTGGAGACGATGGAAGAGGGCGCCGAGGGGATGGATGTCGGCGTGAACAAGATTTTTCGGAAGCTGAATGTCGAGCGCGGCCTGCCGGTTCCGGTCGTGGTGCATTATCGCTACGACCGCAAGGTGCCGGGATCGCGGGAGCGGGTCGAGGCGCGTTGTCGCCGGATTCGCAACACGATCATGGATCGCTATCGCGACCTGGCTGAAAAGGGCCTGATCGGCTGCCACATGGTGATCCGCGACAAACGCAGCGGTAGCCGTCTGGAACCACTGGCCGCCTGACGCACACGGGAACGGGAATGAAGATCTGCAAGGTTGAGAAGACGCTGGTTTCGACCAACCGCATCCGCGATCTGGGGCACCGGCCGTTGCTGGTGGTTCAGGAAAAGGCGGGGGGGCCGCGCACCGTGGCGGTCGATGCGGTCGGCTGCGTGCCCGGGGACTGGGTCATCGTGGTGGGCAGCTCGGCGGCGCGTGAAGCGGCCGGTGACAAGTCCTACCCCAGTGACGCGACGATCGTCGGGATCATCGATTACTGGGAGGAGCAGTAGCTCCATGGAAATCATGCAGGTGCAGGATGAACTGGTGGTGACCCGTCGCGTCGACGGGCTGAGCACCATTTCGCTGCGCGTGCTGGTCGACCAGAAGGGCGCGCTGAGTGTGGCCGTGGATCCGGTCGGGGCGCATCCGGGCAACTGGGTGTTCACCATCAGCGGGTCAGCCGCGCGGCTTGCGCTGGACGACAACACTATCCAGACCGATCTCACGATCGGCGGCATCATCGACCACTGGGACGATGGTGGTAAGAAGACGGAAGGGTCGAAGGACGAGGCAGGACAAGACCAGACCGATGCACAGCGCTCTGCTGGTTCCCGCAAGGCGGCGTGAGCGTCATTTTTGTTTTAAAAAACCGTAAATCCAGGAGAGAAGACAATGGCAACTGAACGTTTTGGTGTGGCGCTGGGCATGATCGAGACCCGTGGTCTGGTACCGGCGATTGAAGCGGCCGATGCAATGACCAAGGCCTCCGAAGTGCGTCTGATCGGTCGCCAGTTCGTTGGTGGCGGCTACGTGACCGTGCTGGTCCGTGGCGAAACCGGTGCCGTGAACGCCGCTGTGCGTGCCGGTGCGGATTCCTGCGAGCGTGTGGGTGACGGCCTGGTGGCCGCGCACATCATCGCCCGTGTGCATTCCGAAGTGGAAAGCATCCTGCCCGAGCAGGTTGAAAAGTAAATCATCAGTAACGCTTGATAGGAGTTGAGTAATGGCTAGCGAAAACTTTGGTGTGGCCCTCGGCATGATCGAGACCCGCGGTCTGGTCCCGGCGATCGAAGCCGCGGACGCAATGACCAAGGCTTCCGAGGTGCGTCTGATCGGGCGTCAGTTCGTGGGTGGTGGCTACGTGACCGTGCTGGTCCGTGGCGAAACCGGTGCCGTGAACGCCGCTGTGCGTGCCGGTGCGGATTCCTGCGAGCGTGTCGGTGACGGCCTCGTGGCTGCCCACATCATTGCTCGCGTCCATTCCGAGGTGGAGAACATCCTCCCGGAAAAGCCGTAACTCACGGTAGTCGAACGCCGTCGGGTCCGTAACGGGCCCGACGGCTTTTTCAAGAAGAGGTAGATGATGGCTAACGAAATTTCTGGTGTGGCCCTTGGCATGATCGAGACCCGCGGTCTGGTCCCGGCGATCGAAGCCGCGGATGCGATGACCAAGGCCTCCGAAGTGCGTCTGATCGGTCGCCAGTTCGTCGGTGGCGGCTATGTCACCGTGCTGGTCCGTGGCGAAACCGGGGCCGTGAACGCGGCGGTGCGTGCGGGCGCGGATTCTTGCGAGCGTGTGGGTGACGGCCTGGTGGCCGCGCACATCATTGCGCGCGTGCATTCGGAAGTGGAAGGCATCCTGCCGACGGCCCCGACCGCCAGCGGTTCGGCCAGCTGAGGCAACATCCATGTCCGATCCACGGATCGTGGGGTACCTGAACCGGGCGGTGGCACATGAGCTGTCGGCGGTCCAGCAGTACCTGGCCCAGGCGCGCTTGACCGCGATGTGGGGAATGACCGACGTAAGCGACTGCCTGCGTCGGGACGCCCAGGAAGAGCTGGATCATGCGGATCGCTTCATGACTCGCATGTTTCACTATGGGGTGGCGCCGAACGGCAGCCAGCTGGCGCCGGTGCGGCTTGGCCGCTCCATGGCCGAACTTTTGGCGCGCTCGCGCGAGCTGGAGATGGAGGCGATTCGTCTGTACGACGAAGCAGCCGTCTATTGCCGGCGCGTCGGTGCGGTGGATGATGCGGCGCTGTTCGAGAGCATCCTCGAGGATGAACTGGAACACGTGCGCGAGATCGATGCCCAGGGCAGCACCGCGTGACGAGCGCGGACGCGGCAACACAAGCGGAGTAGGCAATGGCGGATACCGATCTCGTGGTTCCGGCCGGGTGGGAACCCGGCAAGGGGACCTCGGCGTCCATGAGCAAACAGTTCACGTTCGACCGCTACGGCATCACGCGGAAGTTTCTAGACCACGTGGCCGAGCTGTCGGAGCAGGATGGTTATCATCCGAACATCAGCTTCGGCACGACCTACGTGAACATCACGATCGACGCCCGTGATGGCGAACAGCTTGGGGAAGGCGACAAGGCCTTTGCCCTTGAAGTCGACCGCCTGGCCGATGCCACCACCGGCTGAGCCGGGGGATTCTTGATGGGCCGGGTTGAGCCCGGTCCCCTTCCGCAGGAGGCTGTTGCGTGGGTTCGAGGGTAATCGCGGTAGTCAATCAGAAGGGCGGCACTGGCAAGACCACCCTGACCATGAACCTGGCCGCTGGGCTGGCCCGGCGGGGCCGCACGCTGGTGGTCGACGCTGACCCTCAGGGTTCGGCCGGTCAATGGGCCCGCATGGCCTCCGAGGATCGTCCGTTCGCGGCGTCGGTTTTCGCGGTTGCCGGCCCCCTCGATCGCGAGTTGAAGGCCCTGCGCAAGGACTATGACCACATCGTGGTGGATTGCCCGCCGACGCTCGAGGGCGGGGCCGTCACCGGTGCCCTGGCGGCCGCGGACGAGGTGCTGATCCCGGTGCTTCCGTCGCCGGTGGATCTGTGGGGTAGCGTCCGTATGGGGCGCGGGCTCGAAGAGGCCAAGCTCAAGAATCCCGCCCTGCGCCCCTACATCGTGATTAACCAGCTCGAAGTCCGCAGTGCGCTGTCGCGTGCGATGAAGCATGCACTGATGGAGATCGACATCCCCGCCCTGGAGCAGTCACTGCGCCGGCGGGCCATATATCGGCGTTCTGCGCTGGAAGGCTGTTCCGTCTTTGATCTGGGCAAGCCGGGCGAGGCGGCGGCGGCGGAGATCGAAGCTATCATCGAGGAGGTGTCGCAATGAGCAATCTGCAAGACAAGCTGGCAGCCGGCGTGCGCAGCGCGCGCGAGGACCAGGACAAGGACAAGACCCCGGACAGCACGGCCAAGGCCGACGCGCCGGTCGCGGCACAGAAGGACACGAGCCAGGAGCCGGCGAGCAGTAGCCCCCGGGCTGCCGCGAGTACCAAGGCGGCCGCCACCAAGAAGGCGGCGACCACGACCCGCAAGGCTCCGGCCCGCAAGGCGGCCACGGCGCGCAAGAAGCCGGCAACGACGAGGAAGACGGGGACGACCGCCCAGTCGACCCAGGCCAAGGCAACTCCGGCCCGGAAAAAGCCGGCTGCAAAGAAGGAGCCGAAGGCGAACAAGGGCGGCAGCGCGTTGCATCCGGATCGGGTCTGGCCTGACTGAGGCCGATGCGTGCCGGTGGCCGGGGCCTGGGCCCCGGCCTTTCTGATTGAGGAGTCGAAACATGCAGGACGAACTACGCGATCACCTGATCACCGAGGAGCCTTACTATCAGTCCACGGCGGATGAGGTGGAGCTGTACGAGGCTGCCTATTCGGTGCGCATGCCGATGATGCTCAAGGGCCCCACGGGTTGCGGCAAGACGCGCTTTGTCGAGCACATGGCCTGGAAGCTGCGCAAGCCGCTGATTACCGTCTCGTGTAACGAGGACATGACCGCCTCGGATCTGGTGGGGCGCTATCTGTTGGATGCCAACGGCACGCGCTGGCAGGACGGCCCGCTGACCCAGGCGGCACGCCACGGGGCGATCTGCTACCTCGACGAGATCGTCGAGGCGCGCCAGGATACGACCGTCGTGATCCACCCGCTGACCGACAATCGTCGCATGCTGCCGCTGGAGAAGAAGGGCGAGATGGTCGAGGCGCATCCGGATTTTCAGGTGGTGATCTCGTACAACCCGGGCTACCAGAGCCTGATGAAGGACCTGAAAGAGTCGACCAAGCAGCGCTTCGGCGCGCTGGACTTCAACTACCCGGATCACGCAACCGAAACGCGGATTGTGGTCCACGAAGGCGGGGTCAACGAGGATATGGCCAGCAAGCTGGTCAGCGTCGCGGAGCGCGCGCGCAATCTGAAGGGCCACGGGCTGGACGAGGGGATCTCGACCCGCATGCTGGTGTACGCCGCGTCGCTGATTGCCAAGGGCGTCGCGCCGCTCGCCGCGTGCCGTATGGCCCTGGTGCGTCCGATCACGGACGACCCCGATATGCGCGACGCGCTCGACTCTGCCGTCACGACGTTCTTCTAGGCGCATGCGCCGNACACGATGAGCATCCATCTGGAGGAATACCAGGACCTCCTCGAGGACCTCGGGGGGCAGGCCGCCGAGGTCCTCGAGGCCTCGTGGCAGGAAGCGACGCGGGCCTTCAGTACAGGTGGTCTGAAGCGCTACTACCTGGAAGGCGCACGCAGCCTGCACTCTCTGGGGCGAGGTTCGGAGATGGTCGTGGCGTTCGTCCAAGAGGCGCCGGATCTGGCGCAGGAGCTGGGCGAGGATGCGGTCGGCGACCTGGTGAGCTCGGCGATCAAGATGTACTCCAAGACCAGCGGCGCGGTGATCACGCTGTTGATCTCCACCAGCCCGATTGCGGCGCGACGCCTGGGTGACCTGCGCCTGTTCGGGGGATATCTGCGCCTGGTCGACAACCTGTT
>SL_7KL_010_BRINEDRAFT_10000570_pt1 | contig 17555 bp, 19 predicted proteins | sample SodLak_010_BRINE_FD_10663 | JGI IMG/M metagenome (IMG submission 10663)
CCATGTTGGTGCGCTCATCTTTAGTAAGAAAAATACACTTTGAATACCCGAGCACTAGAGTAAAATCACTCAATTCGGGAATGGGACAGCTACTTGTCGACATGTTGGTATCACATCGTCAATAGCATCCAGCCGAGTGCTGTATTCGACCATGGACGCAATCCTAAATTTGATTAACGATCTCCCCCAATGGACTGTCAGGAGGTGCTTGCAAACTGCCAAGCGTTTTGTGACATAAGTGGATGGCCAAAGTTCTTGGCGTGGCGAGATCCTTGATGGTTAAGCCAGGTTCAAATAATAAGGAGGTGCTAAAATAGTGTATTGGATAGAAGTAATCTATAGGCTTTGCCTCATGTCCAAGCCCAATCTTGTTAATCTGGTGAGTCAATAAATTCGGCCCCCAGACCCCCCAACGCATACCACGGACTGATTTAGGAAAGCCAATACTACGGCGCGCCCGCAGAAGAAATTTCCGCTTGGCGTTAAGCCATTCAGGAATAAAATATTCGTTTTCTGTAGCCGCGATGAGAGCTTGCGACAATTCTGAATCTGGGGGGAATTTTAGAACGGCATTATTAATCCTTTGCGAGTCTTCTTCCCCAAATATGTACTCAGACTCTGGAATGGGTTTCAAGCAGAACATGTCACAATCGACGTATAATCCGAATCCTGCTTCTATCAGTCGATAGCGGTATCTGTCTGCACCCAAAGAAACGCTACCGGTTTCAGAATTGGCTATCAAATCGGATAGAGGCATGAGTTTACTTGCATCAAACAGCTGAACGCCATCTGGAACATCTATGGGCGCGTTATAGCAATGAAGGATGACAGGGTGGCCCTGCCGCAAAAACGAACGTATGCAGGCAGAATGAACAGGCCCAAGCTCAGCGCCGTGCCAGAACATATTTACGGTCTGAAACCCATCAACATTGTTAACATTCAGGTCTTTTCTCTCTGAAAATACAGGCAATCTCTGCTCCTTAAGCTCAATGGCTACATTCTGCTACACTTCACCAAGTTTATGAGAAAAAACAGGTGACAATAAGTATCTTCTCACTGAACTTCTAAGTTCAGGAAACCCGAATTGTCCGCCTTTTAAGCCACCACCGCCGCCAATAGTTTCGTTTGAAGAAACGAGAGTAGCGTTTCCGGCTTATCATTCCTGCCAACACAGCTTTGCGCTCAACCTCTATCGCGGATGCACCATTTTCCCAAACTGGATGATCGACCACCCGCGGAAGCGCAAGCATTGCATTCAACACAGTGACATCGCAAGGCCAGTCAGCAGGTCCGCGAAGGGGCAAGCCATGATCAAGGATATGTGCAGCCGCTTTTCTATTGATCGAGTAACCCGTGGTCAGGCTCGCATTGCGGGCTGCCCTTGAAATCTCGACGCCTTCGATCAATGGCTTGCGTTTGGAAAAGAGCCAGATATCACCATGCATGTGATCCAACTGGATCAGGTCAGCCGTTGCATATGCACGATTCTGATAGAATTTCGCAAACAGAGGCCCGATGATCGCGTCATCTTCAAGAATGATTGCACCCGGCAAGTTGCCTTCAATGATCCGACTGTAGATTGACATATGCGACAGGGCGCAGGCATATTCTGCGTCCGTCATCCTGCGGCCGAACTGAACCTCTGTTCCGGGGCGGTCGATCAGTGGTTCGTGTTTCGCCGCCAGACCCGCGCGCCCGTCGATTGCATCGACAAATTCGAATGGAATCGAGCACGCTGACAACTGACGCTTGATCTTGTCACGCCGGTCCGTTGCATCGTGTAAAGACACAACAAACACCTGCCAATGATCTGTCCCATCAAGTTGCATCTTTTGGTGCACCGAAGCCCCTGAATGTGCGAGAAGCTTTGCCTGTCGCGGCACTCCCCGTTGCGATAACCGCCCAAGGCGTGAATGGATTATGATGCTCTCGGCGTCAAGTATGCAGTAATGAACTGCTACATTGGGCAGTGTTCTTGCAGTGACTTGGAAAATTTGGCTGGGGTGGTAGGATTCGAACCTACGATACACGGTACCAAAAACCGATGCCTTACCACTTGGCTACACCCCAACTCTGCGGCGGGTTTTATCCAAGCATGGGCGGGGCTGCAAGCCCATTCTTCAGGCCATTTTACAACAATTCTGCTTGCCCCCGAACAGGCGCAGTCGTGCCGGGCAGATTGCTGCTCTCAGCGGGCATGGCAGAGTGCAGGGCGCGGCTGCAAATGCGCAAACGCCCCGCCCCGTCCATGTGGCAACCCGGCGCCTAACTGCGGCCACGTGTCGTGAAGCGGGGGAGCAGGGCCGAGAAATCGCGCCCGCGCCCGTCCTCGTTCTCGACAAAATCGGCATAGAGTTCCGTGGCCCGCGCGCCCATCGGTGTATCTGCATCCACCGCGTCTGCGGCTTGCTGCGACAGGCGCAAATCCTTGAGCATCAACTCGGCTGCGAAACCGGGGCGATAGTCGTTATCTGCCGGACTTTGCGGGCCGATGCCGGGTGCGGGGCAATAGGCATTCATCGACCAGCTATAGCCCGACGAGGTAGACACCACATCGAACATCCGCGCGCGGTCCAGCCCCAGCTTGTCGGCCAGCGCGAAAGCTTCGCAAGTGACAGCCATGGTTGCGCCAAGGATCATGTTGTTGCAGATCTTGGCAGCCTGTCCGGCCCCGGCTGCGCCGCAATGCACGGCCTTCTGGCCCATGATCTCGAACAAGGGCAGAACGGTCATAAATGCGCTGTCGCTGCCCCCCACCATGAAGGTCAGTGTGCCCGCACCAGCCCCCCCGACCCCGCCCGAGACAGGCGCATCCAGCGCGCCCAACCCTGCGGCCACGGCCATCTCCGCCACGGCGCGGGCGCTTTCGACATCCACAGTCGAGCAGTCGCAGAGCACAGCACCACTTTGCATGGCTGGAATGACCTGTGCGGCCACATCGCACAGAATCGCGCCATTGGGCAGCATAGTTATGACCACATCGGCCCCGCGCACCGCATCACCTGCGTCTTGCGCCTTGTGCACGCCCTCGGGGCAGGGNGCGGCAAGGTCGAAGCCTGTCACCTCATGGCCCCCACGCGCCAGATTTTCGGCCATGGGCGCACCCATATTGCCCAGCCCAATGAAACCGATTTTCATTTCTGTGTCTCCTCCAATGTCTCGAATGTCAGCTCATCCGCGCCAAGCGCGGCCAGCATGGCGCTGGCCTCGGCCTGTGTTACGTCTGCAAGATGGGCATGGCGCCAGCGGGGGGCGCGGTCCTTGTCGATGATTGCCGCGCGAATGCCTTCGAGAAAATCCGCATGCTCCATGGCGCGCCATGTAAAGCGGTATTCCTGCGCAAGCGCGTCGCGGATGCTGGATTGCGCATCAAGATTGCGCAGCATGGCAAGCGTGCAGGCCATGCTCAACGGTGAATTGCGCAGCAGGGATTGCAGTGCCTTAGTGGCGAACGTACTGTCATCTTGCTCTAGCGCCTGAGCAATCGCGGGCAGGCTGTCTTGGCCGAAGGCGGCATCAATACTTTCGCGATGGGCCGCAAGTGCGGCCTCTGGCGCGGGGCTGCCCTGTAGCGCGCCAGTGTCACCTGTGGCCACAAGCTGCGCCTTCAGGCTGTTCCAGTGATCCTGCGGGATGAACAGATCGGCAAAGCCCGCGCGGATCGCATCCCCCGGCCCCATACGCGCGCCTGTCAGGCCCAGATAGGCCCCCAAGGCCCCGGGTGCGCGCGACAGTATCCATGACCCGCCCACATCGGGTACAAGGCCGATGCCGCATTCGGGCATGGATATCTGGCTTGTCTCGCCCACAATCCGGTGGCTGGCATGACAACCCGCCCCGACACCGCCGCCCATGACGAAACCTTGCAGAAAGCTGACGATGGGCTTGGAGTATTCCGCCAGTCGCGCATTCATGCCGTATTCATCTGACCAGAACTGGCGGCCATAGCTGTAATCGCCCGACTTGCCTGTGGAATACATCTGAGCAATGTCACCGCCTGCGCAGAATGCCTTGTCACCGGCCGCGTCGATCAGCACCAGTGCGACCGCATCATCCTGCGCCCAGTCTTTGAGTGCTGCGTCGATGGCAAGGCACATTTCATAGCTCAGCGCATTCAGCGCCTTTGGCCGGGTCAGTGTGATCCGGCCTGCGCGCCCCTCAATGCGGATGTGAATATCTGCCATCAGCGCGCCGCCAGCATTTGCCGCGCCACGATCAAGCGCATGATTTCATTTGTGCCCTCTAGGATCTGGTGCACGCGCAAATCGCGCACCAGTTTCTCGATACCATAATCGGCCAGATAGCCATAGCCGCCATGCAGTTGCAGGCATTGGTCGGCAATGCGGCTGCCTGCCTCGGTCACGAATTTCTTGGCCATTGCGCAGAATTTGGTCGCGTCGGGTGCGCCTTGGTCCAGTTTCCAAGCGGCTTGGCGCAGAAAGACCCGCGCGGCCTGCAACTCGATCTCCATATCGGCCAGCCGGAATTGCAACCCCTGAAACTGGTCGATGCTTTGCCCGAAGGCGCGGCGCTCGCCCATATAGGCCAGTGTTGCATCCAGTGCCGCTTGCGCCCCCCCAAGCGAGCAGGCCGCGATATTCAATCGCCCGCCATCCAGCCCTGCCATAGCATAGGCAAAGCCGCGCCCCTCTTCGCCCAGAAGGGCGTCTGCGCCCACGTGGCAATCGTCAAGCTGCACCTGCCGTGTGGGTTGCGAGCGCCAGCCCATCTTGTCTTCCAGCCCGCCGAAACTCAGACCTTGCGCACCGTCCATCACCACCAGCGCAGAAATGCCCTTTGGCCCATCTTCGCCGGTGCGCGCCATGACGATATAGCCATCTGAATAGCCGCCCCCTGAGATGAACGCCTTGGTTCCGTTCAGGATATAGCCTTTGTTGTCGCGCACTGCCCGCGTCTTGAGCGCTGCCGCATCCGACCCCGATCCGGGTTCGGTCAGGCAATAGGACATGAAGCACTCCAGCGCGACCACGCGCGGCAGAAATTCGGCCCGCATCGCGTCCGATCCGAATTTGTCGATCATTGCCGCGCACATGTTGTGGATCGACAAAAAGGCCGCAACCGATGGGCAAGCCTTTGACAATGCCTCAAATATCAATGTCGCCTCCAGCCGCGACAGTCCTGCGCCGCCCGACTCCTCCCGGACATACAAGCCCCCGAAGCCAAGTTCTGCGAATTGCCCCCACAGCGCTTTCGGGATCGTGCCTTGTGCTTCCCAATCGCGGGCGAAGGGGGCGATATGCTCTGCCCCGAAACTTTCGGCCATGTCGAAAATCGCGCCCTGTTCCTCGGTCAAAGCGAAATCCATGCAGATGTCCTTCCATTCCAGTGCTGCGCCAAGGTCGTGCTAGGCGCAAATTGTTGCAGCAATTTTACAAGCCTCGGGTGCGGCGCGCGGTGCTGAGACGTGGTGTCGCACAGATATGGCCCCGCTGCCTTTTCCCCCCATATGTAGATCAAAAAGGAGTCGGAGATGTTTGATTTTGACCAGAACCAGACCGAGAATTTGACCCAGCACCACGCCCCCCGCGACATGTCTGACAGGGTTGCGCTGCGGATCGTGAAATTCATGCGCATTTTCGCAGATGCCTTCTTTTCACAACGCTACGGCCACAGGGCTGTCGTACTGGAAACTGTTGCCGCCGTGCCGGGCATGGTGGGCGGCATGTTGCAACACCTCAAGGCGATCCGGCGTATCCGCGATGATCAGGGCTGGATTCGTGAATTGCTGGACGAAGCCGAGAATGAGCGGATGCATCTGATGGCCTTTATCAAAATCGCCCAGCCAAACCTGTTGGAGCGTGCGCTGATCCTGATCGGGCAAGGGGTGTTTTTCAACCTGTATTTCCTGCTTTATCTGCTAGCCCCCAAAACCGCCCACCGCGTTGTCGGGTATCTGGAGGAAGAGGCCGTCATCAGCTACACCCAATATCTGGAGCAGGTCGATGCAGGACATGTCGAAAATGTGCCCGCACCGCAAATGGCAATCGAATACTGGAACCTGTCCCCGGATGCCCGCCTGCGCGACCTAATTATCGCTGTGCGCGCGGATGAGGCAGGCCACCGCGACAAGAACCACGATTTCGCCAATGCCATTTCCGAAGGGCGACATGACTGATCCGGAACGCCGGTTTGGGGGGCATATGCCCCCCAAACCTGTCGATTATTCCATCGCCTTGAAATTAAAGGCAGCCCCTTCCTTGATCCCGCTGGGCCAGCGCGACGTGACTGTCTTGGTGCGGGTATAGAACTTGAAGCTGTCCGGCCCGTGCTGGTTCAGGTCGCCAAAGCCGGATTTCTTCCAGCCGCCAAAGGTGTGATAGGCCAGCGGCACCGGAATTGGCACATTGATCCCCACCATCCCGATATTGATCCGGCTGGCAAAATCGCGCGCCGCATCACCGTCGCGGGTAAAGATGGCTGTGCCGTTTCCATATTCATGGTCCATCGCCATGCCAAGCGCGTCTTCATAGCTCTCAGCGCGCACCATTGTCAGCACAGGGCCAAAGATTTCCTGTGTGTAGATGTCCATATCCGTGGTCACGCGGTCAAACAGATGCGGGCCGACGAAAAAGCCTTCTTCATAGCCCTGCAAGCTGAAATTACGCCCGTCAACGACCAGCTCGGCTCCCTGTGCAATCCCGGTTTCGACCAGTCGCAGAATGTTCGCTTTCGCTGCCGCCGTTACAACAGGGCCGTAATCGACATCGTCGCCGCCTGTCCACGGGCCAACTTTCAGCGCCTCGATCTTGGGCACAAGGCGTTCGCGCAGCGCATCCGCTGTGCCTTCGCCCACTGGCACCGCCACTGAAATCGCCATACACCGCTCGCCAGCCGCGCCGTAACCTGCACCGATCAGCGCGTCTGCGGCCTGATCCATATCGGCATCGGGCATGATGATCATATGGTTCTTTGCACCGCCAAAACACTGCACGCGCTTGCCCGCCGCACAGCCGCGCGAATAGATATATTGCGCAATCGGGGTGGACCCGACAAAGCCCACGGCCTGCACGGTTTCATTGTCCAAAATCGCATCAACCGCATCCTTGTCGCCATTGATGACTTGCAACACGCCATCGGGCAGACCGGCCTCCTTGAAAATCTCGGCCAGCATCAGCGGCACCGACGGGTCACGCTCGGAAGGCTTGAGGATCATCGCATTCCCGCAAGCCAGTGCCGGGCCCATTTTCCACAGCGGGATCATGGCTGGAAAATTGAAGGGTGTGATACCTGCGACCACGCCCAAAGGCTGGCGCATGGAATACATGTCAATGCCGGGGCCAGCGCTGTCGGTGAACTCGCCCTTCAACAGATGCGGCGCGCCGATGCAGAATTCGATCACTTCCAGACCGCGCTGAATATCGCCCTTGGCATCGACAAAGGTCTTGCCATGCTCGGATGACAGCTTTTCGGCCAGCTTGTCCATGTCGCGGTTGATCAGCCCGACAGCGGCCATCATCACGCGCGCACGCTTTTGCGGGTTGGTCGCGCCCCATTTCACCTGCGCTGTTGCCGCGCGGGCGATGGCATCGTCCATCTCTTCTTTAGAGGCCAGCGGCACGCGCGCCTGCACTTCGCCGGTTGCGGGATTGAATACATCCGCAAAGCGGCCTGACGTGCCTGCAACGCGCGCGCCGTCGATCCAATGTGAAAGGTTTTCCATGTCATCCTCCTCAAGGTGATTTGGCGACAGGATAGGCTTGCAAATTCGCCAATGGAATAGGGAATATTTCAAATAAGCCTTGCAAAAATGCAAGGGCGTGGCACAGTCCCCGCATGATGGACTGGGATGACATGCGCGTTTTTCTGGCGCTGGCAAGGATGGAAAGCCTTGGCCGCGCAGGCCAGCATTTGCGCCTTGACCCCGCCACTGTAGGCCGCCGCATCGCGCGGCTGGAAGAGGGGCTGGGGCGGCGCCTGTTCACCCGCTCGCATCAGGGTTACGCGCTGACCGATGAAGGGGCGCGGCTGTTGCCCCATGCGGTTGCGGCCGAAAACACAATGGCCGCCGCCGCGCAAGAAGCGGCCGAGGCCAGCACCGGACTAAGTGGCCAGATCCGTGTGGGCGCTCCGGATGGTTGCGCCAATTACCTGTTGCCGCAGGTTGTTGCCGCGATATGCGAGGCAAACCCCGCACTGGATGTCCAGATCATCGCGCTGCCGCGCGTCTTCAACCTGTCGCGGCGCGAAGCGGATATGGCCATTGGCGTCTCTGCCCCACAAACCGGACGGCTGAGCGTGCAGAAAATCTGCGATTACCGCCTGCATCTGGCCGCTGCGACCAGCTATCTCGACCGGCACCCGCCGATCACCAAGGCCGAAGATCTGCGCCAGCACCGCGTCATTGGCTATATTCCCGACATGATCTTTGACAGCGAGTTGGACTATCTGGCCGAACTGGGGCTGGAGCGGGTAGCGCTCGGCTCGAACTCGGTCGCGGTGCAGTTCAACTTCATCCGCCACGGCGCGGGCTTGGGCGTGGTGCATGATTTCGCGCTGCCCTCGGCCCCCGGCCTTGTGCGCATCCTGCCACATGAATTCAGTCTGAAACGCAGCTTCTATCTGATCCGGCATCTGGATGACCGCCGCGTCAGCCGCCTGAACCGCTTTTCCGAAGCGCTCTATCGCGGCATCCGCAAGGAACTGGTCCGGCTTGAAGCGCTTGTGGACGGGGCCCGCGTGACTGACCCAGAGGCGCCGTAAGGCTCACAGCGCAAGCTCGGCCCAGATCGGCACATGGTCCGAGGGTTTCTCGCCTGCGCGCACATCGCTGTCGATCCGGCAGTCCTGCAACAGATCGGCCGCATAGGCATTCAGCAAAATATGGTCGATGCGAATGCCGTCATTGCGCTCGAAGGCCCCTGCCTGATAATCCCAGAATGTGTAATGCCCCCCCCCTTGGGTGCGCGCGCGGAAGGCTTCGGTAAAGCCAAGATGCAGCATGCGCCGATAGGCCTTGCGCGAGGGCAGGCGAAACAGCGCGTCGTCCCGCCATGCATCAGGGCGCGCGGCATCCTCGGTCTGCGGAATGATATTGTAATCGCCCATCACCGCCAGCGGCATTTCCAGCGCCAGCAGTTCGCGCAAACGCGCCTCCATCCGGGCCATCCAGGCCAGTTTATAGGCATATTTCCCGCCTACAACGGGGGTGCCGTCTCTCTCCAAGTCGACCGGGTTGCCATTGGGCAGATACAGCCCCACCACCCGCAGCGCGCCCTGCTCGGTACTGACCGTCGCTTCGATCCAGCGCGCTTGCGGGTCGCTGTCATCACCGGGCAGACCACGCGTCACATCTTCCAGTGGCAGTTTTGAGACAATGGCCACACCATTAAAGCCCTTCTGGCCATGCGTTTCCAGATTATAGCCCAAATCCTCGATCAGCGCGCGGGGAAAGGTGTCATCCGTTGACTTGATTTCCTGCAACACCGCCAGATCAGGCTGCGCGCTCTCCAGCCAGCGCACAAGGGCAGGCCCGCGCGCCTTGATCCCGTTAATGTTGAAACTCGCGATTTTCATATGCCGTGCCCCGTTTTTGCCACGGCGGACACTGCCATTCCTGCCTGTGTTCGGCAAGGGTGGATCAGGCACACGCACCCTGCCCATTTTCTTGCGACAAATACTCTCGCCGAAGGCCGCGCGCGCAGCGCGCGTTTCTTAACTCGATTAAAAATTGAAACCAAGTGCTTAATTTTTAATCGAACCGCTAATCCCGAAGCCCTGTTCCCGTTCTGCTATGCTGGCATGGATTGCGCAGATCGCTGGCAAAAGGACATCAGGTGCCTGAGGGGGCGCAGATGAACGCACAGGCCATGATCAACCCGCACCAGCGCAGCGCAGGCCATGCCAGCGCGCGGTTTGCACAGCGATCAGGTCGCCCCTCATTGATGGATTTGCGCCAGCAAGGCTCTGCCAAGGCGATTGTGCTGGAACATTCGGACATCGTGTTTCTCAACACTTCGGGCGGGCTGACGGGCGGCGACAGGCTGGACTACAGCCTGACCCTTGGTGCGGGTTGCCGGATGACGGCCACGACCCAGACAGCCGAACGCGCCTATCGCAGCACATCGGGGGCCGCGCGCATGTCAGTGGATCTGACTGTGGGCGAAGGCGGCCATCTGGACTGGCTGCCACAGGAAACAATCCTGTTCGACCGCGCGCAATTGCGTCGTCGCACGCAGATCACGCTGGCCGCTGACGCAACCTGCCTGATGGCGGAAGCGGTTGTTTTGGGCCGTGAAGCGATGGGCGAGACAGTTACCGCGCTGGATTTCCACGATTGGCGGCATGTGCAGCGCGCGGGCACGCCGCTGCATTTGGAAGCGCTGCATCTGAATACTGAACGGCTGGCGGCAGGGGCGGCGGGGTTGGACGGCGCACGGGCTTTTGCCACGGTTGTGATGGTGGCCCCGAATGCCGCCGATGCCCTTGGCCCGGTGCGCGCCGCGCTGGGCTGTGCACAGGTGCGCGCCGCAGCCTCGGCCATGGAGGGCCGCCTTATGATCCGCTTGCTGGCTTCGGATGGCTGGCCCTTGCGCCGCAAGCTTGCCCAAATTCTGACCCTGCTGCGCCGCGCGCCGTTGCCGCGTGTGTGGCAAATATAAGGAAGGTTTGATGTTTCTGAACCCCCGCGAAAAGGACAAGCTGCTTGTCTCTCTGGCTGCAATGGTCGCGCGCAACCGCCTTGCGCGCGGCGTCAAGCTGAACCACCCCGAAGCGATTGCGCTGATCACCGATTATGTGGTCGAGGGCGCGCGCGATGGCCGCTCGGTTGCCGATCTGATGCAGGCAGGTGCGCATGTCATCACGGTTGATCAATGTATGCCGGGGATACCCGAGATGATCCATTCGGTGCAGGTCGAGGCGACTTTCCCCGATGGCACCAAGCTTGTCACGGTCCACCACCCGATACGCGAAAAGGAGTGAGCCATGATCCCCGGTGAAATCATCTGCCCCGAGGGCGAGATCGAGGTCAATGCAGGCCAGCCCGTCACCACGCTGGAAGTGTCCAACACAGGCGACAGGCCTGTACAGGTCGGCAGCCATTACCATTTTGCCGAAGCCAATATCGGCCTTGCCTTCGACCGTGATGCCGCACGCGGCCAGCGGCTGGACATTCCCGCAGGCACCGCTGTGCGGTTCGAGCCGGGCCAGACACGCGAGGTGCATCTGGTCCCTTACGGCGGCGGACGCGTGGTTTATGGGTTCAATGCCAAGGTTATGGGGGCGCTGTAAATGTCATACAAGATTAGACGCGACGCCTATGCCGATATGTATGGCCCCACTGTGGGCGACAAGGTGCGTCTGGGGGATACTGACCTGATTATCGAGGTCGAGCGTGACCTGATTGTCGAGCGCGGCGGGCATGGCGAAGAGGTCAAGTTCGGCGGCGGCAAGGTCATCCGCGATGGCATGGGCCAAAGCCAGATGACCCGCGCTAGCGGCGCGATGGACACGGTCATCACCAATGCGCTGATCGTGGACCATACCGGCATCTACAAGGCCGATGTCGGTTTGCGCGACGGGCGTATCCACAAGATCGGCAAGGCGGGCAACCCCGACACGCAACCCGGCGTGGATGTGATTATCGGCCCCGGCACCGAGATTATCGCGGGCGAGGGCAAAATCCTGACCGCAGGCGGGTTTGACGCGCATATACATTTCATTTGCCCGCAACAGATCGACGATGCGCTGCATTCCGGCCTGACCACGATGCTGGGCGGCGGGACTGGCCCGGCGCATGGCACACTGGCCACGACCTGCACACCGGGGCCGTGGCATCTGGGCCGAATGATGCAAGCAGCAGATGCGTTTCCGATGAACCTGGCCTTTGCGGGCAAGGGCAATGCCTCGCTGCCCGGTGCGCTGCATGAACAAGTGCGCGCAGGGGCGGCGGCGCTGAAGCTGCACGAGGATTGGGGCACGACCCCTGCGGCGATTGATTGTTGCCTGACCGTGGCCGAGGAAACCGATGTTCAGGTCATGATTCACACCGACACGCTGAACGAATCGGGGTTTGTAGAAAACACGCTCAAAGCCATCGCGGGGCGCACGATCCATGCCTTCCACACCGAAGGGGCAGGGGGCGGGCATGCGCCTGACATCATCAAGGTGGTCAGCAGCCAGAACATCTTGCCCAGTTCAACCAACCCGACCATGCCCTATACAGTCAACACNATCGAAGAACATCTCGACATGCTGATGGTCTGCCACCATCTGGACCGCAAGGTGCCCGAAGATGTGGCCTTCGCCGAATCGCGCATCCGGCGCGAAACGATTGCGGCTGAGGATATCTTGCACGATATGGGCGCCTTCTCGGTCATCTCGTCGGATAGTCAGGCCATGGGCCGCGTGGGCGAGGTGATCACCCGCACATGGCAAACCGCCCATAAAATGCGACAGCAGCGCGGTCGACTGAGCGAGGAGACGGGCGAAAACGACAATTTCCGCGTGCGCCGCTATATTGCGAAATACACCATCAACCCCGCTATCATACATGGGATGAGCCGCCATATCGGTAGCATTGAGGAAGGCAAACGCGCCGATCTGGTGCTGTGGCACCCGGCCTTTTTCGGGGCCAAGCCGGATATGGTGCTGATGGGGGGCTCGATCATCGTGGCGCAGATGGGCGACCCCAACGGCTCTATCCCTGTGCAGCCCATGCACTCGCGGCCCATGTTTGGCGCATATGGGCGCGCGGTCGAACGCGCGGCCGTGGTGTTCGTGTCGCAGGCAGGGCAAGAAGCGGGCGTGCGCGACGCACTTGGGCTGGCCAAGGACACACTCGCGGTCGAGGGGTGCCGCGGCATTCAGAAATCCGACATGCGCCACAACAGTGCCACCCCCCAGATCGAAGTGGACCCCGAAACCTATGAAGTGCGCGCAGATGGCCTATTGCTGACCTGCGAACCGGCGCAAAACCTGCCGCTGGCACAACGCTACTTTTTGTACTGAGGGCGAAAGATGCGCACAAACCTGAAGCAGAAATGTGGCTTTTCTGCACCGCAGCAAAATGTGAACAGGGCGGGCCGAGAAAACACGGATTATTCATGTTATATCTCTATCAGGGAGGGTGTCTTACGCCTGATGGAGATGCCGATGTCGCTTCGTCCCGCAAATTCCCGTCTTAGCCCGCGCCAGTCCTTGCAGCTTGACTGGTTCCTTGCCGATACAGGCCTTGGCTGCAACCCCGCTCAGGACCGCGTCGCGCGCGAAGCTGAATTCGCCCGCTTGTCTGCTCTGCCCGATGGCGCTTTGCGCTCTATGGGGTTGTCGCGGCAGGGTTTGGCCGCGCATGTCTACCGTGATCTGTTTCATATAGGTGTCTCATGACCGATCTGCCCCCTGTTCGACGTCTGCTGAAAACCAAGCCCTTGCGCTGTGATGGCGCAGTTATACTGGATTATGACGCTCGCCTGATGCGCCGCAAACGCTTGCTGACTGCACAAGGGCGCGGGTTCCTGGTCGATCTGGCCGAAGTCACCAATCTGGACGACTGGTGGGGGTTTGAGCTGGAAGATGGCACCTGTCTGGAGATTGTGCCCGCAGATGAGGCGCTGGTCGAAGTCAGTGGCGATCTGCCGCGTCTGGCATGGCATATCGGCAATCGCCACACGCCCTGCCAGATTGAAGACGCCCGCCTGCTGATCCGCCATGACCATGTGATTGAGGCGATGCTCAAGCAGCTTGGCGCGCGAATGCGCCCCTTGTCCGGCCCCTTCACGCCCGAAGGTGGTGCATATGGGCACGGGCGCACGATGGGCCATGACCACGCGCACCAGCACGACCACGACCACGCGCATTGACCATGCTATCCCCCGAAGCGCTGACGCTGAACCATTGGCTGTCGCCTGCCTTTCCAACAGGTGCATTCGCCTATAGCCACGGGCTGGAACAGGTGATCGCGCGGGGCGATGTCACCGATGCACCTGGGCTGGAGTATTGGCTGGCCGATGTGCTGCGCTTTGGCAGCGGGTGGCAGGACAGCGTTCTGCTGGCCTGCGCGCTGGCAGACGGGGCCGATACAGCCGGCTTGGATGCACTGTGCCACGCGCTGCAACCCTGCGCCGAGCGTTTGCAGGAAACCCAAGAACAAGGTGCTGCCTTTGCCCGGACAGTGGCGCAAATCACCGGGCGCGATTTGCCGTCCCGCACGTTGCCCATTGCTGTGGCCGAAGCGGCGGCCCCCTTGGGCTTGGCCCCGCAAACCGTGATCGCGGCCTATCTGCAAGCCTTCCTCACCAATCTGGTGACCATCGGCATTCGCCATGTGCCGCTCGGGCAGGGTGCGGGGCATGGTGTTCTGGCGCGCTTGCTGCCTTTGGTGCCAGCGCTGGCACAGGCGGCCAGCCTTGCCAGCGCTGATGATCTGGGCAATTGCTGTCTGGGGGCCGATATGGCCGCGATGGAACATGAAACCAAGGATGTAAGGTTGTTTAGAACATGAGCAAACACGGTTCCAGCAAACACGGGCCTTTGCGCGTGGGTATCGGCGGCCCTGTCGGTGCCGGCAAAACCACGTTGACCGAAAAACTTGCACGCGCGCTGGCGGCACGCTGCTCTATGGCGGTCATCACCAATGACATTTACACCCGTGAAGATGCGGATGCGCTGCTGCGTGCGCAAGTGTTGCCCGCAGAGCGCATTCGCGGTGTTGAAACCGGCGGCTGCCCGCACACGGCGATCCGCGAAGATGCCAGCATCAATCTGGCCGCAGTCGCGGATTTGACGCGCAAAATCCCGGATCTGGACCTGATCCTGATCGAATCCGGCGGCGACAATCTGGCGGCGACCTTTTCGCCGGAACTGGCCGATGTGACCATCTATGTGATCGACACAGCGGCAGGGCAGGACATTCCGCGCAAGCGCGGGCCGGGACTGACGAAATCTGATCTGCTGGTGGTGAACAAGACCGATCTTGCCCCCTATGTCGGTGTCGATCTGGTCTTGCTGGAGGCGGATACAAAAGTCGCACGCGGAACGCGGCCCTATGTGCTGGCGCGGCTGCGTGAAAGTATCGGTGTGCAAGAGGTCGTGACCTTCCTGCAACATGCGGGCGGATTGCAGCTTAAGGAACCCGCCGCCTGAGCGATGCTATGGGCGATCTGTTCAGGCCAGCAACTGGCCGCGCGCGGCCCCGGTGATCGTGGCTGATACGATTGCACCAACGGGCTGAGGGGTGGCAAAGCACACTTCGGTGAATTGCGCTGTGCGCCCCATATGCGCGCCCTCGATCAGCACGTCATGCCGCTGGCCCCGTTGTGCCGCCAGATGCGCTTGCAGCGCGTGCTCGCCCGCCATGCGCAGCCGTGCGGCGCGCGCGCGGATCACGCCCCCGTCCAGTTGCGGCATCCGCGCGGCAGGCGTGCCCTTGCGCGGGCTGAAGGGAAAGACATGCAGAAATGTCAGCCCACACTCTTCCACCAGCCTGAGCGAGTTTTCAAACATCGCCTCTGTCTCGGTCGGGAAGCCTGCGATTATATCTGCGCCAAACACCATATCGGGCCGCAAGGCACGCGCCTGTGCGCAGAACCTTATCGCATCATCGCGCAAATGGCGGCGCTTCATCCGCTTGAGGATCATGTCATCGCCTGCTTGCAGCGACAGATGCAGATGAGGCATCAGGCGCGGCTCGGTGGCGATGGCGTCCATCAACGCGTCATCCGCCTCAATCGAATCGATTGACGAGATGCGCAGGCGCGTCACATCAGTCAGCCGCAGGATACGCCGTACCAGATCGCCCAGACGCGGGCCACCGGGCAGGTCCGCCCCCCAAGAGGTCAGGTCCACACCTGTCAGCACGACTTCATGATAGCCTTGCGCCACCAGCCGCGTGATCTGTTCAACCACCACGCCAGCGGGCACAGAGCGCGAATTGCCGCGCCCATAAGGGATGATGCAAAAGGTGCAGCGGTGATCGCAGCCATTTTGCACCTGAACATAAGCGCGCGCCCGCGTGCCGAAACCGTCGATCAGATGGCTGGCCGTTTCACGCACCGACATGATGTCATCGACCTGCACCCGTTCGGTCAAACCAATCAGGTCGGGCACCATCTGTGCCCATGTTTCGGGCTGCATTTTTTCAGTATTGCCGATGACGCGTGTCACCTCGGGCATGGCGGCAAAGGTCGCAGGCTCGGTCTGGGCGGCGCATCCGGTCACGATGATGGGCGCGCTGGGGTTTTCGCGCCGCAGTCGCCGGATTTCCTGGCGGGCCTTGCGCACTGCCTCGGCGGTCACGGCGCAGGTATTGACGACCAGCGCATCGCGCAGGCCCGCCCCTTCGGCCAGTGCTTTCATGGCCTCGGTTTCATAGGCATTCAGGCGGCAGCCCAATGTGGTGAAATGCGGGCCGCTGCTCATGTCGCGCGGGCCAGAAATTCGGGGGTGAACGTGCCATCGAAAACGTGTGCTACTGGCCCTGTCAGCCAGACACCATCGTCGCGCCAGTCCACGTCCAGCCGCCCGCCATCCGCCGTGATCGCCACGCGCCGCCCCGTCAGCCCGCGCCGGTGCGCGGCCACCGCTGTGGCGCAAGCACCAGAGCCGCAAGCAAGCGTGATGCCGGTGCCGCGTTCCCACACCCGCAAGCGCAGATGATCGGGCGCGATGAGTGAGGCGAATTCAACATTCGTCGCCTCTGGGAACAGCGGGTCATGCTCGACCTGTGCGCCTTGAGTGGCGATAGGGGCCGCTTCGGCATCATCCACAAAGTGAACGCAATGCGGGTTGCCCATACCCACAGCCGCAGGCGCGCCGGGCAGGGGCAGGGCGTCCAGATCAACCGCGCGCGCAACTGGCACCGTGTGCCAGTCGAGTAGCGGCGCGCCCATATTCACCCAAACCTGTCCGCCCCGACGCTCGGCCAGCAACACCCCGCGCGTTGTGCGCAAGCGCAGGCTGTTGCGCGCCAACTCATCCATGACGCGCGCCGCGACGCAGCGCGTTGCATTGCCGCAAGCGCCCGCGCGCGATCCATCGGCATTCCAGAAATCAAGGTCCAGATCGGCGGCATCAGAGGCGCGCAATTCCGCCAGTTGATCAAACCCCACGCCCCGGTGTCTGTCACCAATCGCGCGTGCCAGCGCAGCCGTCATCACCCCACCCGCGGCCTTGCGCGAGTCGATGATGACAAAGTCATTGCCCGCGCCATGCATCTTGGCAAAGGGCAGAGGGGGGAATGCATCAGACATGTCGGCGATATAAGGGCCGCGCCCTGTTCTGACCAGAGATCATTTGTACCGTCCCGCACGAATAGTGCCGACCGCGACCGATTAGCCCTTGACCCCACCCCCACGCTTTTCTAAGTAGCGCGACATGTGTGGGCCGGTAGCTCAGTTGGTAGAGCAGCTGACTTTTAATCAGCGGGTCACAGGTTCGAATCCTGTCCGGCTCACCATAATACCCCGTTGATATGTCTTGACATAGCGGCGACGCGCGCCTTTTTGGGCGCGTCGCGTTGTATGTTGTGTCAGCTGTGGTGCAGGTCCAGCGGGGGCAAGCGCGATTCCAATTCTGCGCGGCGCGCCTCGTGCTGGGGG
>SL_7KL_010_BRINEDRAFT_10000571_pt1 | contig 17517 bp, 13 predicted proteins | sample SodLak_010_BRINE_FD_10663 | JGI IMG/M metagenome (IMG submission 10663)
AGCCTACGGGCGGGTGGCGCCGACGACGGGGTCAGCGCCTTCCGTGCCGGTGGCGGCCGCCACGGACGCAGCGATGACCTGTGACCTGTAGGTCCTCGGCTGTCGTTGGTGGCGGGTGACGCATCGCGGCGTGGGTGGCGGGTGACGCATCGGGGCGTGGGTGGTGGGTGGCGCACCGAGGCGTGGGTGGCGGGTGGCGCGGCGGCGTGCTGTGCAGCGGATCGACGTCTCCGGCGTCACATCGCTGCACAACCTGCCCGGGCCGTCGTCAGCGCCGCCGTATTGTGCAGCGGATCGACGTCTCCGGCGTCACATCGCTGCACAACCTGCCCGGGCCGTCGTCAGCGCCGCCGTGGGTCGAGCCCATCGGGCCAGGCATCGATCCATCCCAGCTCCCGCAGCCCCCATACGCCGATCAGCACCGCCTCCGCGGCGTCGTGACGTAATCGGCCGACCGGATGCGCTGACAGCGCGGACACGGCGATGTCGGCCAACCCCTGGGCGGACGCCTTGGCCGTGCGCGCGTCGCGGCGTTCCCGCGGGTGCAGCAGGGCCTGGCGCCACCGTTCGGCCTCCACCAGCACCACCTCGGTCCCCCGCGGTTCGAACACCCCCCGCCACGCCGGCGCCAGGCTGCGGTCGCCTTCGAGCACCAGGGCATCCACGCGCTCGAGTTCACGACGCAGCGCGGTGGCCACCTGGCGAAGCCGGCCTCTCCTGCCGAGGTTGCGTGAACCCACCGAGACGAGGCGGCCGTCGCCCCCGAACACCGCGATGCCGGTACGTACGCCGAGGTCGACGGCGACCAGTCGTGCGTGTGGGTCGGACACCTGTTCCCTCCGCTCCCTCGTATCCTGCTCCCCCGCTCACGCGGAGCCCCACCCACCGCTCACGCGGAGCCCCACCCACCGCTCACGCGGAGCCCCACCCACCGCCCCGGTGACCCGATACCACCGGTCCCGTTCCCTGTTCCCTTCCGAGGTCCCATGTCCCCCGACGCCGCCCACAGCACCGACACCACCGACGCCGCGGACACGACCGCGGCCACCGCGGCCACCGACGGTACCGACGCCGCAGCAGCCCCCCCGCGGGAGAACCTCACCCGCGAGGAGGCCGAGGAGCGCGCCCGGCGTCTCGCGCGCGTCGCAACCCGCGTCCACCTCAACCTCACCGGCGGCCCCGAGACCTTCACCAGCACCACCCAGCTGCGCTTCGAGGTGGTGGAGGCCGGCACGGTGTTCGTGGACCTCACCGCCCGCGTCGTCCATCGCGTCGCGCTCGACGGCACCGACCTGGGCACCGCACCGACCAGCGACGGCGGGGTCGTGGCACCCACCCGTCTGGAGCTCGGCCACCTCGATGTCGGGGAGCACGTGCTCGAGGTGGAGGCCACCATGGCCTACCAGCACGAGGGCAACGGGCTGCACCGTTTCGTGGACCCCACCGACGACCGGGTCTACCTCCACAGCCAGTTCGAGCCCTTCGACGCCCACCTGGTGTACGCCTGCTTCGACCAGCCCGACCTCAAGACCACCTTCGCCCTTGACGTCACCGCTCCCGAGGAGTGGGTGGTGGTCTCCAACGGCCGCGCCCTGGAGCAGCCGCTCGAGGGACAGGCGGGCACCTGGCGCTTCGAGACCACCCCGCTGATCAGCACCTACATCACCGCGGTGGTCGCGGGTTGCTACGTGGCCGTCACCGATCGTTACGAGCGTGGTGATGGCACCGGGATCGATCTGGCGTGGTGGTCGCGACGCTCCCTGGCCGCGCACGTCGACGCCGACGAGCTGTTCGAGATCACCCGGCAGAGCTTCGCCGCCTTCGAGCAGCTGTTCGCCATGCACTACCCCTTCGGTGACCGCTACGACCAGCTGTTCGTGCCGGAGTTCTCCGCCGGCGCGATGGAGAACCCCGGCTGCGTCACCTTCACCGAGGCCTACATCTTCCGCTCCAACGTCACCGACGCCTCCCGCGAACGCCGGGCGGAGACCATCATCCACGAGATGGCCCACATGTGGTTCGGGGACCTGGTGACCATGCGGTGGTGGGACGATCTGTGGCTCAACGAGTCCTTCGCCACCTTCATGTCGGTGCTGGTGCAGGCCGACCACACCCGGTTCACCGATGCCTGGGTCACCTTCCACGACGCGGAGAAGGCCTGGGCCCGTTTCCAGGACCAGCTGCCCTCTACCCACCCGGTCGCCGACGAGATGCCGGACGTGGAGAGCGTCCACCAGAACTTCGACGGCATCACCTACGCCAAGGGCGCCTCGGTGCTGCGCCAGCTGGTCGCCTGGGTCGGTCAGGAGGAGTTCCTGGCCGGCTGCCGCGACTACTTCGACCGGCACGCCTGGTCCAACACCACCCTCGCGGACTTCCTTGCGGCGCTCGAGCGTGCCTCCGGGCGTGAGCTCGGCAGCTGGCGTGATGCGTGGCTCTTGACCACCGGGATGAACCAGCTCGAGCTCGACATCGAGGTCGCCGACGACGGCACCTACACCGAGGTGGCCGTGCTCCAGCACGCGCCGACGCCAGCCTGGGCAGGGGTCGCCGGGCTGGACGCTCCACCCGAGGTGCTGCGCCCGCACCGCCTGGCGATCGGCGTCTACGCCGAGGATGCGGGCGTGCTCACCCGGCGCCAGCGCACAGAGCTGGACGTGACCGGGGCACGCACGCCCGTGCCGGAGCTGACCGGCAGCGCAGCGGCTGCCCTGCTGGTGGTCAACGACGACGACCTGACCTTCGCCAAGGTCACCCTGGATGCCACCTCCACCGCCACGGTCACGGCCCGGTTGGCCGACGTGGCCGATCCCCTGGCCCGGGCGCAGCTGTGGGGGAGCAGCTGGGAGATGGTGCGTGATGGCCAGCTTCCCGCCAGCCGTTTCCTCGACCTGGTGCTGGCCAACGTCGCGACGGAGGACCGCATCGGCACCGTGCAGCGGTTGCTGCAGCGCAGCCTCGGTGCCGTGGAGCGCTACCTCGATCCGGCAGAGAGGACCGACGAGCTGGCCCGGATGAGCGACCACGCCCGCACGCAACTGGAACAGGCCACACCGGGCAGTGACCAGCAGCTGGCGTGGGCCCGCCACTGGGCCGTGACCGCTCGCGGCGACGATGCGCAACTGCGCGCCGTCGACGACCTGCTCACGGGCGGTTGACCCTCCCGGGTCTTGAGGTGGATACCGACCTGCGGTGGCATGTGCTGACCTGCCTGGCGCGTGCCGGTGCTGCCGACGACGCGCGGATCGAGGCGGAGCTCGAGCGTGACCCCACCGACCTCGGTGAGCGCTCCGCTGCCACCGCACGGGCCTCGCGACCGGACCCGGACGCCAAGGCCTGGGCCTGGGACCGACTGCTGGCCGACACCTCCCTGTCGCACACGATGTCGCGGCAGCTGTGGGGCGGGTTCGCACGGCTCGATCAGGAGGAGGTGCTCGCCCCCTACACCGACCGCTACCTCGACGCCCTCGACAGCGTGTGGTCGCAGCGGTCCCTGGACTGGTCGATCGACTTCTCCGCGGCGATGTTCCCCCACTGGGCCGCCTCCCCGGCCCTGCTGGAACGGGTCGACGACCGTCTGAGCGGTACCGAGCTCCCCCGTCCCCTGCGCCGCGTGCTGCTGGAGCAGCGGGACACCCTCGTGCGGACGTTGCAGGCGCGGGCGTGCGACAGGGCCGGCCGGTGAGCGGCGCGCCGCGCCCGCCGCTGCGGGTGACCGTGGACGATGCTCAGGGGCACCCCGCCCTGGACACCGCCATCTCCCGTGTGCTGCTCGAGCGGGTCGAGCGGCGTGAGCTACCGGCGACCCTGCGCCTGTCGCGGCCGAGCTCGATCGTGGCCTTCAGCTCGCGGGATGCGCGCACACCCGGGTTCGACGCTGCCGCCCTCGCGAGCGCGGCGCAGGGCTTCACCCCCGTCCTGCGCCTGGCAGGTGGCCGGCCGGCGGTGTTCACCCCGGCCACGATCGCCTTCGCCTGGTCGGTGCCCGCTGCTGATCCCAGCAGCCAGATCACCGCGCGCTTCGCCACCCTGTCGGGCTGCCTGGTCGATGCGTTCCGCGCCCTCGGGGTCGACGCTGCGGTGGGCGAGATCCCCGGGGAGTACTGCCCCGGGGAGTACTCGGTCAACGCCGGGGGACGGCACAAGGTGGCCGGGGTCGGCCAGCGGCTGCTGCGTCGCACCGCCCACACCGGCGGTGTGGTGGTGGTCGACGATGCCGAGCGCATCAACCGCGTGCTCGTCCCCGTCTACGCCGCGATGGGCGTGGCCTTCGACCCGGCCGCCACGGGCTCCCTGGCCGCGCACGCGGAACTGACCTACGAGGACGTTCGTCAGGCGATCGTGGACGCCTTCGCGCACCGCTTCGAGGTGGAACCGTGGCGCCTCGACCAGCGCACCCTCACCCTGGCCCGGCGTGCCGCCCCTGAACATGTGGTCGAGGCGACCGCGGCGGCCGGCTGAGGTGGGCGCCCGACGCGGACGCTTCGAGGTCAACGCCGAGGGCGTGTTGGCCGCAGGCACCGCACGCCGCACCATCCCGGTCCGGGCTGCCACCCCGGGCCTGTTGGTGGAGGTCGCAAGCGACGGCTTCGTCGGTGCGGTGGTGGCCTGTGGTCCGCGGCAGGTGACCCTCGAGGACCGGCGTGGCCGCCGACGCACCTTCGCCCTGTCGCCCGGTGCCTTCCTGGTCGACGAGGTTGCCGTGGAGCTCCGGCCTCCGGCAGCCGCCACGGGCCAGCCCGACCCTGCTCGGCCCGCACCGGGCGGAGGTGCCGATGCGCTCGGGCGCACCGCCAGTGGTTCCGTGCCGGTCGCCGACCGCACGGCACGCACGGCCCGGGCCAGCCGTATCTGGGTGGAGGGCATCCACGACGCTGAGCTGCTGGAGACCGTGTGGGGCGATGACCTGCGTGCGGCGGCGGTGGTCGTGGAGCCCCTCCACGGTGCCGACGACCTTGCCGCCGCGGTGCGTGCGTTCCGCCCGGCCCCTCACCGCCGGCTCGGCATCCTGCTCGATCATCTGGTGGCGGGCTCCAAGGAGTCCCGGCTGGCCGCAGGGATCGATCACCCGGATGTGCTGGTGGTGGGCCACCCCTTCGTGGACGTGTGGGCGGCGATCGATCCGGCGGTGCTGGGGCGCACCTCCTGGCCCGAGGTCCCCCGTGAGGAGACCTACAAGGACGGGTTCGCCCTCCGTGTGGGCTTCGCCGACCGGTATCAGGCGTGGCGCACGCTGTCCGCCCGGGTGCGAAGCTGGGACGACCTCGACCGCTCCCTGATCCGGTCGGTCGAGCAGCTCCTCGACCATGTGACGGCCGAGGATCAGCCGCGGTAGATCGCCACCAGCGTCGCTGGATCCCGGACCGTGAGCTCCCACCCCTGACCCGGTGCGAGCCAGGCGGCCAGGCTGCCCGGTGTCAGATCGACCGGCTCGCGGTCCGCGGCAGCGACCAGTTGCGCGACCATCCGGCCCTTTGCGACCTTGGTACGGGCAGCGTTGGCGGACCGTCCCTGTGGGGTCTCGAACCGGACGGCGATCACCTCCGCGGTGTCGCGCACCGCGGGTGCCACGGCGCGCGCATGGGCGCCCGGCAGCAGATCGAGCACCTGCCGTTCGGCCAGATGTGCCGCCAGGTGGTCGGCCAGGGCGTCCCGCCAGAAGGTGGCCAGCGCCCCGAGCGGGGGCAGGCTGGCTGCCAGCTCGAGCCGGTAGGCCGGCACCGGCTCGTCCAGCGCAACGACGCCCAGCAGGGCAGAGAGCACCAGGACCTCCACCCCGGCCGTCGCCGGGTCGACACCGGCCAGGCCGGCGTTGCTGTGGACCACGCCGGTGTAGCGCTCCCCTGCCGGACGGGTCGGGGCCGTGTGCAGTCCTCGCAGGGCGGCGCGCGTGGCGGTCACATCCCGGACCGCGACGCCGGCCCTGCGGGCCAGTGTCGCGTCGTCCACCTCACTGGCAACGGCTCGCACGGTGTCCAGCACACGTCGGCGCGGTGCAGCGAGGGGGCCGTGGTCCACCACCTCGTCGTAGACGGGTCCGTCGCCGTCGGCCGCCTTGCCCTTGGAGGGAGGCAGGAGCACGACCGGGCGTGCCGTGGCTGCGGAACCCCTCACCGCGGCGCAGTGGGGTGACCGCGATCCAGCAGCAGCAGGACGGCCACGACCAGGGTCGTCGCGAACAGCAGGGTTCCCAGGGGGATGTGGAGCGAGGACGCCAGGCTGACGCCACCGCGTCGGCCGGTGTAGCCGAGGCCGGTCTGGGCGATCAGCCCCAGGAGCGAAGCCGTGGTCAGGCTGACCACCGTCCAGTTGGGCCGCAGCCACCAGGCCAGGGCCGTGGCGATCACCGCGAGCCCGAGCACACCATGGCCGATGCCACCGTGGGTGCTGATCAGGCTGGGCTCGACGAACCAGCCCTGCCCGGCCAGGACGGCCTGGAGCAGGATGCCGATGGGGACCAGCCAGGCGACGACCACCAGACCGCGGGATGCGGGTTGCGCTGCAGGCTGGTGGGAGGGTCCTCGGTCCATGGACGGCTTCCTCGTCGGTGGCAGTGTCATCGTGGCAGTCAGGGCAGGAGGGTACGGGGACGACAGCGGCAGGGTGTGGCCGGGGGTCAGTTGGTGACCAGTTCCCCGCCGAGGTCGAAGCTCACGCTGCAACGCTCCCCCGCGGCGACCGCGACCCGCTGTCCGTGGACATCGAGCGCAACCTCCGCGGGGTTGTCGGGGTCGGCGGTGAGCACGACCTCGGTGTTGGAGGCGTCCACGTCGACCCAGCACCCTCGGACGGCGACGCCGTACTGCAGCCGCTCCCAGCCCTCGGGCAGGTGCGGGTGGATCTCGAGGTGGTCATCGCGCACGTGCAGACCACCGAACCCGAGCACCGCCACCTGCCAGGTGGCGCCGCAGGCGGCGATGTGGATCCCACCGATGAAGGTCCCCCCGGGTGCCGGGTGCGAGTCGGCGAGCAGGTCCACGGTGGCGCCGCGCAGGAACAACCGCTCGGCTTCGGCGACACGGCCGAGCCGGGCGGCCACCAGCGCGTACATCGGCCGCGACAACGACGAGCCGTGCTGGGTGCGCGGCAGGTAGTAGTCGTAGTTCGCCTCGATCGTCGCCCGGTCGTACAACTCGGGCTGGGAGATGAACAGCTGCACCACGTCGGGCTGCTTGGTCACCTGGGTGTGCACGGCGATGCCGTTGGGCCAGCCCCAGTACTCGTCGGGGTGCTGGAGCCGCTCACGTAGGTCCTCGGGTGAGATGTCCTCGAGGGCGAAGTAGCCCCGGAACTGCTCGAGCAGGTGGGTGTGCGGATCGGGCTCCACCTCGACGAGGCGTGCGAGGACGTCCGCCCACAGGTCGCGCTCGGCATCGGTGAGCCCGAGCTGCTCTTCGAGCGCACGCAGGACCTCGGGGTGGTCGCTGCGCAGCAGATCGTACAGCTGCACCGCCTCGGCCAGGGCGACGCGGCTCTGCTCCAGACTGAAGACGTTGTCGTCGACGTTCTCGTGGTACTCGTCGGGGCCGAGGAGGCGCACCAGGTGGTAGTGGCCGTCGTGCACCCGGTAGTGCACGAAGGCGGCCAGGAAACGGGCTACCTCGAAGGCGATCTCCGCACCACGCTCGGCGACGAAGGCCGCATCCCCCGTGGACCGCACGTAGCCGTCGATGGTCACGGCGATGTCCGGCGAGATGTGCATCTGCCAGTCGTTGAAGTGGTTGCGGATCGGCCGGCCCGTGAGCACGTCGCGGAAGAAGAAGTCCGGGCACAGCTCGTCGCCGGTGTCACCGGAGATCCACGCGTAGTACGCGCCGGCGTAGCCGAGCCGCGCGGCTTTGCGGCGGGCACCGTCGAGGGTCTTGTGGCGGTAGACGAGCACGTTGCGCGCCACCTCAGGGAAGGTGTGGACCCACATGGGCAGGTTGAACACCTCCTGATCCCAGAAGGCCGCACCCTGGTAGGCCTGGCAGGACAGGCCGCGCGCACCGATCGGCAGGTGGTCGGCGTGCATCGGGGTGGCGATCACGGCGTGGTAGAGGTTGTAGCGCAGCACCGTCTGGGTGGCGAGGTCGCCGGTGACCCGCACGTCGATGCGCTTCCACAGCGCCTCCCAGGCCAGGGCGTGACGGGCCAGCAGGACCTCGTAGCCCGCCGCGGCAGCCTCCCGCGCGAGCTCGAGGGAGGACACCAGGGGGTAGTCCACATCGTTGCCGGAGTGCACCGTCATGACCTGTTCGATGACGAGCAGGCCGTCGCCGCCCACCTCGATGTCGAGCACCCGGTACAGCTCGCGTTCCTTCTGGTCGATGCGCTCGGCCTGGACCGTGCCGCCCTGGATGGAGACCGCGTGGGCCACGGCGATGGGCAGGCCCCGCTCCGTGGTGTTCATGCGCATCGCCAGCGCATCCTCGTGGATGTGCGGCTCCATGAAGGCGAAGTGGTCACCGTTGAGGCTCCACACCTGGCCGTCGATACCCGTGGTCACCGTCAGGCGCGTGCCCGGGGTGGCGAAGATCCGCTGGCGCTGCGCGAGCAGGTGGCGCTGGTCCATCGAGGCGAAGCGCTCCCCCACCAGTCGGGCCACCGGTCCCGTGGAGGGGCCGAAGATCCGGTGCTGGCGGCCGTAGCGCACATCGAGGCGACGCTCGAGCAGATCGCGGTCGCTCAGCACCGCCTCCGCATCCACGGTGATCGCCTCCCCGAGGTGTTCCAGACGGCAGTAGAGGGCGTTGGGCACGTTGCACAGCTCCGCCCACTTGCCGTCGGCGTTGTCCCAGGTGTCGGAGACGGTGCAGCCCACCGTGGCATCGGATCGCCACTCCGGCAGCGTGCCGCGGTAGCCGAGGTAGCCGTTGCCGGTCAGGTGCGAGGTGGCGACGTTGACGACCTGGTCGGGGTCGTGGTGGTCGTCGATCACCACCCACCCGTCGGCGACGGTCGGCCCCTGGCCCACGCGTTCCTCGACGGGCTGGAGGACCACGGTCAGATCGACGTCGCGGGTCGTGTTGCAGCGGTGGTGCGCATGGCCGACCCGCTCCTGCGGTCCGACACCGACGGCGATCATGCCGGCGGCGAGTGCCGCATCGACCCCGGCTGCCGCATCCTCGATCACGATGCAGTCGGCGGGCGGCACCCCGAGCAGCTCCGCGGCGGCGAGGAAGAGGTCCGGTGCGGGCTTGGCACGCTCCACGCTGTCGCCGTCGGCGATGGCGTCGAACAGCCCGGTGATCTGCAGCTTGTCCAGCACGAAGCGCGCGTTCTTGGACGACGAGCCGATCGCCACCCGCATGCCGCGGCGCTTGGCGTCGATCACCAGGGAGATCGCACCGGGCAGCAGGTCGGCGGGGCTCATGTCCTGCAGGGAGTCGACGTAGTAGCCGTTCTTGCGCGCCATCATCGCGGCGAAGGTGTCCGGGTCCACCTCACGGCCGCCGAGCAGGGCCTGCAGGGACTCCCCGCGGGACAGGCCACGCAGGGCCTCGTTCGCCTGTCGGTCGAAGGCGAGGCCCTCCTCATCCGCGAGGCGTTGCCAGCCGAGGTAGTGGTATTCCGCCGTCTCCGTGAGGACGCCGTCGAGGTCGAAGATCACGGCGCGACAGGGGGCCGAGGGCATGATGACAGCACTCCGGGGGGCCAGGGGGCAGGTTCCCACCCGACCCTAGTCACGGCACTGGTTGCTCGGACCCCGACCGGGTCAGAAGGAGCCCGCGATGCGCTCCGCGACCAGCTCTGCACAGGTGGGGCACATGGGGTAGCGCGAGGGGTCGCCGTCCGGCTTCCAGCGCTTCCCGCAGAGGGCGGTGACGGGCGTGCCCTTGCGGCGGAACCGTTCCAGTTCCCGCTTGCTGACGTAGTGCGCGAAACGGTCGTGGTCACCGTTCCCGTGATCGAGGTCGGGGCGCTGTTCGGGCTCGACCGGCGCCTGCACGGGCGCCGGGGTCCGGGTGGGGAGGTGTGTCGGGGAGGCCATGGATGCCACGATACCGCCGCTGTGGTGGCGTTGCCCAGTCGTGCAGCCCGCGCGGGGACAGCGGTTGGCTAGTGTCGGTGCTGGCAGCGACACTGAGCGCGACGCAACAGCGCCATCGGGCCGCCAAACCCCTGCCCCGGTCCTGTCGCAGGGAGTCGTTGATGGACGACGCAGCAGGCTCATCGGGGTCAGGCGACGCACGCTCCCTGTCGGCTGCCGCCCTCGGCCGTGGACGGCGACGTCTGGGTGAGCTCCTGCTGTCCGCGGACGTGGTCTCCGAGGCCACGATCCGCGACGCCCTCGACGTGGCTGCGCCCGGTGAACGACTCGGTGCGGTGCTGGTGCGTCTGGGGCTGGTGGCGGAGTCGCAGGTGGCCGACGCCCTCGCGACGCAGTTGCGGCTCGAACGGGTCGATCTGGACAGCCTGGACGAACTCGACCCCGAGGTGGTCGCGCGACTGCCCCAGGTGGAGGCGGAACGCTACGACGTCCTGCCGTTGCGGCTCGAGGCCGGCACCTTGCACCTGGCGATGTCCGACCCTTCAGATGTGGCGGCCCTCGACGATGTGCGGCTGCGGACGGGCGTGCGGTTGGTGCGGCCGGTGGTCGCCACCACCGACGCCCTGCGTCGTGCCCGTCGTCGCGCGTACCGCTCATCGCGGACCCAGGACCTGCTATGGCGCCACAGCCAGCGGATCGAGGACACGAACACGGCCACGGAGATCGGACCCGATGCCCCGCCGGTGGTCGCGCGCCTCGATGCGCTGCTGAGCCACGCCGTCGAACTGCGCGCGAGCGACATCCATATCGAGCCCTACGAGCGCTGGGCCCGGGTGCGGCTGCGGGTCGATGGGATCCTGCGTGAAGCCGAACGCCTCCCCGCCGACCTGCACCCGCGTGTGGTGTCGCGCATCAAACTGCTCGCCGAGCTCGACATCGCGGAACGGCGGCGCCCCCAGGATGGTCGGGCACAGCTGGTCGTCGACGGTCGACCGCTGGAGGCGCGGGTGTCGGTCATGCCCACCCTGCGCGGGGAGACGGTGGCGCTGCGGTTGCTGCCGCGGGCCGAGGAGCTGCTCGGGCTCGAGGAGCTCGGGCTACGCGCCGACGACGTGGCCACGGTGACCTCGGCGATGGCACGCCCCCAGGGCCTGGTGCTCCTGACCGGTCCGACCGGCTCGGGGAAGACGACCACCGCCTACGCGGCCCTGGCCACCACTGACGGCCTCGGCCGCAACATCCGCACCCTCGAGGACCCGGTGGAGGTCAGGTGGCTGGGCATCAACCAGACCCAGATCGACAACCGCATCGGCGTCGGCTTCGCCACCGGCCTGCGCCACCTGCTCCGCCAGGACCCTGACGTGCTGCTGGTGGGCGAGATCCGTGACCGTGAGACCGCCCAGCTGACCGTCGAGGCCGCCTCCACCGGCCACCTCGTCGTCGCCACCGTCCACACCAACGACGCGCCCTCCGCCGTGGCACGCATGGTCGACCTCGGTGCGGACCGTTTCCTGCTGTCCAGCGCGCTGGAGCTGGTGATCGCCCAGCGACTGGTGCGGCGCATCTGTCCCGACTGCGCGGCGCCTGACATGCCGGGGCCACTGCTGCTGGCTGACCTCGGCCTCGAGCTCGCTGCACTGACCGGCGCGCAGCTGCGGCGCGGACCGGGCTGCGAGCGTTGCGACCACACCGGTGTGGCAGGACGACGGGTGGTCGCGGAGGTGATGCGCGTGGATCGGTCGCTGCGGGAGATCCTGGTCAACGGCGCCGGCGAGCATGAGGTCACGGCCGCAGCACGCAGCACCGGGATGCGGACCCTGCGCCAGGATGCGCTGGAGCGGGCCTGCCGGGGGGAGATCAGCCTCGCCGAGGCACGCAGGGTGACCCCCGCACCTCCCTGGCCGGTCCAGCTGGCCCCCTCAGGCTGAGCGCTTCAGTCCGCGGCGCGGACCTCGAACCACAGGGGGGCGTCCTCACTGCCCTCCTCCGCGCGGTAGGAGACGGTGATCTCCTCCCCCACCGGGATGGCCCGCAGGGCGAACAGTTGCGCGACCATCCCGTCCGGCACCAGCCACAGGAAGGCGTTGGGGTCGTCATCGTGGTTGCACATCGAGGACACCCCGAGCACCAGTGCGGCGGTGCCGTGCTCGTCCCACTCGTAGACGTAGTCGTCGACGATCGTGGCCTGCAGCGCCGCCCGTTGCTCGGCCGGGATGAGCAGCAGCGGCGCCTCCATCACCAGGCTGTCGGCGGCGATGGGCGCCACGGCGAACAGGCCGCGACCCTCCCGGGGCGAGCTCCTGACCTCGACGTGCTCCTCGAGCATGGACGGTTCCTCGCCTCGTTCAGTCCTGGCCAGCCGCCCGGCGCAGTCGATCCATCACCGCACGACCGACACCTCGCGGCGCAACGGCCTGGATCACCAGCCGATCCACACCGGCGTCCTCGGCTGCGCGCAGCGCAACATACAACCCCCGTGCCAGGTCGACCTCGTCGTCGTAGGTGGCCACCACCATCACCTCGGGCGGCAGGGTCGCCACGACATCGGGTGGTGCCACCACACCCGTCCGGACACGTTCGCTCGGGGCCAGGTCAGCGAGCAGTCCAGCGAGCGCTCCCGGCTCGACCAGCACCACGGGACAGCGCGGTGCGTAGTGCCGATAGCGGGTTCCCGGCGCGCGGTGCAGGTCCCCGGTGCCGGCCTGCGTCGCGACGCCGAGTTGCTCACGGGTGACCGTGCCCTCCCGCAGGACCACCGGGCGACGGCCGCGTACGTCCACCACCGTCGACTCGACACCGAGGATGCAGGGTCCTCCGTCGAGGACGACCGCCACCCGGTCCCCGAACTCGGCCACCACGTGCTCGGCACGGGTCGGCGAGGGTCGCCCCGACCGGTTCGCCGAGGGAGCGGCCAGGGGGTGGCGTGTGCGTTCCAGCACGGCGGCGGCGACGGGGTGGTCGGGCAGCCGCACCGCGACGGTGTGCAGGCCGCCGCGGGTCACCGCTGGTACCCGCTCGTGCGCCTCGAGGACCAGGGTGAGCGGCCCTGGCCAGAACGTCGTCGCCAGGCTGCGCGCCAATGGGGTCACGTGCGCCGCGACACCTGCAAGCTCCGCCGGGTCGGCCACGTGCACGATCAGCGGATTGTCAGCGGGTCGGTTCTTGGCCGCGAAGACCCGAAGGACGGCCGCAGCATCGAGGGCGTCGGCGGCCAGCCCGTAGACGGTCTCAGTGGGCAGCCCGACCAGCAGGCCGGTGTCCAGGGCACGGACGGCGGCGTCGATACCGGCCCCATCCGCGACGCGCGCCGCCGTCGTGTCCCCCACGGGGATCGGTTCACTGGCCACGGTTGTCGTCACGCTGCTCGCCTGCCATCCGTACAACCTTCGTCGAGAGCACTCCAGCGCGCACCGACCCGGCCGACGGGTGGCGTGGACCCAGCGCTGGTCGCCGACCTACAGTGTGCCCGTCGGGGACGGCTCCGGCGCGCTGTTGCGCTGCGACAAGGATGGTGGTGAGCACGAGCCAGCAGCCAGCGCCGAGCACGGCGACCACTGTGGCCCCGGCCGGTTCGGCGCTGCCGCAGAGCGAGGGTGCCGCCCTTGTCGGCACCATCCTCGTGGTCGACGACGATCCCGCCATCGCGGAGCTGCTCAGCGTCACCTTGCGCCGGCAGGGCTACCGGGTGCAGACCGCCGGGGATGCCCACGAGGCGTTGGAGCTTGCCCGGCACGAACCGCCCGAACTGTTGCTCGTCGACCTCGTCATGCCGGGGGTCGATGGGCTCGAGCTCGTCACGCTGCTCCGCGAGCAGGTCGGCCTGGCGACCACCCCCGTGATCTTCGTCAGCGCCCTCCACGACCCGGCATCGAAGGCCCGCGGGTTCGCGCACGGTGGGGTCGACTACCTCACCAAACCCTTCCGGGGCGAGGAACTGGTCGCCCGCGTCCGTTCCCACCTGCAGCTCCACCGCGCCCGCTGTGAGCTCGAGACCCGCGAGCGGCAGCTCGAGGAGCTCCTCGGGGAGGTCAACCAGGAGGTCCTGGCGTCGGAACAGGCGCTCAACCGGCGGACGGCCCAGGTCGACGCGCTGTTCGCGGCCATCCCCGACGTGGTGTTCGTCACGGACCCCGACGGCGTCTACCTCGACGGCAACACNCAGCTGGAGCGCCTCCTCGGTAGGTCGCTGGAGGACATCGTCGGGCGCACGGACGCGGAGCTGTTCCCGGGGCACCTGGGGCAGGTCCTGACCGACAGGCACGCGTGTGTACTTGCCGAGGACCGCCCGGTGGTGGACGAGCACAGCGTGCCCACTGCTGACGGTGGCGAGGTGCTGTTGGAGACGATCACCGTCCCCGTGCGAGGTCCCGACGACAGCCTGCTCGGCGTGCTGGGCGTGGGACGTGACATCACCGACCGCCATGGTGAGCGGGAAGCCCTGCGCCGCTCGCAGTCCGCCCTCCTGCACGCCCAGGAGGTGGCGGAACTCGGCAGCTGGGAGGTCGATCTTCGCACCGGCGAGATGACCTGGTCGGAGCAGACCTACCGGCTGCTCGATGTCGACCCGCAGCACCCGGTCAGCCCCGACGAGGTGCTCTCCCTGGTCCACGTCGACGATCGTGACCGTGTCCGCCAGGCCCTGCGCAGCGCACTCCAGGGCGGGCCCGAGGACGTCGAGCACCGCCTCGCGCGGCGACCACAGGGTTGGGTCCGGCAACGGGCGCGGGTGGAACGTGCGGCCGACGGCACGCCGCTGCAGATGATCGGCACCGTGCTCGACATCACCGCAGCCAAGCAGCACGAACGCGACCTCGAGCAGGAACAGCAGCGACTCCAGGATGCCTTGGAGACGGCGCGGGCCGCCGCCTTCGAGTGGGACGTCCCCAGCGACATGCTCCGACCGAGCCAGCGGTGGTTGTCGCTGCTCGGCTACGACCTCGACCGCGACGGTCCGGTCACCGCACAGGCGTGGCTGACCTGGGTCTACCCCGCACAGCTCCCGGCGATGCGGGACGGCCTCGAGCGCCTGTTGGCAGGCCACGATGAGCGCCACGAGATGGAGTTCCGTCTCCAGCACCGTGACGGTCGGTGGCTGTGGCTGCGGGGGATCAGCCGGGTCACGCACTGGCTGCCGGACGGAGCACCTCGCACGGTCCGTGGGCTGATCATCGACATCACCCACGAGAAGGCCCATCAGGAGCAGCTGTCCTTCGTCGCCGAACACGACGGCCTGACGGGCCTGATCAACCGCCAGCGTTTCTCCGATCACGTTCGCGACGAGTTGCTGACCAACCGCGGTCCGCAGGAACGCCTCGCCGTGGTCTGCCTCGACCTCGATGCCTTCGAGGAGATCAACCAGGTGCACGGGCGGGGGGCCGGGAACCAGTTGCTGGTGGAGATCGCCACGCGGTTGCTGCGCTGCGTCGGTGACCGGCACCGGGTGGCACGCATCGGTGGTGACGAGTTCGCCGTGGCGGTCCCGGTCTCCGGCGGGTCGCAGGGTTGGCGGGATGCGGTGGAAGAGCTCTACGACGCCGTCACCCAGCCCATCACCCTGCAGGGACGCTCCCTGCAGGCGACGGCCAGCATCGGTGTCACCCTCCACCCGCAGAACCGCGACGTCGACGCGGAGCAGCTGCTGCGACAGGCGGATCAGGCCGTCTACCAGGCCAAGCTGGCCGGCAAGGACCGCTACCACCTGTTCGACACTGAGCTCGACGCCACGAGCCGTGCCCGGTACCGATTGATCGATGAGGTCTACACCGCGATCGTCGAGGATCAGTTCGTCCTCCACTACCAGCCCCAGGTCAACATGCGCACCGGCGAGGTCATCGGGCTGGAGGCCCTGATCCGCTGGCAGCATCCGCAGCAGGGGCTGCTACCGCCCGGTGCGTTCATCGCACAGCTCGCTGGCCATCCGGTCTCCATCGAGATCGGTGACTGGGTGATCGAGGCGGCACTGGCGCAGCTGACGCGCTGGCAGGCGGCGGGGTTCGACACCGCCGTGAGCGTGAACATCGACACCAGCCAGCTCTACGACCCCCACTTCGGACCGAGGTTGGAGCGTCAGCTGGCCGATCACCCCTCGATCCCGCCTGCGCACGTCGGTATCGAGATCCTGGAGACCGGGGCGCTGGAGGACCTCGACCGGGTCGCGGAACTGGTCGATGACCTGCGGGCCCTGGGCTCGAGCGTCGCCCTGGACGACTTCGGGACCGGCTTCTCCTCGCTCACCCTGCTGAAGCGCCTGCACGCCGACGTCATCAAGATCGACCGCAGCTTCGTGATGGAGTTGCTCGGGGACCGGGAACACGCCCTGATCATCGACAGCGTGGTCACGCTGTCCCGCAACTTCGGACGCAACGTGCTCGCCGAAGGCGTCGAGACCGAAGCGCACGGGGTCCTGCTGCTCGAGCTCGGCTGCGACCTCGCGCAGGGCTTCGGCATCGCCCGCCCCATGCCCGCAGATCAGGTGCTCGACTGGGTCGGTCGCTGGCAGCCACCGGCCGCCTGGAGCGGCGTCGAGCCGGTCGCAGCCGATCGGCTGCCGGCGCTGCTCGCTTCGATCGAACACCGCGTGTGGGTCGAGAACCTCCGTGCGCACCTCGAGGGCGCCTGGTCCGCTCCCCCGCCCTTGGATCCGACGCGTTGCCGCCTCGGGGCGTGGCTCGCACGGATGGAGGACCATCCGGGCCGGCTGCCACCTGCGGAGCTACGTGCGCACCACATCGCGTTGCACGATGCGGCACGGGAGCTCGTCGCTGCAACCGACGAAGGTGCTGCGGCGTCCGGCGCCGCGGCTGACCTGGCGACGGTCGAACGGGCTAGCGAGGCCCTCCGGGCCGCCCTGGAGCGCTGGCGCCACGAGTAGGGCGCTCACGAACCCGCTGGGTGCGGATCGTGAGGCTGGGCTGGGATCCTGCCACTGCCGCCCAGCCTGTTCAGCTGCCCGGCTGCCCGGCTGCCCGGCTGCCCGGCTGTTCGGTGCGCGCGTGCCGCAGGCGTTGGTCGCGCACCACCCCTTAACCCGACGGCACAACGGCCGAACCATCCAGGGACGTGACCGGCCGTCCAGCCCCTGGGAGCACCAGAGATGGATCGCTCGGCCATGGTCCTGCCGTCCACCGTCACCAGCAACGGGACCGGCAGCGACCAGCCCGTCCCCGACCCACCCGACCAGCAGTGATCGGTTCTCGAGCACGCGGACGCGCTCGACGCCCCGGTCCGACCCGAGCTCCGCTCCCGGGACGACATCCCAGGCGACCGACAGGGCGGTGACCACGAGCTCCAGCCCCGCGGTGCCGCCCCGTGCGCCGAGCGGCCGGACGTCGTCGCGGAACCAGGCAAGTGCGGCGAGGTCCACCTCGCCGTCCGCGCTGTCGTCGCTGGCAGCGGGTGCGGTGTCGTAGAACCCGTCGAGGGCCGGCGGCGGGGCGTCCGGATCGACCAGGCGTTGCAGTTCACGGGCGCTGGTGGCGAAGCTCGCATCCCCCGAGGAGGCCACGTCGAGGATGCAGTTGTCGAGGTGGACGTCGATCAGCCCC
>SL_7KL_010_BRINEDRAFT_10000573_pt1 | contig 17494 bp, 18 predicted proteins | sample SodLak_010_BRINE_FD_10663 | JGI IMG/M metagenome (IMG submission 10663)
CGGCAAGCAAGCGCCCGTCAGGGCGCGCCGCGAGGGTGGGCGGGCGGGCCGCCTGCGCGCGCGGGGGATCAGGCGGGCTACTCGAAATGCCGCCGGATCCGGCGCACCATCGCCCAGACCCCCAGCACGACAACCGGCACCAGCAGCGCAAGCGCCACCCCGCGGGGCAGGCCCATCGGCTCCAGCACCGGCAGCGCCATGTAGCTGGCCAGATTGACCGCGTAATAGCTGATCGCCACGACCGACAACCCCTCGACCGTGTTCTGCAGGCGCAGTTGCATATCCGCACGACGGTCCATGCTGGCCAGCAGGGTCTGATTCTGTGCCGAGCGTTCGACATCCACCCGCGTGCCCAGCAATTGCCCCGCGCGCATGGCGCGCTCGGCCATCTTGGTCAGGCGCCGCTCGGTCGATTTCACCGTGCGCATCGCCGGATCATAACGCCGGTTCAGAAACTCGCCCAATGTCTGGCGCCCCATGAAGCGCTCTTCACGCAGCGCGGCCACACGCTGATGGACCAGCGCCTCATAAGCCCCCGTCGCACCGAAGCGGAACGAGCTTTCCACCATCATGTTTTCCAACTCGGACGAGATGCGCAGCAATTCCTCCAGCGTCTCTTCAGACCGCGCGCCGGGCTCCTTCATCGCACGAGTCAGGCGCGACAACTCGTCATCCAGCGCCCCCATCTGCGGGGACATCCTGCGCACGCGCATCAACCCCAGCATCGAGATGGTCTTGTAGGTCTCGATCTCGCACAGGCGTTGCACGATCCGCCCCACCCGCCGCCCGCTGGTTTCCGGGCGCACGAACACGGCCATACGCACATGACCCGCCCGGTCAATGCGGAAATCGCTGGCCACGATCGCGGCCCCGTCCACCACCTGCACCACGGCAAGGCTTTCGGGCACAAACCAGTCGAACAGTTTCTCGGATATCGCCTTCCGGTCTGCGGGCATCTCCTCGATCTGGAACAGGATCGAGGTCAGGCGCGCGCCGGGCGCATCCTCCAGCCAACTGTCGGGAAAGACATCGAAGCGCGCAGGGTCGAACGGTCGCCCGCCCGCGCCTTTCTCATAGGCCATATACGTGACGAATTCGGTATGGCTTTCCCATTTCAGCTCATGCCGCCCGATCTGGGCAGTATGATGGGTGGCATCCGGGGCCGGGTGTCCCGCCCCATGCCGGTCCAGCATCGCCAGCAGATGCGCACGATCCTTGTCCCGAGACCGCTTTGCCGCCTGATGCGCAGGCTTGATCGCCAGGAAACACGCCACGCTGGGCACGGCAATCCGGGCCGACGGGCGAGCATGCAATTCATTGACCAGGACATAGCGCTCGGGATGGTCGGCGATGGGGGGCATGGGCGGACTTTCACGGTCTGATGTAAACAGGACCGTATTGCGCCACCGCGCGAAGGCAAGCGCCGCTACGGCACGCCATGGCACACTTGTAATTCTGCCACAGCGCGCCGCTCATGCCCCATGTGATCAGTCGATCACCTCGACCAGTTCCACCCGGCGGTTCTGCGCGCGGCCGTCCTCGGTCCGGTTGGTCGTGATGGGCGACATCGGGCCAGCGCCGGCCGGGCGCAGCCGTCCATCGGAAATGCCATGTTCATCCGACAGCCAGGCCACGACGGATTGAGCGCGGTCCAGCGACAGGCGCAGATTATAGTCGAAGCTGCCCACACCATCCGTGTGACCGACCACCAGCAGATCAAGGCCCGAATTCTCTTCCATCAGCGCGGCAACGGTTTCCAGCGCATCCGCCGATTCCGGCAGGATCTCGTCATCGTCAAAGGCAAAAAGAATCGCATCGACCACAACGCGCCCTTCCTCGACCAGCCCGCTTTCAAGCGCTGCGGCATCCTGCGTGCTCGGCACGAATTCATCGGCCTCGGCTTCGGCCTCAAGTTCGGCCATATCCTCTTCAGGCTCAGGCTCTTGTACGGTCAGATCGAATGTTTCCATCTCTTCGAGTTCCAGCACGTCCACCTGTATGCGGCGGCTGCCGCGCCGTTCGAAAAAACTCAGCGCAACGATATCCGCTTCATCCGGTGACCGGGCAAGAATATAGGCATGCTCGCCCCCGCGTCGGGCACGCGGCGCCCCCAACCCGTCGCGCAGAAACCTGCGCGCATTGCCATCGGTCAGATCGTCGTCCATCCCTGCAAAAATGATTTCGAAATCCTGCCCCTCAAAGTAGTCGAGATAGCTTTGGTACAGGCGTATGATGGCAACTTCCTCGCCGTCAATTGCATACTCTTGGCGCGTGTGGGCGCCGGATTCCGTCAGGATATCGGTCGGATCACCATCCACCCAGGGGGCGGCGAAAAACTCCAACTCCACGAAATCGGTGAACTCATCCTCGCTGATGGTCGCATCGGGTGCCAGCGGCACCAGCGGATGGGGTTGCGGGTCATCCGCGCGCACACCTTCAGGGGTGGCGAGGATCAGGGCGCCGGTCAGAATGCCTGCAAGACGCATGAGTTACTCCTTTGATTGCCATTGGCTTTTTCGTGGGGCGAGAGGCTATGGACCCGCACCCCACCGCGCAACCGCCCCCCGGAAGCCAATTCGCACCGGGCGATCACGGATGTGTGAGAACGGGGTGTTTCCCCCATATATGGACGGGTCGAGGCGGTGCCTTGGCGGGGAAATTGTTGGAAAGTTTGCGCATCAGTGCCGTGAAAAGCGCCTCAGATCATGTATCTGCCCGGCAGACGCCTGCGCGCACGGCGGCTTCGGCCGTTGCGGCCAACGCCTTGCGATCCGTCTGGTCGGCAATGGCAAGGGGCGGATGAAAGCGCAGCGTGACGGAACCCTGCGGGCGCTGCGCCAGAACCCCCAGCGCGTGATGACCAAAATCCATATCGCCCCACCAGCCGTAAAACCGCCAATCGGCACCATCAGGCGCGTGGTAGGACAGGCTGACCGGCTGCAGATGCAGCCGCGCGCGCAGGGCCGGGGCCAAAAGCGCCTCGAACAACGCAGGCTTGAAGGGCAGCACTTGCAACCCGTCGGAACTGGTGCCCTCGGGGAAGAACAGCAACCGCTGCCCGGCCTCCAGCCGCGCGGCGAACAGCGTGGCTTGCGCGCGGGCCTCGCGCCGGTCGCGGCGGATGAACAGTGTGCCTGTTACCCGCGCCAACAGCCCGATTCCGGGCCATCCAGCGACCTCGGCCTTGGACACGAATGTCACTGGCGTGACAGCATGCAACACCAGAATATCCAGCCATGAGGTGTGATTGGCCACCAATGCGCCCGCGCCCGGCATCGGTTCTCCATGAATCCGCAGCCGCAGGCCCAGCACCACCAGCACCGCGCGGCAGACCGCCTGCACCACCCGTCCACTGACCGGACGGCGCGCGCCTGCCAGCGGACGCTCGATCAGCCGTGCCAGCGCATGCACCAGCAGCCCCGATGCAAAGGCCAGCACCAGCGCAAGCGCGCGGGCCAGCAGGCGCGGCCACGCCCGCAACGGGATCGCCACCTGCGGGGGCGGCGCATCTGACTGCCATGTCACCGCGCCTGCTCCGCCCGCTGCGCGAGGGTGCGCGCGCCGCGTGACAGTGCCGCCGTATCAAGGATGATGCAGATATCGGTCGTGCGGAACGCATGATCGACAAACACCCCCTGCCCCACCATACCACCCAGCCGCAGATAGGCCTTTATCAGCGAGGGCATCGCCATCAGCGCCTGCTTGCGGTCCAGCGCATCGGCGGGCAGTGTCGCGGGTTGCGGTTGCTGCCGGGCGCGCACGCGCAGGTCCTCGGGGGCCAGGTGATGGTGATGCAGCCAGCCCAACGGCTGCGCCCAATCGCGCGGCTCGGGGCTGTGAAAACTGGCGGCACCGAACAGGATATCGATTTCGCGCGCAAGGGCGTATTCGGCCAGACCCTGCCAGATTTGCAACATTCCAAACCCGCCGCGATGGGCGGGATCGATACAAGACCTGCCCATTTCCAACAATCGCCGCCCCGAGCGGCGCAAGGCGGTCAGATCGAATTCGTCATCACAATAGAATTGCCCGACCTCTGCCAATCGCGTATCGGGCAGCAAGCGGCACGCGCCCACGACATGATCGCCCGCATCGGGATCGCGCTGCGCATCCACCAACAGCAGATGATCAAAATACGGGTCGAAGGCATCACGCTCCAGCCGCGCATCATGATCGACCATTGGTCCCGATCCGCCCAGTTCCTCGATGAAGACACGGTAGCGCAGGGCCTGCGCCGCGCGCAGATCGCGATCGTCACGCGCCAGCCGGACATGCAGGAAACTGGCCGGCCCTGTCGCGTATGGATTGCGCGGCTCTGCGACATGACTCTCTGCTTTTCGTGACAATTCAACGCGTTCCCTGATCCAGACTTGAACGAGCCTATAAGCTGTGACATCCTATGGTTGTGAAGGGTGTTCGGGAGTATCTGTGATCAGGATCAACTGAATTTTTGAGGCATTAATGACCATTTTACCCGCATCTGCGAAATTAACCGTCACGCGATCATCGACCCGCGATTGCACCTGTCCCGCCCCCCATTCGGGGTGATCGGGGTGGCGAACGAACATTCCAGGAGAGAGGATGAAATGGCTCATTCCATGATCCATACAGGCACCATCCCTGAAGCGCAAAGCCCAATCGCAGATGACAGTCTTGCGGCCAAGGTCGCCTCACGCATCTGTCATGATCTGGTCAGCCCGGTGGGGGCGATCAGCAACGGACTGGAATTGCTGGAACTCTCCCACGATCAGCAAACGCCCGAGATGGCCCTGATCGCGGAAAGCGTCGCCCATGCAAATACGCGGTTGCGGCTGTATCGTCTGGCCTTTGGCGTAGCCGATAACGTCGCGCAGATCGGCGCAGGTGAAATCGCGTCAATGCTGGAGGCGATGTCCCGGCTGGGACGGCTGCAATACAGTTGGCACGCTGGCGACAGCGTGACACGCCGAGAGGCGAAATTGCTGTTCCTGCTGGTCCTGTGCATGGAAACCGCCCTGCCACGGGGCGGAGAGGTGCGAATCGAAGGACGGAAAAACAGGGTCGTGCTGACAGCGAGGGCCGAGAGGGTCGCGATTGATGCAAAGCTCTGGGGCATGCTCTCTACAGGCAATCCGGTGGCGGCGGATGTCACCTCTGCCCGCGTTCAGTTCGCACTGGCCGCCGAGGAGTTGAGCGCGCAGAACACCGCGGCCACACTGAAGCAAGAACCTGGGGCGCTGAGCCTGGAACTGACGCCCGCCTCGTGAACTTCGCAAACACATCAGCCGCTTGCCGCAACAAACGGACCCTGCGTGCTGTCCTGCCCCGTCCATCTTGCGGGGGTGTGATCCAATGATCGCCGATCCACGGGCAAGGGTGATGACAAGGCAGGAAAATCTGCTAGGCTGCCCAGGTCAACACGTCATACGAGGGGAAAATCATGACAAAACTGGTACCTGCTGCAATCCTTGCTGCCGTTCTGGCCGTGTCCGGCTGCCAGATGACCGACACGGAGCGCACCATCGTCGGTGGCGCTGCCGGGGCCGGGGCCGGGCTGGCCGTGTCCAATCTGCTGGGCGCGAACACCAACTGGACNATCATTGGCACCGTNGCCGGTGCGACCGCAGGCAGCCTGCTGGCGCGCAACACCCAGACCGGCCAATGCGCCTATGCACGCGGTGACGGCACCTATTACGAGGCTCCCTGTCAGTAATCGCAGGCAACAGCCTTGGAACAACGAAAAAGCCCCGGCACATGCCGGGGCTTTCTTCATCGCGCGTGTGGTTGTCAGGCCGCAGGCAGCCTCTGTTCGGCCAGTTCCACCCAGAAACTGCACCCGGCGGGGATGGCCGCATCGTTGAAATTGTATTGCGGGTGGTGCACATCGGCGCTGTCGCCATTGCCCATCAGGATATAGGCGCCGGGCCGTTCCTCCAGCATATAGGCGAAATCCTCGCCGCCCATGACCAGNGGNGCCNTCGCGCAATCACCCGCGACAGCACGCGCGGCTGCCGCAGCGTGATCCGTCTCAGTTTCGGAATTGACCATGACCGGATAGCCGCGCCGGTACTCCACATGCGCCTGCGCCCCGAAAGCCGCCGGAAGCTGTTCGGCCAGCGCCTTGATCCGTGTCTCTGCCAGGTCACGCACCTCCGGATCCAGCGTGCGGACCGTGCCGCGCAGCGTCACATGCTGCGGGATCACGTTGAAAGCCTGCGATTCGGTCACGAATGAAGTCACCGAAACGACCGCCTCTTTCGTCGGGTCAACATTGCGGCTGACGATCGTCTGCATCGCAACGACCAGATGCGCGGCGACGACCGTCGTATCGATCGTCTGATGGGGTTTGGCGGCATGGCCGCCCTTGCCCTCGAGCTTGATCTCGAACTGATCCGTCGCGGCGAAGAACGCGCCGGGCCGGATCGCGAAACTCCCCAACGGATTGCCGGGCCAGTTATGCATGCCATAGACTTCGTGAATACCGAACCGTTCCATCATGCCGTCGCGGCACATCTCGTCGCCGCCGCCACCGCCCTCTTCGGCGGGCTGGAAGATGACGACCACCGTGCCGTCAAAGTTGCGGGTCTCGGCCAGATATTTGGCCGCGCCCATCAGCATCGCGGTATGCCCGTCATGGCCGCAGGCATGCATCTTGCCCGCCTCTTTCGAGGCATAGTCAAGGCCCGTCGCCTCATGAATTGGCAGCGCATCCATATCGGCGCGCAGTCCGACAACGCGCCCCGACCCCGTGGTCTTGCCCCGGATCACCCCCACGACGCCCGTGCGTCCGATCCCTTCGACCACCTCATCGCAGCCGAATTCGCGCAGCTTCTCGGCCACGATCCCGGCGGTGCGGTGGCAATCGAACAGCAATTCGGGGTGGCTGTGGAAATCCTGCCGCCAGGCGGTGATCTCTGGCAGCAATTCGGCAAATCGGTTTCGGATCGGCATGTCTTTCCCCTGTGACTGACGCAGCTTCTGCCGGATCATGGCACAAGTGCCGCGCCGCTGCCACGGGGCAGGTACAGAAATATGTCACATGTTCAGGAAACCGGCGCGAATTCGTCGCGATGATAGCCTTGCAGATACAAAAGCGCGCTCAGATCGCCATGATTGATCCGCAGCGCGCATTGTGCGGCAACAACGGGCTTGGCATGCAGCGCGACCCCAGCCCCGGCGCGGCCCAGCATGCCCAGATCATTCGCGCCATCGCCCACGGCCAGCACATCCGCAGGCGCGATCCCCAAGTGCGCGGTGATCTCATCAAGCGCGCTGACCTTGGCCTCGCGCCCCAGAATGGGGTCGGCGACAGTGCCGGTCAGATGGCCGTCCGCGACGCCCAGAGAATTGGCGCGATGTTCATCAAAGCCCAGACTGCGCGCGACATGATCGGTAAAGGCCGTGAACCCGCCCGAGACCAGCGCGGCATAGGCCCCATGCGCGCGCATGGTAGCGACCAGGTCCCGCCCGCCGGGGGTGAAGGTGATGCGACGCTCCAGCACGCGGGCGATGGTGCTCTCCGGCAACCCCTTCAGGCACGCGACACGTTCGCGCAGCGCTTCCTCGAACTCCAGTTCGCCATTCATGGCACGCGCCGTGATGGCGGCGACATGGGCACCGACCCCGGCCTCATCGGCCAGTTCGTCAATGCATTCCTGCGCGATCATGGTGCTGTCCATATCAGCCAGCAACATGCGCTTGCGCCGGTTCTCTGCCGGTTGCACGGCCAGATCGATACCCTGCGCCTGCAGATCCTCCCAGACCTGCCATTGCCTGTCGGGAATGGCGGGGATCGCGAATTCGGCGGCCACGCCGGGGTTGAGCCAATGCGCATCCCCTCCGCCCCAGGCATTGCGCAGCGCCTCGATCACGGTTTGGTCCAGGACGGGCGTGGCGGGATTCACGATCAGGGTGGCGATATACATGGGGCGTGGTCCTTGGCTGCGTCGTTTTTGCGCGGTCAAGCGGCGCTCTAGGACAAATTTCTGTCTTGCACCAGCCTCGATCCGGTCGTATGCGCATCGGTGGGACACCCTTCCCCAACGAAGGGCATATATCTGGAAGGATACCATGACCAAGACTGCAAAACCGGCCACGCGCCCGGTCAATCCGCGCTTTTCTTCTGGCCCCTGCGCCAAGATCCCCACATTCTCGCTCGACAAGCTGGCCGACGCGCCGCTGGGCCGCTCGCATCGGGCGGCTGTCGGCAAGGCCAAGCTGAAAGCGGCCATTGATGGCACGCGCGAGATTCTTGGCGTGCCCGACGACTACCGCATAGGGATCGTGCCGGCCTCGGATACCGGCGCAGTCGAAATGGCGATGTGGTCGCTTCTGGGCGCGCGCCCGGTGACCATGGTTGCGTGGGAGAGCTTTGGCGCGGGCTGGGTGACCGATGCGGTCAAGCAATTGAAACTCGATGCCGATGTGCGCACCGCCGATTATGGCCGGATCGTCGATATGGCGGCGGTGGATTACGACACGGATGTTGTGTTTACCTGGAACGGCACCACGAGCGGCGTGCGCATGCCCCATGGCGATATGATCCCGGCGGATCGTGCGGGTCTGACCATCTGCGACGCGACCTCGGCGGCCTTTGCGATGGACCTGCCCTGGGACAAGCTGGATGTGGTGACCTTCTCCTGGCAGAAAGTGATGGGCGGTGAGGCCGCGCATGGCATGCTCATCCTGTCGCCCCGCGCCGTCGAGCGGCTGGAAAGCCATACACCTGCATGGCCGCTGCCCAAGATTTTCCGCCTGACCAAGGGCGGCAAGCTGAATGAGGGCATTTTCCGGGGTGAGACGATCAATACGCCGTCGATGCTGGCGGTCGAGGATTATCTGGTCGCGCTGGACTGGGCGCGCGAGATCGGCGGACTGCCCGCGCTGATCGCCCGGGCCGATGCCAATGCGGGCGTGATCGCGGAATTCTGCGAACGTCACGACTGGATCGCCAATCTGGCAGAAGACCCGGCGACGGCTTCGACCACATCGGTCTGCCTGAAATTCACCGATCCCGGCATCGCGGATGGGTCGGCATTCGCCAAGGCCGTCGCGAAACGGCTGGAGACCGAAGGCGTGGCCCATGACATCGGCGCCTATCGCGATGCGCCCGCGGGCCTGCGAATCTGGTGCGGCGCCACGGTCGAGACCAACGATATCGCGGCGCTGATGGACTGGCTGGACTGGGCCTACCATACCGAGCGTGCCGCACTGGCCGATGCCGCCTGATCGCAAGGAAGGGTGGGTTGTCACCCACCCTACGATCTCTCTGCCTCTGTAAGGTGGGTGCAAACCCACCCCCCCTTCACAATACAGGAGCCACTTTCATGGCACCCAAGGTTCTCGTCTCGGACAAGCTGTCCGAAACCGCCGTCCAGATCTTTCGCGATCGCGGCATTGATGTCACGTTTGACCCGTCGCTGGGCAAGGACAAGGAAAAACTCCTGTCCGTCATCGGCGAGTTTGACGGCCTGGCCATCCGCTCGGCCACCAAGGTCACCGAAAAACTGCTGAACGCCGCCCCCAACCTCAAGGTCGTGGGGCGCGCCGGCATCGGGGTCGACAATGTCGATATCCCCGCTGCATCGAAAAAAGGTGTGATCGTCATGAACACGCCTTTCGGCAATTCGGTCACCACTGCGGAACATGCGATTTCGCTGATGATGGCCGTCGCGCGCCAGATCCCCGAGGCCAATGCCTCCACCCACGCGGGCAAATGGGAAAAGTCGCGCTTCATGGGCGTTGAACTGACCGGCAAGACGCTGGGCGTGATCGGTGCGGGCAATATCGGCGGCATCGTCTGCGACCGTGCGCTTGGCTTGAAGATGAAGGTCGTGGCCTATGACCCCTTCCTGTCCGAAGAGCGCGCCGCAAAGCTGGGTGTCACCAAGGTCACGCTTGACGAGTTGCTGGCCCGCGCCGATTTCATCACCCTGCATGTGCCGCTGACCGACAAGACCCGCAACATCCTGTCGGCCGAGAATATCGCCAAGACCAGGCCCGGCGTGCGCATCATCAACTGCGCACGCGGCGGCCTGATCGATGAGGACGCGCTGGCCGAGGCGCTGGACTCCGGCCATGTCGCCGGGGCGGGGCTGGATGTCTTTGCCGTGGAGCCAGCCACCGAAAGCCCGCTTTTCGGCAGACCCAATGTCGTCGTGACCCCGCATCTGGGAGCCTCGACCACCGAAGCGCAGGAAAATGTCGCGCTGCAGGTGGCCGAGCAGATGGCCGATTACCTGCTGACCGGGGCCGTATCCAACGCGCTCAACATGCCCTCGGTCACCGCCGAGGAAGCGCGCGTCATGGGGCCGTGGCTGAAGCTTGCCGCGCATCTTGGCGCCTTTGCCGGGCAGATGACGGATGAGCCGATCAAGGCCATCAACATCCTCTATGACGGGCGCGTGACAGAGATGAACCTCGACGCGCTGGGCTGCGCGGTCATTGCCGGTGTCATGCAGGCCACCAATCCCGATGTGAACATGGTCTCGGCCCCGGTCATGGCGCGCGAACGCGGGGTGCAGGTCTCGACCACGACGCAAGGCAAATCGGGCGTGTTCGATGCCTATATCAAGCTGACCGTCGTGACCGAGACGCGCGAGCGTTCCATCGCGGGCACGGTCTTTTCCGATGGCAAGCCGCGCTTCATCCAGATCAAGGGCATCACCATCGATGCAGAGGTCGGCGCGCATATGCTTTATACCACGAACAAGGACATGCCCGGCATCATCGGCGCGCTAGGGAACACGATGGGCGAAAATGGCGTGAATATCGCGAATTTCACCCTGGGCCGGTCCGATGCAGGCAGGGATGCGATTGCGCTTCTCTATCTTGATGCACCGGCACCTGCGCCCGTGCTGGACAAGCTGCGCGAAACCGGGCTGTTCCAGCAGGTCCGCCCGCTGGTGTTTGATACGGCCTGATCATGGGCGGTGCAGGCCCAAGGGGCCTGCGCCGCGCCAGACATGAAACGGAGGGGCATATGCGCAGCTACGCAATCGGCGATATCCACGGCCAGCTCGACGCGCTGAAGCGCGCGCATGCGCGGATTGCAGCAGACCGCGCCCGCTGCGATGACCCTGACGCGCCGATCATCCATCTGGGCGATCTTGTCGATCGCGGCCCCGACAGCGCCGGTGTGATCCGCTATCTGCGCGAGGGGGTCGCCGCTGGCGCGCCCTGGATCGTGCTCAAGGGCAACCATGATCGCCTGTTCGAGCAATTCCTGACCATGCCCGACTGGCGCGACCCGCGCCTGGCAAACGACATCACTTATCTGCATCCGGGTATCGGCGGGGCTGAAACGCTGATGTCCTACGGGCTGTATCGCCCCACATCCTTTCACATCCGCAAGGTCCGCGAACAGGCACTTGCCGCCGTGCCACAGGCCGATATCGACTTTCTGTCTGCCTTGCCGCTGACCCATCTTCGCGGTGCGGCCCTGTTCGTGCATGCCGGTATCCGCCCCGGTGTGCCGCTGGACAGCCAGGTGGAACAGGACCTGATCTGGATACGCGAGCCATTCCTGTGTGACACGCGCGATCACGGCCCGCTGGTCATCCACGGGCATACGGCCATCCCGCAACCGATGCATTACCGCAACCGCGTCAATATCGACAGCCGCGCAGGCTATGGTGGCCCCCTGACCGCCATTGTGATCGAAGGGCGCGACATATGCGTGCTGGAAGAGGATGGGCGTCAGCCACTGACGCCCTACTGAGCCACCCTCAGCCCCAGGGGTTCCCGCCCTGCCGGGGTGCTGCTGCCGCACGGGACTGCCCGCTGCCCCCTGCCATCTGCATCAGCGCCGCGATCCGGTTTTCGGTATTCGGATGGGTCGAGAACAGCTTGTCACGCTTGTGCACATGCAGCGGGTTGATGATGAACATATGTGCCGTCTGCGGGTTCTGTTCCGCGCGGTCATAGTCGATCCGCGAGGCAAAGCCCTGGATCTTTTCCAGCGCCGACGCCAGCCAGAGCGGGTTGCCGCAGATCTCGGCCCCCACGCGATCGGCCTCATACTCGCGCGAGCGCGAAATCGCCATCTGCACAATGGCCGCCGCCAGCGGCGCAAGGAACATCACCAGCAGCACCGCAATGATATTGCCGCCCCCGTTGCGCCCGCCACGAAAGAACATCGCGAAATTGGCCAGCATGGTGATCGCACCGGCGAATGTGGCCGTGACAGTCATGATCAGCGTATCGTAGTTGCGGATATGCGCCAGTTCATGCGCCATGACAGCGGCCACTTCCTCGCGCGACATGCGCCGCAACAGACCCGTGGTCGCGGCCACAGCCGCGTTATCGGGGTTGCGGCCCGTGGCAAAGGCATTGGGCTGGTCTTCATCAATCACATAGACACGCGGATGGGGCATGCCTGCGTCATCGGCCAGCCGGTGAACCATGCGCTGCAGGTCTGGATGCACCTGACTGTTGCATTCCTGCGCGTTGTGCATGCGCAGCACGGCCTTGTCCGAATTCCAGTAGGCATAGGCATTCATCCCCGCCGCCACCACAAGCGCAAGGATCAGACCTGCGCCACCGCCCAGCAGATACCCGACGCCCATGAACAACGCGGTCATGGCGGCCATCAGCATGGCTGTCTTTGTGTAACCCATTCTTGCCCCTGTCATTGGATGGACGCGATTGCCGGTCAGATATGGGCGCGGGCCCGCGTCATTGCAATATTGGCGCGCCTGTTCCGGCTCGCATCACGACGCGACAGTCCGACCGGTCAGCCGATCAACCGCCGAAATTCTCCATCGCGCGGTAATCGATCTCTTCCAGAAAGGGGATCATCACGTCAGGGTCCGCCCCTTCGGCCTGCACCAGCACGCGGTTACCGACTATGGCCCGCAGGGTGCGATCCTCGCGCAGGAAACGCACGCGGTTGATCCGCTCGACCTGCCCGCCCATCTGCGAGATCATCGTGGCATTGCCCAGCAGCATTCCCAGTTGCGCCACCATCGGATTGTCGGCGATGAAGCTCAGCTCGAACTGCCCATCCGGCCCCTGATAGGTCGCACTGGCCGACGTGCCGCCGCCCAGAAAGCCCAGCATCTGCGCGGAGTCGGTGCTGACTTCGCGGTCCCAGCCATCGGGCGCCTCGGGCAGAAAGGCCGCAAGACCGTCAGCCTTCATGCCTGCCAGCAGGCGCTGCGCCTCGACCAGTTCATCCTCGGCATATTGCAGATCGCCGTCGAGATAGGCCTCGATCGCGGTTTCCAGCGCATCGACAAAGGGATCAGCCATCGCAGGGGCGCTCAAGCCAGTCGCGAGCAGGGTCGCGCAAAGCAGGCGGTGCATCCTCGTTCCTCCACAGATCACTCGAGGGCGACAGGTTGCCGCAGCCTTGCCCCTGCGGCAAGACATATTCGCACCCGCTCAGGCCGCGATCAGCCCGGCAGCGGCAAATCGGGCGCGCAGGTCCGTTTTCGGGCGCGCGCCGATATGGCCGATCACTTCTGCCGCGGCCAGAACGCCCATCTGCCCCGCTGTTGCCACGTCGCGCCCGGTGGCCAGCCCGTACAGGAACCCGGCGGCGAACTGATCGCCTGCACCCGTTGCATCCACCGGCGTGACGCGTGTCACCGGCACCTGCACCTGCTGGCCCTGTGCCAGAATCGTCACCGGATCGCCCGAGCGTGTGCAGACGACAAGCGGGCAATCCCGCGCGGCCTGAACCAGCGCATCGTCCAGATCATTGGCCTGATACAGCGCGACCCATTCCTGCTCATTGCCGATCACATAATCCATGTCCTGCGCGACCAGCGCACGGAAGTCATCGCGATGCCGGTCCACGCAGAACGGGTCCGACAGCGCAATGCCTGCACGCCCGCCTGCAGCCCGGCAAGCGCGCGCGGCTTTCAGAAACGCCTCTTTCCCCTTGTCCTTGTCGAACAGATACCCTTCGAGAAAGACAATCTCGGACGCGGCCATCACATCGGCATCCACATCGTCCGGCCCCAGCTCGGCGGAAATGCCCAGATAGGTGTTCATCGACCGCTCGCCATCCGGGGTCACGAAGATCATGGAACGCGAGGTCGGCAATTCGCCCCCGGCAACAGGCGGGTTGACGAAATCGGCGCCGGTATCAGCGGCATAGAACCGGCCCAGCGCATCGTCATTCACCCGNCCNACAAAGGCCGCGCGCAGCCCCAGCCCNCCGGCNCCNGCCAGCGTGTTCGCAACCGANCCNCCCGAGGCTTCGGCGCGGTCGGACATCGCCCCATACAGCCCTTCTGCCCGCTCCCGCTCGACCAGTTGCATGATCCCCTTGCGGATACCCATGTGATCAAGAAAACGGTCATCCACAGTGGCAATGACATCGACAATCGCATTGCCGATCCCGGCAATCTGGTAGCGTTTCATGGGGTCTTGTCCTCGAATTGGCAGAGATCACGGATCAGGCAGGCATTGCACAGGGGTTTGCGCGCCTTGCAGGTATAGCGGCCATGCAGGATCAGCCAGTGATGCGCATGAAGCTGATACTCGGCGGGGATATGGTCCTCTATCGCGCGCTCGACCGCCACGACATCGCGGCCCGGGCAGATGCCGGTGCGGTTGCCGACGCGGAAGATATGCGTATCGACCGCCTGCGCGGGCATGCGCCACCACATGTTCAGCACCACATTCGCGGTCTTGCGCCCCACACCCGGCAACGATTGCAGCGCCGCGCGCGACGATGGCACCTGCCCGCCATACTGCTCGACCAGAATACGGCTGAGCTTGATGACATTCTTCGCCTTGTTGCGAAAAAGCCCGATGGTCTTGATGTGCCGGGTCACACCCTCTTCGCCAAGGGCCAGCATCTTTTCGGGCGTATCGGCGACAGCGAACAGCCCGCGCGTGGCCTTGTTCACGCCCACATCGGTCGCCTGCGCCGACAGTGCCACCGCCACCACCAGCGTAAAGGCGTTCACATGCTCCAGCTCGCCCTTGGGTTCGGGGTCGGCCGCCTGAAAGCGGGCAAAAATTTCCTGGATCGTGGTGTAATCGAGTTGCGGGGCCATGGGTCTGCTATGCCTGTCCAACGCGCGCTGGGCAAGCCACTATCCGCGCGCCATCGCGGCNAGATCCAGCGCNGNNGNGTCGCGCATCAGGGCGCGCACNTCATCGGTGAAATGCTCGCCATCGCCCATGTGCTGGTCGCCNNGATGAATGACCAGCGGCGGCAACAGNACAAAGGGCGACCGCCCGCCCTTGCGCGCCTGCACGATGACACGCCGCGCCGCGCGCCTGCGCCGCGCGGCCAGCGGCAGCACCGTGACCGCGGCGCGACCATTCAGCGCGCCCAGAATGTCGGGCAGCCGTGCGGTCAGGTGGATCAGCGTCACATGCCCGCCATCCCGGCAACGGCGCAGCGCGGTATCGACCCATGTACCAAGCGGAGTCGCCTCGCGCAGGGCGCGGTCGCGGCCCGTGTCCTGCGCGCCGGGGTCATGGGCGGCGAAATAGGGCGGGTTGGCGATGACGTGATCGAAACTGCGGGCGCGCAGTCCGGGCGGCAGCGCGCTCAGATCAGCCTCGATCACATCCAGTTCGGCGCCGTTCTCAGTGGCATTGCGGCGGGCAAGTGCCGCATAGGCGGGTTGCAGCTCGACCCCCGTCAGGCGCAGGCCGGGCACGCGCGCGCTGATACAAAGGCTGGCCACGCCCACACCGCAGCCCAGTTCCAGCACCGACTGTCCCGTGCGCGCAGGCACGGCTGCGGCCAGAAATACCGGGTCAGTTGCAGCACGATAGCCCACGCGCGGCTGCCATGCCTGAACGCGCCCGTCCAGAAAGGCATCGCGCGTCAGGGCATCGGTCATTGGGCCTCAGTCATTCAACGGAATGCCGCAATCGCGCATGATCGACACGGCCATGAAATGATCCTCGCGCCGGACCATCAGCCGCCGCGGCATCATGCCCAAGGTGGATTCGAGCGTGTGCATATGGACGTCGATATCAAACACCTCTATACCTTCGCCCTGCAGGATTGCTGTGGCAAAAGGGATGATTGTCGGATCGCGGGTTCGCAATAGTTCCTTCATATGGCGACCATATTTCCTATAGGCCCGGTTTGTCGAGGCAACACGCGATGAACAAGATCACACGCAGCGAAGACACTGCCACCCCGCATGAGCAACTTGCCCGCTATCTGGATGCGGATCTGGTGCAGGTCAATGCCCTGATCCGCGCGCGCATGTCGTCCGAGCACGCGCCGCGCATCCCCGAGATCACCGCCCATCTGATCGAGGCCGGGGGCAAGCGCATCCGCCCGATGCTTCTGTGCGCAGCATCGCATTTGTGCCAGTATCAGGGCGAATATCACCACCATCTCGCGGCCACGGTTGAATTTATCCATACCGCGACGCTGCTGCATGATGATGTGGTCGATGAAAGCCACCAGCGGCGGGGCCGGTCCACGGCGAATCTGCTATGGGACAACAAGTCATCCGTGCTGGTGGGCGACTATCTGTTCGCACGCGCCTTTCAGTTGATGGTCGAATGCGGCTCGTTGCGGGTGCTCGACATTCTGTCAAACGCGGCCGCCACGATTGCCGAGGGCGAAGTGCTGCAACTGAGCACGGCACAGAACCCCGACACGACCGAAGAGCAGTATCTGCGCGTGATCCGTGGCAAGACCGCCGCGCTGTTTTCCGCCGCGACCGAGGCCGGCGCCGTTCTGGCGCAGGCACCCGAGTCACATGTGCGTGCGCTGCATACCTATGGCGATGCATTGGGGATCAGCTTTCAGATCGTCGATGACTGGCTGGATTATGGCGGCGCGGGCAGCGGGATCGGCAAGAATATCGGCGATGATTTCCGCGAGCGCAAACTGACCCTGCCCGTCATCCGCGCGATTGCAAAGGCCGATGCGTCCGAGCGCGCCTTCTGGGACCGTGTGATCCGCGCGGGCGATCAGCGGGACGGCGATTTCGAACAGGCGCAGGCCATCATCGCCACGCATGGCACGATGGAAGAAACGCGGCAAGAGGCGCTGGGCTGGTCGAACACCGCCCGCGACGCGCTGGCCGATCTGCCCGAGCATCCGCTGCGCGAGATGCTGGATGCGCTGGCCGATTACGTGGTCATGCGCCTGCACTAGACCCGGTCAGGGCCGGGCTGGCAGCAATCCACCAATCAGGATGCGCGGCGCGCAGGGCGCGCTCTGCCGCGCGCGCATTCTCCATATCGGCGAACAACCCGAAACAGGTCGCCCCGGAACCCGACATCCGCGCAAGCGCGCAGCCTGTCGTCGCCCCCAGCGCCTGCAAGACAGAGGTGATGGCCGGGGCCACCGCGCAGGCCGGGGCCTGCAGGTCATTGCGCTGGGCCCGCAACCAGCCGAAAAACGCCGCCCTGTCGGGCCAGGGTCCACACCTATCCGGCAGGGGCGGATTGTCGCGCCGCGCCAGCGCCTGGAATACGGGCGCTGTGGGGACCGCCACGCCGGGGTTGACCAGCAGCATCGCAAAGGGCGGCAGCGGGGGCAGCGGGTCCAGCACCTCACCCACACCGCGCATCCGGG
>SL_7KL_010_BRINEDRAFT_10000574_pt1 | contig 17484 bp, 14 predicted proteins | sample SodLak_010_BRINE_FD_10663 | JGI IMG/M metagenome (IMG submission 10663)
GACTGGGGGTTCCGGACCGAGCCCGAGCCGCACCTCGGCGGGCGGGTGCTGGCCTGTCCGCGCGGCAAGGTGATCGGGGGGTCGTCCAGCATCAACGGGATGGTCTATGTGCGTGGCCACGCGCGGGATTTCGACCATTGGGCCGAGAGCGGTGCCGATGGCTGGGCCTACGCCGATGTCCTGCCCTACTTCAAACGCATGGAGTGCTGGCACGGGGCTGACGATGCCGGGATGGGCGATGAGGGCAGCCCGTGGCGTGGGCAGGACGGGCCGCTGCACATCTCGCGCGGGGGACGCGAGAACCCCCTGTTCGAGGCGTTCATCGAGGCCGGGCGGCAGGCGGGCTATCCGGTGACCGCCGACTACAACGGTGAACAGCAGGAAGGTTTCGGCGCCATGGAGGCGACGATCCGGAACGGGCGGCGCTGGTCCACCGCGCAGGCCTACCTGCGCCCGGCGCTGAAGCGCGCCAACTGCCGCCTGCTTCGGGCCGAGGCGCGGCGCGTGGTCTTCGAGGGCGGGCGCGCCGTCGGCGTGGAGGTGCGGCGCCGGGGCCGGCTGGAGGTGTTGCGCGCGCGGCGCGAGGTGGTGCTGGCGACCTCGTCGATCAACACGCCGAAGCTCCTGATGCTCTCGGGGATCGGCCCGGCCGAGCATCTGGCCGAACACGGGATCGAGGTGCGCGCCGACCGGCCCGGGGTGGGGCAGAACCTGCAGGATCATCTGGAGCTGTACCTGCAATACGCGGCGGCCCAGCCGATCACGCTCTACCGCTACTGGAACCTGCTGGGCAAGGCCTGGGTCGGCGCGCAGTGGCTGTTCCTGGGCCGCGGGCCGGGGGCATCGAACCAGTTCGAGGCCGCGGCCTTCATCCGCTCCGCCGCCGGGGTGGACTACCCGGACATCCAGTATCATTTCCTGCCCATCGCCGTGCGCTATGACGGCAAGGCGGTGGCCGAGGGGCACGGGTTCCAGACCCATGTGGGCCCGATGCGGTCGAAAAGCCGGGGCTGGGTGAAGCTGGCGTCGGCCAAGCCCGAGGACGCCCCGCGCATCCGCTTCAACTACATGAGTCACCCCGACGACTGGGCCGAGTTCCGCACCTGTATCCGGCTGACGCGCGAGATCATGGGGCAGGCGGCTTTCGCCCCTTACCTGCGGCACGAGATCCAGCCGGGGGCCGATGTGCAGGACGATGCCGCGCTGGACGATTTCATCCGCGCGCATGTCGAAAGCGCCTATCACCCCTGCGGCACGGCGCGGATGGGGCGGGCCGACGACCCGATGGCGGTGGTAGACCCGCAGGGCCGGGTGATCGGGGTCGAGGGGTTGCGGGTGGCGGACAGTTCGATTTTTCCGCGCATCACCAACGGCAACCTGAACGCGCCCAGCATCATGGCGGGCGAGAAGATGGCCGATCACATCCTGGGCCGCGATCCGCTGCCGCGCGAAAACCTGGAACCCTGGGTGCATCCGGACTGGCGGGTGGCGCAGCGCTGAGGGGCTTGGGTCGCGCTTTATGGCGCGCACGGGAATTGGGTATTTTCAGCAAGATGAAGAGAGCGAGCCGCTGAACCATGATTGCGGCGGATGCGTGGGTTGGCGGCAACAGCGTTAACGAAGGTTAACCAAAGGTTAACAAATCCCTTGCGGATGCAACAAGCGTGACTCATCCTGCCCGGCATGGGTCGGGTGGTCTTGATACTGGCGGGCGTGGTTTTGCTCATCCTCGGGCTGGCGGGCGAGGCCGGGCAGGATGCGCGGCCGAGTGATGGGCCTGTCGGCGCGGCGCGCGTGATCGACGGCGACACGTTGGAAGTGGCGGGGACGCGGATTCGGCTGGGCGGGATCGACGCGCCCGAGATGGCCGAGACCTGTACCGATGCGCAAGGCGCGCCGTGGCCCTGCGGGCGCTGGGCGACCGAGGCTACCGTGGCGCTATTCGAGGGCGTGGTGCTGCACTGCGAGGACCTTGGCGAACGCAGTTACAACCGGATCGTTGGGCGCTGCTATCTGGACGGGCGGGACATTGCGCATGATCTGATTGGCCACGGGATCGCGCGGGTCTGCGACCGCTTCGCCGCCGAACAGGGAGTGCTGGAGCGTTACAGCGCCGTTGAGGCGCAGGCGCGCGCGGAGGGCGCGGGCATCTTTGGCGGGCCGCTGAACCCGCAGGCCGGGTTCTGCGTGCCCCGTGTGGCGCAGGCGGCACTGGCCGATGCCGAGGGCAACTGCCGGATCAAGGGCAATGTCTCGGCCAACGGACGCATCTATCATGTCCCCGGCTCGCGGCATTATGACCGGGTGAACATGAACCACCCGGACAAGCGCTGGTTCTGTTCGGTCGCGGAGGCCGAGGCGGCGGGCTGGCGCGCGCCGCGGCGCTGAGCGCTGCCGGCGCACAATCACCCTGCGCTTGTGCAGGGTCGGGTGCCCTGTTGCCACCCCGCGCGAAAGCCTACCTCTGGACTGACAGGGGCAGCACAGGTGGCATGGCATGGATGATCTGAACACGCGCGAAGGGCTGCCCGAACCGTTGCGGGTGCTGCTGGCGCAGTATCCGCGCGACATCTGGCAATCGCACCGCAATTTCGACGGGTTGACCCGCTTCTGGCTGGAGCGTCACCTGATGTTCCGGCAGGTGCTGGCGCGGCTGCAGGCGGACACGCGGGTCTTCATCGACCGGGGCGCGGACCCGAAGCGGTTTTCGCCCGAGACGGCGCGGATGATGGGCTTCTTTCTCAACCAGCTTGATGGGCATCACAAGATCGAGGACATGCATTACTTTCCGCAACTCATGGGGCTGGAGGCGCGGCTGGTTCCGGGGTTCGAGTTGCTGGACAGCGATCACCATGCGCTGGACGCGGAGTTGCATGGGCTGGCCGAGGATACCAACGCCATGTTGGGGCATCTGCGGGCACGGAATGCGGTGCAGGGGCGCGATGCAGCGGGACGGCTGGAGGGGCGGCTGACCCGGTTCGCAGGCTTTCTGGACCGGCATCTGATCGACGAGGAAGAGCTTGTGGTGCCGGTGATCCTGCACCACGCGCCGCGGTTCTGAGGCTTGGTGTCCTCCTAGACCACGTTGATGCGTCGGCGGTGGGGGATGCGCCGATCGGATCGGATGTGCCCTTGCTTGCGGAGAAGCGAGCCTGTCGGCGCGCTGCCTTCGGCGAGGGTATTTGGGGCAAGATGAAGTCAGGGGCAGGGGGTGTCGGCTGGCGCAGGCTGATCGGGAACCGGCCTAGCGCCGTGCGAGCTTGGCCAGCCGGTCGCGGAGGTCTGCCCGCACCGGGCCTTCGCGCGGGGCATCGGCGAGAGTGGTGAACCAGTGATCCGGGGGCGTCTTGCCGCCGCGGGCGCGGTCCCAGCGCAAGGCGCGCAGCACGGCCTCGGCCGCGGGGGGCAGGCGGTCGGGGATGGGCTGGTCCGACAGCGCGGCCCAGACCCCGGTCCAGAGCCGCGCCACCGACCACGGATTGTAGCCGCCGCCGCCCAGCACGATCAGTCGGGGCGCCATGTCGCGCAGGGCCAGCGCCACCGAGCGGTGCGCGTTATTCGACAGCTGCAGGCGCGAAAGCGGGTCTTCGTCCACCGCGTCGGCGCCGCATTGCAGGACGATGGCCTGCGGGCGGAATTCGGCCACGCGGGGCAGGATCAACTCATGCAGGATCGCGCGCATCTCGGAATCATTCAGCCCGCGCGGCACCGGCAGGTTGAAGGCCGCGCCGCCTGCAGTGTCCTCCAGCGCGCCGGTGAAGGGCCAGCGGCGTTCCTCGTGGACCGAGATCAGGCGCACATCCTCGGCCCCCGCGAACGCGTGTTGCACCCCGTCGCAATGATGCGCGTCGATGTCCACATAGACCAGCGGACACAGCCCCAGCCGCCGCAGCGACAGCAGGCACAGGACCGGGTCGTTGATGTAGCAGAACCCGCCCGCGTAATCGGGGAACGCGTGGTGCGTGCCGCCGCCCGGCGCATGGACCACGCCGCCGCGCAGCACCAGTTCGGCGGCAAGCATCACGCCACCGGCCGAGGTGGCGGGGCGGCGAAAGACCTCCGCGAACACGGGGTTGGCGGTGGTGCCCAGGGCGTGGCGTTCCCGGGTGGCGGCGTCCACCTCGCCCTCGGCCTCGGCCCGTTGCAGGGCGCGGACGTACGCGGGGGTGTGCCATATCTCCAGTGCGGCAGGCTTCGCACGGGGGCTGTTGATGTAAGCGCCTTCCGGAAACCAGCCCAGCGCACGGGCCAGATCCATGACCGTGGACACGCGCGGGATGCGCAGCGGGTGCCAGGCCCCGTAGCTGGAGCCGCGATAGATGTCGGAGCCGATGAAGCGCGCCTGCGGTGCCGTCAATGGCCCAATATCTGGCTCAGGAACAGCTTGGTGCGGTCGGACTTCGGATTGTTGAAGAACTCGCTCGGGGTGTTCTGCTCGACGATCTGGCCCTGATCCATGAAGATCACCCGGTTGGCCACCGCCTGCGCAAAGCCCATTTCGTGGGTCACGCAGATCATGGTCATGCCTTCCTCGGCCAGCGCGATCATGGTGTCCAGCACCTCCTTGATCATCTCGGGGTCCAGCGCCGAGGTCGGCTCGTCGAACAGCATGATCCGGGGCTTCATGCAGAGCGAGCGCGCGATGGCGACCCGCTGCTGCTGCCCGCCGGAAAGCTGGCCGGGGTATTTCAGCGCCTGTTCCGGGATCTTGACCTTTTCCAGGAAGTGCATGGCGATCTCGTCGGCCTCCCGTTTGGGCGTCTTGCGCACCCAGATCGGCGCCAGCGTGCAGTTTTCCAGGATCGTCAGATGCGGAAACAGGTTGAAGTGCTGGAACACCATGCCGACTTCGGAGCGGACCTTGTCGATATTCTTGAGGTCCGAGGTCAGTTCGGTCCCGTCCACGATGATCTGCCCGGCCTGGTGTTCCTCCAGCCGGTTGATGCAGCGGATCAGCGTGGATTTGCCGGAGCCCGAAGGGCCGCAGACCACGATGCGTTCGCCCCGGTTCACCGTCATGTCGATGTCGCGCAGCACGTGGAAGCTGCCATACCACTTGTTCATTTCGGTGATCTGGATGGCGACCTCGTCGGTCACCTTCATCTGGCTGGTGTCGATCTTGCGCTCGATGCCGTGGTCGATCTGCATTTCGGTCATGACGCTATCCTTACTTGTGGTCCGTCTTCAGCCGCCGTTCCAGATACATGGAATAGCGCGAGATACCGAAGCAGAAGACGAAGAACAGGACCCCGATGAAGATGAACAGTTCCCAGTAGATCCCCTGCCAGTCGGTCGAGGCGCGGATCGCGTTCGACAGGCCAATGGGATCGAGCAGACCGATGAAGACCACCAGCGTGGTGTCCTTGAACAACCCGATGAAGGTGTTGACGATACCGGGGATCGAGATCTTGAGCGCCTGCGGCATGATGATCAGCCGCTGCGCCTTCCAGTAGTCCAGCCCCAGCGCGTCGGCGGCTTCATACTGGCCGCGCGGCAGGGCAGCGAGGCCACCGCGGATCACCTCGGCCATGTAGGCGGCGGCAAACAGCGTGACCATGATGATCACCCGCAGGATCAGATCGAAGCTCGTCCCCGGCGGCAGGAAGTAGTTCAGCAGCAGCGAGGCGGTGAACAGCAGCGTGATCAGCGGCACGCCCCGGATGAATTCGATGAAGATCACGCAGACGGATTTCAGGAACACCATGTCCGATTGCCGCCCCAGCGCCAGCAGGATGCCCAGCGGCAGCGATATCGCAATCCCCGTGATGCCGATCACCAGCGAGATCAGGAAGCCCCCGAAGCGGTCCGAACGCACGAATTCCAGCCCCCAGGGCAGTCCGGAAAACAGGAACCGATCCAGCGGTGCGGCAACGACGATCCACCACAGCACCGGCACGATCACGGCGGCAAAGACCGCGGCCAGCGGCGAGATGCGGGTTACCAGCCGCCACGCGACATAGCCCGCGACAAAGCCCAACAGCGCCACGATCGGCAGCCAGACCGACCCGCCCCACAGCAGGTGATAGGTCAAGAACGGGTAGACGGCGGAAAACCAAAGCATCTTGCGCGGCAGGTCCGGGAACAGGATCGGCGCCAGCGCCACGAACAACAGAATCAGCGCCAGCGTCGGCCGCCAGTAGAGCGAAGACGGATAGAAACCGAACAGCAACTGGTGCCAGCGGTCGTTGATGACGGCGAAACACGCGCCCTGGGCCCCGTCCAGAAGCTCGCGGCATTCGCGCAGGGAGCCTGCATTCCAGACCATGTTCCAGAGCCACGGCCCGATGGCCGCCACCGACCACCAGATGATCGCCAGCGACAGCAGCGTCAGGATAGTGTTGAACCATCCCGAAAACAGGTTTTCCCGCAGCCACTTGATAGCCCCGGTTTCGGTGATCGGCGGGTCCTGTTCGGGGATCATCGTATCCCGGACGTAAGCGATGGTGTGCGATTCGATATTGCTCATCTCACCGCTCCTTCAGCTTCACGCGGGAGTTGTAGACGTTCATCGCCCCCGAAATCGCCAGGCTGATCGCCAGATAGATCAGCATCATCAAGAGCATCCCCTCCAGCTCGCGCCCGGTCTGGTTGATGGTGATNCCGCCCAGCGTGGAGCGCAGGTCCATGTAACCCACGGCGAGCCCCAGCGAGGTGTTCTTGGTGATGTTGAGGTATTGCGAGATCAACGGCGGGATGATCACCCGCAGCGCCTGCGGCAGGATCACCAGTCGCATGGTCTTGCCCGGTTGCAGGCCCAGGGCAAAGGCGGCCTCGGTCTGCCCCTTTGATATCGCCAGAATGCCCGAACGGACGTTTTCGGCGACGAATGCCCCGGTATAGATGCCCAGCCCCAACCACATGGCGATCAGCGAGTTGCGCAGATGTATGCCGTCCTGGAAATTGAAGCCGCGCAGTTCGGGGTATTGCAGATGTGCACCCAGAACAGCGAAATAAAGCGCGATGGGACCCAGCAGGATCAGGATGGATTTCCACCAGGTCTTGGGCCGGACGCCGGTGGCGTTCTGCACTCGCGTGGCGTGATCGATCAACTTCTTGTTTGCCCAGATGCTGGCGGCGATAATCAGTATGGCCAGCACCCAGGTGATGGACGGCGCCACGGGGCCAAGCTGGAAATAGCCCAGATCGCGCGCGAACATGATCGCGGGGACCCAGACGCCCCGGTTGGTGATGGCCACCGCATCGTTGAACAGCATGGTCGAGGACGGGTCATCGCCGCGAAAGGCCGATGGCGCGGGCATCGCCTCGGTCATGATCGCGCCGAAGATCAGGATCCACAGCAGTGTCGGGATGTTGCGGAACACCTCGACATAGACGGTCATAAGTCGGCCAACGATCCAGTTGTTCGACAGCCGCAGCACGCCCGCGATCACCCCCAGAACCGTGGCCAGCGCACATGCCATCACCGCAAGGATCAGGGTGTTCAGAAGCCCCACCAGCGCGGCGCGGCCATGGGTCATCTGGCTGTTGTATTCGATCGGCCGCTGGCTGATGTCATAGCCCGCAGGCGCGTTCAGGAAGGCAAAGCTGAAATCCCGGCCCAGCGCACGCAGGTTGTTGACCGTGTTGTCCACCAGCCAAGCCGCAAACAACATCAGCAGGAACAGGAAGAATACCTGGATGGTGATCGACCGATAGCGCTGGTCATAGAGCAGCATGCTCAACTCGAAGCTGCGCTTAGGGGGCGCCGACTTGGTTCGCAGGTCGCTGGTCGTGGACATGGGCTTCTCCTGACGCTGGCCAGAACGGGGCCGCGCCGCCAGAGGCGTGCTCAGGGATTATGCAGGATCATCAATGCAAGGTGCGCGCCCTTTCGGGCGCGCACCGGATGGTCTCAGCGGAACGGCGGGGCGTACATCAGCCCGCCCTGGGTCCACTGGGCGTTCAGCCCGCGGGCCAGACCGATGGGCGTCTGCTCGCCGATGTTGGCGGCGAAGATTTCGCCATAGTTGCCGGCGGCGGCGATGGCACGCACGGCCCAGTCGCTGTCCAGCCCCAGCATGGCGCCGAACTCGCCTTCGGACCCCAGGATGCGGTTGATTTCCGGGCTGTCGGAGCCTTCGGCCATTTCGGCGACATTGGCCGAGGTGATGCCAAGCTCTTCGGCCGCGATCAGCGCGAACAGGGTCCAGCGCACGATGCCTTCCCAGTTCTTGTCGCCGTCACGCACCACCGGGCCCAGCGGNTCCTTCGAGATCACCTCGGGCAGGATCACATGCTCGCCCGGATCGGCGAAGGAGGCGCGGGTNGCGGCCAGACCGGACACGTCGGTAGTGTAGACGTCGCAGGCNCCGGCCAGATACTGCTGCTGGGCCTCGGCGTTGGTTTCGATCGGNACCGGCTCNTAGCTCCATNCCGTTGGCNCGGAAGAAGTCGGCCAGGTTGAGTTCGGTGGTGGTCCCGGTCTGGATGCAGACAGTCGCACCATCGAGTTCCNTGNCCGAGCTGACGCCNANNTCGCGNGNNACCATGAAGCCCTGNCCATCGTAGTAGTTGGTGCCGACGAAGGTCAGATTGAGGTCGATGTCGCGGGTAAACGTCCAGGTGGTGTTGCGCGCCAGCATGTCCACCTCGCCCGAGGCCAGCGCCGAGAAGCGCGTCTGCCCGGTGGTGGGGACGAAGTTCACGGCCATCGGGTCATCCAGAATGGCGGCGGCCACGGCGCGGCACTTGTCCACGTCAAAGCCCTGCCAGACGCCGTTCGCGTCGGGGGCCGAGAACCCGGCCAGGCCGGTGGACACGCCGCAGTTCAGCTCGCCGCGATCCAGCACGGATTGCAGGGTTTGCGCCTGAGCCACTCCGGCAAGAAGCGCGGATGCGGCAAAAGCGCCGAGGAATACGGATTTCTTCATTTCAACCTCTCTGTTGTCGCCGCCTTGGCGGCGGTCTGTCCCGGATCTGCCGGGGCCTGACATAGCGGAGCATACCCGAATGCCATCGGCAAGATTGTGCCGATTGGCGCTTTCAGGTCAAGCGCGTTGATCGCGGTGTCTGCCTGTTTTTGCGTCACTGCCTCTGGAGCAGGCGCCATAATGAACGACTCTCAGCCCGCCGATGGGCCTCGCACCTGTATTGCGCGCATGAAAAAACCCGGGCGCCGATTGCGGCGCCCGGGCAGTGTGTCATCGCGTCTGATGTGGCCGGATCAGCCCAGATCGAAGCGATCCGCCTCCATCACCTTGGTCCAGGCGGCGGCGAAATCGGCGACGAATTTCGCCGCATTGTCGTCCTGCGCGTAAAGTTCGGCCAGCGCGCGGAGTTGCGAGTTCGACCCGAAGACCAGATCGACGCGCGTTCCGGTCCATTTCACCGCCCCGCTCTTGCGGTCGCGGCCCTCGAACAGTTGCTCGTCCTGGTCCACCGGGGTCCATTCGGTGCCCATGTCCAGCAGGTTGACGAAGAAGTCGTTCGTCAACTGCCCGGCCCGGTCGGTCAGCACGCCATGCGCCGTGCCGCCATGGGTGGCGCCCAGCGCGCGCATGCCGCCCACCAGCACGGTCATTTCCGGCGCCGTGAGGCCCAGAAGCTGCGCCCGGTCCACCAGCATGGCCTCGGCCGAAATGCTGTAGACGCCCTTTTGCCAGTTGCGGAAACCGCAGGCCTCGGGCTCCATCGGCTCGAACGATTCGGCGTCGGTCTGCTCTTCGGTCGCGTCCATGCGGCCTGGGGTGAAGGGCACTTCGATGGGGTGGCCTGCGTCCTTCGCGGCCTTCTCCACCGCCGCCGTGCCACCCAGCACGATCAGGTCGGCCAGCGACACCTTCTTGCCGCCCGATGCACTGCCATCGAAATCGGTCTTGATCCCTTCCAGCACGCCCAGCGCGCGGGCCAGCCGCGCGGGCTCGTTCGCGGCCCAGTCCTTCTGCGGGGCCAGACGGATGCGCGCGCCATTGGCGCCGCCGCGATAGTCCGACTGCCGGAAGCTCGATGCCGCGGCCCAGGCGGTGAAGACCAGGTCCTGCACCGGCAGCGCGTCCAGCAGCATTTTCTTGAGCGCCGCGATATCGCCCGCATCCACCAGCGGGTGATCCACCGCCGGGATCGGGTCCTGCCAGATCAGATCCTCGGCCGGGACCTCGGACCCCAGGTAGCGCGCCTTCGGCCCCATGTCGCGGTGGGTCAGCTTGAACCAGGCGCGGGCAAAGGCGTCGGCGAACTCGTCCGGGTTGGCGTGGAAGTGGCGCGAGATCTTCTCGTACTCCGGGTCCATGCGCATCGCCATGTCGGCGGTGGTCATGATGATCGGCACGCGCTTGGACAGGTCCTCTGCATCCGGCGCCATGGCCGCGTCGTCGGGGTTCTTCGGCGTCCACTGCCAGGCCCCGGCGGGGCTTTTCACCAGCTCCCACTCATACCCGAACAGCACGTCGAAATAGCCCATGTCCCATGCGATCGGGTTCGGGGTCCACGACCCTTCGATGCCCGAGGTGATGGTGTCCCGACCGTGACCGCTGCCATAGGTGCTGGCCCAGCCCAGCCCCATCGCCTGCAGCGGTGCGCCTTCGGGCTCGCGGCCCACATGGGCGGCATCGCCCGCGCCGTGGCACTTGCCGAAGGTGTGGCCGCCGGCGGTCAGCGCCACGGTTTCATAGTCGTTCATGGCCATCCGGGCAAAGGTCTCGCGGATGTCATGGGCCGAAGCCAGCGGGTCGGGCTTGCCGTTGGGGCCTTCGGGGTTGACGTAGATCAGCCCCATCTGCACGGCGGCCAGCGGGTTTTCCAGTTCGCGCTCGCCTTCGTAACGGGCATCACCCAACCACTCGGACTCGCCGCCCCAGTAGACATCTTCCTCGGGCTCCCAGACGTCCTGACGCCCGCCGCCAAAGCCGAAGGTCTTGCCACCCATGGATTCGATGGCGACGTTGCCCGCCAGCACGAACAGGTCGGCCCAGGAAATGGCGTTGCCGTATTTCTGCTTGATCGGCCACAGCAGGCGCCGGGCCTTGTCCAGGTTGGCGTTGTCCGGCCACGAGTTCAGCGGCGCGAACCGCTGCTGCCCGGTGCCCGCGCCGCCGCGGCCATCCGCGGTGCGATAAGTCCCGGCGGCGTGCCAAGCCATGCGAATCATGAACCCGCCATAGTGGCCATAATCCGCGGGCCACCACGCCTGACTGTCGGTCATCAGGTCGGTCAGGTCCTTCTTCAGCGCCACAAGATCCAGATTCTGGAACGCCTCGGCATAGCTGAAGCCGCGGCCATAGGGGTCGGTCGCAGGGTTGTTCTGGCTGAGCAGCTTCAGGTTCAACTGCTCCGGCCACCAGTCGCGGTTGGTGCGTCCGCGCTGGGTTGCATTCGGGTTGCCGCCGCCAAAGCCCATGGGGCAGCCACCGCTGCCGGGATTGCTTCCGTCCATGATCGTCTCCCTCGAATAAGTGCCGCAGGCCGGTCTGTCCTGGCGCGGCACCGTGAATTTCTGGAACGGTTCTAACACTGACAGACGATCAGATAAAGTTGGATTTTCTGATTATGGCGATATGATCTGCTTATGAATAACCTGACCCTGAAACAGCTTCGGTATTTCGAAGCGCTGGCGCGCCAGGGCCATTTCGGCCGCGCGGCCGATGTCTGCGCGATCTCGCAGCCCGCGCTGTCCATGCAGATACGGGACCTGGAAGCGACACTGGGCACGCCGCTCTTCGAACGCAGCGCCCGGCAGGTGCGGCTGACCAGCTTCGGCGCGGCCTTTGCCGAGCGGGTCCGCGATATCCTGCGCGCAGTGGACGAGTTGGGCGATCTGGCCCGCGCGGCGAAGGGGGGGCTGGCGGGACAGTTGCGGCTGGGGGTGATTCCCACCGTCGCGCCCTATCTGCTGCCGGGGCTTTTGCCCGCGCTGACCCGCGCCTGGCCCGAACTGGACCTGCACCTGCGCGAGGCGCTGACCCAGCGGCTGTTGACGGAGTTGCGCGCGGGTGGGCTCGATGCCGCGATCGTGGCACTGCCGGTGTCCGAACCGGGAATCGAGGAGGCGCCGCTCTTCGCCGAATCCTTCGTGCTGGTGCGCCCGCAGGCGCAGGCGGACCAGCCCGTGCCCGGCCCCGATGGCCTGCGCGCCATGCGGCTTCTGCTGCTGGAGGAAGGGCATTGCTTCCGCGATCAGGCGCTTTCGTTCTGCGACATGGCGCCGGGGCGCGCGCGCGAGGTGCTGGACGGCTCGTCGCTGGCCACTTTGGTGCAACTGGTGGGCGCCGGGATCGGGGTCACGCTGATCCCGGAAATGGCGGTGCCGGTGGAAACGCGTTCGGCGCCGGTCGCAGTGGCGCGATTCCCGGAACCGCAGCCCAGCCGTACCATCGGCATGATCTGGCGCCGCACCTCGCCGCTGGCGCCGCAACTGGCGCAGATCGGCGCAATGGTGCAGGCGGTGGGGCGCGGGCAGAGCGTGGCGGTATCACCACAGCAAGCGCCCGCGCATCACCCTTGATTTTGCCGCCGAACAGGCGCAGGCTGCAGGCATGAACATCCAGAACCTGCCGTCCAGCTCCGCCGAGGACCGTGTCAGCTTCGACCGGCGCGAACTCGGGCAGATCCTCGGGCTTTACGGGCGCATGGTGGCGGCGGGGGAATGGCGTGACTACGGCATCTCGATGCTGCGCGACCGGGCGGTGTTCTCGGTCTTTCGCCGCGCCGCCGAAAACCCGCTCTACCGGATCGAAAAGACACCGCGCCTGCGCAACCGACAGGGGCTTTATGCCGTGGTCGGCATGGATGGCCGGGTGCTCAAACGCGGGCACGAGTTGCCGCAGGTGCTGCGGGTGCTGGAACGCAAGCTGATCCGTGTGATCGACGGCTGACGGCCAGCGCGGCCCGGCAGAGCGGGCTGGCGCGGCGCGCGCCGATCCGGCGTTCCTGCGCATCTGGGCCGGGCGGTCCCGCGCCACCCTCCGGGCTGCGGCGGGGGCTTGTCCCTGACGCGTCGCCCGGCCAATCTGCCGCCATGATCACGCGACATCACATCAAGGGCGATGCGCCCTCCTGGGCGGTGTATTCACCCTGCGAGCGTTACCGCTACGCGCTGACCCGCGTCTGGGACACTGCGGGCGCGCGGGCGCTGTTCGTCATGCTCAACCCTTCGACCGCAACCGAGGCGCAGAACGATCCCACGGTGGAGCGCTGCGAACGGCGGGCCCGGGCACTGGGCTTCGGGGCGTTCCGGGTGTGCAATATCTTCGCCTTTCGCGCGACGGACCCGAAAGTGATGCGCGCCACCGCCGACCCGGTCGGGCCCGATAACGATGCCGCGATACTTGAAGGCGCAGGTTGGGCGGGCGCGGAAGCAGGCGGGCGGATCGTGTGTGCCTGGGGCACGCATGGCGCGCATCTGGACCGCGGCCCGGCGGTCGAGCGGCTGTTGCGCGGCACCGGGCAGGCGCTGTTTCATCTGGGCCTGAGCCAGGCCGGGCACCCGAAGCATCCGCTCTATATCGCTTACGCGCAGCAACCCCAGCGCTGGTAACGCGGGTGCCGGTGCTGCGCGCCTTTCCTTTTGCAGCGCACAAAAGCGCCCCCTCAGCACACCGCCCGCCCACCCCTCATTTCGTTTTCGGGGCGCTTCGCGGGCGCTGCCCACCGCGCAAGCGCGGCGGGCGGGAACGTGGATGGCTACGGGTCCAGGGGCGAGCGGTCAGAGCGCCGCCGCCACGCGCGCACCCTGGTCGATGGCGCGTTTGGCGTCCAGTTCGGCGGCCACCTCGGCGCCGCCGATGACATGCACCTCGGTCCCGGTGCCCTTCATGGCATCGGCCAGACCGCGTTCGGACACCTGCCCGGTGCAGAGCACGAAACTGTCGGCGGCGATCACCGCCTCGGCCCCGTCGCGGCGCAGGTGCAGCCCGGCATCATCGAAGCGCAGGTAGTCGACGCCGCTCAGCATCTTCACGCCACGCATCTGCAGGCTGAGCCGGTGGATCCAGCCGGTGGTCTTGCCCAGCCGCTTGCCGGGCTTTTCGGCCTTGCGCTGCATCAGCGTGATGGCGCGGGCGGGGGACTCGGGGCGCGGGCCTTCGGGGGCCAGACCGCCGGGGTGCTGCGCGGGGTCGGTCACGCCCCAGACGCGGGCCCAGTGCGCGGGGTGCAGCGTGGGGCTTTCGCCCGCATGCGAGAGGTACTCGGCCACGTCGAAGCCGATCCCGCCCGCGCCGAGGATCGCGACCCGCTCCCCGACCTGCGCCCCGCCCTGCAGCACATCGGTATAGCGCAGCACATTGGCGCGCTCCTGCCCGGGGATCTCCGGGTCGCGGGGGCGCACGCCCGTGGCCACCACCACCGCCTCGAATTCCGCCAGCGCCGCCGGATCGGCGGAGGTGCCCAGCCGCAGCGCCACGCCCGCGCGGGCCAGCATGGTGGCGAACCACTCCACCAACCCGTGGAACTCCTCCTTCCCGGGGATAACGCGGGCCATGTTCAACTGCCCGCCGATGCGGTCCGCGGCCTCGAACAGCGTCACCATGTGCCCGCGCTGCGCCGCCGTGATCGCCGCCATCATGCCTGCGGGCCCCGCGCCCACCACCGCCACGCGGCGGGGGCGGTCGGTCGGGGTGTAAGTCAACTCGGTTTCATGCCCCGCGCGGGGGTTAACCAGGCAGGAGGCGACCTTGCCTTCGAAGGTGTGATCCAGACAGGCCTGGTTGCAGGCGATGCAGGGCGCGATTTCGGCGGCGCGGCCTGCCTTCGCCTTGGCCAGGAACGCGGGGTCGGCCAGAAACGGTCGCGCCATGGACACCATGTCGGCATCGCCGCGGGCCAGCACATCCTCGGCCACCTGCGGGGTGTTGATCCGGTTCGAGGTGATCACCGGCACCCCCACCGCCCCCATCAGCTTGCGCGTGACCCAGGTGAAATTCGCGCGCGGGACCGAGGTGGCGATGGTGGGCACCCGCGCTTCGTGCCAGCCGATGCCGGTGTTCAGCACGTCGGCGCCTGCGTCTTCGATGGCGCGGGCGAGGCGCAGGACCTCGTCGAAGCTCTGGCCATTGGGGACCAGATCCAGCAGCGAGATGCGATAGATCAGCAGAAAGTCCGGGCCGGTAGCGGCACGGATGCGGCGCACCACCTCGACCGGCAGGCGCATGCGGTTGGCGTAGTCGCCGCCCCAGCGGTCGGTGCGGTGGTTGGTGTGCAGGCAGAGGAACTGGTTGAGGAAATAGCCCTCCGACCCCATCACCTCGACCCCGTCATAGCCGGCCTCGCGGGCACGGGTGGCCGCCGTCACCATGTCGGTGATCTGCTTTTCGATCCCCTCTTCATCCAGTTCGCGGGGGGTGAAGGGGGCGATGGGGGCGCGAATGGCCGAAGGGGCGACACATTCGGGGCCATAGGCGTAGCGCCCCGCGTGCAGGATCTGCATGGCGATACGGCTGCCCGCGTCATGCACCCGGTCGGTGACGATCCGGTGGTTGGCGCAGTCAGTGTCGGTGAACAGCCCCGCCGCGCCAGGAAAGACGCCGCCTTCGGCATTGGGGGCCATGCCGCCGGTGACCATAAGCCCCACACCCCCGCGCGCGCGCTCGGAGTGGTATTCGGCGACGCGGTTCCAGTCGCCCATCTCCTCGAGCCCGGTGTGCATGGAGCCCATGAGCACCCGGTTGGGCAGGGTCAGGGGGCCCAGATCGAGCGGGGTGAAGAGCTTGGGATAGGGGGACATGGGCGGCCTCCGGCAGGTTTGGCGGGAGAGTGTCAGGGTGGCGCCGCGCTGTCATCCCGTATCGCTGCGTCACTGGCGGGTGTGATCTTGCGGAGCGCCCTTGCGGGCGCAGGTCTTCTGGCGCTGCGCGCGTTGGAAGGGGGCATTCTGCCCCCTCTGCGCGGCAAGCCGCGCATTCACCCCATGAGGATATTTGGGCACAGATGATGGGGCTCAGCGTTGGCGCAGGCGGGCGAGGGTGCGGCGCAGGGTGCCGGGGGTGAGGGCAGCGGCGAGCAGGACTCCGGTGGCGAAGGCGGTCAGATCGGCGATCCAGGTGGCGGCGGTTTCGACCAGCAGGCCGAGGGCGAGGCGGGCGAGGATAAAGCTGCCGATCAGGCCGAGCGCGGCGATCCGGGCGCGGGGAGTGGAGGCCGCTTGCCACTGGGTCAGTGTCCAGGCGCCAACGAGGGCGAGCGCCGCAGGGGTGGCGCCGAGTAGCCAGCCGGAGCCGTCGGTCAGGGCGGCGAAGGCGCTCGCGCCGAGCGCGCCGGGCAGCGTGAGCAGGAGGGCGAGCGCGCCCTGGCCGTGGTGGCGCGCGATGAACTTGCCGAGCGCGGCGAGAAGCACGGCGGAAAGGGCGGCATGGGCGGGGCTGGCGTGGATGAGCGGGTAGGTGAGGTAGCGCAACAGGTGTTCGGGCAGGAACTGGCGCGTCTCGACCATCCAGTGCTGCACCGGGGCGGCGAAGCCGAAGCGCTCGACCGCCAGAAGCCGCCAGCCGGGGGCCTGGGCGCCGCCGATCAGCCCCTGCGCCCCGGCCCAGAGCGCCAGTTCCACCGCGCCGAGTGCCAGCAGCAGCGCCCAGACGACGGGCGGCAGCGGCAAGAGCAGCGGTTGGGCATCATCCGGGGTTTGGTCGGGCACGGGCGCGGGCCTTGGTTGGCGGCTGGTTGACCTTCAACCGGGCCAGCGATAACCCGAGCGGCATCGCATTTCCAGCATGGAGCCCACGCGCATGTCCGACACGGCCTTGAGCGCGCATACGCCGCGCGTCTTTTCCGGGGTCCAGCCTTCGGGCGGGCTGACGCTGGGCAATTACCTGGGCGCGCTGAAGCGGTTCGTGGAAACCCAGGAAAGCGGGACCGAGACGATCTATTGCCTCGTCGATCTGCACGCGATCACCACTTGGCAGGAACCCGCGAAGCTGCGCCACGCCACGCGGGAGCTGGCGGCGGGATTCATGGCGGCGGGGATCGACCCGGCGCGGTCGATCCTGTTCAACCAGTCGCAGGTCAGTGCGCATGCGGAAATGGGCTGGGCCTTCAACTGCGTGGCGCGGATGGGCTGGCTGAACCGGATGACCCAGTTCAAGGACAAGGCCGGCAAGAACCGCGAGAACGCGAGCGTGGGGCTGTTTGCCTATCCCAACCTGATGGCCGCCGACATCCTGACCTATCACGCCACCCATGTGCCGGTGGGCGAGGATCAGAAGCAGCATCTGGAGCTGACCCGCGATATCGCGCTCAAGTTCAACCACGACTACGGGGTGGATTTCTTCCCGGTGGTGGAGCCGGTGATCGAAGGGGTGGCGACGCGGGTGATGTCGCTGCGCGACGGGGGCAAGAAGATGTCCAAGTCCGACCCGTCTGACATGAGCCGGATCAATCTGACAGATGATGCCGCCACCATCGCGCAGAAGTTCCGCAAGGCGCGCACCGACCCCGAACCGCTGCCCGAGGCGCCCGAGGAGCTGGAAGGCCGGGCCGAGGCGCGGAACCTGGTCAACATCTACGCCGCGCTAGCCGATACCACGCCCGGGGCGGTGCTGGCGGAATACGGCGGGC
>SL_7KL_010_BRINEDRAFT_10000575_pt1 | contig 17443 bp, 8 predicted proteins | sample SodLak_010_BRINE_FD_10663 | JGI IMG/M metagenome (IMG submission 10663)
AAATTCGTGTCCAATTTTGAAAATGTTGGACAAATATGGACCAACTCAATCAAAAAAAGCCACCCTGATTGCTCAAGGTGGCTTTTAAGTACGCCCGTAGGTAAGTATATGTTTTCAGTGAACTTACCTTTAATTCAGTTTAATGACATTAAGAGTACATTTACAAGTTTCATTAGAAACCACAGTAAGCAGGCAAATGAAAACTTTGTTGGACACTTTAACTGTGCTTACAATCAATTTCAGATTGTTAGGTCTTTAAAGAAAATTTCTTGGTGCTTATTTTAGTGTGAGATTCATCAGACCTTATCGTGTTGAGCTCGTACATCCTTTGAAGGACCATCTCCAATTTTGCTTACAATAATTATTGTAAGGGTTGCAATTATAAATCCAGGAATAATAGAATAAAGTGTAAAGATTTCATGCTCCAATACAGGCAAAAGCAATTCCAAATTCTCCCATAATAATACTGTTCCTGCACCTGATAGCATTCCAGCAATGGCACTATTTCTTGTCATATTTCTCCAAAAAAGAGAAAGAATTACCACCGGTCCAAAAGATGCCCCAAAACCGGCCCAAGCATAGGCTACTAAATCAAGTACAAGATTATCTGGATTTGATGCTAGTATAAGGGCTATAATAGCAACACCAACAACAGCCAGCCGACCAATCCAAACTAGTTCACTTTCTGAAGCCTTAGGCCTAAAAAGCGATTTGTAAAAATCCTCTGCTATCGCACTTGAACATACTAAAAGCTGAGAGTCAACTGTACTCATTACTGCAGAAAGAATTGCTGCAAGAATAAATCCAGCAATCCACGGATTAAATAGTACCTGAGTTAGTTCTAAAAAAACAACTTCTTGATTGCCTGTTGCTAAAGGTGAATCAGCAAAGAATGCTATCCCTGTGAACCCTACAAAAATAGAACCATAAAGAGCAAAAACCATCCATGTCATTGCAATCATTTTTGCTTTTGGTACATGCTTTTCAGATCTAATTGCCATAAAGCGAGCTAGAATATGTGGTTGCCCAAAATAACCAAGCCCCCAAGCAAGAAGCGAAAATATACCTATGGTTGTCATATTTGCAAATACATCCGTATAAGCCGGATTGATAGTATAGGCTGTGGCAATAATTTCATCCCAGCTCATATATGTGACAACAATAATTAGTGGAGCTGCTATTAGTGCCAATAACATCAAAATTCCTTGGAAGAAATCAGTCCAACTTACAGCCAAAAACCCCCCTAAGAAAGTATATGCTACAATAATAATAGTTCCTGTATAAAGTGCTATTTCCGGTTTTAAATCAAAAGCACTTTCAAAAAGAGTAGCGCCTGCTACCAACCCTGAAGCTGTATATACAGCGAAAAAAACTAAAATTACCAAGGCAGAAAAAACTCTTAACATTCTTGATTTATCATAAAATCGAAACTCAAGATAATCAGGAAGTGTAATTGAATCATTGGCTATCTCGGTATACTTTCGAAGTTTACGAGCCACAAATTGCCAATTAAGATAAGCTCCAATTGATAACCCTACAGCAATCCATATTTGATTCAAGCCAAAAGCATAAATAGCTCCAGGAAGTCCTAACAAAAGCCATCCACTCATATCTGATGCACCCGCACTGAGGGCAGCAACACCACTTCCAAGTGATCTCCCTCCAAGGATATAATCAGATAGTGTGTCAGTATTTCGATAAAAGAATATTCCGAAACCTATTAGACATAGCAGATAGATTAGAAATGTTAGGAGAGTTGCCAAATTCATTTACTTACCTCACTTTTTCCTTGTCCTTTTTAGATTCGATGAAGTATGTTATAATTGATATTAAAACAACTCCTAACATGGGTACTAATAGCCAAAACCAAGTTGCAAAATTAAGTGATGTCTGATCCATAAATATTTATTTTTTCAGCTATTTATTTTTATAAGCAGATTTTAATCATGTATTTATTTTTTAAACATTGTAGTAAGAATAAAAAAGATATTCTCTTTTCTTTCCATTAGCCTCCGCTTAAAATAGGGAAACCACATGGTTCCATAAGGTACATATACACGTGTATTGTAACCATCAAATGTAAGCTGTTCCATGGTTTCCTCCCGAAGTCCGTAAAGCATCTGGAATTCGTATCGTGATTTTCCAATGGAATTTTCTTCAGTATACTTTTTCACCCAGTTTACAATCTCGTCATCGTGTGTAGCAATTCGCGGGTAGGGAGTTTTTTCAAGTAAAACTTTCGCGTATTCTTTAAAGGATTCTCGAATTTCCGGCATATTTTGCAGGGCAACTCGTTCGGGTTCATTATATGCTCCTTTGCAAAGTCTTACGTCCGCCCCCAGTTCAGCCAAATCATCAATATCATTTTTTGTTCGGTGAAGGTATGCCTGAATAACTATCCCTACGTGCTTTCCGTATTCTTTAAATGCTTCTTTAAACACATCAATAGTTTGTTGTGTGTAATCTGAACCTTCCATATCAATTCGCACAAATGAATCGTATTTCCGGGCTTCATCAAGAAGTTTAAAGAGGTTTTCTCTGCAGTAATTTTCATCTATATCCAGACCAAGCATGGTTAGTTTTATAGAAATTGTGCTTTTCAAACCTGCAGATTGGATATCATTTAAAAGACCTATGTATTCATTTACAGTCTCGTCTGCAGTTGTTTTTTCTTTAACATTTTCCCCGAGTAGGTCGAGTGTTACTTTGATATTTTTTTTATTAAGTGCTTCAATTTTTGGAACAGCAGACTTAAAAGTCTCGCCTGCCACAAATCGTTTTGCAAGAAAAAAGGGTAATTTCATATTTAGGTAATTGGGCTTTTACATCAAATCGGTTTTATTTTACTGATTTATATGTTAGTCCCCGTATGATTTTATGTAATTATTTGTAATCAGCCGGCCTGTCTTTTAAATACACCGGCTGATAGTTTTCATAGTTTTTAATACCGGGCCGGTGCCCCATTCTCCGGTGTGGATTTTCTGATAAATTCACGGATGTGTTCATTAGATGTTTCAAGATCGGGTCTTCGCAGATACATCATATGTCCGCTTTCATACCCTTCAAAAGAAAATCGGTCTTTCATTTTTCCACTTGGATCAATATTCCACATTACATATTTAGCAGTGAAGTAATCTGTGGCTCCGTCATAGTAGCCAGACTGAACCATAACATTCAGATATGGATTTTCTGCCATAGCACCACGCAACATTTCACCAGTAGTGTTTCCATCTCTGTTCCAGGGACGTACCGGACCTGATACATAATACTGCAGATCTGTTTTGAACCCTAAAACGTCACGAATGTAATGATTTATAGCCGGTGTAAATGAGTGTTTCCAGGAAGAATATTCCGCCGGGTAATCATACCTTTCGCCACCATCTTCCCTGTCAATTCCTTTGTACCGGGAGTCCAGTCTGCCAATGGTATTCCCTTCATCTCGCAACAGTTCTTTCCAAAATGCTGATGCCGGTACGGCCAGGTTGTAATTGCGGACAAACTGTTCGGATAACCCGGAATAGTAAGCAACTTGTGATGCCACTTCTGATTTACGGTTTTCATCGATAAATCCACCATATGTTAAAGCCGGCAAAAACTCTTCGACGGTATATTCTTCTACCTCATCGAGCAGATCGGTTAGTTCTCTGTTTTGTAGTTCCGGCGGCAGCTGCTCGTGATACCAGGCCGTGGCTGCATAGTAGGGAAGCTTCAGTACGGATGCCCGTGGAGTGGGGCCTTCGGGGTCCATTCCCAGCCCGGTTGGTGACACCAGGATCACACCATTTAAAAACATCCAGTGGCTGCCCTGAAGCTGTCCCGCCAGCCCTGATACTCTTGGAGTACCATAACTTTCACCAATCAGATATTTCGGAGATCTCCATCTTTCTGCCCGCGAAACAAAATTATCTATCCATTGTGCCAGGTAAGTAATGTCTTCCTGTACTCCGAAAAATTGTTCTCTTTTACCTTCATTCAGTATTCTCGATAAGCCTGTATTCACCGGGTTAACGAATACAATATCAGCCACATCCAGAATTGAATGCGGATTATCTTCTACCCCATATGGCTGAATAGGATATCCTTCATCATCAATGATTAACTTTTTGGGTCCGGTATAACCCAGGTGCATCCATAATGATCCCGCACCCGGTCCGCCGTTAAACGAGAAAAATATAGGGCGTTCTTCATCATTGTCTACATCTGTTCTTTTGTAATAGGTATAAAAGAGTGAAGCTATAATTTCATCTTCATCGCCATAGACCGGTTGGGTTCCTACATCAACCTGGTACGGAACATTTTCACCTTTTATAACAACTTCATCAAATGAAGTAATTGTGGTATCTGCCGGCAGGACCCTGTCTTGTGCATTCAGGTTCAATGCCGTAAAACTCATCAGCAATAGCATACACAGAAATTTGCTGTGGCCTTTAATTTTCTGTTTTGATGTCCCTTTTTGAATCATAATAAATGCGATTTTATTTTTTGTTTTGATGTAGGATTATGTTTAAAAATCAGGTCCGAGCGGAATAGGTAAATTTTCCGCTTCACTTCGAATAGTATTTGCTTCATCATCTCTGCCCTGATCCTGTAACAAATCAACGAGATGAGTTCTGGCGCTAATGTGATATAGTGTGTGAGAAAGAGCCGTTTTAAACTCTGATTCTGCCTTTTCAGAGTTACCGGCAAATCTGGCAAGATATCCTCGGGTATAGGATATTTCGGCCATTTCAACCGGTATATTACCTTCTAGATTCTCAACCATTTCCAACCCTTTTTCTAACTGATCGATATTTGCATACGTCCGTGCCAGCAATAATTGATCATCCAGATTCAAATCCATTTCCTCTGCAGTTGCAACAACTTCATCCACACCTGACAGATTATCCCGGATGATATTTATACGTGCAATTCTGAGCTGATAATCCATTCGATTTTCGTCTGCCGAAGCCAGTATTCGCTGACCTTCTTCAAGCACACGAAGTGAGTTATCAAGATCTCCCATTCGATAAAGCAAGTCAGCATACATTAACCTGAACCCAAAATTCTGAGGATTTTGAGCAACCAATTCTGTAAAAAAATCTAATTCTTCAGCCGAATAACCAATCTGGCTTCGAAGGTTCCGTGCAAATGCATCAGCAGTTTCTTTGCGATCTCGTAAGTAGGTAGAAATTTCCGGACCATTTTCTGCATAATACTCAGCTGCTTCAATAGCTTTATCGAACTTTCCGTAATCTCTGTAACGCTCCCTTAGCCGCCGGTTTACATTGACCTTTTCTGCCAGGTCGTTATCAATATCGTATGCACGCTGCAGCAGAGGCACCTGTTCTTCCAGTGCTTCATCGAACGTTTTTAACCCCTGAAGTGCTTCCCGGTGAATAATAAACGCTTCTGAAGAGTATAAAGGCCCATAATTTTCATCAACCTGAACGGCTTCACTCAATTTATCTCGGGCTGCATCAAAATCACCCATTTCCGCATATACTTCAGAATACTCCAACAAAGAAGGCTGATACGTACTGCTGTACGAAAGTGCAGTATCGAGATAAGCGGCTGCAAGATCTAAATCACTTCCCCGGGACCTTTCTGCAAGAGTCAGATAGGTCTGAGACCAGTTGTCATCAAATAATTCTGTTTCTCCCGCAACATAATCCTGCTGTTTTTGCAGCAGCGAATCCAGGAAAGCATAATAATCAGGATCTTTTTCCCTGATATACTCCCGCGTGTTCATAGATTTATGATTCAGTGGGTGCACCTTTTTTTCTGATAGAAAACCCGGATACCCCTGGGCAAAAAATTCACCCTCATTGTTGTTTGCATAGTAATCTAATGTGCGGTTGTTTTCCCTGGCTTCGTGGTATAGTGCACGAATTCTTCGACTTTCCTTGTCCGTTAAAATTCTGCCATGATAAAGGTGAGCATACTCATGGGCGAGTACATTCCGCTCCCAGTGTGCTCCTCTTTCCAGATACTCAATACCGGTAGCGCCGCTTCCGACTCCTCGAATATCCATCCACTGACGATTATCAAATGTTGTACCGTGCCTGAAATAATTTCTTCCCATTGCTTCAGCCAAATCAATGTGCAGCGGCGGAATTGCAAAATCAGAATCCAGTTTATCAATCAGCGGCAGGTAAGCTTCACTTGGACCAATCTGCTGGGCAATCATTTTGGTTACACGATCACCAGGATAGTACTCTGCATCCTTAAAAATATTGTAGAACTCTGAACCCTCTTCCGGTACTTCTGTATTTTCTATTTCTTGCTGGAGCTCTTCAAAACCATACAGATACTCAAACTGTCTCTGTTTGATGACTGCAGCAAGGCCGTTATGAGCCGGACCATAATTTTGCTTTCGATCCAAAATAGTTTCAAATGTTGTTTGAGCCAAATCCAGGCGGGCGTCTCTGTCCATATCATAATACATGTAGTAAATAGAGCCGTGCGTCATTGTGGGCAGAACAGATTCCGGATACTCTTCTTCTATATCATGGGTTAACGCAATTGCCTCATCTAAATCTTCCTGCCAGATCAAGTCTTCAACCCGTTGCAGCTGCTCCCGAACGTCATCGTCCGTAGGATGTGCATAATCAGTATATGTGAGATTCGTGTGGCCGTTTCCAAAATGCCAATGGGCCAGGTAGTGAAGCGGGTTAATTTCAAATGCGATATTCCAGTGTGCTGCCATATCATCAAGTAAAGTTGCATCCACTCTTCTCCAGATAGCATACCCATAACTGAAACGAGCATCGGCGTTGAATGGATTGATGCTCAATGCTTTTCTAAGTGACGGTTCAGCAGCTGCAGGGTTCTGATCCCAAAATCTTGCCTCAGCTTCCAGCAGGTAACCGCCGGCATCATCCGGGTTCCAATCTTGAACTTTTTGAGCCCATTCCAGCGCTTCATCGTAATCTCGGTTTAACAGTGCGACTTGTCCTTGTATCAATGCGGCTCCGGCATCACGACTGTCTACAGAGAGTAATTCTGCTGCAATATCATCTGCTTCATCAAGCAGCCAGGCCTGAATTTTTAATTTTGCATTCAGCAGATGGGCATCACGATTATCCGAATCAGCTTCGATCAGCCGATTCACAATATCTTCTGCATCTGAGTACCTGTGCTGTTTGAACAGTAAATTTGCTTGTGCAAGCTGATGGGATTCTTCTCCATTTTCATCAAGAAAAGCCCGGAGCTCATCCCAAAGGCCCAGTTCAATTAACCTCATCAAATCATCATTATCAGGATTTTGTTCGAGTACGGATAATGCCTGAGTACGTTTCTCTCCAAGCATTTCCCATGCCTGAGAGGTATCGTCCACGTAGGGTTTAATGTCAGAACCGCATGAATAAAGCAACAGTGCTGACAGAATAAATACGGGCAGTTTAATGAAGGAAAGGTTCAAATAATTTGGAATCATAATGAAGAACGTTTTATCAATATTGTGATAAATATTTTTTTAAAAGTGCTATTCAGCTACTTACTTATTAAACATCAGCCTTTCAATTTGCCTGAATGTGAGATACCCGTATGTGAGAAGATTATCATTGAAGTTTTTCAGCGAATAATGCTCACCCATTCGTTGTTTATACTCATTTCGAAGTTCAACGATTTCCATCTCTCCGATAATTTCTCGTCCGGGCGGATAAGGAGTCTGGCTGTCGCGCTGAACTTCTATAAATGCATTCGTGGGTTCCATTCCAATTTTTTCAATATAAGCGTCCACAGCTTCATCAAAGGTCATTTCACCGAGTGACATTTTTAATTTGGTCACAATTCGCTGCACGCGCCACATTCTCATTTGCAGTCTTGCCATCCTGGTTTTCAGTGCGGTTATATAATCCAGCCTGTCATCATAATACCCTTCCTCTTCGAGCATTCTTTCAAGATAAAATGACCAGGCCTGACCAAAATACGGGGCTCTGAAAACCTTTCTCATAGGTCGCTCAACATGTTCGCTTGCTGCAGCATCCTGCACATTATGGCCCAGCCATTCGTGGTAAGAAATTACATGTGTCCAGTAGGGATTATAAGACTTGATTCTGCTGGCTTTTTCTTCGGAGGTTAATCTGTCCTCCAAAGGAGTTAATATATAGTAGCCTGATTGCCTGCCTGCCACTGTAGGACCACTTGTAGCACCGCCAAATGATAGCGTTCTCCGGGCCATAGGAGGAGTAATCCTGGCACCATAATCAATGTAATCTGGAATTGTAACTACATGATCACCTTCATTTCTCAGCCAGTCACTTGCCATATCAACAAAGCTTTGTGCCATTGGCAGCACTCCTTCCCAGGGCGGAGCTTCCTCCTTCATATTTTCCCAGACTGTGTGTAAATCTCCAGATGGGTGAATGCTGTCGGCAAGCGCTTCCATCTCAGCCATTACGCTTTTTTCTTCCCCAAGTGCTACCTGAAGCATGGAGTCTACCGTATAATGAGTGAGTTCTTCCTGGTTATGAATAAAAAAGTTTATATGCTCAGGATCCCAGGCCGCACTTTCTACCGAACGCGGCAATAATTCATCTTCGAGCCAGATTTCAAATTCAATAATAGCATCGTAAGCCGTTTCGGTCGAAGCAATCAACTCATTTTTTAATTCGGCATTATCTACAACTGCATTTGGTACATAATCCTGCAACATTAGTTTGGCATAGTAAATCTGGTAGAGGGTATTTTCAGTCCATACTCGGGCTGGCTCTGTCAGATTTTCTTTCCCATTTTCTAATACTTCAGGCAGCCTTTCCAGCTCATCAATTGCTGATTGAACACCGCGATCTGCTATGGCCCCCGGTCTTATAAAAAGTCTGTTAGTTTCCCCAAGAACGATATACGATACCGGGTGAAGTTTGTAGAGTTCTACGGTTTCTATCTCATAAATATTTGTTTTCAGGTGAGATTTTAACAGGTCATAATCTACCTGATAATTGAGATCAAGACGTGCATAGTCAATTTCCTGCAATCTTTGTTCGATATCTTTATATGCTTCAAGCGCACTGCTATATTCAGATTTACTTTTCGTGGGAATAGAAATTTGAGATACTTCGCTGACTAATTCGGATAATTTTACTGAATTCTCATTGGACTGGGCATGCAAAGCACCGGACAAAATAAATATTGCAACCAATGCAATAATTGATCCTTTGCGATAGGGCGACAGCAGAATTTTAATCATAGAAGACATTTACAGCTTAACATTTTGATCGATTTTGAAATAACCCTCAAACCGCTGCCGAAATTATTGAACGGCAGCGGCCCAAGAGTCCATCAACTTAAACTTAGATTTATATTGGTTAATAATTAGTCCACTAAAAAAGGCTCAAATATCATGTGAGATTCTGCACCTTCGCGAGACTCCTTTACCATCCTTTCCACTTCTCTCATCATTCCTGCATTATCAAATACTACACCATCTTTAATGGTATGAATGATACCCTGAGTTCTGTGCATGGTAGCCGGGTCATTGTTAATTGTTGATAGTGCTCCGAATGAGTACAAGAACCGAGTATTTTTAATCGGGTTGCCATCAACAATGAGTAAGTCTGCTGTATAGCCTGGACGCACAAGACCAAGATCGGGCCTGCGAAGTGTTCTGGCGCTGTTGTAGGTTGCAGTTTTAATCACTTCAAGGTTATGCAGTCCGGCTTCCCTAATAAGCTGCAACTCACGTACGTTTGAAAATCCGGGAGTAGCCCAGATATAATTGTCATCCGTTCCATACGCTACGCGGCCACCACGCTTGTTGAATTCATAAATCAGTTTTCCCCAGAGGTCAAATGCTTCATACCAGTAGTATTCATCAACGTTGGTCCAGTCCCAATGATAGGCACCGTGCCACTCCGGACTTGGAACGTTTACATCTGTTAAAACCTGGTGCGTGTATTTTTCATGCCATGGCAAACTTATAGCCCGTAAAATATCACGGTTGGCTTCGTAAACTACACGTGTAGGCAACATTGTTACTCCATAATGAACTAAGGAGTCTGCAACTTCGCCTAAAAGCCTTTCTCTATTGGCTTCTGTCCAAACACGTCCTGCTTCTCTGAACCGGTGCGATTCATCATCATAATCGTATTCTCTTGGAAAATCCTGAACTCTTCTGTCTAATGATGATTCAGCATATCCGTAATGATGTTCAATCATAGTTACACCTCTGCGCGCAGCTTCCACAGCATTGGTCATCGGCATGGAAGAAGGCGGCAGGTGAACAGTTGTAATACCACCGGCTTCAGTCACTGCACGGCTGGCCGCTTCAAACAGCTCAGGGTGCCAGGCAATACTTCCCACACTCACCACATGGGCACCCATTTCTACCATTTCACGGGCTACTTGGAGTGCATTATCCGGGTTTTCAAGGAATTCTCTATCGTGGCCGGTATTTCTTCCCCATCCCCATATAGGAAACATTCTCGGTGCTGCAATTTCATTATTGTCACTTCTGGCAGCCTCTTCCATTGCATTTTCCAGGCCGCGATCCGGCGCAGGTACCATCGTTGTTACGCCATGAGCCAGTTTCAAGTAATAAACATATTCGAGAGGCATCGGTTCAAACCGAAGGTGCATGTGCAGATCGATCATTCCGGGCATTACAAATTTACCCTCTGCATCAATCACTTTATCCCCTGTGGGTCGCTCAAAATCATCACCAGTTCGCTGGAGTGTAATGGCATCAACAGATATCATATCCACAATCTGATCGTTCTCTATTACAATATCGTACGGCCCAACCGGTGGTCCGCCATGCCCGGGAATTACCATTGGACCTCGTATCACTAACCTGTCGAAAGGACCGTCCTTAAGTTCATCATCAATATTTACTACGGAGGATTCATTTTTTTTATCCGTGTCTGATCCTTCTGTATCATTAATAGCATTTACAGAGCTGGACAAACCAAGAAATACCACCGTGGCCAAGCCAAAAACTATTAATTTAGCATATTTACCGAGGTTTAAGCCTCTGTTTTTCAAATCTATATTTTCATTTTCCATATCCATATCCATATCCATTTATTAGAAAAAAACCTCCCTTTCAGGAGGCTTTTTAATATAAATTAATAGGACTCTTTCGGCCCCATTTCTCTTTCTTGTTCTTCAACCATTCTGGCAACATCTTCAAGAAGTTGCTTGGCATCATAAACAATTCCATCTTTGATCGTGTATTTAATGCCACCTATCCGCTCAATTTCATTGTCTTCGTTGAGCTTAACTGCTCCTGTTCCATATAGAACTTTCAAATTCTGAAGCGGATTTTCTTCAATCAGCACAAGATCTGCTAGTAAACCCTCACGGATTTTTCCAAATTGGACAAGCTCACCGGTAGGTTCATGAAGTGTAGCAGCACCGTTATAAGTAGCGGCCTGAATAACTTCATGTGGATTTAAACCTGCTTCCTGAAGTAATTCCAATTCTTCTATATACCCAAAACCGTACAGCTTGTAGATAAAACCGGAATCTGAACCGGTTACAATTCTACCACCCATGTTCTTGTAATCATTAATGAGCTGCATCCACCGCTTGTAAAAATTCTTCCATGCCACTTCTTCACGGGTACCCCAATCGAACCAGTATGAACCATGGGCTTCTCTGCCAGGCTTAAAAAATTCCCACATTGATGGAAGCGTATATTTTTCATGCCAGTCTGCATTACGCGCAGCCATTACATCCCTGCTGGCCTCATAGATGGTCATCGTTGGATCCATTGTTACGTTATTATCGAGATAGTGCTCAAGAAGCGCATTCCACTCATCACTTCCCGGTTCATGAATCTGATCCCAAAGTTCAGCTACCTGCCAGAATCTGTGCTGCTCATTCTGATGGTTGTGATAATAAGGGTAATTTTGTATGGCATTATTTTTCAAAAGCGATTCAAAATGACCATAAAAGTGAGTGATTGTTTCAAGGCCAAGAGCTGTAGCTTGCTTTGCATTCATGCGTGCAACACCTGTTTGGCCAAGGTGAGCTGTTGTACCTAAGCCCAATTTATGAGCTTCATCAATAAGTGCTTCCATCAGTGCGGGATCTTCTGCACCTAACTTTAAACCATGTATACCTTTATCAGCTGCCCACCGAACCCACTCTCGTGCATCTTCCGGAGTTCTTAGCTGGCCTTCCCAGCCACCACGTCCCGGTCTGTGATATTCAAAAATCCGAGGTGCCGTTATTTCATTATTAGCACTTCTCTGGCTTTCACTAATCGCAAAATCCAATTCCCCAAGAGGAACTCCACGTACAGTAGTTATTCCATGAGCCAGCCATAACTTATAAGCATATTCAGCATCAGCATTTTTGGGAGCTCCCCCGGCATGCACATGCATATCCACAAAACCAGGCATAATATACATGCCGTGTGCATCGATTTCGTGTGTGGCACCATCTGGTCTGCCATCTTCATCTATTGGTACACCGGGATAACCAACCGTTCTTACTTCTTCGATTCGATTTCCTTCGATTACAATATCGACTGGCCCGAGTGGCGGGTAACCGGAACCGTCAATCATAGTAGCTCCTCGGATAATCAATCTTTCGTATGGACCTTCCCCTTCAGCACGATCCGGAGCTGGGTTTGTTTGTGCAGATAATAACCCGGAAAAGGCTATCATAATAAACACGGTTAGTAGTGCAGATGTAAATGTTTTCATAGTATTATTATTTTTATTTCTCAATGGGTATGGTTGAAAGAATAATTTTGTAGTTGAGTTATAAGAGGTTGATTTAAAATTTATCTGTTAATTAAATCAGATATCACTATTACAGGCCATTTCATCTTAGTGAATAGTCTACATCTTGATTGCAATCTGGTTCAGTTCATTTACTAAGTTAATAGACACATTTTTCAGAAATAGAAGTTGTATAGAGTCAGGCATGAATTTATATCTGACTCTATACAAACAATTTAGAAAAGATGATCTACGATGTTTTTATACTCTGTTTTGGATATTCACAAAACATTCTATTATCACCTCAAAGATTTGGATTGGCCAATGTTTCGTTTGAAGATATTGGCAATAATGTACCCGGTCTTTGTATTGCATCTTCATTTGGAAGCCAGTTATCCGACTGTGATCCAAACCTGTACATGTCGTTTAACCGTCGATTTTGGAAGTGCAGATTTGCGCGACGTTCGTGCTCAATAAATTGCACAAGATCATCACCTGGTTCTATGCCAGGTAAACCATTCATAGCTCGCACATCATTCATAGTTGCCCTTGCTTCGGAATCATTTACACCGATAGCTTCTTCAGCAATAATTAAGTGCATTTCCCTTGCAGACAACCAGGTAAAGGGTGGATACAGTTCTGTATAAGTAGATGTATCCATAAAGTCATTAATGATTGCTTCTGCACGAGGATCTGTATCACCGGTTTTTAAATCATTGAATGGTTCATTAAATGTCAATTCTCTACGCTGAATTACCTGTGTTGCCATGTAATTTGTTAACAATGCTGACCGGTAATCGAAAGTTGCTTTATAATCAGACGGCATTAAGTCTAATGCTGCCTGAGCATCCGCTGAAGCTCCGGTACCACGCACTATGGGGTCTGAAGGAGTGCTTCCTGCAGGATTCAGTAGCTCCCAAATACCCTTGGCATGCTTCGCCCTTGCTCTGATACCAAGTGCCTGCGCCTGAAGGATTGTATTCTCTATTTCAGTGGAAACATTTAATGCCTCAGTTGCATGATCAATTGCCTGATCATATAGTTGATACATATTTTCTTCCCCAATAGCAGGCATAGCTTCCATCCCTGCTGAAAAAACAAAGTTTTCATACGAATCTGCAATAGTTATCCGTATTACAGCTGAATAGATATATGTTCTCGCTAAAATAGACCGATCTTCCAGCGTTCCTTCGGAATCAAAACGAGTAATATTTTCAATAGATATATCTGCCATATATCTAGCTTCACTAATTTCTGGGAAACCTTCGACAATGATTTCATTACTTGGGAAATTAATTCGTCCTTCATCAAACGTTTTATATGATTCGTACGAACCTGTCCAGCGTAATTCATCACTAATTGTGGATGTAGCTGCGTAAGTCCAAGCTGTACCAATCATTAGAGAATTTAATGTTCCATTTTTCAATCCATTAGCAGCCGAAGGTTGAGTAACATCCTCTTCCGTCAAACTATTTGGATTACTGACATCCAGTAAGGAATCACATCCCAAGAACAGAGTAAGTGATGCAATCACTGTTGCTATTGCAATTTTTTTCGGTATGCTCATTATTCTATTATCCTTAATTATTGATTTTTTAATTTCTTTACATTCAAATAGCTTCATATGATTAAAATCCTGCTTTTAAGGTGAATGTAAAAGTCCTGAGAAGTGGAGTACCATATGTATCCATGCCTCCACCAAAGTTCTCATACAATCCGCCTTGATTTCCAACACTACCTTCACCGGTTGCTACAGGATCTACTCCCCCGTATTTAGTCCAAATAGCTAAATTACTTCCAGTTGCTGTGACTGAGGCGCTTGTTAAACCAAATTGTTCAAGTAATGAGTTTGGAATAGAATACGATATAGTCAAATTAGACCATCTGATATAGTCAGCTTGCTCAATCTCGTTTAGACCATCAAATGGAGAAAGTGATACCATTTCATTGACCCACTGTTTACCGGCTTCTACTCTTTCAGCCGTAGTGCTTGCCGGGTTTCTAAGAATAGATTCTAGTTCGGTGGATTTCATAAAATTTCTACCAATGCCTGAATTAACACGTCTAAATGCATCCGTTAAATTATGATGGTAATAGTTTCCAGTTGCATACTGAAATCGTGAACTCAGCGAAAAATCACCCAAGAATGTTGTTCTGAAACCAAATGATCCTTCCCAGTCAGGTGTTGGCTTACCTAAGAAATGATCTTGATACATTGAGCCCCCAGGAAGTGCCTCTCCATTAGGCCCCATTACCATAATGGATGAATTTAACGTACCGGGATCAACAGGGTTTGAGAAAAACGCCTCAAGTTCAGATTGGCTCGAAGGAGTTCCATCACTGTTTAAATCTAATGGAAAATCAACTCCATCAGGTAGCTTAGTTCCAAAGTAGGAAGCTGGGGAGTATCCCTCTTTAATAAACATGCGATCTCGCACATAACCAGCATCTACTTTAATCGAAGGTGTCCCCCCCAAACTTGTTACCTGCTCATAAAGATATGCTCCATTCATGAAAAAGCTCAGAGAAAAATCAGATCGTTGAATTGCATCATAGTCAAGAGTGAGTTCAACTCCTCTCCCTTCAAGTTCACCAACATTAGTTAATTGTGGAGTTGTAAAACCACCAGATGGGGCATAGCTCCTGTCAACAAGGGCATCTTTAACAATGCGATCCCAATAAGTTGCTTCAAGGGTTACCCTTTCATTAAAAAGCCCAAGATCAAATCCAACTTCCCACTCAGTAGCTGTTTCCGGCCTCAAATCATCATTTCCAAGGTTACCCGGATTAATTCCAGAGCCTTCTGGTGAGTTAACCGGAACGTAAGTTGTAAATCTGTCAAATGCTCCGGGTTGCTGACCTGACTGGCCAATTGCAGCTCTCAAACGAAATGTAGAGATATTTGATACAGATGTATTAAATGCATCAAATGGAAGAAATGATAGTGATACCTTAGGGTAAGTTGCATAGTTGAAATCATCACCAAATGCACTACTGGCATCCAGACGAACACCTACGGTCCAATACATCCAATCTTGATATTCAAGCTGTTCCTGTGCAAATAAACCTAGATTTTTTACTTCTTGAAATGAAGAAGAGCTGCTTTGAGATTCGGTTGCTCCTAATACTTCTAAACCTGGTCCAGAAAAATTATTGCCGGAAGAGTTTGTTGAATTGGTTTCCTCAATATACCCTTGAAAACCTGTAACAAATGAACTTCTCAGGTCTTGATTAATGTCAAAATTCCAGTTAATCTTACTTTCATAAGACCAGATTAACTGTTGTCTGTTGGCAATCGTAACAGATCCATCACCACCGGGAGCTACACCGTCTACATTGTATCCGAATTGAGAAAAATCTCTGCTACGCTGATCACGATAATCCACTCCAAGAGTAGCATCAAATGATAAACCATCACGGATAAAATAATCAGTTTGTAAAACTAAACGCCCTTGATTAGAGTCATCTGTTATTTCTGGATAAGTACCTTCCCGGACGGTTGCAAAAATTGGAATACCAAATGTGTCAAATTCACTCGCCTGGCCTACTCTTTCCGGTTTGGCATAGCGTGCAGTACTCGTTGGCGTATAAATGGAAATTCCTGAACCATATACACTGGAATTCGAATTTGTATAAGATGATTGGATACGGAAACGCAGATTTTCCGTAGGAATAATGTTTAGATTCCCAGTAAAAAATAGCTTCTTATAAAGGTCATTTGCATCACCTACTGCTCCACCGTTAAATGTACTTGGCTGAGGGTTAAAAGGTCCGTCTGTTTCGGAATATCTTAAGTTAGCAAAATATGTCATTCCTTCTCCCCCCCCCTGTACACCAGCAGAGAACTCCTGTCCAATTCCAGTGCTGTATAAATCAATCAACTGGATTGGAGACTCAAATGGTTCATAAAAATCAACATCCAACCCAAGTATATCCCTTACGTTATCCTGTTCAGCTGTTGTCTCAACAAAACCAGTATTTCTTTTGAAACGATTTGGCATTTGTAAAATTTTGGCACCATACTCAACATTAAATCTAGGTGCTGATTCGGTTGATCCCTGCTTTGTAAAAATCTGAATAACACCAGAGTTTGCTTGTGACCCATAAAGTGTAGCGGCAGCAGGTCCCTTTAGAATTTCAACTCTTTCTACAGAATCAAAATTAATATTCGACAAAGCAGAAGGAGCGCCCAAACCACCAGCCCCAACACCAGGAGCAAATCCACCAATACCTTGTACACGAACACCATCAACGTATATAATTGGCTGGTTACTCATGGAAATACTTGATGTACCCCTAATTCTAATTTTCGGTTCTTGGTCAACCATTCCACTTTGAAGGTTTACATTTACACCCGCAGTTTTACCTTGAAGTGCATCCTGTATTGTACTTGACGAGGTGAATTCTTCCGCTTCAAAATCAACAGAAGAAACAGTATGCCCTAATGATCTTCGCGATACAGCTCCTCCAGTTCCGGTGACTACCACATCATCCAATCCAACAGCTTGTTGTGATAATTCTATATTAATTTCATTTCTGCTATCAATAGCTACTTCCAATCTTTCGTAGCCTACGTAAGCAAATACTAAAGTTTCTTGTAAATTTGGCACCTCTAATTCATACTCACCATTCATATCCGTTGAAGTACCAATATTCGTACCCACAACTAATATATTCACACCCGGTAGAGTTTCGCCAGTTTGGGCATCAACTACTGTTCCTCGAACAGTCTCCTGAATTTCTTCCGGTTCAATTTCAACTACTTTTTCTCTAATAATAATCACGTCTTTACTTGG
>SL_7KL_010_BRINEDRAFT_10000576_pt1 | contig 17427 bp, 19 predicted proteins | sample SodLak_010_BRINE_FD_10663 | JGI IMG/M metagenome (IMG submission 10663)
CCCTTGCGTCGCCCACCCACCCACCCCGACGCAAGGGCGCGCCGCCTTGCCCCGGCTGGTGCGCATACGCCGCAGCGCGGCGATTGACTTGCGCCGGGGGCTGCGCCACAACAGCCGCGCATCGGAATGGGAGAGGGACTTATGCAGAAAGTCTATGGCAGCGCGGCCGAGGCGCTGGACGGGGTGCTGTTCGACGGCATGACCATCGCCGCCGGGGGGTTCGGCCTGTGCGGNATNCCGGAACTGCTGATCGCCGCGATCCGCGAGAACGGGGTCAAGGATCTGACCGTGGCCTCGAACAACTGCGGGGTGGACGGGTTCGGGCTGGGCGTGCTGCTGGACAGCCGCCAGATCCGCAAGATGATGTCATCATACGTGGGCGAGAACGCGGAGTTCATGCGCCAGTATCTCTCGGGCGAGCTGGAGCTGGAGTTCAACCCGCAGGGCACGCTGGCCGAACGGATGCGCGCGGGGGGCACCGGCATTCCCGGCTTCTACACCAGGACCGGCGTGGGCACCGTGATCGCCGAGGGCAAGGAGCACAAGGAGTTCGACGGCGAGACCTATGTCCTGGAGCGTGCCATCGTCGCCGATCTGTCCATCGTCAAGGCGTGGAAGGCCGACGACACCGGCAATCTGGTGTTCCGCAAGACCGCGCGCAACTTCAACCCGCCCGCGGCGATGTGCGGCAAGATCTGCGTGGCCGAGGTCGAGGAGATCGTCCCGCGCGGTAGCCTGGACCCGGACCATATCCACCTGCCCGGCATCTATGTGCACCGCCTGATCCAGGGCGAGCACGAGAAGCGGATCGAACAGCGCACCGTGCGCGCAGCCTGATGCGAATCGATGACCGCCTGGGCACGTTCGAGGAAGTGGCCGCCGCTGCGGGCGGTTTCGCGCCCGTGCTCTCGGCGCTGCGCGGGCTGGTCGAGGAATTGCACCCGGACGCCGTGGAAGGCGCCAGCCGGAAGGAAGGCACCGTGACCTGGGGGTTCGAGGGCGGCAAGATGAAGGCAGGCTATGCCTATGCCCGCGCCTTCAAGGCGCATGTGAACCTGGGCTTCTTCCAGGGCGTGCACCTGCCGGACCCCGAGGGGCTGCTGGAAGGCACCGGCAAGACCCTGCGCCACGTCAAGCTGCGCCTGCCCGAAGAAGCGCTGGCCCCGGCCATCCGTGACCTGATGATCGCCGCGCGCGATGAGCGCCGCGCGGCGCTGGACCTGAACTGAGGGAGAGACCCATGCCCTGGGACCGCAACCAGATGGCGGCACGCGCCGCGCAGGAACTTGAAGACGGGATGTATGTGAACCTTGGCATCGGCATTCCGACGCTGGTGGCCAACTACATCCCCGAAGGCGTGAGCGTCACGCTGCAATCGGAAAACGGGATGCTGGGCATCGGCCCCTTCCCGACCGAGAACGAGGTTGACCCCGACCTGATCAACGCCGGCAAGCAGACCGTGACGGCGCTGCCGCATACCTCGTATTTCGACAGCGCCACCAGCTTCGGCATGATCCGCGGCGGCAAGATCGCCATGGCGATCCTGGGCGCGATGGAAGTGGCCGAAAACGGCGACATCGCCAACTGGATGATCCCCGGCAAGCTGGTCAAGGGGATGGGCGGGGCCATGGATCTGGTCGCCGGGGTCAAGAAGATCGTGGTGGTGATGGATCACACCAACAAGGCCGGTGAATCGAAGCTGCTGAAGTCCTGCACCCTNCCGCTGACCGGCAAGGGGGTGGTGAACCGGATCATCACCAACCTGGGCGTTCTGGACGTGGTCGANGGCGGGCTGAAGATCGTCGAGACCGCCGAGGGCGTGACCGAGGACGAGATTCGCGCCAAGACCGAGGCCGCGATCGTCAACTGACACGAGCGGCGTGACCCGTTCCCCCGGTGCCGCCCAAGGCGCGGCACCGGAGTGCCCGCGGCGCGTGCGGTCGGGGGGGGGGCGTTCCAGCAGCCCGGGCAAACTCTACCCCGCCTGACCGATCCGGAACACGCAAGGGTCGGTGGGCAGTTCCGGCGGGGTGACGCACAGCCCCCGCGCCACCGACCAGGCCGCCAGCACCTTGGGCACATAGTCGCGCGTCTCGGCGAAGGGCGGCACGCCGTTGTTGCGGCGCACCGCGCCTTCGCCCGCGTTGTAGCCCGCCAGCGCCAGCACCACATCGCGGTCGAAATGGCGGATCAGCCAGTCCAGATAGGCCACGCCGCCGCGAATGTTCTGGGTGGCGTCGAAACTGTCCTCGACCCCGAAGCGCGCGGCGGTGGCGGGGATGAGCTGCATCAGCCCCTCGGCGCCTGCGTGGCTGATCGCATCGCCGCGCCCGGCCGATTCGACCGCGATCACCGCGAGGGCCAGCGCGGGCGAAACCTCGGTGCCGATGGTCGCGCGCAGGATCGCAGGGCCATGCGCCTGGGCGATGTCCTGCAGGTGCTGGGTGCGCGGCGCGCGCACCGGCGTGCCGCCCGGCGACGGGTTCGCCAGCGCCGCCATGGCCGTCAGGTAGCGCCCCGAGCTTTCGGTCAGCGCCGTTGGCACCCGCTCCCAGAACCAGCCGTGCTGCGCCTCGCCGGGTGTGCCCGGTTGCCCGGGCGCGGGGGCGCCGGGGGTGATGATCTCGGGCACGCGCGGGACCATCGCCAGCCGCCGCGCCTGCTCCTCGGGGTCGATCTGCACGGTAATCCGGCGCGCCCCGGGGCTGGTCTGGGGCTCGGTGGGCACGGCGATGCGGCGGAAGGTGAAATCCTCGAACGGCTGCGGGGTGGGGTCGCTACTGGCTTCGGGCGCCGCTTCGGTGCCAGCCTCGGACGTGCCGTCTGCCTGCGCCTGCCCGGGCGCGGCCAGCACCCACACGCCCGCCAGAAGCGCGGCGACGAATCGCTTGCGGAAATGTCTGGGCATGCCTGCCAATCACTGCTCTGTTTATCTTTTCTTTGCCTGAAGGTGCCAGAAATGCCTGCACCGGGCCAGTATTTTCGTGATTCCCTTCCGCCGAAGGCCAGACCGACGATGGTTTGCAGGGTCCATTTGATGCCTCTGCGGGGTCAATCGGGCCGCTGCGGTCCGGACGTTTCCGAAGCGTGCCCATGCCGCCCAATTGGCACAGACATAGTCCGAAAACGCACGATTCGTGCCTCAATCTCGTCACCGTTCGGGGGCCATATCGGTCTCAGCCAAGCGGGCAACACCGGATCATACAGACCGAAACCCGCACAGGCTGAGCAGAAACGTTCACACACACTGGAGACTAGAAACATGAAACTGTTCGCAATGATCGAAAACTTCCGCAACGACGAATCGGGCGCCGTGACCGTTGACTGGGTCGTGCTGACCGCCGCCATCGTGGGCCTGGGCATCGCCGTGGTCGCATCGGTGCGCTCGGGCTCCGAGGACGTGGCCAGCACCATCGGCGAGCGTCTGACCGGCAGCGCCGAGACCATGGGCACCCCGGACTTCAGCGGCAACGACTGATCGCCAGAAAGTCTGACCGAACAGGTTGGATGAACGGACCGGACATCGGCCGCATCGGAACCCGGTGCGGCCAATGTCGCTTACGGGGGCACCGAAAACCACGCCGTGCAGCCCCCGCTTTGAACGTCACTCTTGAGATCAAGGATTACGCCATGGTCAGTGCCCATCTGAAGCATTTCGCCAGATCCGAGTCCGGTGCCGTGACCGTGGATTGGGTGGTCCTGACGGCGAGCGTCGCGCTGCTGGGTGCGTTCATTGTGTTCAACATCAAGGCGGGCCAGGACAACATTGGCGAGCAGGTCGGTGAAAACCTGTCCACCGCGGCCGAAACCATGGGAACGCCGAACTTCGAATGACCCTGCGGCCTTGCGCTCCGACGGGGTCGGCGGCGCGAAGGACGCGTTCGGACACGGGAAGCCACATGCGGTTGGTGGCGATCCGAGCCCAGAAAATGCCCCATTCTTGCACCATGATCCAACGGCAGGCGGGTGGTGAAGGCCGATTCGGCCACAGCCCATGACAATCGTAAGAAGGACGTGAGAAATGCGTGCAGTGTTTGGACTTGTACTTGTGGCTGGTGTCGGACTGGCCGGTTTCGCCGTCTACATGACGCAGGACTACATCTCGGGGCTACAAAGCGCCCTCACCGAGGCAGAATCGCGCGACAACGTGGAGATGGGCCAGATCGTGCTGGCGCGTCAGGATCTGCGCTACGGCGAGCGGATCGAGGCCGACGCGCTGGTCGAGGCACCGTGGCCGGTCTTTGCGCTCCCCGAAGATGCGTTCACCAGCATCGAAGACCTGGTTTCCGACCCGGATCGCCCGCGGGTGGCGCTGCGCGCCATGGACGCGCGGGAGCCGATCTTTCCCGCCAAGGTCAGCGCCCCGGGGGCTGATGCCGGGATTGGCGCCAAGCTGACGCGCGGCATGCGCGCCTTCACCATTCAGGTCAATGTCACGACCGGCGTTTCGGGTTTCCTGCGGCCGGGCGATTTTGTCGATGTGTTCTGGACCGGGCGCACCGCCAATGGCGAGATCACGCGCCTGATCGATTCGCAACTGCGGCTCGTCGCCGTGGACCAGAGCGCGGACATGGACCGCCGCAATGCCGTGGCCGTGGCACGCAACGTCACGGTAGAGGCCACCCCACAGCAGGTTGCCGCCCTGGCGCAGGCGCAGAGCACCGGCCGGTTGTCGCTGGCGCTTGTCGGGCTGGACGACGACTCGTCCGAGTTTGTCGAGATCGACCAGCGGCGACGTCTCCTGGGGATCGAGGAGCAGCAGGCCGAGACGGTCGAAGCCCCCGAAGAGTGCCACGTCCGCACCCGCCGCGGTGGTGAACTGGTGAAGATCGAAATCCCCTGCACCAACTGAGCATCGCTCCGTCCGGCGCGTGTCTGCGCGCCGGGCGTTGCATATTCGCCGCAGTCCCAACACCAGATCAGGTGGAAGGGTGTGCGAAAACTGTCAGCATTTAGGGGGCTTGCCCTTTTTCCACACGAAGAACGCAGCACAACCAACTGACGATTGAAAAAAAATCCGAAATCGCGCACAATCATCTCAAGCGGGCAGTTCAGACCCGTCACCGATGTCGTGATCACCAGAGGCAGGGTCACATGCAGATTAGAAAATTTCTGGCGGCGGCGGCCATGATCGGCGGCGCCCTTCTCGTGCAGGTTCCCGTTCAGGCACAGGCCGAGGTGCTGCGTATTCTCAACGCGCAGGCGTCGTCGTCGCTCAATGTCCCCATGAACCGCGCGGTCGTTGTCGAAAGTGACACGCCGTTCGCCGAACTGTCGATCGCCAATCCCGGCATCGCCGATATCTCCACCCTGTCGGACCGGTCGATCTATGTGCTGGGCAAGACGCCGGGGCGGACCACGCTGACGATCCTCGACAGCGAGGGGCGGCTGATCTCGAACGTCGAGGTGCGTGTCACCCCCGACGTAACCGAATTCCGCGAGCGCCTGCGCCAGATTCTGCCGAATGAGCAGATCGAGGTGCGCACCGCCAATGACGGCATCGTGCTGTCGGGGCTGGTGTCCTCCATCACCAAGATGGACGCGGCGCTGCAACTCGCGCAGCGCTACGCGCCCGAGCGGGTGTCCAACCTGATGTCGGTGGGCGGCACGCAGCAGGTCATGCTCAAGGTGCGCTTTTCCGAAATGCAGCGCGACGTGGGCAAGAACCTGGGCGTCAGCATGGTGGCGGCCGGCAGCCGCGCAACCGTGGGAACCGGCGTCTTCTCGGACGGTGCCGCCGCGTCGGCCGCGCTTTCGGGCGAAGGCTTCACCTCGAACACCCCGCGTCAGGGCGCGCTGGGTGCCCGCTTCGGGGGCGGCGGTTTCGCCGCGCAGGTGCTGCTGGAGGCGCTGGAAACCCAGGGGATGGCGCGCACCCTTGCCGAACCCAACCTGACCGCGCTGTCCGGCCAGCAGGCCAGTTTCCTGGCCGGTGGTGAATTCCCCATCCCCGTGCGGGATGAAGACGGCCGCGTGTCCATCGACTACAAACCCTTTGGTGTGGAACTGGAATTCACGCCGCGCGTGCTGGACAACAACGTCATCAATCTGGAGCTTCAGGCCGCGGTCAGCAGTATCGACGATGCGGCCTCGGTNACGCAGGCTGGCGTGCCGGTGCAGGCCTTCCGCCGCCGCGAGACGCAGACCACCGTGGAAATGCGCGACGGCGAGAGCTTTGCCATCGCCGGATTGCTGGAAGACGATTTCCGCGCGTCATCCGAGCAGGTGCCGTGGCTGGGCGACATTCCGATCCTGGGCGCGCTGTTCCGCAGCTCGCGCTATCAGCGCGAACAGACCGAGTTGGTGATCATCATCACCGCCCATCTGGTCACGCCGACGCGTGGGGAAGCGCTCATGCTGCCCACCGACCGGGTGCGTCCGCCCAGCGAGGCCGATCTGTTCCTGCGCGGCAATGTCGCTGCGAGCGTTGGCGGCGGCGCGGCCTCCGAGGTGGCGCGCCAGGATTTCGCCAGCCCCTATGGCTACGTGATGGATTGATTCGCAACCGGCGGGTGCCGCCATTCCTGGCCGACCCGGGCCTTCCAGTGCAACGAGGGTGACCATGTCGATATCACGCCGCTTTTTTCTTTCCGGGGCCTCGATGGCCGCGCTTTCGGCTTGCGTCGGACCGGAGTTCGAGGCCGGTCGCGAAGTGGACGAAGGCGGCTTCGGCAATCCTTCGATGAACAATCACCTGGTCCAGACCGGGCAGATCGATGCAACACGCGTGCTGCAGGAACGGTTCGCCCGCGAAGTGCCGGACAGGGTGAATTTCGCCTTCGACAGCGCGCAACTTGATGCCGAGGCCCGCGCCATCCTCCGTCGACAGGCCCACTGGATCAACCAGTTCCCCGAGGTCCGCTTCCGCGTCTATGGCCACACCGATCTGGTGGGCAGCGATGCCTACAACAACCGGCTGGGGCGGCGCCGGGCCGAGGCGGTGGTGCAATTCCTGGCGCAGAACGGCGTCAGTCGCCGCCGTGTCGAAGGCGTGGTCTCGCGCGGGCGCACGCAGCCGGTGGTGCAGACCCCCGGCCCCGAGCGTGCAAACCGCCGCACCGTGACCCAGGTCACCGGATTCGTCCGGCGCCATCCCACGGTGATGAATGGCCGGTATGCCGAGATCGTGCACCGCGAATATGTCGGCAGCGCGACCCGTATTCACGGGCAGATCGTCTCGCCGGATTGAGCTTCCGTTAGCTTTTCCCTGTCAGATTGCGACGCGCGGGGTCACCGCGCGGGCGCCTGTCCGAGCGCGCGAAGGCACGCTTCCGGGGGGCGTGGCAGGGGTGTCGCGCGGCGGTCGGGGCCTCCTGACGGGGCTTGGGCGCTTGCGCGCGGACCCGCAGCGCGCGCCATTCGGCGGAACGCGTCTCCCTGCGTGCCGCCTGGCGCAAACCGCCGAAGAATCGGAACTTTTCGGCCCAAATGTCGACAAGATTTCGAGTGAACTTGCGTCTTGGCGGCACCTGCGCCCGTCACCGTCCCGGACGGTGTGCGCAGGGGCCTGGTGCTCAGTGCGAATTCCCGCGCGGGGTCTGAGTGGAGAGATTGATTATGTCGGGTGCAGCAGCAGTAATTCAGGACGAAGCGCAGGTCCGTGCCTGCACGGTTTCGCGCGATGTTCAGAACTTCGATCTGCTGATCGAGGACATGGAAACCGAATACGGCGAAGGCTGGGGCGATCTGAACTTCAGTCAGGCGCTGCAATACCTTGAACAGCCCGCGGCCGAGGTTCTGGAGATGCTGGCCATCGCGCTTGATGACGCCGATGAGTCGAACCTGTCGCAGATCAAGGCACTGATCCATCGCGCGTGCGAGATGAATATCCGCGTGCTTCTGATCGCCGAGGCGTTGTCGCCGATCCTGCTGCATCAGTTGCTGCGCCTCGGGGCCGATGACTTCGTGCCCTATCCATTGCCCGAAGGCGCCCTGCACGAGGCGATCGAGCGCCTGCAGGCCCCGCCCCCGGAGATCGCGCAGCCCCCCGAGGCGACCGCCGGCAGAGGCGGCAAGCAGGGTGCGGTGCTTGGCATCCAGGCGCTGGCTGGCGGGGTGGGCGCCACGACACTGGCGGTCAACCTTGGCTGGGAACTCTCGAAGTTGACCGAATCGTCGGAGCTGAAGGTCTGCATCCTCGATTTCGATCTGCAGGGCGGGTCGGTTTCGACCTATCTGGACATCGCGCGCACCGAACGGGTCTATGAGTTGCTGTCCAACACCGCGTCGATGGACCGCGATGCCTTTCAGCAGACGCTGCAGAAGGTGAATGACCGCTTGTCGGTGCTGACGGCGCCCTCGGACATGCTGCCGCTCGACCTGCTGGGCCCCGATGAAATCGGGCGCGTGCTGAACATGGCGCGCAGCAACTTCGATTTCGTCATCGTCGACATGCCGCGCAGCATCGTGCAGTGGACCGAAACGGTGATGAGTGCGTCGACCATCTATTTCACGCTGCTGGATCTGGACATGCGTTCGGCCCAGAACGCGCTGCGCCTGATCCGCGCGCTCAAGGCCGATGACCTGCCGGTGGAGAAGCTGCGCTATGCGCTGTCGCGCGCGCCCAAGTTCACCGACCTGTCGGGCAAGTCACGCGCAAAGCGCATGGCCGAAAGCCTGGGGATCTCCTTCGGGGTGAACCTGCCCGATGGCGGCACGCAGGTGCGCGAAGCCAATGACCACGGCCTGCCGCTGGCCGAGTTCGCCGCCAAGAACCCGCTGCTCAGGGAAATCCGCAAGCTGGCCGAATCGCTGCACGATATCGAGGCATCAGCCGCCGCCGGTGCCGACTGAGGGAGATAACCACCCATGTTCGCACGCTACCGCAAGCCGGACGCAGCACCCGTGTCCAAGGCCAACGCCGTGCCGCCGCTGCCCGAAAAGGCGGCCGTGCCGTCCGAGCCTAAGGCCGCCGCCGCTGCCATGCGGCCGCAAAAGGCCAAGGCACCCGCCCGCGCCGAGCCCACCGACAAGGAGGTTCAGCGCAAGCGCAAGCTGGATCAGGTCAAGAGCGAACTGCACAAGCGGCTCTTGGAAAACCTGAACCTGGCCGCGCTGGAAACCGCAAGCGAGGCAGAACTGCGCAGCGAGATCTCGTCCATCGCGGCCGAGGCGTTGAGCGAAATGAACGTGGTGCTGAACACCGAAGAACGCGCCACCCTGACGCAGGATCTGTATTTCGAGGTCATGGGCCTCGGGCCGCTCGAGCCGCTCCTGAAGGATGACACCATCAACGACATCCTGATCAACGGCCCGCAGCGGATCTTCATCGAACGCTCGGGCAAGCTGCAACTGTCCGATGTGACCTTCCGCGACGAACGCCACCTGCTGCGAATCATCGACAAGATCGTGTCCGCCGTCGGTCGCCGCGTGGACGAATCGAACCCTTACGTGGACGCGCGCCTTGCCGATGGGTCGCGCTTCAACGCCATGGTGCCGCCCATCGCGGTGGACGGCTCGCTGGTGTCGATCCGGAAGTTCAAGAAGGAAAAGCTCGGCATCGATGATCTGGTCCGCTTCGGCGCCTTTTCCGAAGAGATGGCCATGTATCTGGAAGCCGCCGTCGCCACGCGGCTGAACGTGATCGTCTCGGGCGGGACCGGCTCGGGCAAGACGACCACGCTCAACGCGTTGTCCAGCTTCATCGACAATGCCGAGCGCATCCTGACCATCGAGGATACCGCCGAACTGCAGCTGCAGCAGGAACACGTCGGCCGCATGGAAAGCCGCCCCGCCAACGTCGAGGGCAAGGGCGCGGTCACCCAACGCGACTGTCTGAAGAACGCGCTGCGGATGCGCCCGGACCGGATCATCGTCGGCGAAACCCGGGGCGAGGAAGTGATCGACATGCTGCAGGCCATGAACACCGGCCATGATGGGTCGATGACCACGATCCACGCCAACAGCGCCCGCGATGCCGTCAGCCGTCTGGAAAACATGATCGCCATGGCCGGGATCGAGATGCCGCTCAAGGCCATGCGCGCGCAGATCGGTTCGGCCGTCAACCTTATCGTGCAGGCCAGCCGCCTGCAGGACGGCTCGCGCCGCATGACCTCGATCACCGAAGTGACGGGCATGGAAGGCGAGATCATCACCCTGCAGGAGGTGTTCCGCTTCGAACGCACGGGGATCGAACCCGATGGCACCATCCTGGGCCATTTCACCGGCACCGGGCTGCGGTCGCACTATTCCGACCGGTTCAAGCGTTGGGGCTATGACCTGCCGCCCAGCATCTACGAGGAAGTCCGGAGTTAAACCGCCATGGAATTTTCGATCAACCCCCTGATCTACCTTGCGATCTTCGGCGCCGTGCTGCTGATGGTCGAAGGCATCTACCTGCTGGCCTTTGGCAAGTCGATCCAGCTTGGCGGGCGCATGAACCGCCGGCTGGAGATGATCGAAAAGGGCAAATCACGCAACGACGTGCTGGAGCAGTTGCGCAAGGAACTCAACCAGCACATGGCCAGCAACGGCATCCCGCTCTACGGGTTGCTGGCCGAGAAGGCGCGCAAGGCGAATATCGCGTTCTCGCCGCGAATCCTCGTGCTGCTGATGGTCGCGCTCAGCGGCTTCGCCTTTGCCGCCCTCAGCGCCATGACCGATGGCGAGCCGGCGGTGGCCGCGTTGCTCTCCGTCTCCTTCGGGGTCGGCGGCGTGTATTTCTGGGTCGCGCACAAGGCCAAGAAGCGCCTTACCATGATCGAGGAACAACTGCCCGACGCGATCGAACTGATCGTGCGCAGCCTGCGTGTGGGGCACCCGTTCGCCTCGGCGCTGGGCAACGCGGCCAAGGAAATCCCCGATCCGCTGGGCACCGAATTCGGCATGATCTCGGACGAGGCCGCCTATGGCCGCGATGTGTCCGAGGCGCTGGCCGAATTCGCCGAGCGGGTGGACATGCAGGACCTGCGCTTCCTGTCGGTGGCCGTCGCGATCCAGATGAAATCCGGGGGCAACCTGGCCGAAATCCTCGAAGGGCTGTGCAAGGTGGTCCGCGCCCGCTTCAAGCTGTTCCGCAAGGTCCGCGCCATCACCGCCGAGGCGAAGTGGTCCGGCATGTTCCTGTCCGGCTTTCCCATCGTCGCCATGATCATGATCACGCTGATCAAGCCGGACTACTACGACGATGTGAAGGAGCACGCGATGTTCATTCCGGTGGCGCTGGTCGTCTTCGCCTTCCTCGTGGTGAACATCCTCTACATGCGCAAGATGATTGACATCAAGGTCTGAGCGAAAGGGACTCCGTCATGTTCGATAACCTGATCGCCGCGATCCAGGACCAGCTTGGCCCGGTTGGCCCCCTGATCGCCATGGGGGTTCTGGGGGTGTCGCTGATCGTGCTGACGCTGGCGCTGATGCCCACCCAGCGGCGCGATCCGCTCGACCGCCTGCGCGAGGAAGCCGAGAGCAAGAAGCCGGGCAACACCGCGCAGGGCCAGTCCATGCGCCGTGAAACAACGTCGCGCCACAGCAAGAAGCTGGAAAAGTACGCGGCCTTCCTGGAGCCGACGGACGAAAAGGAAATGTCCGACGCCCGGCTGAAGATGATCCAGGCAGGGTATTACAGCAAGACTGCCGTGCGCGACCTGGCCGCGATGCAGTTCATCCTGTCGGTGGTCATGCTGCTGGCGGGGCTCGCGGTGGCCTTCCTCGTGGTCGATCCTGATCAGGAAAGCCCGATCAAGATGGCCGCCACCGTGCTCGGGCCCACGCTTCTGGGATATTACGGCCCGCGCATGTGGGTCGAGAACCGCCGCTCCGCCCGTCAGGAAGAAATCATCCTGGGCTTCCCGGATTCGCTCGACATGCTCCTGATCTGCGTGGAGGCCGGACAGTCACTGGACCAGGCGATCCAGCGCGTGGGCAAGGAAATCCATCGCGGCTATCCGGCGCTGGGTGAGGAGCTGGAAACCGTCAGCTACGAGATCCGCGCCGGCAAGGACCGCGCCGAGGTGCTGCGCGACATGGGCCGGCGTTGTGGCGTCCGCGACATTGACAGCTTCGTCACCGTGATGATCCAGTCGGCGACCTTCGGCACCTCGATTGGTGATGCGCTGCGCGTCTTTGCCGATGACATGCGTGACAAGCGCGTGATGCGCGCCGAAGAGAAGGCCAACGTCTTGCCTACCAAGCTGACCTTGGGCACTATGATGTTCACGGTTCCGCCGCTGCTGATCATCCTGATCGGCCCATCCGTTGTCGGTATCTCGGATGTCCTTGGGGGCGGTCTTGGGGGAGGTTGATGCCGCGACACGTTCCGGCCCTGTTGCTCGCCGCAGTGGCTGCTGCCTGTGCGCCGGGGTCACCGGGGTCGGACTGGGGCTTCACCGGTCCCGCCGCCCCGGACGGCACAGCACAGGTGCGCGATGCCGTGGACGGGCTGGAGGTCGGCCACCGGCTCATGGCGGCGGGCGAATACGACCTTGCGCTGCGCGCCTATTACCGCAGCGCCGCCGCCGATGGCGTGAATGTCGATGTGCTGTCCGCCGTGGGGTCTGCAAACCTGCGGCTGGGGCGGCTGGGCCAGTCCGAACAGATGCTGCGCCGCGCGCTGGAAGCCGATGAAACCTTTGTCCCGGCGCTCAACAATCTGGGCGTGGTGCTGGCCGAACAGGGCCGCTGGGCCGAAGCTGCGCATTACTTCCGCGCGGCCTTTGCCCAGGACAGTGGCCGCTCCGACGACATCCGCGAAAATTTGCGCCGCGCTATCGCAAAATCAGAAGAAACGGGTTATTCTGTTTCCGAGGAAAGCGGTTTTTCGCTGGTGCGGCGCGGAACGGGTCAATACCTGCTGCTGTCGACACCCTGAGGCCGAGCAGATAAAGGACGCAAAAATGCGCCACAGGATTCTGGTGCCGCTGCTGGCAGGCGGCAGTCTGGTGTTGGCCGGTTGCGGCGGCACCGGCCATGACGAGGTCAGCCGCGCCATCGACAGCGTGCAGGCGATCGATCAGGAAAACATGCACGAAATCATGCTCGCCGCGGCCGACCCGGCCGAGGCGGTGGCGTATTTCAGCGGTGTGGTCGACCGCAACCCGGACTCGATCTCGGCGCATCGCGGGCTGGCGCGCTCGCTGGTGCGTGCGGGCCAGCCCGGCGAGGCTGTGACCGTCTGGCACAAGGTGGCCGAGATGCCCGACGCCTCCCACGAAGATCGCGTCATGCTGGCCGATGCGCTGTTGCGTGACAATCGCTGGGATCAGGCCGAGGCCACGCTGAACGCCATCCCGCCCACGCATGAAACCTTTGACCGCTACCGGCTGGAAGCGATGATCGCCGACAACCGGAAGCAATGGGACCGCGCGGATCATTTCTATGAAACCGCCATCGGTCTGACCGCGCGCCCGGCCGGGGTGCTGAACAACTGGGGCTATTCGCAACTGACGCGGGGCGAAGCGCGCGAGGCCGAGCGCCTGTTCACCCGGGCGCTGCAGCATGATCCGACGCTGTTCACCGCCAAGACCAACCTGGTCCTGGCCCGCGCCGCCCGGCGCCAGTATTCGCTGCCGCTGGTGGACATGACCCAGACCGAGCGCGCGCATATGCTGCACGCCATGGCCATCGCCGCGATCCGGCAGGGCGACGAAAGCATCGGTCGCGGTCTGCTGGTCGAGGCGATCGACACCCACCCGCAGCATTTCGAGGAAGCGACCCGCGCCCTGCGCGCGCTCGAGGGCAATGTGAGTGCGGGATGAGCACGCATCTGTCGGCATATGCAGCGCTGTGGTTCCTGCCCTTCGTGCTGCCCATCGCCCTCTGGGTCGCGTTCAGCGACATGAAATGGATGAAGATCCAGAACAAGGCCGTGCTGGCGCTGGCGGCGGTCTATCTGCTGGTCGGGTTCCTGGCGTTGCCGATGAACTTGTGGCTCTGGGGCTGGCTGCATCTGGGTGTGGTGCTGGTGATCGGCTTCGTGTTCAGCCTGACGGGCATGATCGGCGCGGGCGATGCCAAGTTCGCCGCCGCGATGGCGCCGTTCATCGCCTTGGGGGACCTGAGCCTGTTTCTGCCGCTTCTGGGCGCCGTGGCGCTGATGGCGCTGATCACGCACCGGATCGCGCGGCGGGTTCCGGCCGTGCGCCGCGCCGCCCCGGACTGGGAAAGCTGGCAACGGCGCGAGTTTCCCATGGGGCTCGCACTGGGCCCGGCGCTGCTGTTCTACCTGATCATCGCCGCGGTCTATGGAGGCTGACCCCGTGAGACCGCGTTAACCGGATGGACACATATGTTGCGCAACCCTGACGCCCACCGCCCGTGCAGGAAGGAGGCCACGTGAATCGCCCCGTCACCGACATCACCGCCCCGCCGACCCCAAAGCAACTCGAGGATACGGGGCTGCCCTATGTCATGATGCGCGACATCGTGCTCAAGACGATGTTCCGCACCTCGATGACCAAGCTGACCGAGATCGCGCGCCGGCTGTGCCTGCCGATCCCGCAGACCCTGGAACTGATCGACGCCGCCCGGCAGGAAAAGCTGATCGAGGCGCTGGGCACGCTCGGCGCCGGGGCCAGTTCGGAAACCGCGTTCCAGTTGACCGACACGGGCAAGGCGCGCGCGCTCGATGCGCTGGGCCAGTCGGAATACTACGGCGCCATGCCGGTGCCGATCGAACAGTATCAGGAACAGATCAAGCGCCAGTCGATCCGCAACATCCAGATCACGCGGCGCCAGCTCAAGATCGCCATGGGCGACCTGATCCTGCCGCCGGACCTGATGGGGACGCTGGGCCCTGCGGTCAGCGCCGGGCGGTCGGTGCTGCTCTACGGTCCGCCGGGCAATGGCAAATCCTCCATCGCCAACGGTATCCGCGCCGCGCTGGGCGACAATATCTACGTGCCGCGCGCCGTTCTGCTGGGCGGGCAGATCATGAGCGTCTATGACCCGACCGTGCACCGCAAGGTGCGCGAGTCCGAGGACAACCCCTCGCTCCTGCGCCAGACCGGCAACCGCTTCGACAACCGCTATGTCTATTGCGAACGCCCCACCGTCATCACCGGCGGCGAACTGACCCTGTCGATGCTGGATCTGACCTATGACAGCGTGGCGCGCACCTATCAGGCGCCGCTGCAGTTCAAGGCCATGGGCGGGGTGTTCATCATCGACGACCTTGGCCGGCAGGAGGAATCGCCGCAGGCGCTGATCAACCGCTGGATCGTCCCCATGGAGATGTATTACGACATCCTGTCGCTGAATTCGGGCGAAAAGATCATCGTGCCCTTCGACACGCTGATCATCTTTTCCACCAACTTCCACCCGAACGAGATCTTCGACCAGGCGGCGCTGCGGCGTATCTTCTTCAAGATCAAGATCGACGGGCCCAGCCAGCAGGATTTCCTGCGCATCTTCTCGATGGTGGCACGCAAGCGCGGGATGCCGCTGGACGAGGAAACCCTGATCCACCTGCTGCAGGAGCGTTACCCCGAGATCGACAATGTCTATGCCAACTATCAGCCGGTGTTCCTGATCGACCAGATGATGGCCATGTGCGCCTTCGAGGGGATCGAGCCGCAGATGACCCCGGAACTGATCGACCGCGCCTGGCAAAACATGTTCGTGCGCGAAGAGCACATCGTCAAATAGGCCGTCAATTCGGCTGGGCGCCGTGGCTCAGCGATAGACGTGATCCTTGCCTGGAAAGCTGCGCGCGCGCACCTCTTCGGCGTAATCCGATACCGCGTGTTCGATGGCGGGGCCCAGATCGCCATATTTCTTGACGAATTTCGGGACCCAGGGGTTCAGGCCCAGCATGTCCTCCAGCACCAGGATCTGCCCGTCGCAATTGACCGAGGCGCCGATGCCGATGGTGGGAATGTCCACCGCCGCGGTGATCTTGTCGGCCAGCGGTTCGACGACCCCCTCGACCACCAGCGCGAAGGCCCCGGCTTCGGCCACGGCGCGGGCGTCGTCGATGTGGCTTTGCCAGCTTTCTTCCTCGCGTCCCTGGGTCTTGAACCCGCCCATGACGTGGCTCGATTGTGGCGTCAGGCCGATATGGCCCATCACCGGGATGCCGCGTTCGGTCAGGAAGCGGATGGTTTCGGCCATGCGCGCGCCGCCTTCCAGCTTGACCGCGCCGCACTGGGTTTCCTTCATCACCTGGGCGGCGTTGCGGAAAGCCACGTTCGGCGATTCCTCGTAGGTGCCGAAGGGCATGTCCACCACGATCAGCGCGCGCTGCGTTCCCCGCACCACGGCGCGGCCGTGCATGATCATCAGGTCGAGCGGCACGCCGATGGTGCTCTCCATCCCGTGCATCACCATGCCCAGACTGTCGCCGACCAGGATGAAATCCGCATGCTTGTCCACGATCGCTGCCGTATGCGCATGATACGAGGTCAGCGAGACAATCGGCGCGCCGCCCTTGCGGGCACGGATCTGCGGCACGGTTGTGCGGCGGACAGGGGATTGGGTGCTCATGGGGTTTCCTCCTTGGATTCCGGGCCGACAACACGGTTGTCGATCAGCAGGACAGCGCCGAAACGCACCGCCAGCAGCAGCACTGCCGGGCGGGTCAGCGGACCCGACAGCGCGGCCAGCGTCTCGGCATCGCGGATGTCGACGGATTGCACATCGGCGCGGGGCTCGGCCTCCAGCCGCGCGCGGACGTGGGAGCGGAGGCGCGATGCGGTGACACCGTCGCGCGCCAGCGCCTCGGCTTCGGTGAGTGCCGCGTTCAACACCGGCGCGGCAGCGCGATCCTCGGGCGTCAGCCGCACGTTGCGCGATGACATGGCCAGCCCGTCAGGATCGCGCACCGTGGGCACGCCGATGACCCGCACCGGCATATCCAGATCGCGCGCCATGGTGCGGATGACGGCGAGTTGCTGGTAGTCCTTTTCGCCGAAGCAGGCGGTATCGGGCTGGACGATGTTGAAGAGCTTGGTGACCACGGTGGCGACGCCGCGAAAGTGCCCCGGGCGCAGCTTGCCGATCAGGATGCCGGCCAGTTCCGTGGTCTCCACGATGGTCTGCGCACCGGGGGCGTAGACCTCGGAGACCTCGGGGATGAACACCGCGTCCACCCCGGCGGCCTCCAGCATGCCCGTGTCTCGCGCGGGGTCGCGGGGGTAGGTGGCCAGATCCTCGGTCGGACCGAACTGGGTCGGGTTGACGAAGATCGAGGCGATGACGCGGCCCTCGGGTCCGGCGTCTTCGCGGGCGCGGGCGACCAGCGCCATGTGGCCCGCGTGCAGGTAGCCCATGGTGGGCACCAGCACCACGCGGCGCCCGGCGGCGCGCCAGTCGCGCACGCGGGCGCGGATCGCTGCCTTGGTGGTGCAGATGTCCATTCCGGTGCGTTCCCCTTGCGCTGCCTTGCGTTTCTAGCCGCCGGTCCACCGATGGGCAAGCGAGGGGCTGGGCTGCGACGGAAGGCTCCCGCCCGTCTTCGCCTCCTTGCAGGGGCTCATCCCGTTGGGCCGGGCG
>SL_7KL_010_BRINEDRAFT_10000577_pt1 | contig 17424 bp, 15 predicted proteins | sample SodLak_010_BRINE_FD_10663 | JGI IMG/M metagenome (IMG submission 10663)
TGTCGCCGCCGACGCCGTAGAGGAAGTCGTCGCCGGCATCGCCGATGATGTGGTTGTTCTGGGTTGATGAGCCCACCAGCGAGTCGTCGCCGGTCGTGCCCCGGAGCACGATCAGCGGTTCCTGCGTGGCGAGCGGGTTGCCGTCCATATCGACGAAGGCGAGATCGGTCTTGCTCACACCGGTCATGCCGATGAACCAGAACTCGGTGCCGTCTGCGGCGAGGAGTTGTGTGCCGCCGGTCGAGCCGATCACGTCGACATCCTCCGGGGCGATCCCGTCCAGCGCGATGCGGTCCTGCGTCACGTCGAAATTCTCGATCACGTTCTGGCCGTCGCCGAGGCGGAAGACGAAGGTGTCCTGGCCGGCTCCGCTCGTCATGAAATCGTTGCCGGTACTGCCATCCAGAATGTTGTCGCCGCCGACGCCGTAGAGATAATCGTCGCCGGCATCGCCGATGATGTGGTTGTCCTGTTCCGCGCTGCCGATCAGTGAATCGTCACCCGCAGTGCCGGTGATTACGACGGGACCGTTATCGACCGCGAGCGCATTGCCATCCATATCGACGAAGCTGAAATCATCGAAGGTCACCCCGGTCAGATCCTCGAAGAAGAAATCCGTACCGTCGGCGAGATAGATCTGCGCCCCGTTCCAGTATTCGTAGAAAGAAATTTCTGTCAGTTCGACATTATCGAGGGCGATGCGGTCGCGGGTCGGATCGAACCCGATCACGTCGTTCATGCCGTTGCCGGCACGGAAGATAAAGGTGTCGTTGCCGGTTCCGGAATGCAGGGTGTCGTTGCCGGTGCCGCCATCGATGATGTTGTTGCCGCCGACCGCGTGGATCGTGTCGTTGCCGGCGCCGCCGATGATCAATTGATCGCGCTCCGCATCCCCGAACAGCACGTCATCGCCATCCGTTCCCTCCAGCAATTCGAGTTCGGGCTCCGGCTCGGGCTCGGGCTCCGGTTCTGGCTCCGGTTCGGGCTCGGGTTCCGGCTCGGGTTCCGGCTCCGGCTCCGGCTCCGGCTCTGGCTCCGGCTCAGGTTCGGGCCCGGGGCCGGGGCCGCTTCCATTCGCATTCGCGTTGATCATGGCTTGGAGCGGATCGTCCTCGAGGGCGTCCTCGGAGAATTCCGGTGCTTCGGAGAGCTCCGGCGCGGCGATCGGTTCATCGAATGAGGGGCGCTCAATGGTTGCGAAGCGATCGATATTGTCGAGCGGAGTGAGATCGTACTGAACCACTTCACCGTTTTCGATGAAGGTATCACTGCTCTTGGGGTTCACGATCAAGATCGTACGTTCGTGAATATCTTCGTCCCAATCCTGCGGACTTATGTGTTCCAGGATTTCGAATCGCATCCGATGCAGATCCAGTTGCTGGATCAGGCTCGTATCCGACATCGATACGAAAATGGGTGAGACGTTACCCGTAAATTCGTAGGTGTCGGCATCGGGTCCGCCATAGATCACAATCGGGTAGCCGTTAAAGTCCCATATCGTATTGACGTGGAAGTAATCGTTGCCCTCACCACCGAGCAGGAGCGTCGGCTGGGAGAACCAGCTGTCTGAGGTATCGACGTAAAATTCATCGTCTCCCATTCCGCCCTGTATGATCAGATCGCGATGATAAACCGGATTCTCGGGATCGAGGATGTTAAATACATCTCCATGATCTGAGCCAATAATCCTTTGTGTATCCTGAACGAATGACCCATCAGATACCTGGGTATAGACATGGCCCGGACCAGTCCACACGGGCCACCCAACAGGACCGCCGCTTGGTTCAAAATTTGCGACGCGTTCGATCGTAAAGGTGAGACTGGTTTCCGATTGCGAACGGTCATAGGTGTTGAATCCGCCGCCGCCGTCAATCGTGGAATTTCCGCCCTCGACGCGGAACCAGTCGCCATGATCCGAACCGGTGACGGTGTTGGCGCCGCCGGGCGTGGCGAGGAAGACGCCTTCCGCCATCTCGCTGAAATCGAACACGTCATCGTGTTCGCTGCCGATGAAATAGCCGACATTCTCGATCTCGATTTCGGCTTCATCCGTGCCCACGGCCACCGCCGCCGCGGCGCCGGAGAAATCGACCACATTGACGCCGCCACGGCCGTCGATGAACGTCTCATTGCCATCCAGCAGGAAATAATCATCCCCCTGCGTACCGATGAAGCGTTGGAAATTCGCGATGGAAATAGTGTAATCATCGATCATCAGCCGCCCCGCGACCGCGTCGACGACGAGGCCTTGTGCATCCAATGCCACCTCGAATGTGTTCTCTCCTTCGTAACCATCAATTTCCAGAAATTCGATACGGTCATAGCCGTTCATGAAAATGAAAAGGTCATCATGATCTGAGAGGCCATCTCGAAACTGTCGTCGGGGGTGGATAGCCGGGGCCTGAATGTGATTCCAAGCGGTTGTCAAAGCCAGCCTGGAGGATCGCATGTGGACCCCGACCACCCGCCGGCACCATAATCGCAGGTGCCTTCGTTACGGAAGTGACCTGACGGATGCGGAATGGGCGATCGTCGAACCGTTCCTTCCGCCGCCGCGTAGCACGGGCCGGCCACGCCGCTGGCCGATGCGCGAGATCATCAACGCCATCTTCTACGTGCTGCGCTCAGGCTGTCCGTGGCACATGGTGCCTGACTGCTTCCCGCCTGCGAGCACGGTCTATCGCTGGTTCATGCGGCTGCGGGATGACGGCGTTTTCGCAACGATGAATCACCATCTCATGATGCGTGACCGCGAGCGGAGCGGGCGTGAAGCGAGCCCCTCCGCAGCGGTGATTGACAGCCAAAGCGTCAAAACGACCGAGGCAGGCGGCCCGCGTGGTTACGATGCCGGAAAGAAGATAAAGGGGCGCAAGCGGCACGCCATGGTCGACACGGACGGGCGTCCGCTCGTGCTTCAAGCAAACTCTGCCGCGACCCAGGATCGCGATGGCGCCATTCCTCTTCTGAAGGCGTCCAGGAAGACCTTCCCCTTCGTCAAGCACACCTTTGCAGACAGTGCCTACAGTGGCGACCGCGTCGCCAGCGCGACCTCCATCTCCATCGAGATCGTTCGCAAGCATCCCGAGCAGGTCGGCTTCACGGTCCATCCCAGACGCTGGGTAGTCGAACGCTTCTTCGCCTGGCTCAACCGCAACCGCCGTCTCGCAAAGGATTTCGAGGCATCTGTCGCCTCGGCTGAAGCATTCCTTCACGCCGCTTCCGTCATGCTGCTCACACGACGCCTCGCACGATCATGACGGGTTTCGAGTCCGACTCTGAGCCTATAACGCTGCTTATGGCAAAAAGACGATCTGAATTTGAATAATTCCCATTGAAGACGCGAATTTGGTCATCACGACCGGAGGATTCGAAGCCGATATAAGTGGTGATTCCAACGGCTGCATTTGAATAATTTGCTGTATTTCGTCCGCGATGACCATAAATGATGTTATCACCAGAGCCATGCATCTCAAATGTATCATCAAGATCTCCACCGATAATAAATTCATTCAAGGCTGTCGAAGCAATATTATTTTTCTTGTTTAAATTTCCAATGCTTACACTGCTATGTGTATATTCATCAAATGAAATACCAAATTCGGATTCAATCAATGTATATATGCTACCCATCGACGAAACGGCAAGTTGGATTGAATTTGCTATACCAATATCATTCCCCCGCATTGTTTGAACGTTGTCTATGAACATAGAAAATGTTGTTTGAAGCCCGCCAGATTCTCCAAGAGCATATCGGAATCCGTTAAGAAGTGCAAATGTATTATAAATTGGACGATTTCCATCAATGATTATACTTTCGAAAAAAGTATCTTCTCCTAAAAATATGAAAAGTGAATTTCCAGCCCATCCTGCTGAATCACCCCCAAATACATCGCGCGCGATTGATGCCGCATCTTTCAAGCCTAATTCATAGATATTTGGTAAATATGCTGCCCCACCTGATTCCGCGTTCTCTAGAATCGTATCAAAGACTGAGCGCGCAATACCATCAGATGCATCTTGTACAATATCATCACTCACGGGGTCAGCTAGGCGCAAATCCATTTGATAAGATGTGAAATTTCGGATGAAGGTTGAAAAATCGCCAATATCTTGATTGACGTCATGGGCTCCGTCGATCCATAGCCAAGCTGATTTGCTGACTCCATCTTTCGGCCCTGAGCCATCCGGTAGTGTAATTGTTTCATAGAGAACACGATATGCATGCCCCCAATCACCCGTTGCTTGTGCAGCCTGTAATGCTGCAATTTCATCTTCCGTAAACTGGTATGTCATTTTTGCTTCACCGTTTTTCTGGTGCGTGTTGCTCTGTCTGTGCTTATAAAAAATTTTAGATCATTATTCTTAATCAATTATCGAATCTGCTAAGCGTATTATTGAGAGTAAATACGAATCAATTTTTGATTCTTGGTCTTGGCGAAAATAGTAGTTTGTTTCAGTCATAAACCCAGCCTTATGAAATAAGAGAATCTTGCAATAATGCCCTCCAAAACCCTGATGGCGAGGAGGAGAACTCGTGCCCGTCATGCATCCATTCTCGAAGTTCGAAAATGAAAAATTGATCTCCGCGCTTCTTCTGAAAGCCTCATTTCCAAAAAGTATTCCTGGAAATCCGGTACTTGATGGGCTGTGGCGAAAGCGATTTTGTCGAAAGCTCAAGCTGCCTTGCCAAACAAAGTTCCCCGATGCTGCTTCATTTATGAGCGCCTCGACCTTGCGGCAAAACCGGATGTTCCAATCGCCATTATCCGGTCTACAAGGAGATCCCGTATCGGATCCGAAATTGAACAGCCCGAATCCGATGATCGGGACGGCGTCGTGGCGCTCTTCCAGCATGGCGAGCATTTGCTGCTGATAGGGATTGCGTTCGAAACCGTGCGGCATGAAATCCACCTGCCTGACTTCACCATCGAGCACGAGCGAGATTCGCATGCCGGTGCCGCGCGGCAGATTGAACGCGACACCGTTCAGCGAGACGCGGATCGGGCGCCCGCCGAGCGGTTCATAGGCGTAATCGGCATAATAGGGCGGGGGCTCGGGCGTCTCCGGCTCGAACCAGGCACGAAAACCCGGATCGTTCTCGTGGAGATGCTGCATCAGCAGCGCGAGCCCGAACACGCTCGCTGCGAGAAGCGCGAGGATCATCGGCGCACCGCGCCAGACCCTGCCGGAAAACAGAAACCGTATCACCAGACCCGCCCGAAACTGACCACACGCGGCGGCGCCCGCAAGCGCCGGGGCGGTGCTTGCGGGCAGCGAGCCGTAGGAAAGTGTTTAGCCTGCGGGATCCGAGGCGGCAATCCGGAATTGTTGAATTTCAGGCGTTGCGCCGCCACGCCGCAGGGCAGCGCGGCGGCATCCGCGCGCCCCTCACAGGCTCAGCATATAGGCGATGATGTCGGCGCGGTCCTGGTCGTCCTCGGCATAGTGATCGGGCAGGAAGGCTTCGAGCGCCTCTGTCTTCTCCGCATCATCCGCGCCTTCGACGCGGGCGGTGATCCGCGCGGCATTGGCGTGGCAGGAGGCGCAATTGGCCTCGTAGGCCGCCTCGCCGCGGGTCACGTCAGCTTCCTCCGTCGCATGGGCCGGCGCGAGCGGTGCTGCGAGCGCGAAGGTGAGTGCGGTGCCGGCGACCATGAGCCCGCGCGTGAGGCGCTTCAGGCGAAAATGCCGGTCTTCACCGAGTGCTTCGAACATGTGCTTCTCCCCTCGTAGGTAATTTCGCCGCATCGCGCGGCTGCGGATGCGGCATGACAACGCATGAAGGGTAACCCGGTTCGCGCGTGACGCAAGCCGCACTTTCGGGCGGGGCGTCGGCTCGCACGGGCGCCTGCACAAACGAAAAACGCGCGGGATGACGAGCATCCCGCGCGCAAAAGCCCGATCAGAGGGACGCCCGGCTCACGACATGGCGTAAGCGGCCGTCTCCAGTTCACGGATATCGACGAAATGGCCCGCGATCGCGGCAGCCGCCGCCATGGAGGGCGAGACCAGATGCGTGCGGCCCTTGAAGCCCTGACGGCCTTCGAAATTGCGGTTCGAGGTCGAGGCGCAGCGCTCGCCGGCCTCGAGCCGGTCCGCATTCATGGCCAGACACATCGAGCAGCCCGGCTCGCGCCATTCGAAACCGGCCTCAAGGAAGACCTTGTCGAGACCTTCCGCCTCGGCCTGCAGCTTCACCAGCCCCGATCCGGGCACGACCATGGCCTGAACGTGATCGGCGACCTTCTGGCCCGCGACGATGGCGGCGGCGGCGCGCAGATCCTCGATGCGGGCATTGGTGCACGAGCCGATGAAGACGCGGTCGAGCTTGATGTCGGTGATCTTGGTGCCGGGCTTCAGATCCATGTATTCGAGCGCGCGCCATTTCGAGCGGCGCTTGTTCTCATCGGGGATATCGTCCGGATCGGGCACTTCGCCGGTGACGGAGATGACGTCCTCGGGGCTCGTCCCCCAGCTCACGATCGGCGGCAGATTGGCCGCGTCGAGGCGGATTTCCTTGTCGAAAACGGCGCCGTCATCGGTCTTGAGGCTCTCCCAATAGGCGACCGCACGATCCCAGGCCTCGCCCTTGGGCGCCTTGGGGCGATCCTTGAGATAGGCGTAGGTCTTCTCGTCGGGCGCGATCAGCCCGGCCCGGGCGCCGCCCTCGATCGACATGTTGCAGATCGTCATCCGGCCCTCCATCGAGAGCTCGCGGATCGCTTCGCCGGCATATTCGATGACGTGGCCGGTGCCGCCGGCGGTNCCGATNTCGCCGATNATGGCGAGGATGATGTCCTTCGCGCCCACGCCCTTCGGCAACTTGCCGTCGACGATGACGCGCATGTTCTTCGCCTTGCTCTGGATCAGCGTCTGGGTGGCGAGCACATGCTCGACCTCCGAGGTGCCGATGCCCTGGGCGAGCGCACCGAAGGCGCCATGGGTCGAGGTGTGGCTGTCGCCGCAGACGATGGTGGTGCCGGGCAGGGTGAAGCCCTGTTCGGGGCCGACCACATGCACGATGCCCTGGCGCGCATCACGTTCATCGTAATATTCGAGGCCGAAATCAGCCGCGTTCTGCGCCAGCGTCTCGACCTGGATGCGGCTTTCCGGATCGGCGATGCCGACGGAGCGNTCNGTGGTGGGGACGTTGTGATCGACGACGGCCAGCGTGCGCATCGGCGCGCGGACCTTGCGNCCGGCATTGCGCAGCCCCTCGAAGGCCTGCGGGCTGGTGACCTCNTGNACNAGNTGGCGGTCGATATAGATGAGGCAGGTCCCGTCGGGCTGGGTCTCGACGACGTGATCGTTCCAGATCTTGTCGTACATGGTGCGGGGCTTGGTCATCCTCGGTCTCTCCTCGTCCTGCCGGCTGCGGCTTCGAAACGGCCCGGTGCCGGGGCATCAATCCATCGTGATCCTTGTAGTCGCTCATTCTCACGGCGATCAAGGGCGAAAGCATGGCGCGCATGCGCAGGGTGGGGCGCGCAAAACGAAAAACGGCGCGGCCTCGCTCGAAGCCGCGCCGGAACTCGCTGCAGGCGGGATACGCCTTATTCGGCCGCAGGCGTGCTGTTGGCGGCGGCGGCGGCAGCAGCCTTCTCGGCGGCGATGCGATCCTTGCGCGAGACGCGGTTGCGATCGACGCGCTCGGCGATGCGGGCGGACTTGCCGCGACGGTCGCGCAGGTAATACAGCTTCGCGCGACGGACCTTGCCGCGACGCACCAGCTTGATCGATTCGATCAGCGGCGAATACAGCGGGAAGACACGCTCGACGCCCTCGCCGTAGGAAATCTTGCGGACGGTGAAGCTCTGGTTGAGCCCGCCGCCATTGCGCGCGATGCACACGCCCTCATAGGCCTGCACGCGGGTGCGCTCGCCTTCGCGAACGCGGACATTGACGATGACCGTATCGCCGGCGTCGAAATCGGGGATTTCCTTGCCGAGCTTTTCGATCTGCTCTTTCTCGAGCTGTTCGATGATGTTCATGGCGCTTTTTGCTCCAGCCGTTATATGGCCGTGATCTCACGGCATACGGGATTTCGGCATCCTGTTTTCAGTTGAGGCCCGGGCCATAACCCAATGTGCGCCGGTTGTCGAGCACAATCGACGTCCGAGGGTCGCCGGGCGAAAAGCCGTCGCGCCCGTGAACCGCCCGTGAACTTGCCTGCGCCGGTCCTGCGGGGCAAGCTCGCGCCGGATACGTTCACCGCAGATGCATCAGAAGAGTCTTCTCAACCGCCATGCCGCGCCCCGTCCTCATCGCCCTCGCCGCCGGTATCCTGCTCACGGTCGTCCTCTTTGCGATCTTTCTCTGGCTCGGCCCGCTCTTCTTCATCGACGGGCGCCGCCCGTTCCAGATCAATTTCACGGTGGCGGCCCTCGCCGGGCTCGTCATCGGGATCGTGCTCGCGCGCTGGCGCGTGACGGCGGTCATCGGGGGAATGCGGGCGGCGGCGCTCGCGGCGATACCCGGCATGCTGGTGATGGCGGCGGTCGGATCGCATTTCCAGGTCTTCTTTCCCGCACTCGATCCGGCCCTCGACAAAGTCTTCGGCTCGTGGATGCTGTGGTTCTACGGTTTCATGCTGATCGGCGGCGGGGTTGCCGATTCCGCGCGAGCCAAGCAAAAAGACGATAACGACAATACAAATCAGGGAGGATGAGGCATGACGACGATCGGGTTCATCGGTCTGGGCAATATGGGCGGGCCGATGGCGGCCAATCTGGTCAGGGCCGGGCATCGGGTGACGGGTTTCGACCTCTCGGCGCAATCCTGCGAGGCGGCACGTGCCGCCGGCGTGGCGATCGCCGTCGATGCACCGGGCGCCGTCGCGGAGGCCGAGGTGGTACTCACCATGCTGCCCGCCGGCCGGCACGTCATCGAGGTCTTCGGCACGATCCTGCCGGCAATGCGGGACGGCGCGCTGGTGATCGACTGCTCCACCATCGATGTCGACAGCGCCCGCAAGGCGCATGATATCGCGGTGGAAAAGAACTGCCTTTCGCTCGACGCGCCCGTATCCGGCGGTGTCGGCGGCGCGCAGGGGGCGACGCTGACCTTCATGGCGGGCGGCGCGGCGGAGGCCTTTGCCAAGGCCGAGCCGATCCTTCTGCAGATGGGGCGCAAGGCGGTGCATTGCGGCGAGGCCGGCGCGGGTCAGGCGGCCAAGATCTGCAACAACATGATCCTCGGCATTTCCATGATCGGCGTCGCCGAGGCCTTCGTGCTCGCCGAGAAGCTCGGCCTGTCGCATCAGGCGCTGTTCGATGTGGCCTCGACCTCCTCGGGACAATGCTGGTCGCTCACCACCTATTGCCCGGTTCCGGGCCCGGTGCCCACGAGCCCGGCCAACAACGATTACAAGCCAGGCTTCGCCGCAGGGCTGATGCTCAAGGATCTGGGTCTCGCGCAGGAGGCTTCGCAGACGAGCGGGGCGACGACACCGCTCGGCGAGCATGCCCGCGCCATCTACGAGCGCTTTGCGCAAGGGGGCAACGAGGGCGTCGATTTCTCGGGCATCGTGCGTTATCTGCGGGAGGGGCGCGGTTGAGCCGCCGGGCCACCATCGCCGGCCATCCGGCATGAGCGGAAGCGAATCCGGGACTGCCCGCGCACCGGCGGAGCTGCCGGCGCATCTGCGCCCCTTCGATGCGACGGCATTGCTTCTGTATGCCCTCGTCGTCGGCTCGTGGGGGTTCAGCTGGATCGGTCTGCGCATGCAGCTGGGCGTCGTTGCGCCGGAGGTCTCGCTGCTCTGGCGCTTCCTTATCGCCGGGGCGGTGATGTGGGTCTGGGTGCTCGGCACGCGCCAGCGGATCGTCTTTCCTGCGCGCCTGCACGCGGCTTTCGTCGCGGTGGGCGTGACCATGTTCTCGTTCAATTTCATCATGTATTACTATGGTGGCCTGACCATTCCCTCCGGCCTCCTCGCCGTCGCCTTCTCGCTGGCGGCGGTGGGCAATCCGCTGATGGCGGCGCTCTTCCTGCGCCAGCCGATCGCGCCGCGCGTGGCTCTGGGCGGTCTTCTGGGGGTGACCGGCGTGGCGGCCCTGTACTGGCCCGAGATCACCGGATCGGGGTTCTCCGCCGCTGCCGCGACGGGGCTCGTGCTGTGCCTTCTGGGCACGCTGAGCTTTTCCACGGGCAACATCGTCTCAGGCATGATCGGCAGCCGGGGCGTGCCGCTGATCCCGGCGATCACCTGGAGCATGACCTATTCGGTGATCTTCCTGTTCGGGCTCAGCATCGTCCAGGGGCACGCCTTCATCATCGAGCCGAATCTGCGCTATCTCGGCTCGCTGGTCTTCCTCGCGGTGATCTCCTCGGTGGTGGCATTCGCCGCCTATATCGGCCTCTTGCGCCGGATCGGGCCGGGGCGGGCGGGTTATGCCACGGTGATGTTTCCCGTCGCCGCGCTTTCGGTCTCGACCGTTTTCGAGGGCTACACCTGGACGCTGATCGCCGGTTTCGGCGCGGTGCTCGCGCTGTTGGGCAATCTCGTCGTGCTGCGCAATCCGAAATCCGCCCGCTGAACCGTTGCCGCGCGGCGGCGCGACGCTCAGCGCGCGAGTTCGCGCAAGCCCAGCCGGATCAGCACCTGCGTCGTGGCATCCTCGCCGGCGGATTTCATCGCGGCGGCCACGGCGGCTGAGGCCTGCATCTGCGGATAGCCGAGATTGACCAGCGCCGAGACCGCATCGGCGACGGCAGACGGCGCGGACCCTTCATCCGATCCCGCTTCCGCGACGCGTGCGAGCGACGGATCGATCGGGGTGGCGGCAGGCGCCTTGTCCTTCAATTCGGAGATGATGCGCGCGGCGAGTTTGGGGCCTACCCCCGGGCCGCGAGCGATCGCGGCCTTGTCGCCGCTCGCCACCGCCTGCGCGACTTCGCCGGGCTCCAGCACGGCGAGAATGCCCAGCGCCACCTTCGCCCCCACCCCCTGCACGCTCTGGAGCAGGCGGAACCATTCGCGCTCGGCCTCGCTGCGAAAGCCGTAGAGGCGGATCATGTCCTCGCGCACATGCGTCTCGATGGCGAGCACCGCCGCCTCGCCTGTGCCGGGGAGGCGCTGCAGGGTGCGGCTGGAGCAATGCACCAGATAGCCCACCCCGTGCACGTCGAGGACGAGATGGTCCTCGCCGATCGCATCGATGACACCTTTCAGCTTTCCGATCATGCAGGGTCAGGCTCCGGCAGTGCCCGTGGCGGGGCGGCGCGTCATCTGCGCGGCGAGATTGCGCGCCTTGCGCTGATGCGCATGGGCGATGGCGATGGCGAGCGCATCCGCCGCATCGGCGGTGGGCGGCGTCGATTTCGGAAGCAGAATGCGCACCATGGCCTGGACCTGCTTCTTATCCGCATGGCCGACCCCGACCACGGTCTTCTTGACCTGGTTGGCGCCGTATTCGGCCACCGGCAGACCGGCGAGCGCGGGGACCAGCAGCGCCATGGCGCGGGCATGGCCGAGCTTGAGGGTGGCCTGCGCGTCCTTGTTCACGAAGGTCTCCTCGACGGAGACCTCGTCGGGCGCATAAGCGCGCACGATCTCCCAGATCCCGTCATGCAGCGATCGCAGCCGGCTCGCGAGATCATCCTTGCCGTCGGAGGTGACGACCCCCGAGGCGATATAGGAGAGCTGCGTCCCGGTCGAGGCGATCATGCCCCAGCCGGTATTACGCAGGCCGGGATCGAGGCCGAGAATGCGGATTGTGTCGCTCACACGCTGTCCTGATTCGCCGAAAAAGAAGCCCGTATAGAAGTCGCGGCTTCCGCGCGTGCGGTCAAGCACATGCGCGCGGATGCCGGACTTGACAAAGCTGCCACGTTATAATGTTACATATTCAGCTTCGAGCCTTTCCGACTTCGCGGAGACACGCATGACATCCGATACCCGCCTGCCCGTCACCGTCCTCTCCGGCTTTCTCGGCGCCGGCAAGACGACGCTGCTCAATCATGTGCTCAACAATCGCGAGGGGCGGCGCGTGGCGGTGATCGTCAACGATATGAGCGAGGTCAATATCGATGCCGATCTGGTGCGCGAGGGGGGTGCGGATCTCTCGCGCACGCAGGAGAAGCTCGTCGAGATGACCAATGGCTGCATCTGCTGCACCCTGCGCGACGATCTGCTCGCCGAGGTCAAGCGTCTCGCCGCTGCCGGCAAATACGATTACCTCCTGATCGAGGGCACCGGCATCGCCGAGCCCCTGCCCGTGGCCGCGACCTTCGATTTCCGCGACGAGAACGACGAGAGCCTCTCGGACGTGGCGCGGCTCGACACCATGGTCACCGTGGTCGATTGCATCAATCTCCTGCGCGATTACGGCTCGAGCGACTTCCTGCGCGATCGCGGCGAGACGGCGGGGGACGAAGACGACCGGACGCTGGTCGATCTCCTCGTCGACCAGATCGAATTTGCCGATACGATCGTGCTCAACAAGGTCTCCGACGCCACGCCCGAGCAACGGGAACTCGCGAAGAAGATCATCATCGCGCTCAACCCGGATGCGAAGCTGATCGAGGCCGATTACGCCCGCGTGCCGATGGCGGAGGTGCTCGATACCGGGCGCTTCGATTTCGAGAAGGCGCAGGAACATCCGCTCTGGTTCAAGGAGCTCTACGGCCATGCCGATCATGTGCCCGAGACCGAGGAATACGGCGTCGCGAGCTTCGTCTACCGCGCCCGCCGGCCCTTCCATCCGGAGAAGTTCAACGCCTTCGTCAACCGCTCCTTTCCGGGTCTGGTGCGCGCCAAGGGCCATTTCTGGCTGGCCACGCGCCCGGACTGGGTGGGCGAATTGTCGATCGCCGGCGCCGTGTGTAAGGTCTCGGCCATGGGCTTCTGGTGGAGCGCCATCCCGAAAAGCCGCTGGCCCGATCACGAGGAATGGCGCAAGCTGATGGCGCGCCACTGGTCGCCGGTCTGGGGCGACCGCCGGCAGGAGCTCGTCTTCATCGGTATCGGCATGGACGAGGCGGCGATCCGCGCCGCGCTCGATGCCTGCCTCGTCGGTTCCTCGACGGCGCCGAAATTCGAGGCCGAGGCCTGGTCGAGGCTCCCCGACCCGTTCCCGGCCTGGCGCAGCGAACAGGCCGCGTAAGCGCGCTTCTGCTCACGCGGCCGCGTCGACCTGCCGGCGCGCCGCCGCGTCCCAGCGTTTCGCGAGGCCGGCATCGCGCCAGGCGAAATAGCGCATGGCGGCGCCGATGAACCAGGGATGTCCGGTATAGAGCGGCATGGTCGGGAAGGCTGTGCCGTCGAACACGCTCGGCCCGAGTTCCTTCCCGAGGATGCGATCGGCGATGCGCTTGCCGAAACGGCAGCCCAGCGCCACGCCGGCAAAATTGTAGCCCAGCGCGTAATGCAGCCGCCCGCGTTGCCCGATATGGGGCTTCATGTCGAAGGTGCCGGCGCAATAGCCGTCCCAGACATGCGACAGGCGCACATCGCTCAATTGCGGGAAGACCTTGAGCATGATCTTGCGCATCCGCGCGGCGATCGCCTCTTCATCGGCGAGTTTCTCCGCCGTCGCGCCGCCGAAGACGAGGCGCGGCGCATCGGGGGCGCGGCGGAAGAAATCGATATTCGTATTCGAATCGATGATGGTGCGCCCCTGCGGGATCAGTTCATCGAGCAGGGCGGGATCGAGCGGCTCCGTCGTCGCCATGAAGGCGCGAAACGGCACGAGGCGGCGTTTGAACCAGCCCGGATGCTGCGTATAGCCGTTCGTGGCCAGCACCACCTCCCGCGCCGCGATCTCGCCCCGCGTGGTCACCACGCGCACACCCTGATCACTTTCGTGGATTTCGTTCACCCGCGTCTCGCCGAAAGCCGCGACGCCGGCTGCGATGGCGCGGTCGAGGAGCCCCTGATGCAAAAGGCCGGGATGGATCGAACCGCTATCGGGGATGATCGCGCCGCCGTGATAATGATCGCTGCCGATCGCTTCGCGCTGCGCTTGCGGATCGAGGATCGCATATTCATGCCCCAGAGCCGCCTTCATCCGCGCGAGATCGGCATCGAGATACGCCCGGTGGCCCGGGGCGGTCGCGGCGATGAAGCGTCCGCAACGCGCAGCGTGGCAGGCGATACCCTCCGCTTCCGCGAGGGCGAAGACGTCTTCATAGGCCGCGTGCAGCTCCTGATAGGTCTTGCGGGCATAGGCCTCGTTCTTCGCATCCGCGACGTCACCGAAGCTCTTCTTCATCACCCGCCCGATGAAGCCGGCATTGCGGCGCGAGGCGCCGGCGCCGATACGCTCGGCATCGAGCAGCGCCACGCTGCGCCCGCCGCGCGCCAGATGCAGGGCCGCAGCAACGCCGCTGAACCCGCTGCCGATGACGACGTGATCATAGGCGGATGCGGGCGCATCCTCGCGCGATTGCGGCGGCGGGGCGGCTTCCCACCACCAGGGCGCGAAACGAAAATCCTGCGTCACCTGCGCGCTCAATCTCTCCTCCCCATCCCTCGCGACGATGCGCAACCGTGCCCGGGCGCATCGCCGAATCCGTGAAAATACACGTTTACGCAACCGTAAGGCGAAGCTAACCTAGCGTCAATTCCGGCATCGATCGGATCGGGGAAAGCATTCATACAGGGGAGGCAAAGCAATGCGCGAGACGATCGGCAAGATCGCAGTGCTCGGCAACGGGTTGATGGGCACCGGCATTTCCGCCGTATTCGCCATGGCGGGCAAGGATGTCGTGATGATCGGGCGCGATGGCGGGCGCGCGCACGCGGCGCTCGATGTCGTCGGCAAGCAGATCGACGAATTCGCCACGCGCGGGCTGATCACGACGGATGCCGCGCGCGCCGCACGCGAGCGAGTCACCGCCTCCGCCGATCCGGCTGATGCGGCATCATGCGATTTCGTGATGGAGGCCGTGACCGAGGATCTCGCCATCAAGACGGAGCTGTTTGCCAAACTGGATGACGTCTGCCCCGAGGATGTGGTGCTCGCCTCCTCCAGCGGCCAGCCGGCCTCGGCCCTGACCGCGAAGGTGAAGCGCCCCGAGCGCGTGCTGGCCGCGCATTTCTGGTTCCCGGCGACCTTGATCCCCGTGGTCGAGGTCTGCCCCTCGCCGGTCACGGCGGAAGCGGCGACGGCGCGCACGATGGCCTTGTTGCGCGAGGCCGGCAAGGAGCCGGTGCTGATGCAGCGCGAGACGCCGGGCATGATCGGCAACCGTATCCAGTTCGCCATCCTGCGCGAAGCCTGGGCGATGTGGGCTGAGGGCATCGCCTCGGCGGAGGCGATCGACACGGTGGTGCGCCAGACGCTCGGGCGGCGGCTCGGCGTGACCGGGCCGATCGAATCGGCCGAACTCGGCGGGCTCGACACCCTGCACGCCTTCGCCGTCTCGCTGCTGCCGCATCTCGACGCGTCGCCGAAACCGGCGCCCGAAGTCACGCAGCTGGTCGAGAGCGGGGCGCGGGGCTTTGCCAACAAGCAGGGCATCTACGATTGGTCGAACCGCGACGGCGATGCGCTGAAGGCCGCGCGGGTCGATGAATTGTTCCGCTGGCTGAAGAAGGATGCGGGCAAGTAATCAGGCGACTGAACAGAGAGCGCGTTACTGCGCGCTCTCGATCATGGCCCGCCGGCGCCGTTCCAGCCACCAGCCGGATTGCTCGGGCCAGTTCCGGTAGCTCTCCGGCGCCATGGCGTCGAGGTCGGAGAGCGCCTGGAGCGGCCAGTTCGGATTGGCCAGGGCCTCACGCCCGATGGCGATGATGTCGGCCTGCCCGGCTTCGAGGATCGCCTCGGCCTGGGTCGCCTCGGTGATCAGCCCCACCGCCATGGTGGGGATATCCGCCTCGCGGCGCACGGCCTCGGCGAAGGGCACCTGGAAGCCCGGTCCGCGCTTGACCCGCGCGGCGGTGGCGGAACCCGCCAGACCTCCCGACGAGCAGTCGATCACGTCGATGCCGATCTCCTTCAATTGCTGCGCCAGCCAGATCGTATCGGCGATCTCGAGCCCGCCCTCGATCCCGTCGACGCAGGACAGCCGCGTGAACAGCGGCAGATGCGACGGCCAGGTTTCACGCAGGGCGCGCGCCACGGCGAGCGGGAAACGCGCCCGCCCGGCGAGATCGCCGCCATAGGAATCATTGCGGCGATTCGTGAGCGGCGAGAGGAAGGAATGCAGCAGATAGCCGTGGGCGGCATGNAGCTCGATCACGTCGAANNCGGCCTCGCGCGCCCGCTTTGCGGCTTCGCACCAGGCCGTGATCAGCGCATCCATATCCGCCTGTTCCATGGCGCGCGGCGTCAGCCAGCCCTCATCCATGGGGATGGCGCTCGCTGCGATGATCTCCCAGGGGTGATCGCCGCGCGCGAAATCATCCCCGTTCAGCGGGCCATTGCCGTACCACGGGCGCTGCATGCTGGCCTTGCGCCCGGCATGGCCGAGCTGGATTGCGGGGACCGAGTCCTGCGCGCGGATGAAAGCGGCGATCCGCGCCATCGGCGCGATCTGGGCATCCTCCCACAGGCCCGGACAGCCATGGGTGATCCGCCCCTGCGCCGTGACCGCCGTCGCCTCGACCATGACGAGCCCGGCCCCGCCGAGGGCGAAGCGGCCAAGATGGGCGAAGTGATAATCGCCCACCATGCCGTCGATGGCGGAATACTGGCACATCGGCGAAATCGCGATGCGGTTCTTCATCGTGACATCGCGCAAGGCAAGCGCGGAGCCGAGCAGGCGGGCCATGGACAATCCCCTTGCGACGGCGCCAGCACGATCACGGTGCAATGACCATGCGATCGCGGGCGGCGGCGTGATCGTTTCGATGCACCATGGTGACCGCCGCCCGCCCCCGCGCCAAGCCCGCAGGACGTTCATCGACGCGATCACCGGATGGGCCGGAGGCGCGTGCGGGGAGATTCTCGGAGCGTCAGATCGAGCGTCCGCCGTCAATGCATATGCTTTGACCGGTGACGAATCCGGCAAGCGGCGAAGCAAGGTAACCGCAAAGGGCGCCGACTTCTTCCGGCTTCCCCAGTCGCGCCGCAGGCAGGTCCCCAACGAGCGCAGCGCGCGCCGCAGCGGCGCCGCCTGCCTCCGCCTCCCGTGAGGCGAGGTATTCCTCCGTGCGTCCGGTCGCGATGGGGCCGGGGAGGATGTGGTTGATGGTGACCCCGTCTCGGGCCGCCTCGCGTGCTGGTCCCCGTAATGCAGCGATCACGGAAGCGCGCGCCCCGGCGGATGCGTCCAGCCCCGGCATGGGCCTGATCGCGGCACTCGACAGGATCGTGACGATCCTTCCGAAACCGCGTGCCCGCATATCTGGAAGGCATGCGCGAGCCAGATCCAGCATGGCGATTGCATTGGTTTCGAAAGCGACGCGGAATGCATCCGGATCGAGCTCCGCAAAAGCGGCGGGGGGCGGCCCGCCGGCATTGGCGACGAGGATGT
>SL_7KL_010_BRINEDRAFT_10000578_pt1 | contig 17402 bp, 16 predicted proteins | sample SodLak_010_BRINE_FD_10663 | JGI IMG/M metagenome (IMG submission 10663)
TCAAGCCGTTGCTGAAAGTCCTGCAGCACTGTTTGCTCCCAGGCATCAGGGCGCCCGAGCAGCGGGTTGCGCACCCGGGTGCCGACCCGGGTGACGCGCCAGCCGGTGTTGCGTGACAGCTCCGCCTTTAGTTGCGGCGCCAGGTCCCTGCATACGGTCACCGCTTCTTCCGGACCACCGCGCTGCAGCGCTTCCCGCAGTGCCTCGCCGAGCTGGTCCGCCAGCTGGCTGCTGATTGCATTGGCTTCGCTTTCCAGCTCGTCCATGGTCTCGTTGGCCGTTAAAGGGGCCGGTACCGTGAGGGCCAATGCCAGGAACGTTGCCAGGCCTGGCAATGCGCGCTGCGTTGTTTCATGCTGGCGACGTCGGCGCATCAATCCTCCCTCCCGACCTGCCGCATCAATTGCTCCATCTCGTCCAGGGACTGCTCACGTGCATCGTCGATCAATAGCTGCAGGCCTTCGCTTGCGGCCAGGTCGCGAACGACATCGCGGCAGCCGCTCAGCAAGGTGTCGATGGTTTCGGAGACATTGTCACCACGCTCGTTGGAGGCGCTGGCAATCGGGCCTGCAAGCTCGATAAGTTGCATCAGCTCCTGATCGTCGCCACCGCCGAAGCGTTGCAGTGCCACGGCAATATAGGCGTAGCGGTTCTGCAGATTCATGGATGCGAAGGCCGCGTCGGCGGCCTGTTGCTGCACCGCGTATTCGCTGAACGCCATGGTGAAGCGGGCAGCGACCGCGTAGCGAGCGGCGCAAGCCTGAACGTTGGCATACGGGTCCCCCGGACGCACCTCCAGCCGCGACTCGGCATGCAGGATGGAGAACGGCGCCAAAAGAAGCAAAAGGATGAAAAGTCGGGAGATGGTCACGGCGAAAGTGGGTCCGGTTGCTGGGATACATGCTGATTTGATCTCTTAGCCTGCACCGCGTCAACAGCGATCTTGCCCTGCCATCGGTGGTCGGTAGATCATGCGGCCATGAGCTCTCGCTGTTCCCGCCTCAATGCATTCCTGCTGCCGCCGCTGGATTGGTTGGTTCCGAACTGGCGGCATGCGGTGATCCTGGATCATTTTCAGTCCGATGGCGGTGAATACCGGGGCCCGGTGTTTATTGCGCTCACCGACCACGACGCGGTGGCGTTGATTCGTAACGGGCCTGAGGACGAACCCGGTGCGTTGGCCCTGGTGACACGGTTTCCGCTTGCCGCCGGTNTTCAGGTCGCGAGTGGGCAGGGTGAGGTCAGGCCGGCAACGGCCGGGGAACAGGCAGAGGCCATGCGCGCGCTGCCAAACGGTGGGGTGCAGCCATTGCGTCCGGTCTGGCTGTTTGGCCAGCTCGGTTTCTGCGTGCATGGCGAGCCCTGGCTGGTAAGTGTTTTTCAGTTCCGGGGCGGCCGATGTGTCGCCAGCTGCTCGTCGACCCTCGGACAGCGCATTTTTCCGCTGTCGGAGGAGTAGCGGCCTGCCTCAGTATTCTTCGTCCAGCGCCAGCTCGACCCGGTTGCGCCCCTCGCGCTTGGCTCGGTAGAGCGCCTTGTCCGCGGTCTCCACCAGATCCACCGGCCGCGCGACCCGATAATGCCCATCCATGTGTGCTGCCATGCCGATGGAGACGGTGATGGAGATCGGCTGCTGATCCACGGGGCTGTTCAGGATGGGTTCGGAGAGGGCCGTGCGCATCCGATCAACGATACGACAGGCCTGCAAAAGATTGGTCCCGGGCAGTAGAATGACGAACTCCTCGCCGCCGTAGCGCACCCGGGCGTCGGTTTCGCGGGTGCACTCACACAGGGTTCGGGCTACTCGCCGCAGCACGTCGTCGCCAATCGGGTGGCCGTGCATGTCATTGACCTGCTTGAAGTGATCCAGATCGACGAACGCCAGGGTCAGTGGTTGCCCGGTGCGCTCGGCAAGCTCGAACTCGGTGGCCAGCCGGTCATTGAAATATCGCCGGTTGTGCAAGCCGGTCAATTCATCCCGTGTTGCCTGCTCGCGCCAGCGACGGGAATTCTGTTCCAGTTCGAGCGTCCGCCGCCGGTGCTCGCCAAGCTCCTCGATCTGCCGGATGTTGCGCAGCAGGCGCAGTTCCTGTGCCTGGGCCATGACGTGCTGGTAATGCTGCTCGTCCAATGGATTGCCGTCGAATACCTTGGCGATGGAATCCAGTGCTTCTGAAATCGTTTGCAGCAGCGTCTGCATGGTCTCCTGATCCAGTCCCAGCCACTCCTCGGCGGTCTGAAACAGGGTCAGCGTGTCGGTCAGCCGTTGGCGGTCGATGAGCAGATCGGCAATACGACCCGAGAGTGCCACCTGTTGCTGATAGCGTTTCTCGCCGGTATCCAGCCTTGAATCATCAAACTCGCTCGCGTGGGAGGCTTCGGCGGTTGCCGCCAGCCGCTCCGGCAAGCCCCAGTGGCGCATCAGCCAGCCACCGATGACGCCATGGTCGCAACCCAGCTCGCGGGACTCGAAAGCAATCAGTTCCTGATGGCCCTTGGCATCGGCCAGCAGCGGTCCATAGGTGTCGGGGAACTGGGCCTGCAGCGCGAGGATGCCCACATCCTGGATCAGGGCACCGAGGAACAATTCCTCCAGATCGCGGCTGCCCATATGTTCACCGAGCGTGCGTGCGGCCGTCGCGGCGATCAGGGCACGACGCCACAGCCAATCGGCGGTCTCGCCGTTATCGCTGCGGAGTAACTTGTTCAGCGAGAAACTCAGCGCCAGCGATATACCGACGTTGAGTCCCAGCACCATGATGGCCTGCTGAACCGAGTCGCTTTTTCTCCGTCGGCTGTATAGCGGCGAGTTGGCCACGCGCAGAATGCGTGTGGCCAACGCCGGGTCCCGTGAGATCAGCGCGCAGAGCTCTGTCGGCTCCAGATCCGGCTGTTGCCCGAGATCCAGAATGTCCATGGCGATGGCGGGCAGGGTAGGCAGGGTCTGACAGTGCTGCAGTTGCTGCTGCAACTCGGTTTTCATCATGAGACTCATCTCCTGTCTTCTTGGGCCTGGCCCTGTGGTTGGATAAGACGTAGACCCTCGGACGCTTTCAAGCATCGCATGGTTCCGGTCCGTTACGTCCCGGCGTCCGAGTCCCATGCGGCTTTACACGCTCCTGCCTGCAAACCAGACTCGACAGATGGGTGAGCCCTGGAGAAACGCAGGCCCGGGAATGAGCTGGCGTTACCCCGGGGGCTTGCCAGCACCCGCAAGCCATGGAGTGAACCAATGCAAGCCAGCGCGGAAGCTCGGGAAATCCGGCAGCATCTCGGCAAATTCCCACCCTTCGATGGTTTGTCGGACGAGTTGCTCGACGAGGTGGCGGGTGCGGTCGATGTTGCCTATTTCAAGAGCGGCAGCGCCATCCTGGATCGCGATGACGAGATCGACAGCCTGCATTATATCCGCAGTGGCGCCGTTGACATACATCGCCGCAATGGCGCGCTGTACAACCGTCTGGGGGAGGGTGACATTTTCGGCCATTTCAGCCTGCTGCGGCACCGCAAGGTGCATTTTCCGGCCAAGGCGATCGAGGACACCCTGATCTACCTGATCCCGGTCGAGGTATTCACGGACCTGTGTGATCGAGACGAGCAGTTCGCAGATTTTGTCGAACTTGAACGGCCCCGCATGCAATCCACGGTCGAGAAACAGTTCAACGAGAGCAGCATGCTCACCACCAGGGTCCGGCGTCTGATTGCCCGACCACCGTTGATTCTCGATGGCGCAACCTCGGCCCGAGAGGCGGCCACGCGAATCGGTGAGGAGCACATCTCGGGTGTTCTGGTGACGGGGCCGGCCGGTGACCGCCCGGATCGTACCTACCAGGATGCCAACGGCGAGGCCCGTGAACTGCTCGGCATCCTTACAGACAGCGATTTCCGCGAGCGCGTGGTTGCTCAGGGGCGGTCCGTGAATACACCGCTGGCACAGCTGCTCGATTCGCGACTGATCAGCGTGCAATCGGACGTCACCGCCTACGATGCGATGCTCACGATGCTTCGCAGCAATGTCCAGCATCTGCCGGTCTTGCATCGACGGGAGCCAGTCGGGTTGCTGCATTTGACGGATCTGATCCGTTTCCAGACCAACAGTAGCCTGTATCTGGTCAGCACGATTTTCAATCAAGGTAGTGTCGCGGGTCTGTCGCGGCTGAAGCCGGACGTCGAGGCGGCGTTCCTGCAAATGGTGGACGAAGACAACAGTTCACAGATGATTGGCAGTGCCCTGGCCACCATCGGCCGGGCCTTCAGTCGGCGCCTGCTGGAGCTTGCCGAGCAGGACCTCGGTCCGCCGCCGGTCCCCTACTGTTTTATCGCGCTTGGTTCCATGGCGCGCAATGAACAGACCATCGTCACCGATCAGGATAACGCCCTGGTGCTGGACGACAGTTTTGATCCTGCGCAGCACGACCCCTATTTCAGGGAGTTGGCAAAGCGGGTCAGCGATGGTCTGGCCGCCTGCGGTTACAGCTATTGCACCGGCGGCATCATGGCCACTACCGATGCCTGGCGTCAGCCCCTTCGAGTCTGGAAATCCTACTTCAATGGCTGGATCGACAAGCCCGATCCGGAGCGGCTGCTGCACAGCTCCATCTTCTTCGATCTGGACGGTGTCTACGGTGAAGAGGGTTTTGCGCTGGCGCTGCAGGACCTGGTCGCCGAGAAGGCCGCGCAAAGCCCGCTTTTCCTGGCGGCAATGGCGCGCAATGCACTGAATCGCACACCCCCCATCGGTTTCTTTCGCAATTTCGTCATGGAAAAGGATGGTCGGCAGAACAACACCATTGACGCCAAGCGCCGGGGNACGGCGCCGATGACGGATCTCATCCGCGTGCACGCCCTGGCCTGTGCGTCACGGGCGCAGAACTCGTTCGAGCGGCTCAACGCCATTGNCCAGACCCAGTTGCTGCCATCCGGCGTCAATGAGCGGCTGCGGTACGCCTTCGAGTTCATTGCCATGATGCGCATCCGTCAGCAGGCACTGGATCTGCGCCAGGAGCGGCCGCCGGATAACAAGGTCGATCCGGAAACCATTTCCGCCACTGAGCGACATCATCTGAAGGATGCCTTCCAGGTCCTCAGTGACGCGCAGAAATTCCTTCGCTTCCGCTATCCCCTGCCATGAGGCTGTTACGCCGACACGGGGATACAAACACGTCGTGGCCCGCCTATCTCGCGGATCGCTCTACGAGGACCAGAAATCCGGAGCTGGGCGCGCTGTACCAAAGCTGGTCAAGCCTCCGGCCGGACATGCCGATTGCCGATGTGCCGATGCTGGCAATGGATCTGGAAACAACCGGTCTGGACGAAACACGGCACGCGATTATCAGCATCGGGCTGGTACCGTTCGATCTCCGTCGAATCCGCTTCTCCGCGCATGGTCACTGGCTGGTGCGGCCACCGCGGCCGCTGGATGCGAAGTCGGTGACGCTGCATGGCCTGACCCATGATGATCTGGCAAATGCGCCCGATCTGTCAGAAATTCTGCCTGAGGTCTTCCAGGCCATGCAGGGGCGGTTGCCGGTGGTACATTACCGGCAGATTGAACGTCCGTTTCTGAATGCCGCGGTCCATGCCCGGCTGGGTGAGCCCCTCTTGTTTCCGCTGATTGACACGTTGTCCATCGAGGCTCGCTGGCATCGTCAGACCTGGTGGGCGCGTCTGAGTGCCGCGTTCGGTGCGTCGCCGACCTCGCTGCGCCTGGACGAGAGTCGACTGCGTTACGGGCTGCCGGGCTATCAGCCGCATCATGCTGCGGTTGATGCGCTGGCCACCGCTGAGTTGCTGCAGGCCCAGATTGCGCGCCGCTATGCCGCCGATACGCCGGTCGGCCGACTCTGGACATAAAAAAAGGGCGCCCGCCGGGCGCCCTTTTCTGCGAACAGCGGCCGGTCAGTCGCGAGGCTCGCTCATCAAGCCCCTGATGATGGCGTAACAGGCCACCAGCAGCACCAGGGTGAACGGCAGACCGGTGGAGGTCACCGCCGCCTGAAGTGCTGCCAGGCCGCCACCGATCAGCAGCGCGATGGCCGCTGCACCCTCGATGATCGCCCAGAAAAGGCGCTGCGGCTTCGGCGCATCGACCTTGCCGCCGGCGGTGATGGTGTCGATCACCAGCGAGCCGGAATCCGACGAGGTGATGAAGAACACGATCACCAGTGTGATGGCGATAAAGGACGTGATTTCCGTCAGCGGCAGGCCGGCCAGCATGACGAACAGCTTGTCCGCCTCACCCTCGAAGGTGCCGGCGAGCAGTTGCTCGATCCCGGCGCTGCCGAAGGCGGTCATCCACAACACGGAGACCGTGGAGGGGACCAGCAGCACGGCGATCAGGAATTCGCGTACCGTGCGACCCCGGCTGACCCGGGCGATGAACATGCCGACGAACGGTGACCAGGAGATCCACCACGCCCAGTAGAAGGCGGTCCAGCCCTGACTGAAGTTTGCGTCCTCACGACCGAAGGGGTTGGACAAGGCCGGCAGGTTGACGACGTAGCCCAGCAGGTTCTGGAAGAAACCGGTCGCGATCATTAGCGTCGGGCCGACGATGATCACGAAGCCCAGCAGCAGGAAGGCCAGCCCGATATTGAACTGGGAGAGACGCCGCACGCCCTTGTCCACGCCCAGGAAGATCGACCCCATGGCCACGATCGTGATGCTGACCACCAGCAGCACCATGGTTGTATTGGTGTCGGGAATGCCGAACAGATCATTGAGGCCGTTGGTGGCCTGCTGGGCACCGAACCCCAGAGAGGTCGCAAGACCAAAGAGGGTGGCGAAGACCGCCAGGATATCGATCACGTGTCCTGGCCAGCCCCACACGCGCTCCCCGAGGATCGGGTAGAAGATCGAGCGCATGGTCAGCGGCAGACCCTTGTTGAACGAAAAGATCGCCAGTGCCAGCGCCACGACGGCATAGATGGCCCAGGGATGAAGTCCCCAGTGGAAGATCGTCGCCGCCATGGCCAGCGCGATCGCCGCCTGTTCGTTGCCCTCGGCGCCGCCCAGTGGGGCCCAGTCGGTCCGGACTCCGTTCTCGGTTGTGATGCCCGCCAGGGCAGTTTCGTAGTGGTCCATCGGCTCTCGGAGACGCCAAAGTACATCAGGCCGATGCCCATGCCGGCGGCGAACAGCATCGAGAACCAGCCGAGATAGCTGAAGTCCGGTGTCGCATCCTGCCCGCCGATCCGTACCCTGCCCAGGGGCGTGAAAATCAGCGTGATCGCAAGGAGTAGGAAGATATTGGCGCCCAGCAGGAAGAACCAGGACATGTTGCTGGTCAGGAAGCTGAACGCGTTTTCGAACATCGGCTCGACCTGATCCTGCAGGGCAAGGGTAATGATCAGGAAGAACAGAATGACTGCCCCCGAGAACATGAAAACGCTGCCGTGGAGATCCAGACGGACGCCGAGCGGCTTCGCCGTGTAGTTGTCCTGACCGATGACGTAATCGGTGTCGATCGGGTTGGCAGCCCCTTCCGGAGCGGGAACCCCCTCGGTTTCCGGTAGGTCGGACGAGGTATCGTCTCTGTCTTCAGCCATCGATTCGTCCTCTTGCTATGGTTATGGCAATGATGACGGCATGCTGATGATGCCGATGGAGCCCTAGGATTGGATGCGGTACCGGGACAGGTACCGGTGCCCTCCAGGGCTTACCCTACACAATGAAACGACCAGTTGCCTAACGGTCGCGGAGGTTGTCATGGCCAATGGCTGGGCACGAGAGGGTGCCGTACAGGAACAGATCGACAGCACGGTGGAAGATGCAGTTTCGCGTGCACGAAGCCAGTTGCCTCGGGGCGAAAGTGCTGAATTCTGCGATGCCTGTGAGCAACCGATCCCGCAGGCGCGACGCGAGGCCGTGCCTGGCGTGCGCTTCTGCGTGGCTTGCCAGAGTGAGCGCGACGAAGATCAGAAACGCTTCAGTGGTTATAACCGGCGTGGTAGCAAGGACAGCCAACTGCGTTGAAGCCGGAAGGTAAGACAGCCGCTGACACGGTCGCGCAGAATGCTGCGTTCCATCGGCTCGCGGATGATGAGCCAGTCTGGCTGTTCGGCTACGGCTCGCTGATCTACAAGGTCGACTTTCCCTATATTCGTCGCCGTCCGGCCTGCATTACGGGTTGGCAGCGCCGCTTCTGGCAGGGCTCGGAAGACCATCGGGGTGTCCCCGGGCGTCCGGGGCGCGTGGTGACGCTGGTGGAGGCCCCTGGCGCGGAATGCGGCGGCGTGGCCTACCAGGTCGCCGGCCGGGTTTTCCGCTCACTTGATGTGCGTGAAAAAAACGGCTACCTGCGACTCTGGGTGCCTGTCCGCCTCGCGGGTGGAGATGCCGTGGATGGGCTGGTCTACATCGCCGGGCCGGACAACCCGGCTTTCCTGGGGCCGGCACCGGACGCCGCGTTGGTGAGGCAGATCGCCGCCGCCCGGGGACCGAGTGGCAGCAATCGCGAGTATTTGCTGAAACTCGCGGCGGCACTGCGTGGCCTGGACGAGGATGATTCCCACGTATACGCGCTTGAGACCATGCTGCGCAACGGCCCGGGACGCGTTGATCCCTGAACAGTTGGACGACGAGGTTTTTTTGCGGACAAACACGCCGTAGTGTTGTCGGCTTATTCAAGTTCAGACAACAAAGGGCGGTCATGCAGGCGTCTTCAGCATCCCGACAGGTAGTGGAGGAGCAGGTTTGAGAAAGGTCTTGCTCGGCAGTGCCCTGGTGATTCTGGTCCTGGCGACGGCAGCGACGCTGATCGGCACTGATCGGACGTCGACCCAGGGTGAGCAAGGCACCACCCCCGGCGATCCTTCAGAGCGTCGGGGTGCCCTGGTGGATCAGGTCGTATTCACTCAGGAATCGGACATCGGCAAGGTTAGCGGCCTGATCGAGAGCGGTGCGCATCAGGTCTTTGCCCAGGGGGTCACCAGCGCTTCCGTGTTTCACCGGATCCGTGATTCACAGAAAGTGGTCAGCGATCTGTCCTATGGCTCTTCGGTGGAACTGTCGCTGAATCCGTCCGGTCCCGAGTTCGACGACGGCAGTCTCAACCCGTTTCATGTTCCGGCCATGCGCGAGGCGCTGAACCGGCTGATCAACCGGCGTTACATCGCCGAAGAAATCTACGGCGGTCTGGCCGTGCCGCGGTATTTGCCGATCAACACTGCATTCCCGGATTTTGCTCGACTGGCGGACGTGGCTCGCGCGCTGGAACTGGAATATCAGCATGATCCGGATGCTGCGGCCGCTGTGATCAGCGAGACTATGCGTGGGCTGGGCGCGGTGAAGCAGGCGGATATCTGGCATTACCAGGGCCGCCCGGTGCGGCTGATCGTGTTGATCCGCACCGAGGACGAGCGTCGTCGCGTCGGTGACTACGTGGCCAACCTGCTCGAAGATCAGGGGTTCCGGGTGGAGCGGCGTTATCGCACCGCGGAGGAGGCCTCGCGGATCTGGATTGCCGCCCCGCCCTCATCCGGCCAGTGGCACATCTATACGGGTGGCTGGATCTCGCCATCGATCAATCGCGACGTCGCCGCCGATCTGGCCTATTACTACACGCCGCGGGGCCGGGCTGAAGCCCTGTGGCAGGCTTACGAGCCGGATCCGGAGTTCGACGCACTGGCCGATCGCCTGCAGCGGCGTGACTACCGCAGCTGGAGCGAACGGCAGGCGCTGATGGCGCGTGGCCTGGAACTGGCGATGAAGGACTCTTCGCGGGTCTGGATTGTCGACCAGCTGAATGCCTGGCCCCGGGCCGAAAACGTGGAGCTGGCCGCGGATCTTGCCGGTGGCACCGCCGGCTCGGCACTCTGGCCCTACACCCTGCGATATCGGGACCGGCTCGGTGGCAGTATGGTCATGGCCGCGCCGAGCCTGCTCACCGAACCCTGGAACCCGGTCTCCGGCAGCGGCTGGATTTTCGATCGCATGATCCTGAATGCCATCGAGGACTCCGCCGTCATGCCGGACCCGTTCACTGGTCTGTTCTGGCCCCAGCGACTGGCCGGAGCCGAAGTGACCGTCGAGGAGGGTGTGCCGGTCAATCGAACCCTGGATTGGCTGAGCCTGGAATCCGCCGGCGAAATCACGGTGCCTGGCGACGCCTGGATCGACTGGGGCAGTGAACGGGGCGAATTCATCACCGTGGAGGAGGCTCATGGTGAGGAGCCGCTCACGGCCCGCAGTCGGATTCGCATCCAGTATGAGGATGGCTATTTCGACCGCCGCTGGCATGACGGCAGCCAGGTCTCGCTGGCGGACATCCTGCTGCCGTGGATCCTCAGCTACGAGCGGGCGGACGAAGACAGCCCGTTATTCGATCCGGCCCACGTGCCCACGTTTGAAGTCTATCGCCAGCATTTCCGTGGCTGGCGCATCGTTTCGGAATCGCCGCTGACCATCGAGATCTACAGCGATCAGATTTTCCCGGACGCGGAGAACATGGTCGGCGCGCGCGTGCCCGCGGCGCAGCCGTGGCACATGCTGGCACTGGGCATCCGCGCCGAGCGTGCTGGCGATATCGCATTTTCCTCGAACAAGGCGGATCGCCTGCAGGTGGACTGGCTGAACCTGGTCGGCGGGCCCAGTCTTGCAATCCTGGACCGGCATCTTGAGCGCGCGCGCAACGAGAATTATGTGCCTTTCGCCAACGTGCTCAAGGGGGCGCTCCGCGAAGGTGAAGCCCGGCAGCGCTATGCGGCGCTCGGTNACTGGTACGCGGAAAGAGGCCATTTCCTGGTCGGTGATGGTCCGTTCTATCTGCACTCGGTGCATGCGGTCGAGCGCAGCCTGGTGCTGCGACGGTTCGAGGACTTCCCGGACGCGTCCGACAAATGGCTGCGCTTCACCAGGGCCGAAATCCCGGAGTTGAGCCTGGACGGGCCGCTGGTGGTGGAGCAGGGCGAGGCAGCGGCGTTCCGCCTCCGTATCACCTTTGAGGGCGAGCCCTATCCCAGTGAAGACATCGAGGCCGTGCGCTATCTGCTGTTCGACGGTAGTGGCGAACTGGCGGTTCGCGGCGATGCGGCGCCGGACGACGACGGCGTCTGGAGCGTGACCTTGAGTCGCGGGCAGGTCGAGGCACTGGGCTCCGGCGCAAACAGTCTGGAGTTTGCAGTCACCAGTCATCGCGTCGCATTACCGAGTTTTGCCACCCATGGTTTCGCTACCGTGCCCGCGCGCCGCGCGGCCCGAACGGGAGGTGGCGAATGAGCGTTGCAGGGGGAATGCAAAGGGATATCCGGCGTCTCGGGCTGTTTACCGGCAAACGCTTGCTGGCGCTTTTCCTGACCATCCTCGTCGGGGTCTATCTGACCATCCTGATCGCCAACATGGGCGGCCGCGTGGATGACCTCCGCATGGTCCAGATCCAGGGCCAGGTCTCCGAGATGGTCCGCGCCGATCCCTCGTTCCAGGACATGCCGAGTGAGGAACGCAATGCGCTGATCCAGCGGCAGGTGGATCTGGAAGTCGAGCGGCTGCGATTGGATCAGCCGTTCATCCTGCGCAGCTTTGATTACCTGTACCGGGCCATGCTGCTGGATCTGGGACGTGCCGAGCAGATGCACAGCGACAGTGGCTCACGCCAGGTCTATGACATTATCGTCGAGCGCTTGCCGGCAACCCTTTTGCTATTCGGCACGGCCAATCTGCTGGTGTTCTTCTTCTCGGTCTATATCGCGCTTTCGCTGTCACGACGCTATGGCAGTGCCATGGATCGCAGCGTGATCGCGCTGGCGCCGAGTTCTGCTGCGCCAGCCTGGTTCTATGGCATTTTCCTGATCCTGCTGTTTGCCTTCGTCATGCCAATCCTGCCCTCCGGTGGCATGGTGCAGGCGCCGCCGCCGGAGAATCCGCTGCTTTACGCCCTCGATGTCTTGCGCCATATGCTGCTGCCGGTGCTGGCCATGTTCCTGTCGCAGATCTTCATCTCGATTTATTCCTGGCGGACCTTTTTCCTGATCCACTCCAGCGAGGACTATGTCGAGATGGCCCGGGCCAAGGGCCTGCCGGACAAGCTGATCGAGCGTCGCTATATCCTGCGGCCGACACTGTCACCGATTGTCACCAGCTTCCTGCTGATGCTGATCGGTCTGTGGAGCGGCGCAATTATCCTCGAGCAGGTGTTCAGCTGGCCGGGGCTGGGCACGCTGCTGTTCCAGGCCATTGGCCACCGTGATACTCCGGTGATCATCGGCTCGGTGGTGATCTTTGCCTATCTGCTGGCATTGACAGTGTTTCTGCTCGACATCCTTTACGCGATCCTGGATCCGCGCATACGCATTGGAGGCGATTGATGGGACGGTTCTCCGCCCTGTCCGAACTGCGCAATTATCCCTCGGCCATTGTCGGGCTGGGGATCATCGCCTTTCTGGTCAGCCTCGCGGTCTATACCGTGATCGCCATTCCCTACGATGATGCGCTGGACAAATGGCGTGGTGGAGAGCAGTGGCGGCTGTACCCGGTGAACGCGAGCCCGGTCTGGGCTGATCGGCTGTGGGGCGGGCGGGCGCCCGAAACCCAGGTGATCTCCAGCCGCGACGCCGATATCGAACGCGAGTCCTTCGAGGGCGGTGAGCGGCTGTTCATTCCCCTGCGAGTGGATTATCAGGCCGGTGACTTTCCGTCGGAAATGACGGTGTTCTTCGATGCAGATGGACATGAACGCGAGCCATTCGCGCGCCTCGTCTGGCGCACGCCCGATGGCCGGGAGATGCCGCTGGGTGGCAGTCGCATTGCGTCTCAGGATCGTAGATCGATTTCCCAGGATCGGGCGCTGGAGCAGCGCCTGGGCCTGGTACCACATATCGGCCTGCTGGCGACGCCGGATTCCGAGGCCGGCGCCGCCCGGGTGCAGACCGGCGAATACACATTGATGCTGGATGTCATCGTGTTTCAGGAGGACGCCGATTTTCAGGCCGAGCTGGTGCTCTTCGGCCGGGTCCATGGCCTGGCAGGGACCGACCACCAGCGCCGTGATCTAATGGTGGCGCTGATGTGGGGCACTCCGGTGGCCCTTGCCTTCGGCCTGCTGGCGGCAGTCGGGACCACAATCACCACGCTGGTCATCGCGGCAACCGGCGTCTGGTTCGGTGGCTGGGTCGACGCCACGATCCAGCGGCTCACGGAGGTCAACATGATCCTGCCGCTGCTGCCGATCCTGGTCATGGTCGGGACGCTGTATTCCACCAGTATCTGGCTGATGCTCGGGGTGGTGGTCGCACTTGGTATCTTCAGCGCCGGCATCAAGATGTACCGTGCCATGCTGTTGCCGCTGCGCCAGGCCCCCTACATAGAGGCGGCCCAGGCCTATGGTGCCGGCAACACGCGCATCATCCTGCGTTACATGATTCCGCGCATCCTGCCCGTACTGATTCCGACATTCGTTACGTTGATCCCGACCTTCGTCTTCCTTGAAGCATCGCTGGCGGTGCTGGGGCTGGGCGATCCGGTGCTCCCCACCTGGGGCAAGGTGTTGAACGATGCCCAGAGCGAGAGCGCCCTGTACAGCCAGTATTACTACTGGGTGCTGTCGCCGGCCTTCCTGCTGATGCTGACCGGGCTCGGCTTCGCCATGCTCGGTTTCGCCCTGGACCGTATCTTCAATCCGCGACTGAGGACCTTGTAGATGGCCGTGCCGCTGCTCAGCGTCGAGAATCTCAGTCTGAATTACCACACCCGTCAGGGTCTGGTGCAGGCGGTGGCCGGCGTGGATTTCGAGATCCGTCATCGGGAAGCGCTGGTGGTGCTGGGCGAAAGCGGTTGCGGCAAGAGTTCGCTGGCCAAGACCCTGATGCGCACATTGCCGCGCAACGCTGGCAGGCCGGAAGGCCGGGTGCTGCTGGAGGGCGAGGACATCATGGCGCTGGACGAGGAGCGGTTCCGGCGTCAGGTGCGCTGGTTGCGGATCGCCCTGGTCATGCAGGCCTCGATGAATGCGCTCAATCCAGTGGTGCGGGTGGGTGAGCAGGTGGCGGAGCCACTGCGGGTGCTGCGCGGCTGGTCCAGGGCGCGGGCGCAGGAGCGCGCGGCCGAAGTTTTCGATCTGGTGGGTATATCCACCGATTTTCTCACCCGCTATCCGTTCGAGCTGTCCGGCGGGATGCGGCAGCGCGTGGTGCTGGCCATGGCGCTGGTGACCGATCCGCAGTTGATCATCCTCGATGAGCCCACCTCGGCGCTGGACGTGCTGACCCAGGCCAGCATCATGAATGTACTCAAGCGCATCAAGCGGGAGCAGGGCACCAGTTTCATCCTGATCACCCACGATGTCGCCACCTCCAGCGAGCTGGCTGACCGGGTCGCACTGATGTATGCCGGACAGATTGTCGAGACCAGCAGCGCCGCCGAGTTCTTCCGCGAGCCGGCACATCCCTATGCCCGGATGCTGATGGACAGCGTGCCGCGATTGCATCAGGAGGCCCGGCCGACACATATTCCGGGTCAGCCCCCGAGCCTGCTGGATCCGCCGTCGGGCTGTCGCTTCGCCGACCGCTGCCCGCAGCGTTTTGACCTTTGCGAGCGGGATCCCGGTGCCTTCCGCAAGGGCGATCGCCGCCGCGTTCGTTGCTGGCTGCATGCCGGCGGGAGTCAGTTGTCATGAGTCACGCTACGTCTGCTGCGAGGGTTGACGCCGACCAGCCCCTGGTTGAGGCGCGTGACCTGCGCACCTGGTTTGAATTGCGCCAGTGGGGCTTTATGCGCCTGGGCTCCGTGAAGGCCGTTGATGGCGTCAACTTCTCGCTGCGGCGCGGCGAGTCAGTTGCCTTTGTCGGCGAAAGCGGCTGCGGCAAGAGTTCGCTGGCTCGTACGCTGTTGGGTCTGCACCAGCCCACCGAGGGGGATGTGATCTTCGAGGGCCAGTCAATGGCGCGACTCGGCCGGCGGGGCATGCGCGATTACCGGGCTCGCGTCGGTTACGTGCAGCAGGATCCCTTCGGTGCGTTGCCGCCGTTCCTGGACGTGCGTCGCATTCTCGCCGAACCCCTGAAGATTCACGGCGTCGGCCGCAGCGAACGTGAACGTCGCATCCGCGCTGTGCTGGAAGAGGTGCGTCTGTCGCCGGCGGATGATTACCTGCGCAAGTTCCCGCACATGCTCTCGGGCGGACAGCAGCAGCGGGTCGTCATCGCCCGGGCGCTGATTCTCGAACCCTCGCTGCTTATTGCCGATGAACCGGTGTCGATGCTCGATGCCTCGGTGCGGGTCGAGATCCTCGATCTGTTGTACCGCATCCAGCAGCGCCGGGAGCTGACCCTGGCCTTCATTACCCACGATCTGTCCACGGTGCGGCATTTCGCCGACCGCATCTTCGTCATGTACGCCGGCCGCATTGTCGAGACGGCGACAGTCAACGAGTTGCTGGATCATCCCCAGCATCCCTACACCCAGGCCCTGCTGGCCGCCCTGGCCGACCCCGATCCGGACAATGCTCTGGAACTGCGCGAGGTTCCCGGTGGCGAGGCCCCGAGTCTGCTCAACCCGCCGCCCGGCTGTCGTTTCCATCCGCGCTGCCCGAAGCACATGCCGGGCGTCTGTGACGTCGAGGATCCGGAGAATTTCGAGCCACGGCCCGGCCATCTCTCCGCCTGCCTGCTGCACCGCTGAGCCCATGCAACTGATCGTTTCGGGCATCCTCCTGATGCTGCTCAGCCTGAGCCTGTTGATGGCCATGGTGACGCCGCTGCTGACCCCGGTGCTGGGCCTGTCACTGCTCGCCTATGGGGGATGCGTGACCGGCTTTCTCCTGGCCCTTGCCGGGGCACTGTCCCGCCTCCGCTGAACCGCGCAGCCGTAAATCGGTCCCACCGCAGGGAATGACGCTTTCCGGGGAGTGCACTGGATGCAGCAGAACGATGTGAGCCGGGACCGCACCGTGGATCCTGAGGAAGTGGCCCGTTATCGCGCGCTGGCAACCATGTGGTGGCAGGCGGACGGCAAGCTCTGGCCGCTGCACACCCTGAACCGGCTCCGTACGGGTTATATCCGGGATCAACTCTGCGAGGCGTTGACGCGCAGCGCGAACGATCAACGACCGCTTTCCGGGCTGCGGATACTGGACATCGGCTGTGGCGGTGGTCTGCTGTCCGAGGCCATGGCGGGTCTTGGCGGCAGCGTCACCGGGGTGGATGTGGTGGACAGCAATATTCACGTGGCGCGGCTGCATGCCGAAGAGCAGGGCCTGGCCATCGATTATCGGTTGAGCACCGCCGAGTCCCTTGTCGAGGCAGGCGAGCAGTTCGATGTTGTGCTGAACATGGAAGTGGTGGAGCACGTCGCCGATCTGCCGGCGTTCCAGGCCGCCGTGAATCGCCTGGTGTTGCCCGGCGGATTCCAGTTCATTGCCACCATCAACCGCAACCCGGTGTCCTACGTGGTCGCGATTCTCGGCGCCGAGTACATCTTCCGCCTGTTGCCCAAAGGCACCCATCAGTGGCGGCGTTTCCCGACACCGGATGAAATCCGTCGTCTGCTCACGGAGGACGGCTTTCAGGTTATCCGGCAGACCGGGGTCAAGGTCAATCCGCTCAGTCGGCGAATGTGGCTGTCCCGTTCCATGAGCGTCAACTACATGCTGATGGCGCAGAAGGAGACCACTGATGAGTGACCTTGAACGTCCGGTCGTATTCTATGATGGCGGCTGTCCGGTCTGTCGCCGGGAGATCGGTTTTTACCAGCGTCTGGACCGGAAAAAAGGGGCCATCGACTGGCGCGACATCACCCGTGAGCCCGAGGCCCTGGAAGGCACCGGTGTGGACCTGGACACCGCCATGCGCCGCTTCCATGTGCGCGACGTTGAAGGCCGCATGCGCACCGGGGTCGATGCTTTCGCACTGGTCTGGGAACACTTGCCGGGCTGGTGGCTTCTGGCCCGGGTGGTTCGTGGCCTCTGCCTGGTGCGACCGCTGGAGCGCCTCTACGTCTGGTATGCGGATCGGCGTTTTGCACGACGGTGCAAAACCGATACCTGCGGTCCGGATTGATCCGGAGCGCAGGCGCGGGAATAAGTCAGTGGTGCCTCAGTTGGTAAACAGCCGACTGTTCTGCTGCCCCATGATGGTAGCGATGGCACCCGGCCTGGCAACACCGACCCCCTGCCGCAGGTCGCTTTCGTCCTCGGACCGGTTTGGCAGAAAGATGGCACACACCTCCACCTGAATGCCCGCCTCGATCAGGCCGCCCAGCATCTGCCGCGGTGATGCATCAGCCGGCTGTACCACCCCTGTCCCGGTGTCCGACTCCTGCAGTGCCAGTTCCGCCGCCGTGTCGCAGAGCAGGATCTGCGCGCTGCCACCGCTCTGGATGTAATTCCTGGTGAGGATCAGGGCCATGGCCTGGCTGTCGTTTGAACCGGAGGTGATCACCGACAACAGATGCGGTTTGCCGTCAGCGGCGGT
>SL_7KL_010_BRINEDRAFT_10000581_pt1 | contig 17394 bp, 17 predicted proteins | sample SodLak_010_BRINE_FD_10663 | JGI IMG/M metagenome (IMG submission 10663)
CGGCCCAGATACATGATCGCGACGCGGTCGCAGACATGGCGCACCACTGACAGATCATGGCTTATGAACAGCGCGGTCAGGCCCAGATCGCGGCGCAGGTCCAGAAACAGGTTCAGAACCTGCGCCTGAATCGAGACATCGAGCGAGGCCACCGCCTCGTCCAGAACCAGCAGATCGGGCTGCATCGCCAGCGCACGGGCGATGGCGATCCGCTGACGCTGCCCCCCCGAGAACTGGTGCGGCAGGCGGTCGGCATAGGCGCCCTCCAATCCGACCTGCTGTAACAATGCGCGCGTGTGCTCTCGCACTTTCGAGGCCGGGATCAGCCTGTGGGTGCGCGGGCCCTCTGCAATGGTCTCGCCGACTTTCATACGGGGATTGAGGCTGGCGAACGGATCCTGATGGATCATCTGGACCCGGGTTGTCAGCTTGTTGACGTGATCCTCGCGACCGCTGGCCACTGGCTTTCCGTCAAGCGTGAGCCGACCCTCGGACGGGGCGTAGATCCCAGAGACGATGCGCCCCAAAGTGGACTTGCCGCAGCCCGACTCTCCGACAATGCCAAGGACTTCGCCAGCGGTCACCGTCAACGACACATCGGTCACCGCATGCACGGCACCCCCGACGCGGCGCCCGGTCAGGCGCGCGCTCAGCTTGTCGCCCAGCGTCGCCTTGAGCGGGAAGCGTTTGGACACGCGGTCGATGACAAGAAGTGGCGGGGTCATGCGGTCTCCAGCGGATGATGGCACAGGGCAGAACGGTTGCCGGTGCCGGTCATGGGGGGCGCGGTGGCGCAGATCTGCGTCGCGCGCGGGCAGCGGTTGCGGAACGGGCAACCGGATGGCAGGTGGGACAGCTGCGGCGTGGATCCCGGTATCTGCGGCAGGCGTGTCCCCGGTTCGTGCTGGCTGGGGACCGATTGCAACAGGCCAAGCGTGTAGGGGTGACGCGGCCGGCCGATGACCTCTTCGGCGGTGCCGCGCTCGACGATCTTGCCAGCATACATCACGCAGATATCGTCCGCGAGCGATGACACCACTGCCAGATCATGCGTGATCCAGACGATAGCGGTGCGCGTTTCATCGGCCAGGCGGCGCACTTCGGCCAGAATCTGGCCCTGGATCGACACGTCGAGGGCGGTTGTCGGCTCGTCAGCGATGATGACCGCGGGTTGATGCAACAGAGCCGTGGCGATGGCGACGCGCTGCCGCATGCCACCGGATAGCTGGTGCGGATACGCGGCCAGCCGCTCTTCCGGTGACGGGATACCGACTTTGGCGAGCGCGTCGCGCGCCCGCTGTAGCGCGCGTGACTTCGGCATCGGTTCATGCACGCGGACGGCCATCGCCATCTGCTCACCGATCCTCAGCACAGGGTTGAGCGTCATCATCGGATCCTGAAACACCATGGACACCTTGCGCCCACGCATCGACCGCATGACATCAGGTGCCAGGGCACGCAGGTCTGTGTCCTCGACCATGACCCTTCCGCCACTGACGCGTCCCGGCTCGTCTATAAGGCCAAGGATCGAGAAGCCGGTGACAGACTTTCCGGAACCGCTCTCGCCGACAAGGCCCATGATGCGGCCAGGCTCGACCGCGAAGCTTACATCATCCACCGCGGTGACAGTGCCCGAGCGGGTGTCGAAACGGGTGGTCAGCCCCTGAACATCCAGCGCGGGACTCATCGGCCATGCCTCGGGGCAAGGACGGTGCGGACCTGATCGCCGACCAGGTTGATGGCTACGACAGTGATCATCAGGAAAATTCCAGGGTATATTGACAGCCAGAAGCGGTCGGAGTGGATATATCGGAACCCGTTCGAGATAAGTGAGCCGAGCGACGGTTCGGTCAGAGGCACGCCCACGCCCAGAAAGGACAGTGTCGCCTCCAGCGCGATGGCAGAGGCCACCTGAACAGTTGCCACCACGATCAGTGGGGGCATGACATTCGGCAGCAAGTGCCTGAACAGGACACGATGCGTCGGCAGCGGGGTCGAGCGCGCGGCCTCGATGTAGTCCTTGCTGCGTTCGACCGTCGCCGCGCCATGCGTCGTGCGTGCGAAATAGGCATATTGCGCGAANACGAGCGCGATGATGATCTGCATGACACCTTGCCCCAGCACCGCGACCATCACCAGCGCAAGAAGAATCGCCGGCATCGACAGTTGCAGATCGACGATCCGCATGAGCAGCGCTTCGATGCGGCCACCGAAATAGGCGGATGTCAGTCCGATCGTGACGCCGATTGTCAGGGCCAGCGCACCCGCGGAAAGCGCAATCGTAAAGCTTGTGCGCAAACCGAAAAAGATCGCCGACAGCATGTCGCGGCCTGCATTGTCTGTGCCAAGCACATGGACATAGCCGCCAGTCCCGACTGTCCCCGGGGGCAGAAATGCATCCAGCCAGTCAAGCATCGCCAGATTGTAGGGATCTTGCGGCGCGACCAGTGGCGCCCCGAAGGACAGCGCGAGTAATGTTACGATCACACCCAGGGATGCGACCGCCACCCGGGATTGCCGGAAATCCCACCAGAAGTTCCGCAGCCGCACGGCGCGCGTTTCCATCGGCGCGGCAGCCGGGCCAACAAGCGCATCGCCCTTATTCGTGGCGGTATCGCTCATTTCTTGCCTCCAAGTCGCACGCGCGGGTCAAGCCGGGCGTAAATTATGTCTACGGTGAAGTTGATGATAACGAACAGGATAACGACCAGGATCAGATACGTGACCATCACCGGCCGGTCGAGTTGCAGGATCGAATCGATAATGAGCTTGCCGACGCCGGGCCAGTTGAACACGCTTTCGGTCACCACCGCAAAGGCCAGGGTCGAGCCCAGTTCAAGCCCGAAGATGGTGACGACAGGGATCGAGATGTTGCGCAGCAGCACATGCTGAAAGACAATCTGACTTTCCGGCAGCCCCTGCGCACGTGCGAATTTGACGTAGTCGGTCTGCATCGCCTCGACCATACCTGCGCGTGTCAGGCGGATCATCAGGCCCATCTTGAACAGCGACAGATTGAGCGCAGGCATGATCACATGGCTCCAGCCATTCGCTGTGGCAAGCGATGTGGGTATGCCGAGAAACGATCCCACCTGACCGCGTCCGCCGGAGGGCAGCCAGCCGAGCTGGACCGCAAAACCCATGATAAGCAGCATCCCGATCCAGAAGGTCGGTACCGAAAAGCCCAGAATAGACAGGGCCATGATCGCCTTGGCGCCAAAACTGTCGGGCCGGTAACCGGCGTAGATACCCGCCGGGATACCAATGAGTGTCGCGATGCCGATGGCGACAAGCACCAGCTCCAGCGTCGCGGGCAGTCGCGAGAAGACCAGCCCCGTGACCGAGGTATTGTAGATCATGGACCGGCCCAGATCCCCCTGCGCGACATTGCCCAGGAAGGTCAGGTATTGGCGCCACAACGGCTGATCGAGACCGTATTGCCGTATCAGATTCTCGCGGATTTCTGCCGTGGCGGCAGGGTCGATCATGACGTCGATCGGATTGCCGATCGCATAGACACCGACGAAAACGAGAATCGACATCGCAAAGATGACGACGATCGCCTGAAGCAGACGGCTTAGGATGTATCCGAACATGGCACCTCGAGCGACAGGAATATGGTCGCGTGACAGGGTAAGGGCGCCCGCCGCGGGGCGCCCCGTTTCATTCGTGTCGCGGCATCAGTCGGCCTGGACGGGATCGATCTCGTAGGCTCGCGTTTCCTGATCGACACGCGGCGTGAAGGTCAGCGAGTCTGCGGCTGCTGCCCAGACGGTCTGCAGGATGACCGTCGGGATCAGGGCACGATCCTGCATGGAAATGAGCGATGCCTCCTCATAGAGCGCACGTCGTGCTTCCTCATCCAGGTTTTGCGTACCCTCGACGAACACCGCGTCGAACTCGGGGTTCGAATAGCCTGTCCGATTGAAGTTTCCGAAGCCTTTTTCAGGATCCTCGGTGTGGATCATCGCGCCATAGGTGTAGGCCGCCTCACCCGTCAAGGTGCCCCAGGCCGACATGGCCATGGTGTATTCCTTGGCGGCCGCAGCGGGGAAGAAGACCGACCCGTCCAGGGCCTGCGCATTCACCGTCAGGCCCAGCCGCGACCACATCTGCGCCAGAGCTTCGCAGATCACCGAGTCACCGGGGACGCGGTTGTTCGTGCAGGTGAAGTCGATTTCGAACCCGTCGGGATAGCCGGCCTCGGTCAGCAACTCGCGCGCTCTGTCGAGATCGTACTCCTTTTCGCCGATTTCGTCCGTGTAACCGAAAAAGCCCTCTGGCATCAATTGGTTGGCCGGTGTGCCTAAACCTTCAAGTACCACATTGACCAGCACGTCGCGATTGATGGCGTAGTCAAGGGCCTTGCGCACACGCAGATCCTGCAGCGGATTTTCCTCGATGACCTGGCCATTTACGCGGACCGGCTGGGGCAATTCGTCCACGACCGACGGCTGGACATTCAGGATATACACAGAGTCCGCGATGAATGTCTCGATCTGTGGGTTGTTTTCCAGGGCCAGGTAATCGCTTGCGGGGACGTAGTTGATCAGATCAACCTCGCCCGAACGCAGTGCGGCAACGCGCGCAGCATCGTCGGAGATTTCTCTGCGCACCACCCGCTCCCAGGGTGTTTCGCCGCGCCAATGGTCGTCATAACGCTCCAGCACCAACTCGCCCCTGGGCTCCCATGACACGAAGCGGTAGGGTCCGGTGCCGATGGCCGCTTCGCCCGAGTTGAACTCTTCATTGCCAACGCCATCGCCGATAGAGGCCGGGACGATGAACATGCGGGTGAAGTCGTTCGGCAGCGCGGGTGCAATCCCGTTGGTATGCACATGCACCGTGTGATCATCGATTATTTCGACCGACTCCACGTATTTGGTGTAGAGCGTCATCGACATCGGGCCGGTCACATCCGGGATGCGTTCGATGGAGAACTTGACATCCTCGGCGGTAAACGGCGTGCCGTCATGGAAGGTGACGCCCTCGCGCAGCCTGAATTCCCATACAGTGTCCTCGATCGGCTCCCAGCTTTCGGCGAGACCGGGCGTGAGCTGCAATGTATCATCCGCATCGACGAGTGTATCAAAGACATGGCGCAGCGCTTCGGCCTGGCTGCCAAGCGTCGACCAGTGCGGGTCTATCGAATCAGGCCCCGCACGCAGGCCTATCGTCAGATCCTGCGCGAACACCGACGGCGCGGCTGCCAGTAGCGCGACAACCGCGGCCCCCGTTTTGAGTGTGGTCTTAACCATGATTTCCCTCCGAAGGACTGTTATAATTCAGTATCACACTACGCACGCAATCGATACCCTACGTCAACCCAATTTTGAATATTGGCGGAATTTTTTTACGAAACGGCTGGAATATTTGAAATTAAGATGCTTTATTGGCCGAAAGTTATCCAAAACTGATACGATATGCCCGACCAAGAGATACAGTCAGATGATACAGTTGAGCGCCTCGCCTTGGCCCTTGACCGGGCCTCGTCGGTGCCGGTTTCGGTGCAGCTTCGTGGCGCTCTGGAATACGGTATCGCTTCAGGCGACCTTGCGCCTGGCACACGCCTGCCCTCGGTACGGCGGCTGGCGGCACGGCTCGGGCTGTCGCCGGTCACGGTAAGCAATGTCTATGCTGCGCTGCAGGAAGGCGGGCATGTGAAAGGGCGCGTCGGCACTGGAACTTTCGTGGCGGATGACGGTGTTTCGCATCACCAGGCGCAGGCTTTGCGTGACATCGAGCGGCGGATCGGCGAGCTCGTGCGGCTCGGGCAGGAGGCCGGGTTGTCCCGGGCAGAGCTGGCATACCGGGTCTCGACCGCGCCAGAGCGCCCCGGACAGGTACGTGTGCTGATGCTGGGCACCTTTCAGGACGCCACCGAAGCCTATGCCGAAGATATCCGCCCCTACCTGCGCGCCGGAGACGAAATCATCGCGCGCACAACCGAGCGGCTGGCCCGTGACCGTCCCGAAGGCATTGCGCTCATTGTTGTACCCCGGACGCTGCGGGTCGAAGCGCAGTCCTATTTTCCGGGGCTGCCGGTCGTTGGCATCACCCTTATCCCGAAGGAAGCAACACGGATCGCGCTGGCCGCGATACCGCCGCAGGCGCAGGTCGCAGCGATTTCCTACTTCCCGGAATTCCTGCCTGCCATGCGCGCGGGCATCATGCGTTTTGCGCCGCATGTCTCCCGCGTGACCGCGACGATTCGCGATGACGACAACCTCTCGGCCATCCTGTCACGCGCCGATGTGGTGATACACTCCACCGGGGCCGAAGACTTGCGCCAGGGTTTGCGATCCGATCAGACCGCCATCGAATACCGGCACACGCCGGATAGCCACGCCATTGAGACCGATCTGCTCCCGGCGATTGATGCCTGTCGCGGTCGGACGCCAGAACAAAGGGAACAAAAGCCTTGAGGATATCCGATAGCAACTGGTTCGAGATCGAAAAATACCTGGAGACTGACGACCGCTGCGTCCTGCCCCTGGGTTCGACCGAGCAGCACGCCTATCTGTCGCTGTCAGTCGACTCGATCCTGTCCGAGAAAGTTGCGTCTGACGCCGCCGCGCCACTGGGCATTCCGGTCTTTCCGGCTGTCGCCTATGGCCTGACCCCGTATTTCATGGCGTATCCCGGAACTGTGTCGCTCAGGTTGGCGACCTATGCGGCGCTGGTACGAGATATCCTCGACAGCCTTTATGAAACGGGGTTCCGACGCGTCCTGATTGTAAACGGCCATGGCGGCAACAGTCCGGTGCAGCCAGTCACCATGGAATGGATGGCGGCCCATGACGGCGCACGATGCCGGTTTCACGACTGGTGGAAGGCGCCCCGCACCTGGGCCTGCGTCCAGGATATCGATCCGGTTGCCTCGCATGCCTCATGGATGGAAAACTTTCCCTGGACGCGCCTGCCTGGTCGCACGCTGCCCTCCGAACAGAAGCCTTTCGTCCCTTTTGACCGGCTGCGCGATCGCAACGCCGCGGCCGTGCGCGACCTGATCGGGGATGGCAATTATGGCGGTGTCTATCAAAAACCCGACGCCGAAACCGAGCGCCTCTGGTCCATCGCCGTCGAGGAGACACGCGCGCAGCTGGAGGGTAACTGGACATGAACACACCCATTCTGATCTGGGGTGCAGGGGCCATCGGCGGCATCCTCGGGGCCTATCTGGCGCGCGCGGGCCATGCGGTCCATATGGTCGATATCGTCGATGACCACGTGCGGGTCATGCGCGAGCAGGGCCTGATGATAGAGGGGCCGGTGGCGCAATTCACGCAGCGCCTTCCCGCCAGCACCCCCGCTGAGTTGACGGGCCGTTACGAGCGCATCATCCTGGCGGTCAAGGCGCATCACACCGAAGGCGCCCTGGAGATGATGCTGCCACATCTTGCGAAGGGTGGCTTTGTCGTTTCCGCGCAGAACGGGTTGAACGAGATCACCATCGCCGAACGGATCGGCGCGCAGAACACGGTCGGCTGTTTCGTGAACTATGGGGCAGACTGGCTCGAACCGGGCCGGATCCTGTTCGGCAACCGCGCCGCAGTCGCAGTGGGTGAACTGGACGGTCAGATTACAGACCGGGTCCGCGATCTGCATGCGCTGTTGCGCCTGGTTGAACCCGATGCCGTGCTGACGGACAACATCTGGGGTTATCTCTGGGGCAAGCTCGGGTATGGCGCCTTACTGTTCGCGACCGCACTCACACCCCTGTCGATGGCCGATGCGATGGCACAGCCGGATCACAGGGCCGTTTATCAGGCGCTGGGGACCGAGGTCATGCGCCTTGCCGCAGCGCAGGGTATCCGGCCGCTGGGGTTCAACGGCTTCGATCCGGATGCATTCCGCACGGCCGATCCGGCAGGCATGGCTGCATCGCTCGACGCGATGGTCGAGCATAATCGGCACACTGCGAAAACCCATTCGGGCATCTGGCGCGACCTGGCCGTGCGCAAGCGGCGCACCGAGGTAGATGCGCAGGTGGGGCTGCTGGTGGATCTGGGCCGCAGGCACGGGGTGGCGACGCCAACATTGGCGCGTATGGTCGATCTGATCCATGATATCGAGGAAGGTCGGCGTGAACAGTCAACCGATCTCGTCGATCTGATGTTGCCGCTATGCAGCTGAACCTTTCGAACCGGGTCTTTGCGGTTACCGGAGCCGCACAAGGTATCGGCGCCGCGATCGTGACATCCCTGGCCGAGGCGGGGGCGACGGTCGCTGCCATCGATATCGACGCCGACGGTCTGGCCCGCATCGCGGATCACGCCACAACCCATGCTGCCGACCTTGGCAGCAGGGAGTCCGCCCATGCCGCCATCGCGCAGGTTGCAGACCGGCATGGGCGCATAGACGGGTTGGTGACCGCGGCTGGCGGAGTGCGCGGTCAGACCGGGCGTCCCCTCGAAGAGATATCCGCGGATGACTGGAGAGCCATATTCGCCGCCAATGTTGATGCAGCGATGTGGTGTGCACAGGCGGCGGCCCCGGGCATGAAGGCGCGCGGCTGGGGCCGCGTCGTTACCATCTCGTCAGGGGCGGGGCTGCGACCCAGCCTGACGGGCATTCAGGCATATGCGGCTGCCAAACATGCGCTGGTGGGGCTGACGCGCCAGCTTGCGCTGGAACTTGGCCCGCACGGGATCACCGTCAACTCTGTCGCGCCCGGTTTCATCCTGTCAAATCCTGCAACGGAACGCCAGTGGGCGGCCTTCGGCGCGGAGCGCCAGAAGCAGATCGTGCAGGGCATCCACATGCGTCGGCTTGGCAGCACCCAGGATATAGCGGATGCGGCAACATTCCTCGGCTCGGACCGTGCAGGATGGATCACCGGGCAGATCCTGTCGGTGAACGGGGGGCATGCATGAGCGAGCCGCATCAATGGGATGAGGATACTTGGCGCGGGATGGTTGGGCAGGTGCGCGCCGGGCGAAACCTCAAACCCGCTGCCTGGCCCAACGGGGCGCGCTGTGCCGTCGCGATTTCATTCGACAGCGACCATGAAACGAACGAACTGCGAGATGGCGGCAGATCGCCCGCGCGGCTGTCCTGGGGCGAATTCGGCGCGCGCCGCGGTATTCCGCGCATCCGTGCCGCCCTTGACCGCCACGGGTTCAAGGCAAGTTTCTTTGTCCCCGCCGTTGCGGCGCTCTTGCATCCCGACGAACAGCGCGCGCTGGCACAGGACGGGCACGAGATCGGCCTGCATGGCTGGATACACGAGGTCAATTCCCGCCTCGACGCGGCAACCGAGCGTGACCTCATGCTGCGCGCTTCGGATGCACTGGAACAGATCGTGGGCACCCGTCCGGTTGGGATGCGCACACCGTCCTGGGATTACAGCCCGCACACGCTTGCGATCGCGCGCGAGCTTGGGCTGCTCTATGACAGTTCGCTCTTCGCGGATGACGACCCCTACGAGATCGTTGCAGACGGCACACCCACGGGAATCGTTGAATTGCCCGTCGAATGGATCCGGGATGACGCTGCCTATTTCATGATGAATCGCTTTGGCGCACAGCGCCCCTATACCCCGCCGGAGGCCGTCCTTGATATTTTCAGCCGCGAGTTCGAGGGCGCTCATGCCGAGGGCGGGCTGTTTCTGCTGACGATGCACCCCCATGTGATCGGATATCGCAGCCGGATATTCATCCTGGAGGCGCTTCTTGCCCAAATCGCCGCGAAGGGCGATTGCTGGGTCGCCACCCATGCCGATATCGCGCGCCATTGCGCGCATGCGGCCGGATTGAAGGGATACAGATGACCTATGCCTTGGCCATTCACGGCGGTGCCGGGGTCTTGCGTAAATCGCGCATGACGCCGCAGCGTGAGGCCGCCTGTCACGCCGGACTTGCCCGCGCGCTTGAAGCAGGTCATGCCATCCTGCGGGACGGTGGTGCCGCGCTCGACGCCGTCACCGCTGCGGTCTGCGCGCTTGAGGATGAACCGCTGTTCAACGCCGGCCGCGGGGCCGTTTTTACCGCAGATGGCAGACATGAGATGGATGCTGCGGTAATGGAAGGGACCAACCGTCGAGCTGGAGCCGTGGCCGGACTTTTTGGCCCTCGCAACCCAGTACGCGCCGCGCGCGCCGTCATGGAGCGCACCGAGCATGTCCTGCTGATCGGCGAAAACGCACTGCGGGTTGCGGAGGAAGCAGGACTGCCCTTTGAGGACGACGCCTACTTCTTCACCAAGGATCGCTGGGCCGCCCTGCAGGAGACGCTTGCAATGCGCGCCCGAGGTGAGGAGAGCGACGATCCCGCCCGAAAACACGGCACGGTCGGGGCCGTTGCCCGCGACGCCAGGGGCCACCTCGCCGCAGCGACCTCGACCGGCGGAATGACCGCAAAGGCGCCTGGCCGCGTCGGTGATACCCCTCTGATCGGCGCGGGAACCTTCGCCGACGATACGACATGCGCCGTCTCGGGAACCGGGCATGGCGAGATATTTACCCGATGGACAGCCGCATCCGAGATCGCGGCACGCATGCGTCATCTTGGCGAGTCAGTCGCGCAAGCTGCTGAACATGTCGTCATGCAGGATCTCGCGCCGAATGACGGGTCGGGCGGTGTCATCGCCATCGATGCACAAGGCCGCATCGCCACTCCGTTCAATTGCGAGGGCATGTATCGCGGGGTGGTCAGCCATGACAAGGCACCCAGCACGTTGATCTATCGTTGAACCCCTGAGAGCCCGATTCAGAATGGTTTGATTGGTTTCAGGTTCTTGCGAGGAGGCGGGTGATGCGCCGGATATGGGTGATGTGCACCCATGCCTCTGCGCTCTCTATGGTTTTTTCCCAATCCTTTGCCAGACGGCGGCAGCGGCCAAGCCATGCGAAGGTGCGCTCGACGACCCAACGGCGGGGTAGCACCACGAAACCCTTCGCGGCGTCGGAGCGTTTGACGATCTGGAGCGTCCAGCGTCCGAGGGGGACAAGGGCTTCACGCAACTTCGGCCCTGCATAGCCGCCATCCACGAACATGTGGCGCAGCCTTGGGGCCTCGCGGCGAAGCTTCGCGAAGACGCCGGGCGCGCCATCGCGATCCTGAATGCCAGCGCTGTGGACCTGGCAGGCGATCAGGTTGCTCGCCAGCTGTCGGTGATGATCTGGCGCGCTCGGCGGGCCCTCGAACCGGTGGCGGGCACAGCCTCGCCCCTTGATCCGCTTGCCTGCATCGAAGCCGGAAATCGATGTGTTTTCAGAGGTTTTCACACTCTGACTATCGATTACCCCCGCTGTGGGCTGCATGCCCCGACCAACTGCATGACGCGCTTGCGCGACCAGCGCCCGGTTGATCTCGGACAGCAGCCCATCGTCACGCCAGCGGTAGAAATAGTACCGCACTGTCGAGACCGGCGGGAAGTCCTTGGGCAACAGCGGGCACACAACCGCCCATTCTTCTGCTGTCAAATCGCTTGGATAGCGCGCGGTCTTGCGATTATGCTGCGCACGGGTGAGTTCGGTCCAGGCCATCGTGATCTCCGTTCTGTGTCGCAACCGAACAGAATCACAACCTGCTGAATTCACTCAACTCATTTCCAATCAGCCTCTGAAATCAATCAAACCATTCTGAATCGGGTTCTCATGGCATCTCAGGTTCCTGCCGCAGCATGTAGCGGTCGCTGACATGGCGCGCGGCGGCACCGACCGCGCGCGCGATACCCCCGAAAGAGCCCTGCGCAACCGCAGGGTGGGGAATCCCGCCAAGATCCAGCCGGTTCAGCCGCGACTCCAGCAATCGCGCAAGCCGCGCGCGGGTCTCTGGGGGAAAGGCCCCGTCGATGACAACTTCCTCGAAATCGATCACCGCGCTGGCCGACACGATGGCATGGGCCAGACTGCGCGCGCAGCGCAGGATCCAGTCAGACAGGACAGGCTCCAGCGCGGACCAGTCGGCAGGCGGGTCCAGCAGGGCCGCGCGCGCCTCACCCTGACGGGCCAGCAACTGCCCCAGAACCGACAGCGAGGCATGATCGACCAGTCGTGTGCCACCGGGCTCATCCGGTATGCGCAAGGGGCCAAGCGCACCGGCATTGCCCCTGCACCCGCGATAGACCGCCCCATCCAGAATGACCCCGCCACCGATGAAGGTGCCGACGAAGAAATACAGACTGTCAGGCTTGATCCGCCGCGCCCCGAAAACCCATTCGGCGTAGCAGGCGGCAGTGGCGTCGTTCTCGACAAGGATCTGGCCGGGCAGATGATCAGACAGCGTGGACGCGATGTCATGGTCGCGCCAGACATCCATCTCGCCCTGCAGCGCGCCGAAATCGCCCGACCAGTGCCAGAGCTGTGACGGGATGGCGATGCCGCTGCCGGCAATGGCGTCCTGCGTCACACCGGCCTCGCCAAGCAATTGCGGCAGGGCGGAGGTGACAAAGGCAATCGTGCGCTCGGGCGTCGGATAGTCATGGCGCGCCGAGCGTTGTGCCCGCAGCCCGCCACACAGATCGACCAGAACCATGTCAAACCCGCGCCGCCCGATCTTGAGGCCCAGATAAAGCCTCGCATCCGGGTTCAGCCGCATCGGGGTCGAGGGCTGGCCAATCCGCCCGCGCACAGGCTCGCCGCGCAGCAGCAGCCCCTCCTGCTCCAGCGCGTTGAAAATGACCGAGATCGCATTGGCGGACAGGCCCGTCTCGCGCGTTGCCTCGGCCTTGGTCATGGCCCCGTGACGCCGGATCAGGTGCAGCAGCAGCCGTTCGTTATTGTCGCGAACCGTAAGCTGGTTCGATCCTTTCATTCCCTCATTCTCCCGCATGTCCACCGACCGGATGCGCGGGTCAGCGCCCGAGGGTAATCGCCGGGGGTTTGAAAAGTAAAGACTCCTCGCCCGCCATGAATACTTCATCTGAAAGTATTTTATTTGGCCTATGTGTATGCAAGTGATAGCCAATCCAAGCGCTTGTATGCGGTCAACTAAGATACTACTGCTTTTCGTGGGCGTTAATGCCGCATTTGGGGGAGAAAGATCGCGGTCGGGAGGAGCGATGGGCGAACTGCGCTTGATTGAAGAGATTTGCGAGACTCTGCAGTCGGCCCAAAACGGCGCTGGTCGTGTTCTTGCTGCGCTTGCCGGGCCGCCCGGTGCCGGCAAGTCAACCTTTTCTTCGAAGCTGGTTTCGGCGCTGAAGGGAACAGGCGATCTTTCATTGGCGGCAGTGGTGCCGATGGACGGATTTCATCTTGAAAATGATGTGCTGCAGGCGCGGGGACTGCTTCAGTCCAAGGGGGCGCCGGAGACCTTTGATGTGTCCGGGTTTGTCGATCTGGTGCGCCAGGTGCGTCGCGATGATGGTCCCGTCGCCTATCCGCTTTTCGACCGCGCGGCTGACAGGACCATTGCGGGGGCAGCGACGCTTGAATCGACGACTCGCTTTGTCATCTTTGAAGGAAATTATCTGCTTCTGCAAAAGGGCGCCTGGGCGCAACTCGCTGCACTGTTCGATGTCACGATCATGCTGCATGTCGATGCGGAGAAGCTGCGCGCGCGGTTGGTTCGTCGCTGGATCGAACATGGTTTGGACCAGAACACTGCAGTCGCGCGCGCGGATGGCAACGACATGCAGAATGCGCAGCTGGTGCTGGCGCACTCGGGCACACCCGATCTCAAGGTCATCACTCTGCCAGACGATCAACTCGTGCTTGAGACGCAGGCAAGCCGGGCCGGAATGCTGGCCGAACGAAAATAGCACCGGATCGGTCGCGCAGGCGCGACGACGGAACATCAAGGGGGGGGAACATGTCAGGCGTAAGCATCCAGAATGTCGAGAAAGCGTTTGGCGGCGTTCGCGTCATCCATGGAATTGATATCGAGATCGCCGATGGCGCTTTTGTCGTGCTGGTTGGCCCCTCTGGCTGCGGAAAGTCCACCTTGCTGCGCATCATCGCCGGGCTGGAAGATGTGACATCCGGTTCGATCATGACCGGCGATACCGAAGTCAATGACATGGTGCCCAAGGATCGCGACATCGCGCTGGTATTTCAGAATTACGGCCTCTAAGGCGGTCCGCATTTCAGGAGATCACGGCGAATCCCGACATCTGCCCTGACCTGCCCGACCTGTGTCCGCCATTGTCGGCATGGATGGCTTGCGCTGCCGGCATCGCAAGGTGCCAAATTGGGTATTCAGCACATGCAGCGTCGGATCGGACATGACCGGATGGAAGGTGATATCCGCACAGAGCTTGCCGGGGCAGCGCGGGCGAATGCACACCTATCCCGCCACTTGCCCCACTGTCGCGCGCAGGATCAGCCGGGGCGGCAGTCTTGTGACAACAGAGGCACCCGGCCGGGTTATCGCGTGCTGCGCGCCCAGCCTTCCGATGCCTTCCTTGTTGACGGCTATGGTTGTCAGTGGCGGGTGGATCAACTCAGCCTCTTCCATGTCGTCGCAGCCGATGACGGACAGGCTCTCGGCCGGGGTCGTCCCGCTGCGCAGGATCCCGGCCACCATACCGAACGCGATCAGGTCGCTGAAACAGATCGCCGCTGTGGGCCGACCAGCCGGGTCCGAGCGTTTCAGGATAGCCTGCGCGGCATCCAGCCCGAACCGGCGCAGCGTGGGGCCGTGCAACACCTCCATCGCGGGTAATCCCGCCTGCGCAATCGCCTGCGCGGCCCCGGCCTGCCGGTCACGCGCGGTCGAAGTGTCCTGTCCGCCCCCGACCCAGATGATCCGCTGATGGCCATGCGCGATCAGGCATTCTGCCGCCATGGTGCCCGCGCGTCGATCGTCATTCAGCACCTGTGGCAGGTTAAGTCCCTCCAGACCGCGCGAGATGAGCACGGTGGGGACCAGTGGCTCGGCACGCTCGTCGGGCCAGACCGGCCGCAGATGCGCACGGGTTGTTCCGCGCACCGGGATCAGGACAATCCCACCCACACCCTGCTCCATCGCCGTCTGAAGGAACTGGCTTTGCAGTGTCAGCTCATCGCGCGCGATTCCCAGAAACACCTGCCGCCCCTGTCCGCGCAGCTCTGCCTCGACATGGATCAGGAACTCATTGAAGACCGGATTGGACGCATCGCTCAGGCAGACCGCAATCAGCGATGACTGTGTCTGGCGCAGGTTTGCTGCCGCGCGATTGTAGATGTAGCCCAGCCGGACAGCCGCTTCAGTTACCTTTGTGCGCGTCTGGGGCGAAATACGCGGATGCGCGCGCAGCGCCATCGACGCTGTCGCGACTGTCACGCCCACATCTTCTGCGATGTCGCGCAAGGTAACTCGTCTGTTGTACATGCTCTACAGACTTGGCTGAAAAATGTGGCAGTTAACATTGTTTAATCGATTGACCTATGACAAGGCAACATGCTTATCTTGGGCGCGAAGGGATTTGCGCATGCCGCATGTCGCCTTCGAACAGGAGGAGGAGAGACACTCATGAGAAAGCCATTCACGCGATATCTCGGGCAAGGCGCAGCCGCTGCCCTGCTGGCTGCGACCTCGACCGCGGCGTTCGCCGATACATGCGACTGGACACCCGACCGCGCCGTGACCTTTGTCGTGCCCTGGGGCGCGGGCGGCGGCACGGATGCCAATGCCCGCATGCTGGCCCAGATGCTTGAACAGAAATGGGAGGTTCCCTTCAATGTCGTCAACCGCACAGGCGGCAATGGCGTCACGGGGCACAGTGCGATTTCGAATGCCGAACCTGACGGGCTGACCGTTGGCGCTGTCACGGTCGAGATCAATACCATGCACTGGGTCGGGCTGACCGACATGACCTATGAGAACATCACGCCGATCTCGCTGATCGATATCGTGCCGTCCAGCGTGCTGGTCGCCGCTGACAGCCCGTTCGAGAGCCTTGGCGATGTGCTGGATCACGCACGCGAAAATCCGGGCGATCTGACGGCGTCGGGCACGTCTCTCGGCGGGATCTGGCATCTGGCGCTTGCAGGCATGCTGAATGCCGAGGGCATGGACCCCGAATCGATCATGTGGATTCCGTCGCAAGGTGCAGCCCCTGCCATGCAGGAACTGATCGCAGGCGGTGTGGATATGGTGACACCCGCCCTGTCCGAAGGGCGCGCTGGTGGATTCGGGCGAGTTGCGCGCCCTGGCCTATATGCATGATTCCCCGATGGAGGCCCTGCCGGACGTGCCCCTGACGGCTGATGTGCTGGACAGCGGCTGGACCCTCGCCTACATCACGATCTCTGGCCCTGAAGGGCTGCCGGACGAGATTGCCTGCGCCTATGAACAGGCCGTTCAGGAAATCACCGAAAGCGACGAATGGGCCGAGTTCAAGGATTCGCGCGGGGCTGACAATGTCTTCTTGGGGCGCGAGGAACTGCGCGATTACATGATGGCTCAGGACGAGGCCCTGGGCGAAACCATTCAGGCCATCGGACTGGCGGAATAAACCTTCCGGGGTTCGCATGTCGTTGAAACGTGATCTTGTCGTGGGGGCGGCCCTGACCGCCCTCGCCATCTTCATGATCTGGCAGTCACAGGGCTTTCCGCGCATCCGCGCCATGCCCTATGGCCCCGATCTGTTCCCGCGCATCATCGCAGGCGGGCTGATCCTTGCTGCCATCGGCATCGTGATCGAGGGGCTGCGCAATGTCCGCCGCAGGGGCGAGGCAACATTGTCCGCGGACACAAGCACACTGCCGGCGCACACCGCCGCGCTGTCCTTTGTCGCCGTTGCTGCGCTGGTCGCGGGGTTCGCGCTGCTGTTGCCTGTGCTGGGCTTTCACATCGCAGCGGCACTGGTGGTGGTGCTGGCCGTGCCGATCTTTGGCGGAAGTTTGCTTCTGGCGCTGATCATGGGGGCCGTCGTTCCCGTGGTGCTGCATTACATCTTTTATTCGCTCATGCGGGTGGTTCTGCCCTGGGGCCTGCTGACCCCGATTGCCTGGTAGCCGGTGATGGATCTGTTTGCCCTTCTTGCCGTGGTGCTGACCCCCAAGATCCTTGGGACCGTTTTCCTGTGCACGCTCTACGGTGCCTTTGTGGGGGCCATGCCAGGGCTGACGGCAACCATGGCCGTGGCGCTGCTGGTGCCCTTTACCTGGTTCATGGACCCGGTGCAGGCTGCCGCCGCGATCGTCGCCACAACCACCACGGCGATCTTTGCAGGCGATATCTCGGGCGCGGTGCTGAAGATCCCCGGCACTCCGGCCTCCGCCGCCTATGTCGAGGATAGCTACCGCCTGTCGCAATCGGGCCATCCGCGCAGCACGCTTTACTCGGCGCTGTTTGCCTCGGTGGTCGGGGGGGTGATCGGCGTGACGATCCTGATGTTCGCGACGCCCACGCTGACCTATCTCTCGCGAAACTTTTCCAGTGATGAAGCGTTCTGGCTGGCGGCACTTGGCCTGTCCTGCGCCGTTCTTGTCGGCGGGCCATCCGTGCCGCGCAATTTCGCGAG
>SL_7KL_010_BRINEDRAFT_10000583_pt1 | contig 17383 bp, 17 predicted proteins | sample SodLak_010_BRINE_FD_10663 | JGI IMG/M metagenome (IMG submission 10663)
GGAGGTGCGCGCGTTGCTCAATCGCCCGAAGACTTCGTGGTGAATGAGCGCCTTGGCTTTACTGCCGACGGTGAGGGCCCGCATCTGCTGGTGCAGATTCAAAAAAAGGAGCTGACCACGTTGGAGGCGTGCCGCCAGTTGGCCAGTGCCTGGGGCATTTCCAACCGCGCGATTGGCTATGCCGGGCGTAAGGATCGCTGGGCGGTGACAACACAATGGCTGACCTTGCCCTGGCCCGTTGCCGCCCCGATACCCAAGGCGCCTTGTGAAGTGGCCGATGGGTTGCGTGTATTGAATATCAGTCGGCATCGGCGCAAATTGAAAGTGGGGTCGCTGCGTGGCAATCATTTCGCCCTGCGCTTGCATGGGTTGGATATCTCCCCCCGAGAGTTAAACCATCGGCTCACGCAAATCGCGAGGTTGGGCGTCCCGAATTATTTTGGCCCGCAACGATTTGGCCGCCGTGGTCGTAATCTTACTGAGGCGGTGAAGTGGCTGACGGCAGATCCTAAGTCAGTACCCCCCAGCGGCCGGGGGATGCTAATTTCGGCACTACGGGCGGAGTGCTTCAACCGGGTGTTATCCACCCGGGTGCAGGCAGGCACCTGGGCTCAGGCGCTCGCGTTTGATCTGCTTGGTTTGGATGGGCGCGATAGTTTATTTCCCTCAGCAAGTGAAACGGCATCTCGCTTGGCGTCGCGTTTGGCTGCTCAGCGCATACACCCCACTGGCCCCCTGCCAGGCCGGAAGNCGGGTAAACTGGGTGTTTCAGATGCCTTGGCAGAGTGGGAGCGGGAAATCCTGGCGCCAGTCACACCNTGGGTGAATGGTCTGGTAGAGCGGGGAGTNGATGCGGCGCGGCGGCCATTACGCGTGGCAGTNGATGGATTAGGCTGGCATCAACCCAACCCCCAAACGCTTGAGCTGCAGTTTAGTTTGCGTCGTGGTAGCTACGCGACCGCCGTATTAGCCGAGTTAATCGAATGGTCAGCGCCTGAGTAATACATAAAGCGCCCCGGTGCCGCCGTCTACAGGTCGTGCGGAGCAGAATGCCAGTACATCCTCACGCTGCCGCAGCCATCGATCAACCTGGCCTTTCAGCACTGGGCCGGTATTGGCTGAACGACGACCCTTGCCATGAATAATGCGAATACAGCCTAAGCGACGATCGCGGCACTCATTAAGAAAATCAGCAACAAGGCGGCGGGCGGTGTCAACCGTTTGGCCATGAAGGTCGAGCTCAGCCATAACGCTAAACTCACCGCGACGGAGCCGGCGCAGCGTCTTCTTTTGTAATCCAGGTTGCGCGTACGCCAACGCCTCACCGATTTCAGCGCCCAGGTGATGTTCAGCGGCTGAGGGCATGGCTAATTCGCGCAATACCGCGCGATCATCCGCGTAGCGCTGCCCTGGAATTGGTGCCGGGCGTCTTTGGCGTAGATTCGCTTTCTGCCTTGCGCGCAGAGGGCGAACATCAGCCATTGCCGCTCGAAATAATGCGGTATCTGGATCGTCTTGTTTCAATCAACTACTCCCGCGACGCTCCGAGATAGGTATAGTACACGGGATGAGAATACTGGTTAGCAATGATGATGGATACTCGGCGCCGGGCATCCGTGCACTGGCGGCTGCTTTGGCTGAGGATGCGGAGATTACTCTGGTTGCCCCGGAACGTGACCGTAGTGGGGCGAGTAACTCGCTGACACTGGAGTGGCCCATACGGGTAACTCAGGAGGGCGAGCGGGTTTATCGGGTGGAAGGGACCCCAACGGATTGCGTGCACCTTGCGATAACGGGTCTACTTGAATCTCTTCCCGATATGGTGGTGTCGGGTATCAACGCCGGCGCAAACCTTGGTGATGACGTCCTCTATAGCGGAACCGTGGCCGCGGCAATGGAAGGGCGCAGTCTAGGCCTTCCCGCCGTGGCGTTGTCGCTGGCGAGCCACACCCCCACACATTATGAAACAGCCGCCTGGGTAGCCCGGCAGGTGGTAGGGCGGCTGCGAAAAGAGCCGCTGCCCGCGGACACTATTTTGAACATTAATGTACCCGATTTACCCCTTGAGGCTGTGCAAGGCTTTGAGGCAACGCGGCTGGGCGCAAGGCATCGCGCTGAGGCTGCTATTCCGGCAGAGGATCCGCGGGGTCGAACCATATTTTGGATCGGTCCACCGGGGAGTCAGCAGGATGCTGGGCCAGGTACTGATTTTGATGCGATTGAGCGAGGATATGTTTCGGTGACTCCGCTGCAGGTTGATCTCACTAAGTACAAAGCGCTCGATCAAATATCGGGTTGGGTGAAGGGTTTCATGTCGTGAATCGTTTGCGAGAATCAGGCAGTGGGATGACCTCGCAACGCACGCGTGAACGCTTGGCAGCCAGGCTGGGTGATTCAGGCATCAGTAACGTGCATGTTTTAAACGTGATTCGTCAGCTGCCGCGGCATCGTTTTGTTGATGAAGCACTGGCATCGCGCGCTTATGAAGATACCGCGCTTCCCATCGGGCACGGGCAAACGATTTCCCAGCCATTTGTAGTGGCGCGTATGACCGAAATCATCCTGCGCGGTGGTTTCCCAACGCATGTATTAGAAATCGGCACTGGTTGCGGCTATCAGGCTGCCGTGCTCGCGGCTCTGTGCGACCGGGTTTATACCATCGAGCGCATTCGCGATTTACATGATCGCAGCCGGGGCGTGTTTCGAGAGTTAGGGTTTGAAAATATTCGCCAGCGCTTTGGCGATGGTTTTCAGGGCTGGCCAACAGCCGCTCCGTTTGATGCCATCATACTCACGGCAGCGCCAAGTGCGATCCCCTCCGCGCTGCTNGATCAGCTCCAAGAGGGTGGGCGCTTACTTGCACCCGTTGGCGATGCCAAATCCCAATGCTTACAGCTGTTTACTCGTGAGGCTGGCCAGTTTCACGAACAAACAATAGAAGCGGTAAATTTTGTACCGATGCTTGAGGGCGTGGAATCGTGAAGATTTTTACGGGTATGTACGATGCGGTTTTACGCTGGTCAGCGCATCGGCGAGCACCATGGATACTGGGCTTGCTCAGCTTTGCGGAGTCTTCCTTCTTCCCGATACCTCCTGATGTCATGTTGGCACCGATGAGCGTTGCCCGACCGAAACAGGCCTGGCGGCTGGCAGCCTTAACGACGGTGACTTCAGTGCTCGGAGGGGTGCTAGGCTATTTTATCGGAGTACTCGGCCTTGAGTTGGTTATGCCGTTTATTGAACAGGCTGGGTACCTGTCGGCCTACTATTTGGCACAGGACTGGTTTATCACGTGGGGATTCTGGGTGGTACTGGTGGCAGGCTTCTCGCCAATCCCCTATAAGGTGTTTACGATTGCTGCAGGGGCGATGGCGGTGGCGTTGCTGCCATTCATTCTTGCTTCATTGCTTGGGCGTGGTGCCCGCTTTTTTCTAGTGGCAGGGTTGCTTGCCTGGGGCGGCCCGCGGCTTGAGCCTCTACTTAGGCCCTATATGGAGCGAATCGGGTGGATCACCGTGTTTTTACTTCTCGCCGCAGTGGTTTTCTTCTCGCTTTAATCCTTCTGCTTAGTTTGGCGGGATGCGCGGAATTTGACTACGAAAGCGATCGTGCGCTTCGCGACGGCAGAGGCACAGCACCGTCTGCTCCGGCTGCATCAGTCGCTCGCGGTGGCGAATACATCGTCCAAGAAGGCGATACGCTCTACGCAATTGCTTGGAGCAATAATCTAGACTTTAAGCAACTGGCGCGCTGGAATGATATTGATCAGCCCGATCGTATTCGTGTGGGGGATCGCCTTCGGCTGACCGCGCCGACCGGCAGCGCCGGTCAACCCAGCCGAGCAGCCAATGTGCAGGCAGCGCCATTGGGTGGACAAATCGGATGGCAGTGGCCGGTCGAGGGGCGTCTTATTCAAGCCTATAATGCAACTGCGGTTGGTAAGCGTGGGGTTTTGATTCAAGGCAGCACCGGTTCGGAGGTGCGCGCGGCAGCCCCAGGCGAGGTGGTTTACAGCGGGAGTGGTCTGCGAGGTTACGGCAATCTCGTCATCATTAAGCATGACGATCGCTTTCTGACTGCGTACGGTTATAACCAATCGCTGCTCGTGAGTGAGGGAGAGCGGGTTACTGCGGGTCAACCCGTTGCACTGATTGGGGGCACTGCACAGCAGCCCAATAGTGTTCATTTTGAGATTAGAAACCTGGGAAATCCTGTGAATCCAACTGATTATCTTCCCTGAATTGGTGCTGGGAGGGTGCCCTGAAAACGTGCGCTAGTGCACCAACCGTGAGCAATTTCAAGCCTCTATTGCACTCAAAAAAAGCTACTGTTTATAGTGACTTATCGTGAATCCCTGAATGGAGATGCAAAGATGAGTTCTGCAGCTGGTGGTGATGATTTGATGCGCTGCTATCTGGCTGACATTGGCGATGCGCCTTTGCTCACGCCTGAGGAAGAAAAACAAATTGCAACCGCTGTTCAAGCGGGGTGTGCTGATTCCCGATCACGAATGATTCGCAGCAACCTTCGCCTAGTGGTGAGCATGGCCCGGCGCTATCAAAACCGCGGTGTGGCATTTGTTGATCTGGTTGAGGAAGGGAATCTCGGGCTGATTAGGGCGGTTGAGAAGTTTGATCCTAGCCTGGGCAATCGTTTTTCAACGTATGCAGTATGGTGGATTCGGCAAGCCATTGAACGAGCCATTATGAATCAGGCACGCACGGTACGGCTGCCCATTCATATCATTCGTGACATCCACCAATGGCAAACGGCCCGGCGAGCATTGGATCAGGAGCTTCCCCGTGAGCCCCGCTCAGCAGAGGTCGCCGAGCGGATGGGTAAGCCGCTGGAGTGGGTGCAGAAGCTCCAGACGCTGGCTGAGTCGGCCTGCTCAATCGATGAGGGTCCTTCCTTTGCGGATTCGTTGGCTGATGAGTCAAGCAGCGATCCGTTGGGGCTGTTACATGAGAGCGACCTTGAGCATCGGGTAGATGAGCTATTACACGGGCTGCCGGCGAAACATCGCCATGTGATTCAACGGCGGTTCGGGTTTGGCGGGGCGGATCCGGCCACGTTGGAGTGCATTGGCGAGGAGCTTGGCGTAACGCGTGAGCGAGTGCGTCAAATACAGCTGCAGGCGCTCAGTCAGTTGCGCAAACAGGCTGAAGCCACTGGCTGCTCACGAGAGGCGCTGCTAGGTTGAGATGATCAGCGCCGCGACCACCCGGCGCCCTTCCCCCATGAGGATGTTGTAAGTCCGGCAGGCCGAACCTGTATCCATCACTTCAAGGCCGATTCCGCTTTGCAGGATGGGTCGCATGATCTCCCGGGTCGGAAATTGCTGATTCGCGCCAGTGCCCAGCAACATGACCTCGGGGTCTAGCGTTTGAGCTATTTTTAGGTGCTCTAACGTCATTTCCATCAAAGTACTAGGGGGCCATGGGGAGATGAGTTGATCAGGCGTGACAACGACGCTCTGGGCGTACAGTTGGTTATTGATCTGGACACCCTCAGCGCCATGCCGAATAATTCGATAACTTCCATCGGTGTTGTCTTGGTGTATTTTCATACTCAATAAAACCTTTGATTGACACTGACAGGGGGCAGCTTTAGCGTTCAGCGGTTATGATAACGAATCAACCGGCTGAGAGACGAACTTTGAACGAAGAATTTCAACGCATAAAACGCTTGCCGCCCTACGTTTTTAACATCGTTAATGAGCTTAAGGCGCAAGCCAGAGCCCGCGGCGAGGATGTTGTCGACTTCGGGATGGGTAATCCTGATATGCCAACGCCTGCGCATATAGTGGACAAACTCACCGAGGCGGCACAGCGGCCTGATACGCATCGATACTCGGTTTCGCGCGGCATTCCGCGGCTGCGGCGAGCGATTACACGGTGGTACCTAGATCGTTTTAACGTCAGCCTTGACCCTGAAAGTGAGGCGATCGTTACCATTGGATCAAAAGAGGGGCTTGCACACCTTGCACTGGCCACTTTAGGCCCGGGTGATGCGGTGCTGGTGCCCAATCCGGCCTATCCGATTCATCCCTACGGGATTGTGATTGCCGGTGCGGATATCCGCCATGTGCCGCTGGTTGAGGGTGGCGACTTTTTTGAAGAGCTGGAAAAGGCGATTAAAGACACCTGGCCAAAGCCAAAAATGCTGATTTTAAATTTCCCGGCCAACCCAACCGCGCAATGCGTGGGTCTGAATTTCTTTGAAAGAGTCGTTGAGATAGCTAGGGAACATGGCATTTGGATTGTGCACGATCTTGCCTACGCGGATTTGGTTTTTGAGGGAGAGCCGGCACCGTCCATTCTTCAGGTGCCTGGTGCCCGCGAGGTGGCCGTGGAGTCATTTTCGCTGTCCAAAAGCTACAACATGCCCGGATGGCGTGTGGGGTTTATGTGTGGCAATGAAAAGCTAATTGCCGCACTTGCACGTATGAAATCCTATTTGGACTACGGCATGTTTACGCCGATACAAGTAGCCGCGATCCATGCACTCGAGGGCCCGCAGGAGTGTGTTGCTGAAATACGAGAGACCTATCGCATTCGTCGGGATGTTTTGTGTGACGGGCTGGATGCGGCAGGGTGGCCGGTCACGCGGCCACGGGCCACCATGTTTGCCTGGGCGCGTATCCCTGAACCGTATCAAGACCTCGGTTCGCTGGAGTTTTCCAAAAAATTAATTCGTGATGCCGGGGTTGCAGTGTCGCCCGGTATTGGCTTTGGCGAGTATGGAGATGGCTACGTGCGGTTTGGTTTAATTGAAAACCCCCACCGTACGCGCCAAGCCGTGCGTGGGATTAAACAGATGATGCGTCGCGATGGCCATCAGTGAGCGTGAGGGAGTAATGGCGTTGGATCCGGTAAAGGTAGGTGTTCTTGGTTTGGGGACCGTTGGCGGTGGCACTGTCAATCTGTTGGAACGTAATCGGGATGAGATTACACGGCGGGCAGGGCGGCCGATCGACATTGTGCATGCGGCTGCGCGTCATCCTGATCGCCCGCGAACTTGTAGTACCGAGAACATTCGGCTGACGTTTGATGCCTTTGAGGTCGTTGACGACCCGACTATAGAAATCGTGGTCGAGTTGATAGGCGGGGTTGACCTGGCACGAGAGCTCACATTGCGCGCAATTGAAAACGGTAAACATGTCGTTACTGCTAATAAGGCGATGATTGCGCTGCACGGCAATGAAATTTTTACCAAGGCGCGGGAAAAAGGCGTGAGTGTCGGTTTTGAGGCGGCGGTGGCAGGCGGCATTCCGATTATCAAAGCCCTTCGTGAAGGCCTGGTTGGCAATCGCATTGAGTGGTTAGCGGGCATCATAAACGGGACGGGGAATTTTATTCTTACCGAGATGCTTTATGCCGGACGCGCATTTGGAGAGGTCTTGGCAGAGGCACAACGACTGGGCTATGCCGAAGCCGATCCGACGTTTGATGTTGAAGGGATTGATGCTGCACATAAACTCACCATTTTAGCGTCAATTGCGTTTGGGATTCCGTTGCAGTTCGATAAGGTTTATACCGAGGGGATCGGTCAGATCAGCATTGATGATGTGGCTTATGCACAAGAGCTGGGGTATCGCATAAAACACTTAGGTATTGCACGGCGGGAAGTTGATGGGATTGGGCTGCGGGTCCATCCCACGCTATTGCCGGAGCGGCAACTTCTGGCCAATGTGGATGGTGTGATGAATGCGGTAATGGTTAGTGCCGATCCAGTCGGGCCCACTCTGTATTATGGCGCCGGCGCAGGTGCTGAGCCCACTGCCTCTGCCGTTGTTGCGGATCTGGTGGATGTGGTTCGCGAATTTACGCTCGAGCCCGAGAATCGGGTGCCCTATTTGGCGTTTCACTCGCATTTTCTTTCTGATGAGCCGATTGCGCCGGTGGAGTCAGTCACTACGGCTTATTATTTACGGCTCGAGGCTCAGGACGAGCCGGGCGTGCTCGCTGAAGTGACTCGCATTCTGAGTCAGGCTGGGATTAGCATTGAAGCGATTGTGCAGAAACAGCCTGCGGCCGGAGCTGAAACAGTACCGGTGATTTTACTGACCCATCGTGTCTTGGAGGCTAATATGAATCTTGCGTGTCAGCAGCTCGAAGCGCTTGAGCAGGTGCACGGCTCGATTACTCGAATTCGTGTGGAGACGTTGGCATGATTGGGCTGATACACACCTATAAAGACCGGCTTCCGCTGGCTGCTGAGGCGCGCCCGATTACGCTGGGCGAGGGGAACACCCCGCTTATTCGGTTGGATAACCTGACCCACGATTTACCGGCTGACATTGCGCTTTATGTGAAGTACGAAGGCCTTAACCCAACCGGTTCATTTAAAGATCGGGGTATGACAGTGGCAGTCACTCAGGCCGTTGCCGAGGGGGCTCAGGCCATCATCTGTGCTTCGACTGGCAATACCTCAGCCTCAGCAGCTGCCTATGCGGCAAGAGCCGGTATTCGGGCCTTTGTGCTAATTCCTGACGGTAAAATTGCCATGGGCAAATTAGCGCAAGCCATTATGCATGGTGCGGATGTTTTACAAATCCGCGGAAACTTTGATGATGGGATGCGAATTGTCAAAGAAATGGCGCAAAGTGCCCCGGTCAGTTTGGTTAATTCCGTTAACCCCTATCGGTTGCAGGGGCAGAAAACCGCGGCATTTGAGATCTGTGAGAGTTTGGGTCGCGCCCCCGATTACCACTGCCTTCCTGTCGGCAATGCCGGGAATATCACCGCGTATTGGATGGGCTATAGCGAAATGGCCTTAGGGCCGGGTCAAAAAGGCACGGCCGCCTGTGATTTTTGTCAGGGCGATTGCGCTTACCACCAAGGCGTAGTGAACCAAAGACCGGTAATGGTCGGCTATCAGGCCAGCGGCTCGGCACCTTTCCTACGCGGTCATCCGGTGGCAGAGCCGGAAACAATCGCAACGGCGATCCGAATTGGTGCGCCACAGAGCTGGTCCCAGGCGTTGTCAGCGTCTCAAGAGTCAGGTGGGTGGTTTGATGAATTCGACGATGAAGCGATTTTAGATGCGCAATGGCAGCTCGCCAGTCGCGAGGGTATATTCTGCGAACCTGCCTCCGCGGTGTCGATTGCCGGTGCGTTAAAAGATATTCGTAGCGGGCGAATCCCCCCCGGTAGCACGGTGGTGTGTACTTTGACCGGCCACGGGTTAAAAGACCCTGATGTTGCTCAGCGGCGGGCTGATACGGCCCTGCAAACCGTTGAGGCAACCCCTAGCGCTGTCCGTGAGGCTATTTTGCGGTCGCTGTCGTAAAACAGCATGCCCAGTAGCCTTCAGCATATTGTTTGCTTGGCGCCCCGGCTGCTTGGGCCGGTACCTGCAACCCTCGCGCAAGCGATGGGCAACACGCCAACGCCGCACTTGGAGTGGTTGCTAAGTCGTGGGCGGCGAATTGCCTGTGCAGGGGAGGGCAGCGAGGGTTTGTTGGCTGAGCGGTTTCCGGCATTGCCCGGTGTGGGTGGGATTCTTGCAACAGCCCATGGCTTAGGGTCTGACTCAATCTGCTATCGCGCCGCGCCGGTTCATTTGCGCGCAGATCGCGATCGGTTATTGCTTTTTGCTGGCGTAGAGACGGTGCTGAGTGCTGAAGAAGCCGGCGCGATTTGTGAAGATGTCAACGCGCTGTTCGCCGAGGATGGACTGGCTCTGCGCTATATCGATGGCGAGTGGTTATTATTAGCCGATTCGCCACCCGGGCCGGACTTGCCGGCACTGTCGGAGGTCGCGGGGCGATATCTGGACACGGTGATTCCGATGGGCTCGGCATCTCAGCGCTGGCGGCAGCTGCTCAACGAGCTACAAATGCTGTTGCATGCGCACCCTGTCAATCAGGCACGCGAGGCTGCGGGATTGCTGCCAGTCAATGGGCTTTGGGTATGGGCCGGTGGCCGGGAGGCCGAGGCGGCGGCGCTCTCTGCGTTGCATACCTGGGAGTTCATGGGGGATTCCACTTTGATCAGGGCTTTAGGTTCGCTTGTTGAGGAGCAGGCGAGCAGCCTAACTCAGTCTCTATCGCTCTTTGAGTCTGCCGAGCTGGCACTGATGAGCGGAGATGCGGGCGGCTGGCTTGCCGCCCTTGAAGCGTTTGAAAATAACGAAGCGGCCGCCTTGGTCAGGCAATGCAAAGCGGGGCAAACCAGCGTGGAGCTGCGTGTGGGCCCGGGTATGGGCTGGCATCTTGGGCACGGAGCACGATGGCGGTTCTGGCGTCGTGCGCGGCCGTTGCGTGATCAAATTAAGGTGCAAGACTAGTGCAGATTCCACTGGAGTGGGCGGATCGCTCAATTGGGGATTCGCCGGATCAACTACCTGCTGTCTTATCGCCATTACTGCGTCGGATTTATCGGGCACGTGGCGTTGTTACCGAAGCGATGCTCGATTACTCGCTTGGCAGTCTGCCCAGGCCTGAGCAGCTTGCTGGCGTGGTGCTGGGAGCGGAGCGAATAGCCCGCGCGATTCAAAGACAAGAGCAAATCCTGATTGTGGGGGATTTTGATGCAGATGGCGCCACCAGTTGTGCGGTAGCCATTAAGGCCCTCAAGCGCTTTGGTGCCCAAAAGGTGACCTATCTGGTACCCAATCGCTTTGAGTTTGGGTATGGGCTGAGCCCTGAGCTCCTCGAAATGGCGAAAGACCCGACGCCGGAACTGATCTTAACGGTGGATAACGGCATTGCGGCGCACGCCGGCGTGGATGCTGCCAATGCGGCGGGTATTGATGTGGTGATCACAGATCATCACCTGCCTGCGGAGACGTTGCCCGAGGCACTGGCGATTATTAATCCGCAGCTTGATAAGGGTGGTCAGTTTTCAGGGGCGTCTTTAGCGGGTGTGGGCGTTACGTTTTATTTGATGCTGGGCGTACGGGCAGCATTGCGTGAGGGGGGCTATTTTGGGGCTACTGCTCAACCCGGTGTTGCTGATCTTCTCGATTTGGTGGCTTTGGGGACGATTGCTGACCTAGTGCCGCTGGATCACGTCAATCGTGCGCTGGTTGACCAAGGCCTTCGCCGCATTCGGGCCGGTCAAGGCAGCCCCGGCATCGTAGCCTTGTTAGAGGTGGCAGGTCGTAACCCGGCGCTCACAACAGCTACGGATTTAGCGTTTGCAGCGGCTCCGCGACTCAACGCGGCAGGGCGCATTGCCGATATCGACATCGGCATTGAATGTCTATTGGCGGAAGACGCAACGCGGGCAAAGTTTTTAGCTGACCAGCTTCAGCAGCTTAATCAGGAGCGCCGCAGCATTGAGCAGCAGATGCGTGCCTCAGCGCTCGATGGTCTGGAGGCCGAGTTCATAGATCAAGGCGATACTATGCCGCCCGTTTTATGCGTGATGCGTGAGGACTGGCATCAAGGGATTGTAGGTATCGTGGCAGGGCGGCTTAAGGAGCAATACCATCGGCCTGTGATTGCCTTCGCGCCTGGTGAAGCTGGCGAACTGAAGGGCTCTGGACGTTCCACGTCGATGGTGCATATGCGCGACCTTCTGGAGGCGGTTGATACCGCCAGTGGGCATGCATTGATTACCCGTTTTGGAGGACATGCGATGGCCGCGGGGTTAACGCTGCCTGCTGCGGGATATCAGGCATTTAAGGCGCAGTTAGAGGCGGTGGTGCGTGAGCGATATGGGGATGAAGTAACCGCTGATGTGATATTGACTGATGGTGCGCTTGATGCTGAACACTTCACGCTTGATCAGGCTAATGAACTCCGATTTGCGGGCCCTTGGGGAAGCGGTTTTCCTGCGCCGGTCTTTCGTGGGGAGTTTTTGGTAAGCGTAACCCGGGTACTGGGCGAGGCTCATCTTAAACTACAGGTGACCCCCGTTAACGCCCTAACGCAGCGCCTAGAGGCGATTGCCTTCAACAGCTGCACAACATTTAGAGGCGCTGAAACTATTGAGCGCCGCTAAAACGCCGGTGCAGCTAATCTACCGGCTTGATGTCAATCATTACCAGGGGCGTGACCGGCTACAACTGGTAGTGGAGCACCTGCTTTTATCAACTTCGCCAAGTCAGCAATGATCGCTGCCGCTTCATCGCGCAGCACATCAGGTATCGTGTCTCGCTGCAAATCATCAAGCGAATCAATTGGGTCTAAACGATAAGCTGCAAGCTGCTCATTAATGGCCGCAAGCCTTGCCGCGTCTTGTTCTTCAACCTGTGTACGGCGGATTTCCTCATTTAATGAGACTACGGTGTTTTGGCTCTCTTGGCTCAAACGGGCCGCCTCGGTAGCTACACTACGTAAAGCCGGTTGATGTTCAACCCGGCGCTCATGCTGACGTGCTAATTCGTTGATTAGCGTCCCTAAATCGGAGACCGGGGCAAACCCCACGGAATCGATCCTATTCCAAGGCAGTGCGTTGTCGACCGTTCTTTCGCTGGTCAGATTAGCCAAGTCGGGAAAGGGGAGTTGAATGTCAGGCTTCACGCCTTGGAGTTGCGTACTATCACCATTGATTCGATAAAACTTTGCGATGGTTAGCTTTAATCGGCCAGCCATATCGTTGCTATTTGTGACGCCAAATCGATCTAGCCCAATCAGTGTTTGTACGGTGCCTTTGCCAAAGGTTTGCGAACCGATCACTACACCGCGGCCATAATCTTGCATGGCGGCAGCAAAGATCTCAGACGCAGAAGCGCTGTTGCGGTCAACCAATACCCCGAGCGGACCATTATAAACGGCAGGCGCCTCGTCTGGGTCCATCAGCACTTCATTACGACCGTTGCTGCGGCGCACTTGCACGACAGGCCCCTGGTCAATGAAAAGGCCCGTTAGTTTGACCGCCTCATCGAGCGATCCACCGGAGTTGCCACGCAAGTCAATAACGAGACCATCAATATCGGTCAGTTCGCCGCCGGTGAGAAGGTTCGCCACGTCTCTGCTGGTGCTGCGATAATCAGCAGCGCCCGCGCTCGCGGCGGCAAAGTCCGTATAAAAGGTGGGCAGTTCAATGACTCCAATCCGATAAGTCGTCTCTGAGCCCTCAATCTCAATGACCTCCGCTTTAGCGGCCTGCTCTTCGAGTTCAATGGTATTGCGCTCGAGGGTTACTTTGCTGCCGCCACCGCCGGTGGAACCAGTCGCGGGTATAATCTCGAGGGTCACCTCCGAGCCCTTCGGCCCACGGATGAGGTCTACGACATCGGCTAAGCGCCAGCCCACAACATCCTCAATGGCATCTGGGCTCTGGCCTACGCCAACAATTCGATCACCCGGACCAAGATTTCCACTTTGCGCAGCAGGGCCTCCAGTGATTAGCTCAACGATCTCGACAAAATCGCCTTCCATGCTCAGCAGCGCGCCAATTCCCTCGAGGGAGAGGCTCATATTGATATCGAAATTCTCGGAAGCACGCGGTGAGAGATAGCTGCTGTGGGGGTCATACACATTGGATAATGCACTGATATAAGTTTGAAAGACGTCTTCAGCAGAGTATTGATCCAAATTCCGAGCCAAGCGCTCGTAGCGTTTTGTTAAGGACTCGCGGATTGCATCAAGGTCACGGCCGGTCAATTTTTGGGTGAGAACGTCGTTTAAAATGCGTTGTTCCCAGAGTTCATTGAGCTCAGCGGGATTGCTTGCCCAGGATGCATTGCGGCGATCTAAATCTATCTGCTGATCCGTTGTGAAATCCAGCTGGCGTTGGACCTGCTCAACGGCAAAGTGGCTGCGTTCCTTAACCCGTTCTCGATAACGGCTAAAAATCTCAAAAGCCACATTGAGATTGCCTGCTGATACCTCTTCGCCGAGGCGGGCGCGCGCATCCGCAAAGGCTTTGACATCAGAGGCGAGAAAATAAAAACGCTCGGGGTCAAGCGCCTCAAAGTATTTCTCATAAAAATTCTCAGAAACACTGGCATCAATCGCCTGCCCGCGATAATGATAGCGTTCTAGTAGTTCAGCAACGACCTGTCCCGCTCTGCTATGGTGGTTTTCCGGCGTCAGATAGCTGCTGGCATGGGCCGACCCAAAAAAGGTGAACCCCAGCAATAGGGAGGCAATAAGGAATCGGCGCATCAATTCAAAACTCCAGTGTCTCGTCAATCTTGTATGATTATTCATACGACCCTGAAAATCATAATAAGATCCATCATACGCAAAAGGAGCGTGAATGTTCACTGCGTCACCACAACTTGAAATTATCCGGCGTAGTCCCAGCGCACCCGAGGCGGTGCATTCCACGCCGCTAGTTTTTTTGCATGGAGCCTTTTTGGGCGCTTGGTGCTGGGAAACCCATTTCTTGGATTATTTCGCCGAGCAGGGGTTTAACGTTGTTGCTCCGAGCCTGCGTGGGCATGGCAAAAGCGAAGGCCGCCGGATGCTCGATTACACGGGGATTTCGGATTACGTTGAGGATCTTGCGCAGGTTGTCGAAACACTGGAAGGGCCGCCGCCAGTACTTGTGGGCCATTCCATGGGCGCATTAGTAGTGCAACGTTATTTAGAACGTGCCCCAGCAAGTGGGGCGGTGTTGATGGCGCCTGTGCCGGCGCATGGTTTGGCAGCCTCTGCCTTTCGTATGCTATTCGGAGACCCAATGCTGTTTACTGAGATGGGGTTGATGCAGGCATTCGGTACAGGGGCAATGAATGCAGAGATTGGTCAACGAGCTGTTTTTTCTGAGCGTTTGAGTGAAGCAGAAGTTACGCAGTTCTCCGCGCTGGTGCAGCGCGAGTCGCAACGCGCCCTGTTTGAGATGAACGTTAATCCTTGGCCCCGACCTTGGCAGGTTGCGATTCGTCCGCCCATGCTAGTGATGGCGGGAGCAGAGGATGCGCTGTTTACTCCCGAGGAAAGCAACGCGCTTGCAACGATTTGGGGCGCAGATTGGCTTGAATTGCCAGAGATTGCCCACGCAATCATGCTAGAGCCAAAGTGGGAGAGCGCTGCTGAGGCAATCAGCCGATGGCTGTGGAGTCGCGGCATTTACTAACTTACCAGCGATATTTGTCCCACAGCATCGGGTTGGCCCAATGACGCGGGTTGAGCCAATCGGGCGTGGTTTTGTAGGACGCGATATCGAATTCGAACCAAACCCGCTTACCGTCACGATCTTCGCTGTGACCGATCTGATGAAAACCGAGTCCAACGAGTACTTTTCGATTCAACGAGCAGTTTTGATCAACCGAACTGATCACAACCACTCGTTCGGCATAAAAGTCACGTAAGCGTCCAGCGATCAGCGGTGCATGCTCAGCCGGGATAGCTGCTGCCGCATCGATAACGGCCAAGGTGGCACGAGGCGCCGAATCAATTTGCTGCCACGCGGTCGCGCCGTTTGCATGCCAGGCGATGGCTTCTTGTGCAATCTCAGTAAGTTGTGTGTCGTCGCTAATTAAAATTAAAGGTTTTGGAGCCATCTGCTCGAGAAGTTTTTGCAGGGCGACGACCGTACTCACAAATCCTCCAGGGCTGCATGTAACGCTTTGTATTCTTCCGTCAGCTTATGTTTCGGCGCCAATGCGATGAGCGGCTGTCCAGCTTGATGTGATTCTCTGACTTTGACAGACGCTGATAAGAACGGCTGCAAGACCCGATGCCCGGCATCGTGAAGTTCGCTGATAAGGGCAGCCGGTAGGCGCGCACGAGATTGGAATTGGTTAACTATTACTCCCTCGACGCTGAGCTTGGGGTTGTGGTCTGCTTGTAGCTCACTGACATTCGCCATGAGTTCATCAATTGCTTGGCGTGCGAAAGCATCACAGTCAAAGGGAATCAAACAACGGTCAGCAGCAATCAGTGCTGAGCGGGTGTAGAAATTCAGAGCGGGCGGCGTATCAACATAGATGCGATCAAACTCTTCAAGTGCATTTAGTGCATCCCGTAATTTATAGATTTTATAGCGCGACTCAAGGCGGCTATGCAGCGTGTCCAACGCCTCATGCGCTGGCATTAAATAAAGGTTCTCCAATGGAGTCGGGTGAACAAATGTTGTTAGCTCCCGGGGATAAATACGAAAACTAAGCGTGTCCTCAAAATAGCCGGCAATTGTCTCATCGGTTTTTGTAAAACCGTCGTTCATGAGGTAATGCGTAGCATTGCATTGGGCATCGAGATCGATCACCAAAGTGCGTAGCCCTTGGCTGGCGCTGATCGCCGCTAGATTGCAAGTAATCGTTGATTTGCCGACACCGCCTTTTTGATTAAACACGACCCGAATCATTCCTTTACTCCTGTTATCATCCATATTGTCCTCTAACAATGGCGAGTCTAGGCGGATGTTGTTCTCTATCACAAGGCGTGCGTTATTTTTAGCCCCTCCGGAGACGGCGCACGATGTCTCCATGGTGGCTCTAGATAGCGCTGAAAAGCTCGGTTTAATGCGATTTACCCAGCCACCGATAGAGGCGCCTGTTGAGCTGTTGGGTTTGAAATTTCGTAATCGGGTTGGGCTTGCCGCGGGTTTGGATAAAAACGCAGATCATGTGCCTGGTCTGTCTCGTCTTGGTTTTGGATTTGTTGAGGTGGGCACCGTTACCCCGCTAGCCCAGCCGGGTAATCAACCGCCGCGGCTTTTTCGTCTGCCAGAGCGTGAGGCGCTAATCAACCGAATGGGATTCAATAACAAGGGAGTTGAGCATCTCGTAGCGCGCCTTGAAAACCTCCGATCCCGGGATATCCCTATTGGGATTAATATTGGAAAAAACCGTGATACGGCAAATGAGGGTGCATTAAAGGACTATCTCACCTGTTTTAAGGCTGTTTACCGGTATGCGGATTACGTGACAGTGAATATCTCCTCACCGAACACCCCCGGGCTTCGAGACCTTCAAGCGGGGCAGGCTCTCCAGACATTGGTCACAGGGTTAGTACAAGAGCGGGCCCAACTGGCCGATCAGACAGGCCGGTCGGTCCCTATTCTCGTTAAGATCGCCCCGGATATTGATCCGACTCCCTTGGCTGAGCTCGCTGATACGCTCATGCAAGCCGGAATCGATGGCATTATTGCCACAAATACGACACTGGGCCGCGAAGGCGTGGAGCATCTGCCGCAGGCCAGCGAAGCCGGTGGGCTCAGTGGCGGCCCGCTGACCCAAAAGTCGACCGCGATCATTCAGCAGTTGCGTGAGCACGTGGGCGATAATTGCGTGATCATTGCAGCTGGCGGCATCCTTACGGCACAGGACGCGCTCGATAAGGTCAATGCTGGTGCTGATTTAGTGCAAATTTATACGGGGTTGATTTACCGCGGCCCACGCTTAGTTACCGACTCGGCTCGCCTACTGGCTAACATGGCTTGTGAATCGGTTCATTCCTCGTCAAAATAGCGAACTCTGGAGAGGTGGCAGAGTGGTCGAATGCGGCGGACTTGAAATCCGTTGAGCCCTCACAGGC
>SL_7KL_010_BRINEDRAFT_10000584_pt1 | contig 17336 bp, 16 predicted proteins | sample SodLak_010_BRINE_FD_10663 | JGI IMG/M metagenome (IMG submission 10663)
GCCCGAGGCCAAGCCGGAGCCGGCGCAGACGGGGCAGGCCCAGCAGGGGCAGCAGCCGCAGGTCAAGATGCGCGTGATCACGCAGTATGTGAAGGACCTTTCCTTTGAAAACATTGCCGCGCAAAAGGCCCTGTCCGGCGCCAATGTCCAGCCTGACATCAAGGTGCAGGTCAGCCTGGACGCCCGCAAGCGCGACACCGAGAACCAGTACGAGGTCACGACCAAATACAAGGTGGAGTCGCGCAACAAGGCCGATGACGGCGTGCTCTTCGTGGTCGAACTGGACTACGCGGGCGTTTTCCATATCGAAAACGTCCCGAACGAGCAGATGCACCCGTTCCTGCTGATCGAGTGCCCGCGCATCCTGTTTCCCTTCGCCCGGCGCATCATCTCGGATGTCACGCGCGACGGCGGCTACCCGCCGCTGAATCTGGACAACGTGGACTTCCTGGCGCTCTACCGGCAGGAACTGCAGCGTCAGGCCGCGCAGCGCGCGCAGGCGGGCGGCGAAGAGACCCCGGCTGCGAACTGATGGTTCCTGCCTGGTGGCGCCGGCCCCGGCTGGCGCCACCTGCGTCACGGATTGTTGAATGCCCGTTGCTCAAGGCTTCTGCCAGCAACGCGATGACGATCCGTGCCTTACGGTACGATGCGCCGATACCGCACCCCGGCCAGTGACGCCCCTGCAATCAGCCCCGACTGGCCGAAGACCACGGCGATCACCGGGGCGAATTGCGTTGTCGTCTCGGCCCCCATGCTGCCGCCGCCTGTGGGCACCGCGTAGCGCAGATCGGCGCTGGCGGCCCAGCCTTCGGAGCGGCGGAAGTCGGCCAGAGCGGCCTCGGTCATGAAAAACAGCGCGTGCGCGTATTGCTGCGCCCCCGCCTGCAGCCCGAAACTCGCGCGCGTGGCCGAGTAGTAATCCACCGTCGTGTCGTTGATCCGCAGCGCCCCCTGGCCATAGGCCCCGCCGAGGAACAGCCCGGCCTCCGTCACCACCGGGATGTAGAGGATGCCGCGCGCGTTCTCGAACAGATCGTTCAGACTGGGATAATTGTTGCGCAGGAAGTCGCGCGCCGCGTCGACCCGTGCGTCCAGCCGCTCGGGCCCGTCGCTGCCGATGGGATTGCCGCAGGCCGCCAGTAGCGGCAGCGCCGCCAGCCCGGCGATCATGCGCCGCCGGTCCAGCCGGGGCGCGGAATCTGGGATGATGCTCATGTGTCCGCCTCGCATGTCACGTCTGCCTCGGGTCAGCCTGTTGACCGGCTGTTCGGTGCGACATCTTAGGCGATCTGCGCGTCCCTGTCACGTCAAAGGGGTACGCACCGCAGGGTGATGGGCGAAAGGGCGCCTGCAGCGCGGGCATCCGTTACAGTCCGCCGGGGAGACAACTGGCCAGCCTACATCATGCCCTGAAACCGGTCGTCGCGCACATCGACCATGACCTCGTCGAGCGCGCGGGCCTCGGGGCCGCAAAGCCATGCCATGACGCTCGCCGTCACCTCGGGGGCGACCAGGTCGGATTGCGGGATGCGGCTGATGGGGTTCAGCCCGGCCTCGCGGATCTCGCCCTGCATGTCGGTGTCCGTGGGCGGGATGCCGAGGAAGAAGAACTGCACCCCGCTGTTGGCCAGTTCCAGCGCGCACATGGCAGTCAGCATCCGCGTCGCGGCCTTGCTGGTACAATAGGCGGTCCAGCCCTCCATCGGCGTGGTTGCCGCCCCGGTCCCGGCGTTGACCACCACGCCCCCTGACTGCTCCAGCAGCGGCAGCGCCGCGCAGGTCATGCGGTGCACGCCCATGACGTTTACCTCGAACGCAGGCGCCAGCGCGGCGCTGTCCAGCCCGGTCAGCCGCCCGATGGGCGCGATCATCCCGGCGTTGTTGATCAGCGCGTCCAGCCGCCCGGCCGCGTCCGCCACCCGCGCCACCGCCGCCGCCACATCCGCATCGCTGGTCACATCGAGCGGTAGGGTCTCCACCCCGTCCTGTTCGCCCACCGTGCAGGGACGCCCCGGCTGATGCGCCGCAAATACCCGCGCGCCCTGTTCCGCCAGCGCCAGCGCCGCCGCCGCGCCGATGCCACGCCCGGCGCCGGTGATCAGCACCACCTTGCCGGTCAGGTCCGGCATCGGGATCGGGGAGAGGTTGAACATGGGGCTTGACTCCTCGGTTGGTGATGATCTTAATTGGCCTGACCAATTTGATAAGCTGGCCGGGACGCGGAGTCAAAGCGTTTGAGGGAGGGGCCAGCGAGTGCGGGGGGAGGCGCGGCGCATGGACCGCATTGACCGGATCGAGGCCATCCCGGTGGCCTATCCCGATCCGAACGATTTCAACACCACGCGGCGCACGGTGCTGGTCAAGGTCACCACCGCCGACGGCGTGACCGGCTGGGGCGANTGCATCGCCATGTGGCCCGAGGCCTGCCGCGCCGTGAAGCTGGTGATNGAGGAGGGGCTCTTGCCCGTGGTGCGCGGCATGGACCCCACCGACACCGCCAGCGTCTGGCAGGCGATGCGCCGCCATGTCTGGTGGTATGGCGAGGGGGGCATCGCCTCGCTGGCGATTTCCGGCGTCGATATCGCGCTCTGGGACATTGCGGGCAAGATCGCGGGCAAGCCGGTGCATGACCTGCTGGGCGGGCTGAAGCAGGAGCGCCTGCGCGCCAATGCCTCCAGCCACGTCAACAAGAAGGGCGAGGCGGCTTGCGTGGCCGAGGTGGTGGGGTTCTTCGAGGCCGGGTTCCCCTCGTGCAAGCTGGGGTTTGCCAAGAAGGGCGAAAGCGATATCGGTGGCGACCCCGACACCGATGTCAGCTTCATCCGCGCGCTGCGGGCGGCGCTGGGGGACAGCGCTGAAATCCTGGTCGATATCGGCAACGGCGTGCGCTGGGACGTGGAAACCGCCATCGACGTGGCCAACCGCATGTCGGACTACCGCATCGGCTGGTACGAGGAACCGCTCTACCCCACCGATGACGCGGGCTATCGCAAGCTGAAGGCCAGCACGCAGGTCCGCATCGCCAGCGGTGAGCGCGAGTTCACCGAAGCGGGCTATCGCCGCCAGATGGAGTTCGTGCAGGCGGTCGATGTCTATGGCGTGGACCCCGCACGGGTCGAAGGGATCACCGGTTTCGCCAGCGTGGATGCGCTGTGCAGCGCGCATGGCAAGGTCATCAACGCGCACGCCTGGTCCACCGCCATCACCACGGCGGCCAGCCTGCATCTGTCGCTGGCCTCCGCGAACGCGGAAATATTCGAATTCAAGCCCTTCCCCGTGGTGGTGCAGGACGAGCTTGTGACCGAAAAGATCTGGCACCGCGACGGCTGGGCCTATCCGCTCACCGGCCCCGGGCTGGGGATCGAGGTGCGCGAGGATATCGTGCGCCGGATCGCGGCATGAGCGGGGGCGGGAAATATGGGCTGCGGCCCCTGACGCTGGACACCATCCGCGCGCCGGGGTTTTCCACGCCCTGGGACGCGCCGATGGTGCCGCCCTTTCCCTTCACTTTCCGCAACGCGGAAATCCTGACGCTTTACTGGCGCACGGACCCGGATGCCATCCGCTTCCTGCTGCCCCCGCCGCTGGAGCCGGNGGGCGACATNGCCTGCGCGCATGTCTATCGCATGAACGATACCGACTGGCTGGGCCCATATGGCGAGGCGAATGTCATGATCGGCGCCCGGCTGCCCGGCGGGGCGACGGGCGGCTATTCGCCCTATCTGGCGCTGTCCTCGGACATCGGGGTGGCCCATGGGCGCGAGGTACATGGCCAGCCGAAGAAGCTGGCGCAATGCACGCTGGAGCCGCTCGGCGACCTGCTGGTGGGGCAGGTGGTGCGCAACGGGATCGAGGTGCTGACCGGCACGCTGCCCTACAAGCAGGTGCCCGCCGACGCTACCGACCTGAAACCGCATTTCGACTTCGCGCTGAATCTGAACCTCAAGGCACTGGACCAGATCGACGCACGCCCGCTGGTGCGGCAACTGACCTCGCGCCGCCTGGCGGATGTGGTGGTGCATGAGGCCTGGCGCGGCCCCTGCACGGTGGAACTGCGCCCCAACGCGCAACTGCCGATTTTCCGACTGCCGGTGTTGGAGCCGCTGGAGGGCTTCTTCTGGCGCGCCGATTTCACGCTGGTCCCGGGCGAGATTGTCCACGATTACCTGAAGGAGGCGCCATGACCGCCCGCGTTGTCGTCACCGATTACACCTTTCCGGCGGTCGCGACCGAAGAAGCCGCCGCCGGCGCTGCCGGCGCCGACTTCGCCGCGTATCAGTGCAAGAGCGCCGCAGACGTGGCGCAGGCGGTGGCGGGCGCCGATGTGGCGGTGGTGCAGTTCGCCCCTTTCGACGCGCAGGCGGTGGGGGCCATGAACGCGGGCGGCACGGTCATCCGCTACGGAATCGGCTATGACAACATCGACCTTGCGGCCTGCGCCCGCGCCGGGCTGCGGGTGGGCTATGTGCCGGACTATTGCACCGACGAGGTCGCCGAACACACCGCCGCCGCCGCGCTGGCGCTGTTGCGCAAGCTGGTGCCGCTCGATGCCTCGGTCCGCGCGGGCGACTGGGCCGCCGTGGGCGTGGCGCGGCCGATGAAGCCCTTTGCCGATACGGTGATCGGTTTCTTCGGGCTGGGGGCCATTGGCCGCGCGGTGCTGGACCGGCTGCGCGGCTTCGGCTTCCGGATGCTGGCGACCGATCCGGCGTTGAGCACGGACGAGGCCCGCGCGCTGGGGGTGGAGGCGGTGGAGGCGGACACGCTGTTTGCCCGCGCCGATCTGGTCACGCTCCANGCGCCCGCGCTGCCCGGGACCATCGGCTTTGTCGATGCCGCGCGGCTGGCCTCCATGCAGCCCCACGCGATGCTGGTCAACGCTGCGCGCGGGCAACTGGTGGTCGAGGCCGATCTGGCCCGCGCGCTGCATGACGGCGTGATCGCCGGGGCGGCGCTGGACGTGTTCCACACCGAGCCGCTGCCCGCAGACTCGCCCCTGCGCGATGCGCCGAACCTGCTGCTCACCCCGCACGCGGCGTGGTATTCGGAAGCGGCCATCGCACGCCTCCAGGGGCTGGTGGCGCAGGACATCAAGCGGGCACTGCAGGGCGAAGGGCCGCGCAAGCCGGTCCCCGACATGCCCGCACCACAGGATCAGAAGAAGGGAAAAACCGCATGAAACTCTTGCGTGTCGGAGAGCCGGGCGCCGAACGCCCCGCCATGCTGGATACAGAGGGGCAGCTGCGCGACCTGTCATCGCTGGTGCCGGACATCGCCGGGCCGGTGCTGTCGGATGCCGGTCTGGCCGATCTGGCGGCGAAGGCAGAGGGTGCCGATCTGCCGGTGATCGACCCGGCCACCCGCATCGGTCCCTGCGTGGGCGGCGTGGGCAAGTTCGTCTGCGTCGGCCTCAACTTCTCGGACCATGCCGCCGAGACCGGGGCGCCGGTTCCGTCCGAGCCGATCCTGTTCATGAAGGCGACCAGCGCCATCTGCGGGCCGAATGACACCGTGCTGATCCCGCGCGGCAGCACCAAGACCGACTGGGAGGTCGAGCTTGGCGTCATCATCGGCACCGAGGCGCGCTATGTGACCGAGGCCGAGGCGATGAACCACGTCGCCGGATACTGCGTCATCAACGACCTTTCCGAACGCGCGTTCCAGATCGAGCGCGAGGGGCAATGGGTCAAGGGCAAGTCCGCCGACACCTTCGGCCCCATCGGCCCCTGGCTGGTCACGCGCGACGAAATCGCCGATCCGCAGGCGCTGGCCATGTGGCTGGAGGTCGATGGCCACCGCTGGCAGGACGGATCGACCGCGACCATGATCTTCGGCGTCGCGCATCTGGTTTCCTACATCTCGCAATTCATGTCGCTGCAACCCGGCGACGTGATCTCGACCGGCACGCCGCCGGGCGTGGGACTGGGGCAGAAACCGCCCGTCTACCTCAAACCCGGCCAGACCATAAGGCTGGGGATCGAGGGCTTGGGCGAGCAGACCCAGACCACGCAACAGGCCTAAGACCAGCCCCCGCCGCCGGGGCCAAGGAGGCAACGGGCACCGGCGGTGGGGGGCACACACGGTTTATCAACCTATGGGAGGACAACATGAAACCCTTCAAACCCCTAGCCACCAGCGCTGCGGCGCTGCTGCTGAGCACGGCGCTGCCGCTTTCGGCGCAGACCGTGCTGGAACACGGCCGTTCGGCGGACATGGTGCTGCTGCCGAAATTCCTGGGCATTCTGGTCTTCGATCAGGCCAACGAGGGCGCCGAGGAAGCGCACGCCGAACTGGAAAACCCCGGTATGCTGCAATTCGTCGGCCCCACGCCGGAGAACTCGGTCGCAGGCCAGATCGAACTGATGACCACGGCCACCACGCAGGGCCGCTCGGCGGTTATGCTGTCGAACAACGCGGGCGACCAGATCGCGCCGAGTGCGCGCGCCGCGCAGGAAGCGGGGACACGCGTGGTAACCTGGGACAGCCCCATCCCCTCGGGCGAGGGAGAGGATGTTTTCGTCGCGCAGGTCGATTTCGGCTCCATCGGCGAGGTGATGGCCGACATGGCGCATTCGATCCTGGGCGGCGAGGGGCAGATGGCGATCCTGTCGGCCACGCCGGACGCCGCGAACCAGAACGCCTGGATCGCGTCGCTGCGCGAGGTGCTGGAGGCCGATGAGCGCTACAGCGGCATCGAACTGGTGGACACGGTCTATGGCGATGACCAGTCCGAGGTCAGCTACAACCGCGCGCTGGCGCTGGTGGACCAGTATCCGGACCTCGGCCTGATCATGTCGCCCACCACCGTCGGCATTCAGGCCGCCGCCAAGGCCATGCAGGACGAAGGCATGTGCGATGACGTCAAGGTCTCGGGCCTGGGCCTGCCGTCGGAAATGGTGTCCTACACCATGGCGGGCTGCGCGCCGGAATTCGCGCTGTGGGATTTCCGCGACCTTGGCTACCTCAGCTACCACGTCGCCTATGGCCTGGCCACCGGGCAGTTGACCGGCGATATCGGCGAAAGCTTCGTCGCGGGCCGCATGGGCGAGTATACCATCGAGGAAGACCCCGGCCGTCCCGGCGCCAAGCGCGTGCTGATGGGCCCCTTCACGGTCTACACCCCGGAAAACGTGGAAGCCGCGGCGCAGTAAGCGTGCCTTTGCTGCGGGCGATCACCGCCCGCAGCGCTTGACCCTCTTGGGGGAGCGAATGACTGACCCGAAGACCGTCCTGCGCCTGTGTAACGTCTCCAAGCGCTTCGGCGCCACGCAGGCGCTGCGCGACATGTCGCTGGACATCTACCCTGGCGAGGTGCACGCCATCATCGGCGAAAACGGCGCCGGAAAATCCACCATGATCAAGGTGATGACCGGTGTGCACGCGCCCAGCGCGGGGCATGTGGAAATCGACGGTGTCCGCGTGGACCTGCGCGGTCCGCAGGAGGCGCGGACCCACGGCGTCACCGCCATGTATCAGGAACCGATGGTGTTCCCCGATCTGGACGTGGCCGAGAACATCTTCATCTCGTCGACCACCGAAGGGCTGATCCAGCGCCGGGGTGACCTGCACGCGCGGGCCGAGGATCTGACCCGGCGCATCGGCATGACCCTCGATCTGGACCAAATGGCGGCCACCCTGACGCTGGCCGAGCAGCAGGCGGTCGAGATCGCGCGCGCACTGAGCCAGGACGTGCGCGTGCTGATCATGGACGAACCCACCGCCGCGCTGTCCGCGCACGAGGCCGAGCAGTTGCGCGCCGTCGCCGTGCGGCTGGCCCGGCAGGGGGTGGCGGTGATCTATATCTCGCACCGGCTGGAGGAAATATTCGAGATCGGCGACCGCGTGACCGTGATCCGCGACGGCGAACATATCTCCACCCGCCCCATTGCCGAAGTCACGTCCGAGCAGATGATCGCCGAGATGGTTGGCCGCGAGGTCGATCACCTGTTCGAGCATGTGCCCTCGAAAGCCCGCGAGGAGGTGATGCTGGAAGTCCGCGACCTGACCCGCGAAGGCGTGTTCGAAGGGATCAGCTTCGACCTGCGCGCGGGCGAGATCCTGTGCATGGCCGGGCTGATCGGCGCGCGGCGCACGGATGTGGGCCTTGCGCTTTTCGGTATCGCCCCCGCAACCGCGGGCACCATCCGTTTCAAGGGCCAGCCCCTGCGCGCCACCAGCCCGCGCGAGGCGATCGACGCGGGCATCGCCTATGTCTCGGAGGATCGGCGCAAGCTGGGCCTCGCCATGCCGATGTCGATCCGGGCCAATATCTCGCTGGCGACCNTGCGCGATTTCCTGTCGCCCTGGGGCATGGTCAACCGCCGCCGCGAATTGCAGATCGCGCAGGCGTATCGCGAAAAGCTGAACATCCGCGCCGCCGACATGGACATGGCGGTGGCCCAGCTTTCGGGCGGGAACCAGCAGAAGGTGATGCTGGCCAAATGGCTGAACCTGCACCCTGACCTGCTGATCTTCGACGAACCCACCCGCGGCGTGGACGTGGGCGCCAAGGCCGAGGTGCACACCCTGATCCGCGACTTCGCCGCCCAAGGCGGTGCGGTTCTGGTGATATCAAGCGACCTGCCCGAGGTGCTCGCGCTGGGCGACCGGATCGCGGTGATGCGCGAGGGGCGGATGATGGACATTCTGGACAACGCCGAGGCCACGCAGGAACGCATCATGACGCTGGCCACCGGGCAGCGGGTGGCGGCAGCATGAGGGGGCGCGCCTGATGGGCTGGACCTTGTTCGACAGGCTGGGCGCGCAGACCCTGCGGCTCTTCGCGCTGGTGCTGGTGCTGACGCTGGTGCTGGGCTTCTTCGCCACGCAGATCCCCAATTTCCTGGGGCCACGGCTCTTCAACCGCATCTCGGCGGCGGTGGCGGTGATGGCGATCCTCGCCGCCGCGCAGACGCTGGTGATCCTGACGCGCAACATCGACCTGTCGGTGGGCTCCATGCTCGGCTGCGTGGCCTACATGACGGGGTCCATGATCGCCACCTTCCCGGACCTGCACCCGCTGGTGCTGGTGGCCTTTGCCATGGGGCTTGGCGCCTGTTTCGGGGCGTTCAACGGGTTTTTCGTGGCCTTTGGCCGGGTTCCGGCGATCATCGTGACGCTGGGCACCATGGCGCTGTTCCGGATGCTGCTGGTGGAATTCGCCGACGGCAAGTCGATCTCGACCGCGCAACTGCCGCTGTGGCTGACGCAGTTTCCGAACCAGCGGCTGTTCGAAATCGGCGGGCTTCAGCTTCGCGCGGGCTTCATGACCGCGCTGCTGGTCGTGGTGGTCCTGCATGTGGCGCTGGCGCGGCTGCGGCCGCTGCGCAAGCTCTACGCCGTGGGGTCGAACCCCGAGGCCGCGGAAATGGCCGGGATCAGCACAAAATGGGTGGTGTTCTGGGCCTTCGTGNTGGCGGGCGCGCTCACGGGGCTGGCGGGNTTCATGTTCCTGGCNCGGTTCGGCAATATCACCGTGGTCGCCGGGCTGGGCTTCGAATTGCAGTCGGTGGCGGCCGCCGTGGTCGGTGGGGTGAATATCTTCGGCGGCTCGGGGCTGGTGCTGGGGGCGTTTCTGGGCGCGGTGCTGGTCAACCTGATCGACACCTCGCTGGTGCGCTGGCAGCTTGTCACCGAATTCTGGCGCGAGGCGGTGCTGGGCGCACTGATCCTGATCTCGGTCGCGGTGGACGCGGTGGTGATGCGCCGCCTGACATGGATGCGCGCCATGCGCCAGCGCGCCGCCATGGCGCGCCGCCGCGCCGCCGCCCCGCCACCCGAGCGCGAGCAGAGGGAGGCACTGCGATGACCGATCAACCCGCAGGCTTTCGCGGCATGATCCGCCGGATGCAAAGCTGGGAGGGGTTTCTGCTGGCGGTGCTGCTGTTCATCATCCTGACGAACACGGCGCTGACGCCGCAATACATGACCGTTTCCAACCAGATCAACCTGTTCCAGCTGTCGATCGAAAAGGCGATGGTTGCGCTGGTGATGACCTTCGTCATCGTCAATGCGGAAATCGACCTGTCAGTGGGCTCGATGATGGGGCTGTCGGCCTGTGCGTTCGGCTGGCTGGTCAACAGCGGCGTTGATGCGGGCGCGGCCGTGGTGATCTGTCTGGCCATCGGCGCCGCCGGGGGGGCGTTCAACGCGCTGTTCATCGTCCGCTTCGGCCTGCCGTCGCTGGTGGTGACGCTGGCCACGCTGATCGGGTTCCGGGGGCTGGCCCGCGTGCTGGTCGAGGATCGCGGCTACGGCGGGTTCCCGGACTGGTTCACCACGCTGGGCCAGCGCGGGCTGGTGGGGCCGGTGCCGCTGTCGGTGATCCTGTTCTTCGCGCTCTTCGCGGTGTGTTTCGTTATCCTGCAGCGCACGGGCTTCGGGCGGCGCACCTATGTCATCGGCACCAACCGCGCGGTGGCGGAATACGCAGGCATCAACACCGGGCGGCACAAGGCGGTGATCTTCATGGCCTCCGGGCTGGTCGCCGCGCTGGCGGGGCTGTTCTATGCCGCGCGCGTGGGCGCGGTGCGGGGTGATGTGGCCTTCGGGTTCGAGCTGGACATCATCACCATCGTGCTGCTGGGGGGAGTCAGCATCTTCGGCGGCGTGGGGACCATGGTGGGGGTGTTCCTGTCCATCCTGATCGTGCTGAACCTGCGCAACGGCATGGCGTTGCAGAACATCACCGGGCATATCCAGACCGGTGTGATCGGGGCGCTGTTGATCGCCTCGGTGATCGTGCCCCGGCTGAAGCCTGGCGCCCTGCTGGCGCGGCTGCGCCCACCCGTGGCAGAGAGGCGCCCATGAGCAAGCTGTCCGACAGTCTGAGCGCCCCCATCAAGCGCGAATCCGTGGCCGAGATCGTGGCCGGGCGGATTCTGGAGCTGGTCTCTTCCGGGGCGCTCAAGGCCGGGGACCAGTTGCCGCCCGAGCGCGAGCTGGCGCGGCTCCTGAACGTCTCGCGCCCCTCGGTGCGCGAAGCGGTGCGCGGGCTGGCGCTTCTGGGCGTGGTCAACAGCCGTCAGGGCGGCGGCATCCACATCAGCGATCTGGACGCGGCCACGCTGCTGGGCCCGCTGCATTTCTACCTCACGCTCGAGGACATGAACGTTGCCGAGCTTTACGACGCGCGCATCCTGATCGAAGGCGACGTGGCCCGGCAGGCGGCGCAGAAGATGCCGGACGTGGCGCTGGACGCGCTCGAAGACATCCTGCGCGCGCAGAAGGACACGCTCGACGACCCCGAAGCCTTCCGCGCCTCGGATTTCGCCTTTCATCAGCGCATCTGGGAAGGGTCCGGCAACGGGTTCCTGAAGCGCATCGGCGAAAGCCTGAACGTGATCGGGCTGGACTTCCGCAAGCGCGCGTCGGAAACCAAGGGGGTGCTGGAGCAGAGTTTCAGGGACCACACCGCGCTGCTGGCCGCCCTGCGCGCCCGCGACCCGGACGCGGCGGCGGCGGCGGCGGCGCAGCACATGCGCAACGTCTACCAGTCTACCGTGGAACAGGAGGAAGAGTGATGGCACGCATCGGCTTGGTCGGTTGCGGCTGGTGGGCCGCGTTCAACCACATCCCCGCCGTGCAGGAAAGCGACCGGGGCGCGGTGGTGGCGATCTGCGATCTGGACCGCGCGCGGCTGGACCGGGTGGGTGATGAATTCCGCATCGGCGCGCGCTACACCGATCTGGACCGGATGCTGGCGACCGAGGCGCTGGACGGGCTGATCGTTTCCACCCCGCATGTGGCGCACACCGAACCCGCGATTGCCGGGCTGAAGGCAGGCGCGCATGTGATGGTGGAAAAGCCCATGGCCACCAGCGCGGGCGACGGGCGCGCGATTGCGCGGGCGGCGGAGCGGGCAGGCAAGCAGGTGCTGGTGCCCTGTGGAATGAATTTCACCGATTTCTCGCTCCGCGCGGCGGCGATGGTGCGCGAAGGGCGGATCGGCCGCATCCGCCATGCGGTGTGCCAGATGGGCTCGGCGCTCGATGACCTGTTCGCCGGGCAGCCGATGCTGGAAACCGCCGATCACATGTTCCGCCCGCCCGCGTCGACCTGGGCCGACCCGGCGCGCGCGGGCGGCTATGGCTGGGGGCAGATGTCGCACGCGCTGTCCTGGCTGTGCCATGTGGGCGATCTGGCGTTTGCGGACCTGTTCGCCATCACCGGCAAGTCGCCCGCCGGGGTGGATTACTATGACGCCGCCGTGGGCCACACCCGCTGCGGGGCGACCGTGTCGCTGTCGGGGTCCTCGACCGTGCCGAAGCATGTGGGCATGCACATGGATATCCGGATTTACGGGACCGAGGGGTGCCTGTTCTTTTCCAACGCGCCAGCGCGGCTGGAGTTGCGGCGCATGGATGCCGCCGACGAGGTGATCGAAATCAGCGATGAAGACGCCGCCTATGACGGGCGCCTGCCGGTGCACCATTTCGTCCGGCTGTGTGCGGGCGAGAAGATCGACAATGCCGCCGACGGCGAGAACGGCGCCCGCGTGACCGAGGCGCTGGCCGCGCTCTATGCCTCGGCCGAAAGCGGCCGGACCGAGTTCATCAAGGCCCCCGCCCTGACCGGAGAGACGCCATGAAACTGTCGCTGACAAGCTGGTCCATGCCCGCCTGCACCCTGCAGGAATGCGCCGACATTTCCCGCGCGCTGGGGATCGGCGCGCTGGACGTGGGGCTTTTCTACGCCTCGGCGCTGGACCGCGACCAGATCCTTTCGGACCCGGCGGGGGCGGCGGAATGCGTCCGCGCGCTGGGGGTCGAACTGCCCAATTACTACCACCTGTTCGGCGAGGGGCTGGCGGGCCGTAACCTGGCGCTCCCCGGCACGCTGGACGCCAATGCCCGCGATCTGGAGGCGGTCATGCGCTTCGCCGATGCCGCCGGGATCGCCACGGTCTTCATCCTGCCGGGCGTCATCAACCCCGGCCAGTCGCGGGGCGATGCGGCGCGGGTGTCGCGCGAAAGCTTGAAACGGCTGGGCGAGCTGGCGGCGTCCTTCGATGCCAAACTGTGCTTCGAACCGCACGTCCATTCCCTGGCCGAATCCCCGTCGCTGGTGGCTGATCTGGTGGCGGAAACCGGGGTCGGGCTGGCGCTGGACTATTCGCATTTCGCCTGCCTCGGCTACCGGCAGGAGGAGGTCGACACCCTCGCCCCCCACGCCGTCCACGTGCACCTGCGCCAGGCCCGGATGGGCGCGCTGCAGACGAAATACGCCGAAGGCACCCTGAACTTCCCGGCCATGTTCGGCACCCTGCGCGATGCGGGCTACACCGGGGCGCTGGCCATCGAATACGTCCATCAGGACTACATGAACACGCTGTGCGAGGATGTGCTGACCGAAACCGTCACCATGCGCGACGTGTTCCGCAACTGGAAGGAGGCAAGCTGATGCCCGGATATGCCTGGGTGCTGGAAGTCCGCCCCGGATACGAGGAGGAATACAAGCGCCGCCACGATGAAATCTGGCCCGAGATGCTGGAGACCCTGCGCGAGGCGGGCATCCGCAACTACAACATCTTTCGCCACGGGCTGACGCTGTTCGGCTATTTCGAAACCGACGATCTGGCGGCGACGCAGGCGAAGCTGGCGAAAAGCGACGTGAACGCGAAATGGGGGGAGTGGATGGGCCCGATCATGAAGGTCGAGATCGACAGCCAGACCAGTTTCCCCTTCCTGCTGCCGCGCCAGTTCTACATGGAATAGGCCCACGCCGCGCGACCGCCCAAGCGGCCCGCCCGCAGGGCTGCGCCCTTGGGGTGTGCAGGGCGGGCCAGGGTGCCACGTGGCTCCGCGCGGAAAGCGGGGTTGATCCCCCACGATTTGCATCGCGGCTATGGCCGTCTTGGCATGGCAGTTATACTGCAACCTTCCGGGGCTCACCGGAGACTGCCGATCGAGGCACGAGGCGGTGCGCGCGCTGAGACGGCGCTCCCCTCCGCCAGACCGGGACGCAAACATTTCACATGTGAATTCTCGCCCCGCGCGCCTATATCTTGCACAGGACCATGCCCCGGAGTGCCCGCGTGAAGCTCGCCGATCTGATCGACCCGTTCCAGCCCGCCCCGGGGCCACCGCCGCGCAGCCTGTGGCGGTTCATTGGCTGGGGCGTTTCGGGCGCCTGGCCGGTACTGATCGGCGCCGCCCTGCTGTCGGCGCTTGCTGGCGTGACCGAGGCGATGTCGGCGCTGCTGCTGGGCGCGGTGATCGATGCGGCGCTGGCCAGTGGGCCGCAATTGTTCTTTGCCGAAAACACATGGCTGATCGTCGGCTTCGTGCTGTTCTTCGTGGTGCTGCGCCCGGCGGCCTTTGGCCTCTCGTCGGCGGCCAACACCATCGTGGTGCAACCCAACGTCAACGTGCTGGTGCAGGCGCGGCTGAACCGCTGGACGCTGGGCCAGCCGGTGACCTTCTTCGACGATGATTTCGCGGGCCGGATCGCCCAGAAGCAGGTGCAGACCGCCCGCGCCCTGACCGATGTGGCGAACGAGGCCATCAATACCGTCTCCTTCGCGCTGGCCTCCATCGTTGGCTCGGTGGTGCTGCTTCTGGTCATCCATCCGGCGCTGGCGCTGGGACTGGCCGTGTGGATGATCGGCTATTTTGCCCTGATCCGCCATTTCCTCCCCGCCGTGCGCGAACGCTCGGGCGCGCGGGCGGGCGCGCGGGCCATGGTCAGCGGGCAGGTGGTGGACACCATCACCAACATCAAGACGGTGAAGCTTTTCGCCCATGCCGATCACGAGGACCGCGCCGCGCTCAACGCGATGGACGTGTTCCGCGACCGCGCCATCGACTTCGGTCAGGTGCAGGCGGCGTTCCGCTTCTGGCTGATGGCGGTGGCAGGCGTCCTTCCGGTGATGCTGATCGGCGGCGCGGTCTGGCTGTGGTCCCTGGGCGCGACCAGCCCCGGCGACATTGCCGCCGCCGGCGCCGTGTCGATCCGCATCGCGCAGATGACTGGCTGGGTCAGCTTTGTCATCATGACGATCTACGGCAACCTGGGCGAGGTCGAGGACGGGATGAAGACCCTGACCCCCGAACCCACGCTGGTCGATCACCCGGACGCGGTGGACCTGGGCCGGGCCGGGGGCGCGGTGCATTTCGACGGCGTGAACTTCGCCTACGGCCGCCGCTCCGGCGGGGTCGAGGATATCGACCTGAACATCCGCGCGGGCGAGAAGATCGGCATTGTCGGCGCCTCGGGGGCGGGGAAGTCCACGCTGGTGGCGCTTCTGCTGCGGCTTTACGATGTGGAGGGCGGGCGCGTGCTCGTCGATGGCCTTGACGTGCGCAAGATCACGCAGGAAAGCCTGCGCCGCCAGATCGGCATGGTCACGCAGGAAACCGCCATGTTCAACCGCTCGGCGCTGGACAACATCCGCTACGGCCGCCCCGATGCCACGCGGGCCGAGGTGGAGGCCGCCGCCCGCGCCGCCGAAGCGCATGACTTCATCCTGGAGTTGCAGGACCACACCGGGCGGCGGGGCTATGACGCGCACCTGGGCGAACGCGGCGTGCGGCTTTCCGGCGGGCAGCGCCAGCGGATCGCGCTGGCGCGCGCGTTTCTGAAGAACGCGCCGATCCTGGTGCTGGACGAGGCCACCTCGGCGCTCGATTCCGAGGTCGAGGCGGCGGTGCAGGGCTCGCTCGACGCGCTGATGGCGGGCAAGACGGTGCTGGCCATCGCGCACCGGCTGTCGACCATCGCCGCCATGGACCGGATCATCGTGCTGGAGGGCGGGCATATCGTCGAACAGGGCAGCCATGAGGCGCTGCTTGCACGCGGCGGCGTCTACGCCCGATACTGGGGCCGCCAATCGGGCGGATTCATCGGGACGGAGGAAGCGGCGGAGTGAGCGGCGGAGTGACTGGCATGGACCTGGAAACCGTGGCGCCGGAGGTGTTTGGCCGCGCCCTGCGCGGGGTCGGGGTGAACCTGCTGTGCCGGGACGTGCGGACGGTGGCGGGCTTCGCGGCGCAGGTGCTGGGGCTGGCGGTGCATCGGCTGAGCCAAGACTTCGCGCTGCTGGAGCATGACGGCATGCTGATCCAGTTGCATTCCGATGGCAGCTTCGGCGCGCACCCCTTGCTCGCGCTGGTTCCCGAGTCCGGACCGCGCGGCGGGGCGGTGCAGGTTTTCCTCTTCGGGCTGGATCCCGATGCCACCTGCGCCCGGGCCGAGGCCGCGGGCGCCTTGGTGCTGGAGCCACCGCGCGACAAGCCCCACGGGCTGCGCGAGGCGACGCTGCTCTCGCCCGAGGGGCACGCGTTTTCGCCCGCCGTGGCGCTTCCGGAATGATCGCCGTAGAGCGGCTGGACCTGCGCGGCGAGGGCGTGGCCGGGGACCTGCGCATCGCCCGCGCCCTGCCGGGCGAGGTGGTGGAGGGCGAGGCGCAGGACGGGCGCATCGCCGCGCCGCGCATCGTCACCCCGTCGCCCGACCGGGTCCGCGCCCCCTGCCCCCATTACCGCGCCTGCGGCGGCTGCGCGCTGATGCACGCCTCGGACGCCTTCGTGGCGGCGTGGAAGGTGCAGGTGGTGGAACGCGCGCTGGCGGGGCAGGGGCTGGAGGCGCTGTTCGCACCGATGCACACCTCGCCCCCCGGCACGCGGCGGCGTGCGGTGCTGGCCGGGCGGCGGCTGAAGCGCGGTGCGCTGGTGGGGTTTCACGGCCGCGCCAGCGACACCGTGACGGCGATCCCCGACTGCCGGTTGCTGCACCCAGACCTGATGGCCGCGTTGCCGGTGCTGGAGGAGGTGACGGGCCTGGGCGCCCCGCGCGGGCGGGCGCTGGCGCTGACGGTGACCCGCAGCGATGCCGGCGTAGATCTGGCCGTGCGCGGCGGCAAGGCACTGGACGGGCCGTTGCGCGCAGCCCTTGGTGCGCTGGCGGGGCGCGCAGGGCTGGCGCGGCTGGCCTGGGACGGCGAGGTGATCGCGCTGGCCGCCCCGCCCGCGCAGAGCTTTGGCCGCGCGCAGGTGGTCCCGCCGCCCGGCGCCTTCCTGCAAGCCACCGAGGACGCCGAGGCGGCGCTGCTGGCGGCTGTGCGCGGCGCGGTGGGCGAGGCCGCGCGGGTCGCGGACCTGTTCGCCGGTTGCGGCACCTTCGCCTTGCCGCTGGCCGAGCGCGCCGAGGTGCACGCGGTCGAGGGCGACGCGGCGATGGTGGACGCGCTGGACGCGGGCTGGCGCCGCGCGCCGGGGCTGAAGCGGGTGAGCACCGAAGCGCGGGACCTGTTCCGCCGCCCGCTGCTGGCCGACGAGCTTGCGCGCTTCGATGCGGTGGTGATCGACCCGCCGCGCGCCGGGGCGGCGGCACAG
>SL_7KL_010_BRINEDRAFT_10000585_pt1 | contig 17330 bp, 13 predicted proteins | sample SodLak_010_BRINE_FD_10663 | JGI IMG/M metagenome (IMG submission 10663)
AATACGATAACGATTTCGGCGAGGCGCTACCGTTGTTGGTAATCCGGCGACCTTACCTTTTTCAGAGAGGAGGAAAGACATCATGGCAGAGAAGACCTATCCGGTTCCGGAGGCAGTTGCCAAAGCGGCCCATATTGATCGGGCCGGCTACGAGGAGATGTATCGCCGGTCCATAGACGACAAGGATAATTTCTGGGCCGAACAGGCCGAGCGCCTGCGCTGGATGAAGCCCTGGGACAAGGTCGATAACTCCGATCTAACAGAGGGAAGGATCAGCTGGTTCGAAGGCGGCAAGCTCAACGTCGCCGACAACTGTGTCGATCGGCATCTGGAGACCCACGGTGACCGCACCGCCATCATCTGGGAACCGGATGATCCGAAAACCACCGAAGCACAGCACATCACCTACCGCGATCTGCACGAGCGAGTCAGCCGCTTCGCCAACGCACTGAAGGAGCGCGGCGTCAAGAAGGGAGACCGCGTCTGCATCTATCTGCCGATGATCCCCGAAGCGGCGGTAGCCATGCTGGCCTGCGCCCGGATCGGCGCGATCCATTCCATTGTCTTTGGCGGCTTCTCGCCGCAGGCGCTGCAGGACCGGATGATCAACTCCGACTGTCAGGTGCTGATTACCGCCGACGAGAGCGCCCGCGGTGGCCGCTACTTCCCGCTCAAGGCCAACGCCGACGTGGCGCTGGAAGAGTGCCCCAACGTCAAGACCGTATTCGTAGTTCAGCGCACCGGTGGCAAGGTGGAGTGGGACGACAAGCGCGACGTCTGGTACCACGAGGCAGTGGCTGATGTTTCCGCCGACTGCCCGGCGGAAGAAATGGACGCCGAGGATCCGCTGTTCATCCTTTACACCTCCGGCTCCACCGGCAAGCCCAAGGGTGTACTGCATACCACGGCCGGTTATCTGCTGGGCGCCAGCATGACCCATCACTACGTGTTCGATTACAAGGATGGCGAGGTTTACTGGTGCACGGCCGATGTCGGCTGGGTCACGGGGCACAGCTACATCGTTTACGGTCCACTGGCCAATGGCGCCACCACGCTGATGTTCGAGGGCGTCCCGACCTACCCGGACGCAGGCCGTTTCTGGGATGTCGTGGACAAGCACAAGGTCGCGATTTTCTACACCGCACCCACCGCAATCCGGGCGCTGATGGGTCAGGGCGACGACTTCGTCAATCGTGCCAAGCTGGATTCTCTGCGCTTGCTGGGTACCGTAGGCGAACCCATCAACCCGGAAGCCTGGGAATGGTATTACCGGGTGGTCGGCAAGGAACGCTGCCAGATCGTCGATACCTGGTGGCAGACCGAAACCGGCTCGATCCTGATCTCACCGCTGCCGGGAGCGACCGATCTGAAGCCGGGTTCAGCAAGCAAGCCTTTCTTCGGCGTGAAACCGGAACTGGTGGACAACGACGGTAACGTGCTCGAGGGTGCCACTTCGGGCAACCTCTGCATCACCCGGGCCTGGCCATCAATGATGCGCACCGTCTACGGCGATCATAAGCGCTTCATGGAAACGTACCTGTCCGCGTACAAGGGCAAATACTTTACCGGCGACGGTGCCAAACGTGATGAGGACGGTTACTACTGGATCACCGGTCGCGTCGACGACGTGCTCAATGTGTCCGGTCACCGCATGGGTACCGCCGAGATCGAAAGCGCCCTGGTGCTGCATAGCTGCGTCTCCGAGGCAGCGGTCGTCGGCTTTCCGCATGACGTCAAGGGCCAGGGCATCTATGCCTATGTCACCTTGATGGCCGATGCCGAACCCTCGGACGAGTTGAAGCAGGAACTTGTCTCGATCATCCGCAAGGAAATCGGTGCGATCGCCAAGCCGGACTTCATCCAGTGGGCCCCTGGCCTGCCGAAGACCCGCTCCGGCAAGATCATGCGCCGCATTCTTCGCAAGGTGGCCTGTAACGAACTGGACAATCTTGGCGATACCAGCACGCTGGCCGATCCGGCCGTGGTCGACGAGCTGATCGACAATCGCGCCAACAAGTAGACAAACGTCCGTTCGAGCGAAGGCTGCGCACCACACGGTGCGCGGCCTTTTTTTCGCCTCCGGAAAATGCAAGGCCGGGGACTGCCCGGCCATGCAGCCTTGATCATGAGAAGTTCCGCCGGCCATCACTTGCCAGCGGCGCCTGCAGACGGGAAACTGCAGGCATGCCACCCTGGATCTACTTTCTCGTTACAGCCGCCATCGCCTGGCATGGCATTACGCATCGCGATGCCAACGGCGAGCACACGCCGGGGCATCTGCTGTTCGGCTGCATCGCGCTGACTTTTGCGCTGCGCTTTCTGTTCGTGGATATCATGGGGCTGCCTGTCTGGGGCATTGCACCCCTGGAACAGGGCTAGGATCGCGCGGTCGGTCCACCCGGGGGCTAGTCGGTACGTTGCGTATACACCCGCTGGGCCCGATCCTGCTCCGGGTCGTAAAGTTGCCGTTCGTCCTCCGGCAAGGCCAGTTGTTGCCGAATGTAGTCGGCGCGGTCGGCAACCGTTGGCTGTCCCTCCGGCCCCATGTGCAGGAATCGGGTGAGCCATCCGGGACCGTCGGCCACTGACGGGTCCAACGTCAGCGCACGATCGTAATCCAGCAGCGCATCCTCATAGCGGCCCATCCGATCCAGTGCGATACCGCGATTGGCATAGGCCCCGGCAAAATCCGGATAACGTTCAATGAATCGCTCATAGGCCGCCAGGGCCTCATCGTATCGCTCCATCTGCACATGGGTACCGGCCTTGCCGAGCAGGGCCTGCCGGTTGTCCGGCACCTGCCGTAATGCCTCGCGATACTCGCGCAGGGCACGCTCGTATTCACCGTCGGCAAAGGCCCGGTCACCCGCGATGGTCGCCATGTCCCCCGGCTGCCGGTCCGGCACGAAGCCCTCGTAGGCGAGCCAGAACACGGGCGCCAGAACCACGGCGATGGCCAGCCCCTTCAGGAATTTATACGTCCGTTCGCTAATGATCATTGCGGCATTCCCACCGTCGACAGGTTGAACAGGACCGAAAACACCGGGCAGATGAACGTCGCGATAACCCAGGCGCGACGGCGCTGGCCGGTGATCTCCTGCTGACTCAATTCACGATTCAGCTTGCGCTGCAGCCGTCGCACGCTCAAGACCCAGATCCACTGGCTGACCGGGTAGAACAGCAGGGCCGCGAGCAACAGCACATAAAAAACGAACAGGCCATGTGTCATCGATACCTTCCACCCCACGTGAAAACGGCGGGAGGGAAAACCCTCCCGCCGTCAATCATCGATCATCGAGTTCCATGCCCAGCGATTCTAGCTGCGGGCCGGAGTGACTCTCCGATCGACGCCGGCGTCCTCGTCGAAGAGGATCTCGATCTCTTTCTCGGGCACCGTGCTCATCTCGAGCTTGTAGCAGCAGAACCACATCATGGCCACGCCAAGTACCCAGAAAATGAGCTGCCAGACCCAGATGGACGGCATGCCGAAGACCCACCAGGTGGCCGGATCGCTCGGATTGCCGAACAGCCAGTTGCCGATCACCATGCCGGGGCCGCTGCCGAAGAAGAACCAGGCCACCACCACGATCCAGCCAATCGGGATCAGGTGACGCTTGGATTCCGGCAGCGCCGCATGTTCACGCAGGAAGCCGTGATAGGTCATGCGATGCTCGTACTCGGCCCGGTTCTGGGTCACGGCTGACACCGCCACGGCGACGATGATGTTGAGCATGATGCCCCAGCCGGCGGAGTGCAGCGTCCATGGCCACCGTCCCCACGGCACCTCGATACCCAGACCGGACACGACGTTGATACCGATGTTCTCGGTCATGAGTACCGCGATAACGCCCACTGCGAGGCCCAGCACCGCACCGGCCCGTGTGATCCACGGGAAGAAGCAGATGGCCGCCAGCGGCACCCACATCTGGGTACCCACGGCCACTGCCAGCCCCCCCAACAGGACCAGGGCGTCCGTGGTAAAGGTCGCCACCATAAGCGCGGCGATGACCAGCATGGTCACCAGGACACGGCCGGCGAACACCTGCACCTTATGCGTGACATTCGGCATCAGGTAACGCTTCAACAGGTCGCGGGTAAACATGCCACTGGTCGTGGACATGTACGCCGCGCCGGTCGACTGCATGGCCGCCAGCGCGCAGACCGCAAGCAACGCCGCCAGCCACGGCGCCGTGGCCTGCAACATGCCCAGCAGTTGAGGCACCAGGGCGCCGTCACCACCGCCATCACGCACCAGATCGACCCAGCCGGCCTCCTCCGGATCCCCGCCATCCCGCAAGGCCTGCAGCCCTGCTTCGATGCGTACATCCACCTCCTCGAGGCTCAGGTCCGGGTTCTGTGTGGCGATCAGACCACGCTGCAACACTGCGTCCTGACGGGTCTCGAACAGGTCCCGATATTGGCCCAGCGTCTCCTCGTACTGCGGATCGAAGACATCCTTGGCCAGATCGGTATTGGCGCCGAGGATATGCCCGGACTGAGCCTGGATGGCCGTGAACACGAACAGGATGAAGCCGATGCCGAAGGACGACATCCAGGTCTGCTGCGGTGCGAACGGCCGCGGGTTGGTGTTGGAGAAGGCCCACATGGTGAACGCCGGCGAGGCCATGATGCCCATCAGCGCAAACATGTAGGTCAGGTTCATCATCCCGGTCCAGACACCACCAGCCGCGGCGCCTGCACCCGGCACCCACTGGATTACCCCGGGTACTGCGACATACCCGCTATGCCCGGCCGGTGTGAGGCTTCCGGATCGGTGCCCCGCGCCCTCATTCAGCAGATCCCACTGCGACAGGGCGGCGATACCGCGGGTGAAATCCGTCCAGCCGCCGACATAATACAGCGCGATCACGCCGATGGAGGCGATGCCGATCATCAGCAGGATGCACTGCATGGCGTCCACGTAGGCGACCGCCCGAAGCCCCCCGGAAGCCACGTAGAACAGCACCACCGCCGAGAGCAGCCACATGCCAACCTCAACACCCAGCGCACCATCCGTGAGCACGTTGAACAGAAAGCCCGAAGCACGGAGCTGGATGCCCAGGTAAGGCACGGCAAAGATCAGTGCCACGATCAGAATCAGCATGCGGATGGACTCGGAGTGGAAATAATCCGAGAACATCTCGCCGGGGGTAACATACCCCCAGCGTTTGCCGATCATCCATTGACGCTTGAGGAACACCATACCGGTGAACGGAATGGTGATGGCATAGAACGAGGCGTAAGCGTATTGCAGCCCGTCTACGTAGATCAGCCCGGGATGACCGACGAACGTCCAACCCGAGAACGATGTGGCGGTCGCCGCCAGCATGAACACCCACATGCTGACCTGCCGACCGGCAACGAAGTAGTCACTTGCTGTGCGCGCCCAGAGCGCACCCTTGATGCCCCAGAAAATACAGTAGGACCAGTAAAGTCCAACGAATATGAGTAGCCACCAGGCCATTGCTGACATGAGATTCTCCCCCTCCGCATTCTTATCTTGGTCCGTGGCGGATGGGATCCGCCGCGGCGCCTGCACTTTTCAGCAAGTGCTGATGGCTGCCGCGGTCGCACCTGGATCAGTGGGAACGCCTGGACGAAAACGCGGCAAACAATCCGCACTTCCTGAAAGGCTAGTCGTTGTCAAGGCGAATATCATGCCGGCCACGCAGAAAACCCCCGGATCAGGCCATTTCCCGTTCGTCTGAGACCGAAAAACGCAAGACAAAATGTCTCAGCACTTACCCGCAGGCCTGGCATTTGTGAAGATGGGTAACACTACTTCCCGCCCGGTTTGGCAAGTCAGGTGCTTACGCGATAATGGGGACAAGAGTGAGCTTTCCCGTAAAACGAAAACCAGCTCGCGAGAACCGGCAACTCAAGGAGCGATGCCGCCATGCATTACGGCGACAAGGAAACCGCACCATCGGGCTTTCAGCATCTACCGGACGCTGCCCTGCAGGCCTTGCTGGCAGCGTCCGAACAGACCGATCTGGAGCCGGGCGGGCGGATCGAGGAGGTCGCAGGGGATAACGAGCTGCTGATTCTCTGGCGTGGCGTGGTGGAACTGCGCGCATCCGCTGGCGGGCGGCAGCGATTCGGGCCGGGACTGGTGCTCGGTCTGGACCGCTACCTGGAACAGGAAAGCACCTACTACGACTCCGCCGTCGTCCTTCGCCCGGGTAGGCTGCTGCGCCTGCCTTTTGAGCACGTCCGCACCCTGGAGTCCGAGTATCCGGAGATTTCCGCAACACTGAATCGCATTATCAGCGGCCGCATTCGTGAACATGACTTGCAGGACGACAGCGGGCCGCGTGGTGCGCTGGCGCACACGGTGGCCCGGGTGATGAATGCCCCACTGGCGAGTTGCACCGCAGAGTGGACCTTGGCTGAGGCCTTCCGGGCCATGCATGAACGCAATATCGGCAGCCTCGGCGTCCTGGACGCCGAGGGCCACCTGCAGGGCGTGGTGACCCTGGCCAGCCTGGCGCATGCCATGCTGGTCGACAGCGCCACCCCCGAAGACGCGGTCACGACTGCCTGTCAGGGCGCTGAGACGGTGACACCGGATACACCTCTGTGGCGGGCGGAGGCCCTGCAAAAGCGAAGCCGCGTGAAATACCTGGTGGTGGTGGACCAACAGCGGCCGGTGGGCATGCTGTCACAAACCAATATCCTGCAGGCGTTGCTCGCTCAACAGAACGCCCTCCTCGACCAGATCATGGCCTGTGATTCGCCGGCGGCACTGCGTCGACTCTACGACGACGTGGCGACCGTGGCGCGCGATGCATGGCTGCGCAACCGCGACGCCAACCGGGCGGTGCTGCTGCTCAGCGATTTTCATCTGGCGATCCAGCGCCGCTGCGCGGAGCTGACGCTGAAGGAACTGGATGATGAAGGGCTGGGGAACCCGCCGCGCGCCTACGCGCTGATCATCATGGGTTCGGGCGGCCGGCGGGAAATGCTGCTCAACCCCGATCAGGACAATGCCATTATTCTGGACGACGATGGCGGTAGCCTGTCGGCGGACGAGAAGCACTGGTTCGAGACCTTCACTGACCGCTTCAATCGCAATCTGGATGCCGCCGGCTACATCCTGTGCCCCGGCGACATCATGGCGCGCAATCCGGCCTATCAGAAAACTCTGGGCGAGTGGTGTCGACAGATCGACCACATTGCCAGACACCCGAACGAGAAAGTGGCTCGCTGGGCCAATATCATGATGGACTTCGATCTCCTCTATGGTGATGCCAGGCTATACAGCAAACTCTGGAGCCATATCCTCGCCACCGTGGCCGAGCGGCCACGCCTGCTGCGCTTCATGGCGCGCGACGATGCCGAGGGCAGCCCGGCCATTGGCCTGTTTCGGCGTCTGTTAACCACCGATAATGACAATACCGGCAGCCGGGTGGACGTGAAACGCCAGGGCTTGCGCCTGATCGACAACGCCGCCCGGATCTTCGCCCTCAGCGCGGGGATCAGCGACACCAATACGCTTGAGCGGCTGCGCGGCCTGGTGCGCCAGGGCGTACTCGACGCAGACTTTGTGGATACCGTCGTCGCGGCCCAGGCGGAACTGATGGACCTGCTGCTGGATCACCAGATCAGGCAGGCCGAAAATGGCGAGGAACCGGACAAGAAGATCCGTACCGACAGTCTGGATCCGCTGGCCCTGGAAAGCCTGCGCATGAGCATGCACGCGGTCAAACGGTTTCAGAATGCGCTGCAGGCGCGCTTCGGGCTGTAGCACAGATTCGGCAGCCGGCGCAGACTGGTAACAAACAAGACGGAATGCCGCAGACACGATAACAATGACTTACGGGGGAGCCGATGTCCGAGAATCCAAGCAAACATATTCTGATCGTGGATGACGAGCCGAACATCGTGCTCTCGCTGGAGTTCCTGATGCGGCGCCGGGGCTATGAAGTCAGCACCGCCAGCGATGGCGACGAGGCCTTGGCGGCCATCGAGAAGCGGAAACCGGACCTGCTGCTACTCGACGTCATGATGCCACGCAAGGACGGCTATCAAGTCTGTCAGATCCTGCGCGAGCGAGAGGACACCGCGGATCTGCGGATCATCATGCTGACGGCCCGAGGTCGCGACGTGGAACGGGAAAAGGGTCTGTCTCTTGGCGCAGACGACTACATCACGAAGCCCTTTTCCACCCAGGATGTTGTGACGAAGGTACGTCAGCTACTGGGCGACACGTGACTGCCTCCGCACGCAGACTCCCGGCCCGGCTACTGCTGTGGCTGGTCTTTGCGTGCCTGGGCCTGGCGCTGCTGCTGCTGACCGCGCTGCTCGTTGCCGCCATCTGGCCGGCCCTGGAAACCACCCAGCAACAAACCCGTGGCCTGTTCCTGACAGTCTTCGCGGCCGGCGCCGGGATCTTCCTGCTGGCCCTGGTCTTTGCACTCATCGATTACTGTCTGGTGCGGCCGCTGGCCGCGCTGTCCCGTGGCACCGCCATCATGCGCCAGGCCCATGCACCGCATGAGCTGGAGGTTCCCAGTCACCACATGCTTGGTGATCTACCCGGGCAACTGCAGGCCCTGGGGACCGAGCTTTACGCCTGCCGGCGCGAAGTGACCAAGGCGATGTCCGCGGGCGCCGCCGATACCGAAGATCAGAAGGTACGGCTGGAGACGGTATTGCGCGGTATACGCGAGGGTGTGGTGGTCTGCGACTACGCCGGGCGTATCCTGCTCTACAATCCGGCGGCGGTTGCCATCCTCGACGGCACCGAGGCCATCGGCCTGGGACGATCGCTGTACGCGATCTGGGCACGCACCCCAGTGGAGCAGACCCTGCAATTGCTGCAACGGCGCTGCGAGGACGACCCCGAGGCCGAGCGCGAGGCGGAGTTTGTCTGTACCACCCTGAATGACGGGCTCCTGCTGCACTGTCGCATGAGTCTGCTGCCAGCAGATTCCCCCCTGCACTCGACGTTCCTGCTGTCATTCGACGATGTCACCCGCAAGGTTCACGCCCTGTCCCGCCGCGACCAGATGCTGCGCGAAGCCGTTGAATCACTGCGCGCGCCACTGGCAAACCTGCGCGCCGCGGCCGAAAACATCGTGCTGGAAACCGATCTGCATGAAAACGACCGCCGACGGTTCGAGGAACTGATCGCCCGCGAGAGCCGGGAACTCAGTCGTCGCTTCGACCACATGGCCAACGAAAGCCAGCGCTTCGTTTCCGCACCCTGGACCATGGCCGACATCCAGTCGTCGGACCTGATCACCAGCGTCCGGCTTCGCGGTGGCGCCGAACTTCCGCGGCTGAGAGAACGCGGAATCCCGCTCTGGCTGCATGCGGAAATCCATTCGGTGAGCATGGTGCTGGATCACCTGCTGAGCCGGCTGCGCCGGGACCATCGGGTCCGCGCGGCGCTGATTGAAGCCATGCTCGGTGATCAGCGCGTCTATCTCGAGATTCTCTGGAGCGGACCACCGGTGGCCGCCGCCACCCTGGATCACTGGCTGTCCGAACCCTTGCCGGCGCTCACTGGTGCCAGCACCGCACAGGAGGTGCTGGAACGCCATGGCAGCACCGCCTGGAGCCGGCCGCATCCGGCCATGCGCAATCGCGCCCTGTTGCGGCTGCCACTGCCTGCCTCCCAACGCCAATGGCAGACACCGACACCGGCACCACCAGCCCGCCCGGAATTCTACGATTTCTCTCTTACCGACCAGGACGCTGATCTGGATGTTCTGGCACAGCAGCGCCTAGATCGGTTGAACTTCGTCGTGTTCGACACCGAAACCACCGGCCTGTCGCCATCCGCAGGAGACGAAATCATTTCGCTTGCCGGAGTGCGGGTCATGAACGGCCGTATACTGCACGGCGAAACCTTTGACCGCCTTATCAACCCGGGGCGGCCCATTCCGCGCAGCTCGACCCGCTTCCATGGCATAACCGACCAGCAGGTGGCCGAGAAGCCCGGCATCGATCAGGTGCTGCCGCAATTTCATGCCTTCGTCGATGGCGCGGTGCTGGTTGCCCACAACGCGGCCTTCGACATGAAATTCCTGCGGCTGAAAGAGGAAAGCTGCGGCGTGCGCTTTGACAACCCGGTGCTGGACACCTTGCTGCTGTCGGTTTTTCTGCACGACCATACGCCGGAACACACGCTGGAGAGCATCGCCTGGCGTCTGGGTGTGGAGGTGTCGGGCCGACATACGGCATTGGGCGACGCGATGGTCACGGCCGGCATATTCACCCGCTTGATTGAACTGCTGGCGGCACGGGATATCCTGACCCTGGAGCAGGCCCTGCATGCGGCCGGCCGCATGGTGGAGGTCCGGCGCCGGCAAGGGGCTTTCTGAGGCGGCCGGCCATGCCGTCACGGGAACGCCCGCATACGAAGGGAGACGCAGGCCATGACGGACGGTGCACGGCGTCGACGGGAACGGCTGATCGCCCTGTTTATCCTGGGCGTATTCGCCTTCAACTACCCGTTGCTATCGCTGTTTGCGGTGGATGGGCAGATATTCGGCATCCCGTTGCTGGTGGCCTACCTGTTCGTGGCCTGGTGCGGATTCATCATTTTCACCTGGTGGATCATCGGTCGCGGCGAGCGCGGCAACGCGCGGCGGACGGGCCGCTCCTGACATGCTTCCACAATGGGCCATTCTTCTAACGCCGTTCCTCTATCTTGGCCTGCTGTTCGCCATCGCGTATTACGCGGATCGCCGCGCCTACACGTCGCGGTCGCTGGTCAGCAACCCCTACATCTACACCCTGTCCATCGCCGTCTACTGCACGGCATGGACGTTCTACGGCAGTGTCGGTCGTGCCGCCCAGGACGGTGTCAGCTTCCTTACCATCTACCTGGGGCCAACGCTGATGGCAGCCCTCTGGTGGCTGGTGCTGCGCAAGATGATTCGCATCAGCAAGGTGCACCGAATCACTTCCATTGCCGATTTCATCGCCTCGCGCTACGGCAAGAGCATGCTGCTTGGCGGCCTGGCGACATTCATCGCAGTGATCGGCATCACCCCATACATCGCGCTGCAGTTGAAAGCCGTGTCAGCCAGCTTCGACGTGCTACTGACCTTTCCCAATGCTGCCAATGCAGTGGGCGAGAGTGCCGCGCCCATCGTTCAGGACAAGGCCCTCTGGGTCGCCGTGGTACTGGCCGCCTTCTCGATCCTGTTCGGCACCCGGCACATCGATGCCACCGAACGCCTGGAAGGCATGGTGGTGGCCGTGGCCTTCGAGTCGGTAATCAAACTGCTGGCCTTTCTAGCGGTGGGCATTTTCGTCACCTTCATGCTGTTCAACGGCCCGGCAGATCTGTTTTCCCAGGCATCGGCCGTACCGGCGCTGCAGGAACTGCTGTCGTTTTCCGGCCTGCCCGGTGGCTACGGCAACTGGATGGCGCTGACCCTGCTGTCGATGGCAGCAATCATGTTCCTGCCGCGACAGTTCCAGGTCACCGTGGTGGAGAACGTCAACGAGGATCATCTCCGCACCGCAGCCTGGCTGTTTCCGCTCTATCTGCTGCTGATCAACCTGTTCGTGCTGCCGATCGCGGTGGCCGGCCTTCTGTACTTCGGTGACGGTTCCGTCGACCCGGACAACTTCGTCCTCGCGCTGCCGCTGGCGGAAGGCCGCGACATGCTGGCCCTGTTCGTCTACCTGGGGGGCTTCTCCGCCGCCACCGGCATGGTCATCGTCGCCACCATTGCCCTGGCCATTATGGTCAGTAATGACCTGGTAATGCCCGCACTGCTGCGATTACAGCACCTGCCGATCATCGAGCGCATCGGTCTGCAACGGCTGATCATCAATCTGCGCCGGGTCATCATCGTCGCCCTGCTGTTGCTCGGCTACGCCTACTTCCGGCTGATTGCCGATGCCTACGCGCTGGTCAGCATCGGCCTNATTTCCTTCGTCGCCGTAGCCCAGTTCGCACCGCCAATCCTGATCGGCATGTACTGGAAGGGTGCCAGCCGGCTTGGTGCGCTGGTTGGCCTGGGCTCGGGCTTTCTGATCTGGCTCTACACCCTGTTCCTGCCATCGCTGGTAGAGCCAGGCTGGCTGCCCGCCAGCCTGGCCGAAGACGGGCCGTTTGGCATGGCCTGGTTGGCCCCGCACAGCCTGTTCGGACTGGAGGGCATGAGTCCCATCACGCATGCGCTGTTCTGGAGTTGGCTGTTCAACATCGGTGGCCTGATGCTGGTATCGCTGTATGACAGGCAGAGCAATATCGAACGCATCCAGGCAGCGCTGTTCGTGGATGTGTTCCTCCGCTCAGAGCGGGATTCGCGGTTCTGGCAGGGCACCACCAGCGTTGGCGACCTCAAGGCACTGCTCGCCCGCTTCATCGGACCACGCCAGGCGGCCGGCGCCATTCGCAGCTACAGCGCGCGACGCAAGCATCCGCTTCGACCCGACGACGAGGTGCCGGCGGAACTGCTGAACCAGGCGGAGCGCCTGCTGTCCGGCAATATCGGCTCGGCCTCAGCCCGGGTCATGGTGTCGTCCATCGTCAAGGGCGAGGCACTGACTTTCGAAGGCGTGATGGAACTGCTGGATGCCACCTCACAGGCCATCGAGTACAGCCACCGGCTGGAAGAGAAGTCGCAGGAACTGGAACACGCGACTGCCGAGCTGCGGGCTGCCAACGAGCGGCTGCAGGAACTGGACCGGCTTAAGGACGAGTTCGTCTCCATGGTCAGCCACGAACTGCGCACGCCGCTGACATCCATCCGTGCCTTCGCCGAAATCCTGCAGGACGATGCCGATGTGCCACGCCAGCAGCAGGAGGAATTCCTGAGCGTGATCGTCGCCGAAAGCGAGCGCCTCACCCGTCTGATCAACCAGGTCCTGGATCTGTCCAAGATCGAGAGCGGCTGGGGCGAGTGGCGACTGCGTGACCTGGAACTCGGCGAGATCGTGGATGCGGCGGTGCGCGCCACCTCCCAGCTATTCAGCGATCGACGGGTCGAGCTTTCGGTGCGCGCCCCTGACTATCCCTGCAACATCAAGGGCGACGCCGATCGTCTGATCCAGCTGGTGATCAATCTGCTGTCGAACGCAGTGAAGTTCACCGAACCGGAGCGTGGTGACGTCGAATTATCCTGGTCAAGGACACCGCGCGGCATCGAACTGCGAGTGCGCGACCATGGACCCGGGGTCGCGCCTGAGGAGCAGGCGCGCGTGTTCGAGAAATTCCATCAGATCAGTGACCAGCAGGCCGGCAAGCCCAAGGGCAGCGGTCTGGGCCTGGCCATATGCCGGCGCATCGCCGAATTGCACTGGGGCCATATCTCGCTGGAAAGCACACCGGGTGAGGGTGCCACCTTCATCGTTCTGTTGCCGGAGGCCGGCGGCGAGCACTCGGATGTCCGCATCGGAGACCCGCCGCAGCGCGCCTGACCCGGCCCTGGGGAGAAACAGGCCAGACGCTCTGCAGGTCCATCCCTGTTGCGCTAACCAAGCCCGAGCAAATCCGGCACGGGCTGCAGGGTCTCCAGTTCCAGATCCGGACCGTCCGGCAGGCGTTCCGGAATTGCACCGCGGCGGTTGATCCAGGCCACGCGCATGCCGAAGGTGGCGGCGCCGGCCGCGTCCCAGGCATTCGAGGAATGGAACAGTATCTGCTCGGCCGGCAGGTCGAGGGCGTCGACAGCCAACTGGTACACCCGCGGATCGGGTTTGTAGATCTGCAGGGACTCCACCGACAGGATCCGATCCAGACTATTGTCCAGTCCCGCGCTGCGGCTTGCATGGCGCAAGGTCGCCTCGGTGCCGTTGGACAGGATCGCGGTGGGCAGTCCGCCGTCACGCAAACGCTGCAGCACTCCCGGCACTTCCGGATAACAGGACAGCTCGCGATAGGCGTCCAGCAGGTCCCGGGTCAGCGGCTGATCGTCGATGGCATAGCTGTCCATGGCGTATTCCAGCGCATCGGCAGTCAGCGTATCGAAGTCCACATAGCGGCCCATCAGGCTACGCAACCAGGTGTACTCGAGCTGTTTCTGGCGCCACAGAGCGCTCATGGCCTGCGCCTGACCACCAATCCGCTGGCGGTGTCCAGCGACTGCAGAGTGCACATCGAACAGCGTGCCATATGCGTCGAACACACAGGCACGGATGGGTTTCTCGGCGATATTCCAGCTCATGCTGTCCTCCCCTCGGCCCCGACGTCAGCAGGCCCTGACAAAAAAACCCCGCATTTTGCGGGGTCTGGGCATGCCTTGCGTCGGGCGGCGAGATCAGGCTTCGGCTTCTTCCACCGCCTTCATGCTGAGACGGACACGCCCCTGGCGGTCGACCTCCAGCACCTTGACGCGCACCACATCCCCCTCGTTGAGCTTATCAGCAACGTTCTCCACCCGCTCATTGGAGATCTGGGAGATGTGTACCAGACCGTCCTTGCCCGGAAGGATGCTGACGAAGGCGCCGAAATCCATCAGCTTGACCACGCGCCCCTCGTAGATCCGACCCACCTCGACGTCGGCGGTCAGCAGTTCCACCCGACGACGGGCTTCTTCGCCGGCCGCCTTGTCCACCGAGGCGATGGTCACGGTGCCGTCGTCCTTGATGTCGATACTGGCGCCGGTTTCTTCGGTCAGGGACCGAATGGTAGCGCCACCCTTGCCGATCACGTCGCGGATCTTTTCCGGATCAATGCGGATGGTGAGCATGCGCGGTGCATACTCGGACATTTCCGTCCGAGGCGTGGCAATCGCCTTGCCCATCTCGCCAAGAATATGCAGCCGTCCACTCTGAGCCTGCGCCAGCGCCTGCTCCATGATCTCGCGGGTGATGCCGTTGATCTTGATGTCCATCTGCAGCGCAGTAACACCCTTTTCGGTACCGGCCACCTTGAAGTCCATGTCACCCAGGTGATCTTCGTCACCGAGGATATCGGACAGCACTGCGAAGTCGTCGCCTTCCTTGATCAGGCCCATGGCGATACCGGCCACCGGCGCCTTGATCGGCACGCCGGCATCCATCAGGGCCAGCGAGGTGCCGCAGACCGTGGCCATGGAGCTGGACCCATTGGACTCGGTGATCTCGGAGACAATCCGAATCACGTAGGGGCAGTCTTCCGGCTGCGGCATGACGGCCATCACGCCGCGCTTGGCCAGCTTGCCATGGCCGATTTCACGACGCTTGGGCCCGCCCATGAAGCCAGCTTCACCGACACAGTAGGGCGGGAAGTTGTAGTGCAGCATGAAGGGTTCCTTGCGCTCCCCCTCAATGGCATCAATGATCTGGGCATCGCGACCGGTGCCGAGGGTGGCGACCACCACGGCCTGGGTTTCACCACGGGTGAAAATAGCCGAACCATGAGTCCGTGGCAGGGCACTGACCTTGATGTCGATGGGCCGCACGGTGGAATGGTCCCGACCATCGATCCGCGGCTCGCCTGCGATGATCCGGCCGCGCACGATCTTTTTCTCGGCGGCCTTGAAGGCGCCGGCCACGTCGTTGGCCGCACGACCGGCAGTGTCTTCGTCAACCAGTTCGTCGACAACCCGCTGACGCAGCGCGCCAACCTGATCACTCCGCTGCTGCTTGTCGGCGATGCTGTATGCAGCACGCAACTCGTCACCGATCATCGATTCGATGGCGTCGACCAGGGTCTGATCCTTCTCCAGGGGTTGCCAGTCCCAGCGCGGCTTGCCGGCTTCCGCAGCCAGCTCGTTGATCGCGGTGATCGCCTTCTGCATCTGTTCGTGGCCGAACAGCACCGCGCCCAGCATGACATCCTCGGGCAGTTCCCTGGCCTCGGATTCGACCATCAACACCGCATCGCTGGTACCCGCCACCACCAGATCCAGCTCGGAGGTCTCCAGGGTGCTGAAACTCGGGTTGAGCAGATACTCGCCATTGCGATAACCGACACGGGCGGCGCCAATGGGACCGTCGAACGGGATACCGGAAATTGCCAGCGCCGCCGAGGTTCCGATCAGGGCCGGAATGTCCGGATCCACATCCGGGTTCATCGAGATCACCGTGGCGATGACCTGCACCTCGTTGTAGAAGCCATCCGGAAACAACGGCCGGATCGGGCGATCGATCAACCGGCAGGTCAGGGTTTCCTTTTCGGAGGGACGCCCTTCCCGCTTGAAGAAACCGCCGGGGATCTTGCCCGCGGCATAGGTACGTTCCTGATAATTGACAGTCAGAGGGAGGAAGTCGCGCTGACCCGGCTCATCCTTCTTGCCCACCACGGTGACCAGAACCACCGTATCGGACATGTTGACCATGACGGCCCCGGTCGCCTGACGCGCGATGGCACCGGTTTCGAGGGTGACGGTGTGTTCACCGTACTGGAATGACTTGCTAACAGCTTCCACGTGCGAATTTCCTCTCTTGCACCTGCCAAAAAACGAGCGACGCGCCCCTGCGCGTCGCTCTCTTACTTACGGATGCCCAGGCTTTCGATGACGGTCTGGTAGCGGCCCTGGTCCTTGCGCTTAAGGTAATCCAGAAGCTTGCGGCGCTGATTGACCAGTTTCAGAAGGCCACGGCGGGAATGGTGATCCTGCTTGTGGTCAGCGAAGTGCTGGGTCAGATGGGTAATACGGTTGGACAGCAGCGCGATCTGCACCTCCGGCGAGCCGGTGTCGGTCTCGCTGCGGCGGTAAGTCTGCACGATTTCTGCCTTCTGTTCGGCGTTCAATGACATCAAGATGCTCCCGATCGGTTCCATGCCGGATTTGCAAGGGCGCTCATTGTAGCCACGCACCCCCGGCGTCACAAGCTAAGCCGCGTTATTTTCAGTGATTTTTCCGCATCCGGAGGAACGCAGCGAAGACACCCCGGATACCAATTCTTCAATCGCTTCGCATCAACCGATGCGGTTGCAGGCGTCCATCATCAGCGACCCGCCCCATGCCGAGAAACCCGTCCGGCCCGAACACACGCACCAGACCCGGTTCCGGCAGCCCGGCAGTCCATACCGCCTGACCCTGGCAGAGAAAGCCGGCCGCATCCCTTGCCAGGCGTACGTCCGGCCAGCCCGATAGCCCGCGTTCCACAGGCAGCAGCTGCGCATCGAGCGCTGCCAGCCCACCGTCGGTGGCCAAGTCCTGCATCCGCTCGGCGCTGACCATTGCGTCCGCGGTGAACGGACCCAGCGCGGTACGACGCAGGCCAGTCACATGGGCACCACAGCCGAGATCCTGACCGATGCTTTCCACCAGCGATCTGACATAGGTGCCCTTGGAGCAGTGCACCGACAACGCCAAACTATCCGAAGAGGGCTGCGACTCCAGTAGCAATTCATGCACGGTCACTGCCCGCGCCGGGCGCTCGACCTCGATACCCTGACGCGCCAGCTTGTACAGCCGCTGGCCCTGATG
>SL_7KL_010_BRINEDRAFT_10000586_pt1 | contig 17320 bp, 12 predicted proteins | sample SodLak_010_BRINE_FD_10663 | JGI IMG/M metagenome (IMG submission 10663)
TTTTTCTTTTTCTTTTTCTTTTTCTTTTTCTTTTTCTTTTTCTTTTTCTTTTTGTTTATATAAATATCGCTTTGCAGATTCAATTATATATTCATTTGTTTTATGAGATTTATCTAATATAAAAATATCATAAAAAGGTTCAATCCATTGCCAAGCATCATTTTTGATTTTGAAATTTGTCATATCCAAAAGTTCTGCATCATACAATATACCAAATAAATCATCCAACCATTTTTCATCATCATTTTCATTATTTTGTTCAAGACTTTTATATAAAGCGGACATTTGACCCTGTAAACGTTCTATAGGATGTATTCCAATAGTGATATTTTCTACAAATCCACACAAGCAATTGACAATACGTGTAAATCTTCCTGTAAAACATAAATTCATACCATGATATAATTCATCTTTGAAAACTTCAGCCATATGCTTTTTTTTCTCTTGATCTGATTCAAACCATATTATTGTCCAAATACGCTTAATAATTTCGTTCATAGTAAGTGAATGTACTGAATGCACTATAGTATCATCTGCATCATTAATTATAAAAGTAATAGTTTTATCATTGAAATATGAAATAGAGCTATTTTTCCATTCATTATTCATCCATCCTGAAGAATCATCTAAATTTTGGAGTTTTTCATGATATAATTTCTCTATAATTTGTATTGAATTATTAGATGATTCTTGAATAGAACGGCTATGTACATTCTGTTTTTCTTTGTATATCACATTTTCATTCAATTTTTCATGATTATGTATAAAATTTATTTGATTCTCAATAAATATTTCATTACCAAATAATGATATTCTCATTCTATTTACATCATCAGGCATCACTATAGAAGTCAACATATTATAATCTAAATGCAATATAGAAACATTTCTAGGAATATATTTTGGTATATCAATATATACCAAATGATTGAAAGATAAATCTATAAGACGTAAGTTTTCTTGTTGTAATCTTATATCTTGATCTATGTTTTGTTCTAAAGGAAAATAGATTTGTGTAATACAACAAGCATAAAGAATTAATTCTTCTAATTCAGGACATTTATGAGCAACATCTAAAATATTAAACGATTGAAGTTGAGAGCATTTTATAAAAATGACACTTCTTAATGTTGACGGAAAATTGGGTAAATTTGTATATGTTATTTTTGAAAATCGTACATCAAGAAGTTGTAATCCAGATGGTAAATAAAGAGGAAAGTCATAAGAGCGTTCATATAAATATATATAAGTACATAATGTATATTCATCTGGATTTGTTTTTATCCATTCATTTAGATCTTTGATGCAAGAAAAACATTTTTTACCTTGATTTGTCCATCTCAATATACAACACTGATTATCATCGAAATATCCAAACCTAGATTGTATATCTTGAGGTACATATCTTGATAAAATAATATCTTCATCATTCTGATTCTGATTCTGATCATCAATAATTGATAATTTTTTTTCTATATTTTTATTTCTAAAATTCATTTTTGCTTTCATATATGTTTGTATTTCTATATCTCTTATTCGAAATTATTGTCTAAATTCAAAATTATTTCTTATTTCTTATATCATATTTTTACGTTTTTACGTTTTTACGTTTTTATAATCAGGTATTCATAGAAATTCAATATTACATCTATACACAATGAATAGATGATAATAGAGTAAAAATCTTTTAGAATATAAATAATAAATGCCAAAACTTAAAAGATCATCTTATTCTTATTATATTTTTCTTATTTTTTTACTTATTATTTTGGTCATATCTAGTGCTCTTATACTTTATAAGACTCAAAAAAACAAACAACAAACAAGAGAAATATTAGGTTGTGATCCTTATCAAATAATACCCAAACATATAATATATGCAGATAGTAATGGTACAACCCCTATTTTTCCAGAAACTATAAATGCTATGAAAATAGCTATGAAATATGGATACGGAAATCCATCTTCTATTCATGGTTTAGGAAAATTAGGTAATCTCATTTTAGAATCACAACGTGAAAAAATGGCTCGATTGTTAACATGTAAAAAAGATGAAATTATTTTTACAAGTGGAGCAACTGAATCTAATAACGCCATTATCAATCATATTTTACAAAAATATCGGAAAAAAGGTAAAAAAAATATTAATATTATTACAACACCTATTGAACATGCATCTATTGCTGAAGTTTTAAATGCTCATGAAATTAATAGTCATTTTGGTTTTAATAATATCGAAATAAGAGTTTGTATGATCAATCAAAAAGGACGAATAAATATAGATCATTATAAATCATTAATGGATGAAAATAGTGTTTTGTCATGTATAATTATGGGGAATAATGAAATTGGTACAATACAAGATATTTCATCTTTATCATCTCTCCATAAACAAAAAAATATACATCTTCATTTAGATATGACACAAATTATAGGAAGATATTTTGTTGCATTAGATGAAATGAACATAGATAGTGCAACTATGAGCGCACATAAATTTCATGGACCTAAAGGTGTAGGTTGTTTATATTTTTGTAAAAAGAATATTTCTCATAATGATGATGAATTTATCCCTTTTATTCGTGGAGGTCATCAAGAAGATGGTCAAAGAGGAGGAACGGAAAATCTTCCAGGTATAGTGGGAATGTCTAATAGTTTATCAATTTGTATAGATTATTTATTCGATAAAAAGAATGATAAAATGAAAAGAATGAAATCAGAATGTTTAGATTATTTAGAAAAAAACATTCCCGAACTTATTATTTTTGGCGATCAAGATCATTCCCTTTATAATACTATATCGATATCTGTTCCTGTAAATAGTAGACAATTAGTTAAAGAAATGAACGATTATGGTATTTATATAGGAACAGGATGTGCTTGTTCTAAAGGAGGGGCAAGTGCTGTTCTCAAAGCATTAGGATATACAGAAAAAGAAATAAATGGTTCTTTACGTATTTCATTTAATTTTATGAATAATTCAAAAGATGCATTATCAATAGCTAAAACAATTGTTGAATTAGTGAATAAAAATAAAAATAAGATAGTTGATCAAGAAGAATCACAAAATTTTTGTAGTGGTGAATAAAATAAAAAATTTATATATAAGAAGATAAAGCGTTTAAATTCTATCTAATTTTTATTCGTTTTTAAAAGGAATACACAAATTTTAAATATGGCCGATTTCTATGATATTTTTAACGCAAAATTAGTAGATTTTTTAGAAGATCTTAAGCAAACTTTTCCGAATGTTCCTGAATTTCAATTCTATGATAATATTACACGCATTTGTATTATGGCTAGTAAAGAGAAACCGCTAGATATTTTTAAAAAAAATGTAGAATTACCTTTTGGTAAAAGTATAGATGACAAAGACGAAAGTTTTATTCTTTCTCAAGACTTTTCAGAAGCAGATCAAGCATTCGTAAAAATGCTTAAAGTCATCTGGAAAGATTTAGATGATGATAATAAAAATTCTGTTTGGAAACATGTTCAACTTTTACTCGCTATCAGTCGTAAAATGAAGTAAACCAATCATAAAAATTTTTTTCCATGGAAATTGCTTTTATTATACCTGACTCTGTAAGAAAAATGTCACCATCAATTATTTTTATATAGTCTTTATTTTCTATATATTCTTCTAAAAGAGATTCTATAGAAGAATACATATATTGAATATTTATTCCAATTTTATCACAAACACTATCTAGAGACAAAAATATTTTTTCATTTTCACAATAAAATTCTAAATCACTCATTTTCAATATATCGATTATTTTTTGAGAGTTCATTATGATATGGATGTTTTATAAGTGTAAGGATATATTCAATCAATTTTTTTTATTAATGCGCTTTTATTTTTTACTTTTTTACTTTTTTACTTTTTTACTTTTTTACTTTTTGTATTTTTTTCAAAATTTTCTTTTTTTCCAAAAAAATATTACTTAAGGACTTAGAAATAGAATTTTGTAGATATTTTTTTGTTCTTTTTATTACATTTACCCAATTTATAAGTTTGATATTATTGTCCTTATACAAATCTAAATCAAAAGCAATATGACTTCTGTGCAAAAGATAATTGAAATGACATTTCACAAGTATTATGTTGATATGTTAGATGATCTTAAAAATGTGAACGATAATTTTAAAAAAATCATCGATGAAAATTATTCTTCTTCTGAATGCAAAGATTCAAAATCAAGCGTATTTCTTCAATCATTTAAATCGGTATTATCACCAAAAATATTTGATAACATGGTTGATATTGATCTTTTTAGTAAAGATACTTCTGATGAAACATCAACAAAGATGATGGATACAGTAAAAAAAATTGTATCATCCGAAGATGTAAAAACGATTCCTCTTGTGAAAGAGATGACACTAGATAAAATTGTTTCAGAAATCGATGAAAGTTATCATCCAACTATTTTGTCTTATATCTATATTCTGTCACTTCTTGTTCGAATATATGATATTGAAATGGATTCTGAAAAAAATGATAATTATGTGAAAAATCTTTTTGAAACAAGTATGATTTTGATTAATAAAATCGAAAAGAAGCAAGATATCGAAGATAGTATGAACGGTCTAAAAGATGAGAAAATTATTAAGCTTTTAAGAGCACTTCAAATGTTGTATCAAAATGATACTACTCAAACAGAAACAAATAAGGAGCAGGAAACAAATGATACATCTCCTCCAGCATCTGACGATTTTATGCAAAACATTCAAAATACACTCAAAGGAACTAAAATGGGTAAATTTGCAGATGATATTATTAATGATCTAACTCAAGATATGGAGAATGATATGGGTGAGATTACAGACTTTGAATCTTTTATGAAATCAGGGAAAATTGGAAAGGTTATCAATAAAACCCTTGAACAGTTTCAAAAGAAAAACTCTTCTGGAGAACTTAGCCAAGAAGACATTCTCAAAGATTGTGTGAATTTAATGGGTATGTTTGGTTCTAATTTCCCAAAACCAGGAAATTCCGCACCTTCAGGGTCAGGGTCAGGGTCATCTTCTTCTGGAATGCCTGGAATGCCTGGAATGCCTAATTTTGATATGAGCGATATGCAAAAGGTGATGAGTCTTTTTAGCGGAGAAGATAAATTCAAACTCGATCAAAGTAAAATAAACCAGCATCAAAGTAAGTCACAAACACGAGATCGCCTTCGTAAAAAACTTGAAGAAAAGAATAAATAATTTTGTCAAATCTTAAGAAATCAACTTTATCTTAAATTATTTTTTTGTCCTATTTCATTTAAGAGAGGTTATATACAGATTTAAATGATTATTCTTTTGACTGGATGTGCCGGATTTATAGGATCACATTTATGTGAAAAAATAATGACAACATCATTTCATGATTCAAATGAAGATCAACAATTGTCACAAGAATGTATTATTATTGGTCTCGATAATATGAATGATTATTATGATATAGAAAAAAAAAGAGAAAATTTAAAAATTTTACAATCTTATCATAATTTCAGATTTTATGAAAAAGATGTAGCAAATATTTCTGAAGTTTTCATAGATTTAAGTAAACGTGGTAAAATACCTAACATTGTCATACATTTAGCAGGATCAGCTGGTGTGCGTCATAGTTTAGAAAATCCTGAGATGTATGTTCAAAATAATATTCAGAATCATGTGACACTTATTCAAGAATGTCATAAACATAAAATATATACAATCCTATATGCATCAAGTAGTAGTGTTTATGGATTAAATGAAGATTTACCTTTTAGAGAAGATGATTCTATAGAAAAATTGAATAGTCCATATGCTATATCTAAAAAATGTATGGAAGATTTTTCAAAGCTATACTCACGTCTATATCAAATGCAAATTATTGGTATGAGATTTTTTACAGTTTATGGTCCTCGTGGACGACCTGATATGGCTCCTTATAAATTTTTAAGATGTATTCAAGGAAATAATACAATTCATGTTTTTGGTAGAAAAGAAGATACGCATCATATGAAACGCGATTATACATATATTATGGATGTAGTAGATGGAATAATTAAATTATTGGAAAAGCGAAAGAGATTACCTTTATATGATACATTTAATTTTGCTTCTGGAAAAACAATTACTCTTTCAGATTTTATTGATATTTGTGAAAAAATAGTTGGCAAAAAAGCAAAAATAAATTATTCTGGTAAACAAGTTGGAGATGTTCCATCTACATATGGTTGTATTGAAAAAGCACAAATTTTACTGGGATATCAACCACGATTTAGTTTAGAAGAAGGACTCAAGATAATGAATTCTACTTTAGGAAAAAAACCTGTACGTTTAGTACCATTATCAAAAACAAATAAGAAATTAATCGCATTCGATGAAGTAAAAGAGAAAGAGAAAGAGAAAGAGGATGAAAATCTTTGTAAAAATCAAAAGACAAATGAATCACTTCAACCTATTAAATATAAAATAATCTTCCTTTCACAATATCCTCAATTAGGATCTAATTACTTACGTGGAAATCAAATATCAGAAGCATTGAAAAAATATGGTGTCGATACAGAGATGTTTGAAATACAACATGATAAAGATAAAGTTATGGACAATAAAGATCCTACTTTATGTCGATATCATAAATGTATTTTTATCATGATTAGTCGGTATCGTCATAATATTGCTTTACGATTACGTAAGAATGAAAATATAGTTATTTATGATATTGTTGATAAATATTGTGAATTACATAATCAGTTATCATCATGTCAACTAATCGCAAATAATGTGGATGCTATAATTTTTCCAAATAAAACAACAAAAGATGATTTTTCTAAGAAAATACAAGGTGATTATAAAAAATTTGTTATTCATCATCACTATGATCCAAGATTAGAAAATATGATATATTGTCCACCAGAAGAAAAATTAGTCTTTGGTTTTATGGGTTCTGTTGCGAATGCCGATAAAAACTGCATGTATTTGCCAAATATTGCTCAAAAATTAAATAACTTTGAAGTATTAGATACAGAACTATGTAAATATATGACACATGAAGTAAGAGAAGGAAAAATAAATAAAAATTGGAAATGGATCGATAGATTTGAAGAAAATAAAATCTTATTTAATTGTCATTTGAGTATTCGTAAAAAAGATTCTCCTGAATGGAAATATAAAACAAATACAAAAATAAGTACAGCATCATTTTTTGAAGTTCCTATTTTGACTACACGTGAAGATGCAATAAATGAAGTTTTACCTGATGATTATCCTTACTTTATTGATGAAACAGATGAAGAATCTGTGTTTAAAGCATTGAATTATGTAGAAGAAACATATCTTACAGATGTTTGGTATAAAGCCATAGATATAATGAAAAAGATTAAACCAATATTATCTGTTGAAAGCATTTGTAAAGATTATATTAAATGTTTTGAATCTGTTAAAATTCTTAAAAATTTTGATATATTTTTTGAAAATAATTTGAGAATTTCAAATGAAAACAAGAATGAAAACAAGAATGAAAACAAGAATGAAAACAAGAATGATAAAAAATCTGTATCTGAATTAGAATCTGAATTTAAATTAGAATCAAATAGTATATCTTTAAATCAAGATAATATCTATTATGTGAAATCCATAGATTATTTGAAAGATACAATACAAAAAGTACAACAAATTTCAAATAATCACATTGCTACATATTGTGTAAATATAGGAGGATATGATAATTTTATCAATATCAAGCCTAAAAATATGTCAAATCACATGGATTATATTTATATTACAGATTTACCTTGTTCTTATTTCCAAAGTATAAAGGAAAAAATATTATGGACTATTATTTGTTTTGAAAACGATCATAGAATGAATAATTTTATATTGAGTCGTGACCTGAAAGTAAATTGTGTGAAATATTTATCATCATATCATACATCGATTTATATTGATAGTAATGTTCAAATAAATAATAATCACTATCCTCTTTATTTCAATGTATTATTGGCTAAAAATTATGATATGGCTATTTTTAAACATCCTCAAAGAAACACATTATATGATGAATTCAAACGTGTAATAGAAAAAAATAAAAATGATACAGAAGAAAGAAAAGAAGCATTAAAAAATCAATTGACACAATATAAAACAGAAAAATATGATAATAATAATACAAAATTCACGTTGACTTGGAATAATATAATTTTCAGAAAACATAATGATCGTGTGAAAAAAGTTATGGATACATGGTTTAATCAAATAACTTATTATGGTCAAAGAGATCAATTAAGTTTCATGTATTCTTATTGGAAAAATAAGGAATGTTTACTTTACATCATTCCTTTACATGATAAAAAATACCCAACTATTGCTGAATTTAAAGATAAAAACTATCCATATTTCTCATATCTTAATTATTATTTTTCAAGACCTTTAGGAGGATATCACAATGACAATAATGAAAAAAAGAATGTCAAAAAAAAATAATTCGCTTTATTTTGAGACATTTATATGATGTATATAATAAGAAAAATGTCGAATGCTTCCTCGAAAAATATTGAATCCTTTTGGTTAGAAGATCCAATCTTTTTCTTCTTAGATACGGAGAATTATTCCAAAATAATACCTGATAAAACGATGACTTTATCAGAGCAATTGAATGCTTTATTTAGATTTTCTATCATTTTCTCCTTGATTATTTTAGTGATTAAACATGATTTACACAGTTTATTATTTGCATTATTTGGGGCAATTTTCACAATTTTAATTTTTAAATATGCAGAAAAAGAAAATAAAAACAAAAAAGGTATTTTAGAAAAAATGAATATACATGAAGATAAATATGCAGGAAATTGTACGTTACCAACAAAAAATAATCCATTCATGAACGTTTTACCTACAGATATTAAGGATTTCCCCAATAGACCTCCAGCATGTAATATTTCTAATAAGAATGTTCGTCGAAAAATGAATGATGCTTTTAGTGAATCTGTTTACAAAGATGTTGATGATATTTATGGAAGAAATACATCTCATAGACAATTTTATACCATGCCATCGACTACAATTCCAAATGATCAGAAAAAATTTGCAGAATTTCTCTATGTGCAAAATGCTCCACCAGGTAAAATGTAATTATTTTCATCTTATATGCTATTTTTTTCAAATATTTTATTTTTTTGATTTTGATGTATTTTTTGTTTTTATTGTCTTTGTCTTTGTCTTTGTATTTGTATTTGTCTTTGTCTTATTTTTTGTTTGATCATTATTAATGTAATTTGTATTGTTTTTGTTGATATCTATAGTTTTACTTTTTTCACCTTGTAAACTTTTGTCCACTAAATAAGATTGAACAGATATATCAAAATCAGATAATTGAGAATTTGGAATAAAACATTTATTTTCTTTATCGATAGGAAATAATTGGAAATATTCGCAATCAATTTTTGTATCTTCTATTTCAGGTGGTTTACATAAATATAAAACTTTCAACGATTTAGGTAAGTTTTCTAATATATTAAAAATGTGTTTTTGTACAAAATTTGTTATTTTTAATTTAACTACATAGATATCTCGTTTATTTTCATTTTCATCAATAAATTCTTTCTTTTTCGTCTGTTTAAGGAAAAACCATGAATTATCAGGATCATTGAATAAAGGTTTAAGATTGTTATCAGATTTATTTACAAAGTGAATCATATAGTAAGATGAGATTGAAGGACTTAGATCTTGAGGTTTATATTTTTCAGAAATTCGATCAAATAAATACTTACGCATAAATGTTTTACGATTTTTGTACAAGTACAATAAATGATATTGTTTTGCATATTTGTTTATTAAACGATCCACTGTTGTGATTTCAGATTCATCATACTTTTCTTTTCCATTTACATCATAAATGACTTGTACTACATCATAAGGTATTTCTTTATTTTTTTGTTTTTTATCTTTTATTTTCTTTTTTGATTTTTCTGTATTATTATTATTTTCTGCGTTAAAATCATCTGGTAATTCTAAGAGAGCATTGTCTTCATCATACCCATAATATTCTATTTTTTCGATAAAAGTATTTTGTGGAAGATTTTTTAACATATCTTTAATAATTAAATGAATTTGGTTATTAACTGTATTTGTATCTGTATAAAGCTTATTTTCTAAAGAAAATTGAGTAAAGCAAATCATTTTTTTCTTAACTTCTTTTTGATATTCATTTTCATAAATAAATCTAGGATTTAAATTAGTTAAAATCTTTTCAATAATTTTATTGAATTTTGTATGATCAATTTCTAAATAAATGTGATCTTTAAAAACCCTCTTACATATAACATGTTGAAAAACAATACTACCTACTGTAAGTCCTCCAAATAAAACGATAGAGCGAGTTGCACTTCCCCACCATTTCTCAAAAAAGTCGTACATACTGCCTATTTTTTGAAACATATCATTCCAAGGGTTTTGTAAGAAAGATTTATTTTTTTCATGTGTAGAAGTAGAACCTGGAAATTTTTTTCCCAAAAATTCTATTGAACTTATCATTGAATCATCTGGATTCTTTTCAGAAGCATTTAATTTTGTATTTTCTGATTTTTTCCATAAATTAATTATATTTCCTAAAGTGAATGTTTTGATAAATTTATTCCAACCTATTTTTTCAAATACTTTATTAAAATTATTTTGAATATTTTCCTTTTTTGTAATATCATTTGTCATTTTTTGTAATCCAAGAGATGTTCCTAAAGTAATTATTGATGATCCAAAAAATGATAATAAATTTGGATCGCTTATTGAGTTTATAATGAAAGACACGGTTAAGTAACCAAACAATGATTCACCACCACCTTTTAAATTATTTTGAACTTTTTGTATTCCAAATTTATCTAAATTTCTTAAAAATGTTATAGGTAATTCTACATTACATAAGAATTCTTTTAATTTAGATTTTTGATTTGCAAACAAAAAAGAATATAATATATTATAAAAAAGAGATAAACGTACTTCTTCTGGTATAGTAGTAGAACCAAGAATTTTTTCATGAAGATATAAGAAACTCACCATAAAATTATTCACAAAAAAATTTAAAAATGAATTTCCAGATGCAATATTTAAACTTTTATTTACCATTGATTTACCCATATTTAGAAAAGAATCTTGGTTATCAATGTAGATATTATGTAATATACGTATTCCAATCATTCCACCTAGATATTTTAATGTTTGTGAACCAGGAGCAAATTCTCTTTGTAAATCTTTAAGTATAGCAGACGATGCAATATTTGTATCTTCATTTTTTGCATCTAATGTATTAAGAATATGTTTATCGATTTGTTTTTCATATCCAAGAGTAATTAGATAATATCCTTTTTTTTGTTGTTTTTTCAGAGAATCCATTATATACCTTTTTATAATTTCAAAAGAAAATCAATAAAATCAATAAAATCAATAAAATCAATAAAATCAAAAAAGAATGATAAGAAAAAATAGATCATTATATAAATAAAAGAGATCAAGATCTATGCGTTATTTTCAATTAGACAATGCTATATCACAAGATGAATGTCATTTAAAATTAAAGTGTTGGGGAAATAATAGTATTTTTGGTTATAATGTCAATAATTTAACAAATAATACGGAAACATGTCAAAATGACTTTTTCACAAATAATCCAAATTTAAGATGTAAAAATGGTTATGGTAATACATCTGGAAAAACAATCGATTGTGATTCTCGTTTACGTTATGATGATCCATCACAAATAAGAGGTCCTGATCGTCAACAGCTTTTTTCAAGAACATTTACAGCAGTTCCTGATTTATCATCAGGAACATATCATTCAGAAGTTGAAAGTCGTCTTATTCATGGACATGATACCTATGCTGATCGTGAATGTAAATCTTTAACGGAAGTTTATTTTGATAGAAATCAAATTTTTACTCCATGTGTAGATGAATTTGTGAGTGGTTATAGTAAATCTGTTGCAGAAGATATTCGCACAGGTCTTCCATCTAGAGATTTCAAACAATGTCCACAAACAAGTCCAAAAACAACACGTGAGGTGATGGAACGTATAAGACGGAAAAATATTGAAAATTAAATTAATTTTATTTTCTTTATCATTTTATCATTTATCATTTATCATTTATCATTGTTTTTATTCTCATATAAATATAAATATTGAATATATGAGTTGGACACGCCTTAGTAATGATTCATGTGCTTATGCAAAATATTTAGATCAAAGTGTTAATCATGTTCCATACGTGTTTGATCCTATTAAATACGAAAATTGCAATAAATGTCAAAATCAAGTAGGTTTACTAGGAGGTACAAATGTCTCACATATCAAAGGAAATATAGTCGATTTAGAGAACGATCTTCGTGGACAAACAAGGCCTGCTACAAAATGTCCAAGTTATAAACATTTCCCATCTGAATCACATTTAATTAAACGTAAACAAATGTATAAACCAGATCCTCCTGTTGTCGATACTACTCCTGTTCATTTACGTCCTTGTCAAATGAATTCATACCGTCATGTTCCTTATCCTGCACCATTTGTATCTTCTTCATGCTATCAATCTGTAAGCAAATAAAAGTTGGATTATTTCAATTTATGTAAATTATGAAATAAATTAGAAAAAATGATTAATATTAATTTTTCTTTATTTTCTTCTATGAAGAATATAAATATCTCTTACCATTGTAAAAAATGAGTTTTAGTCGTCTTAATCATGATTCATGTACTTATAAACAAAATTTAAAACAATCTGTTGGTGTTGGAAATTATTATACTGGACAACCTCGTCAAGATTGCCAAGCATGTTTTCCTGAAGATACACATTCTAAAATAGGAAGTCATAACATCGGACCTATACAGCATGGTATTAGTGGAGCAACGTGTGAACCTTTAATCGATGTAAGTAATGAACTTCTAGGACTTTCACGTCCGGCTACTAATTGTCCGTCGGAAAAATATCAAAAACCAGAGGATAAACAAAAAACATGCAGACTTCATCTACCTCCCTCTTGTAAAACTATGAGAAGTGAAGATACACGTCTAAGTAATCCTCCATGCACCCTTAGAGGAACCGGTTGGAATCGTTGGGAATGGTTATGTCAAAATCCACAAGAAAAAGTGAATATTCCTTTCGATTATAATATTTCTAATCGTCTTGTAGTGAAAGATAATCATCGTCCTTGTATTCCAACACCTATAAATCAAGCTCCTCTTCTTCCTCCATTAAATGGATCAGATGAGGTTTATGAAAGTTCATGGATGTCATGTGTTTCACGTCCAAACGCAGATAAACATTTCCCTAGTGTTGTATGGAGGCATTGTGATAGTTTTGGATATAAATAAAAAAATGGAAAATTTATCTTTATTTCAAGATTATAAGGTCTTTTTATAATTTAAATTAAACGCGGAATATTTATGCATAATTTTTGAAAAAAAAATCTTTCGTTAATATAAACATATATTCTTAATTTAAAAATGGTTAATGTTCGCCTTGGAAGCAAAAACTATGTTCAAGTTCCTATTTCTAAGTTTCATTCTCTTATGAAAATTCTTCATGAACCTAAAAAGGATGAGGTCAAGGGAAATACTAAAAAAGTGGAAAATACTATCGAAATGGTCAAAGAAGTTATAGATGCTTACAATGATCTTGTGAGTAAAAAAGAAAAGAAACCCGCGCAAATGAGTAGTTACAACAACTTTATTAAACAGCTCAAAGTTCCTAAAGGTGAAAATACTATGGAATATGGTGCTAAACTATGGAAAAGTATGTCTGCTGAAGAAAAGAAAAAGTACAAGTAGATATAGTAAACAATATAGTCTAGTAAATAAAAGCAATAAAATACGCCGATAATTTAGTTCTTATTTTTTCTTATCATAGATAAATTTGGTATCTATAGGTATTATGATTGAAGTATATGTGGCTTTATCTCTTTTAAGTTTGGGGTATATATTAAACCAAAATAAAACGGTATTATCACCTTTAGAAAGAAAAGTGGATCCCAATGATTTACCTTCACAAAATAATATTCATGAAAGTCATCATACAAAAACAGTTAAAAAAAATGAAGAAAAACAAGGACATGAAGCTTATCAGAAATCTTTAGATCATTTAAATACACGTCCTGGCGAAAAGAATGTTATTCCACAATATATCAATAAAAATTATGGTGTTGAAAAAAACGAAAAATCATTACGTCAAGATAATAATGGGAAAAATATGGTATATAGTCCACTTTTAGGGAAACATCTTTCTCCACAGGAATTTACACATAATAATATGGTTCATTTTATCAAACCTAAAAATGAGGTGAGTGAAAATCCAGATGCTTTACAATCAAAATTAGAAACATTTACAGGTATCTCTCAACATTTTAAACCTAAACATGAGACACCATCATTTTTTACTCCGCAAAAAGATATGAATTTTGTGAGTGGAACACCTCATGCAGTAGATTTTCAACAAGAACGTATCCCTGTTCCCGTATCTCATAATAATGTTACGCCATTCAAACAAGAAAAAGTTGCACCTGGATTAGGATTGGGATTTACAACAGAAGGATCTGGTGGATTTCATCAATTTGATGCACAAAATTTTGCCAAACCTAAAACAGTTGATGAACTTCGTGTTAAATCAAATCCTAAAGTGACTTATGAAGGAAGAGTAATAGAAGGACAAAAAGGATCTGAACGTGGAAAAGTAGGAAAATTGGCAAAGAATCGTGTGGATAGATTCTTTAAAAACACACCAGATATGTATCTCAAAACAACAGGAGCATATTTAAAACCTAAACAACATCCAAAATATAATGCTAAAGCAACACATCGTCAAGATACATCAGTCGAATACGGAGGTATTGCATTTGATGGAAGTAAACAAAATCGATTTAAATCGAGTTATAGGGATCCTTTACGTCAACAATTGGATAGATTTAATAAAGGTCATGCTAATGTTGCAAATCAAGGAAAAGGTGAATTATTTGATCATGGTAAAAAGAATATTATGGTATACGCAAATGAACGCGATACAACCGCAGAAAAAACATATCAAGGTAACGTAACATCTTTATTTAAAGCATTTATTGCTCCTTTTGAAGATGTCTTTCGTTTCAATAAAAAAGAATATATGGTCGATAATCCACGTCATTATGGACAAATGGGAATTCAAATCCCAAGTAAATCACCCGCTTATGATCCAAATGATGTTGCACGAACAACTGTCAAAGAAACAACTTTAAATCAATCCGAGAAAATGAACTTGAAAGGTTATCAAAAAGGCGTTGTATACGATCCTAATGATATTGCAAGAACAACTATTAAAGAAACAACATTGAATGAAGCAGAAAAAACAAATCTTAAAGGACCTGTTAAAGCATTTGTTTATGATCCAAATGATATTGCTAGAACAACAATCAAAGAGACAACTCTAAATGAAGCAGAAAAAATGAATTTAAGAGGATATAAAAAAGGAGTTGTTTATGATCCAAATGATATCGCACGAACCACTATAAAAGAAACAACATTAAATGAAGCGGAAAAAATGAATTTATATGGATATAAAAAAGGAGCTGTTTATGATCCAAATGATATTGCAAGAACAACAATAAAAGAAACAACTCTTCAAGATAATGATAATAATAAGATTCTCCAAGCAGATCAGTATGCGAATACAATGCATCCAGATGATGATGCTCGTGTAACAATAAGAGAAACCACGCCTAGCTATGAAACAACCATGAATTTATTGGGTGAAATAAAAAATTACGTTTATGATCCAAATGATGTGGCTAAAACAACAATAAAAGAAACAATGATTGATAATGATCATTTAGGTAATGTTGAAGGTTTTATAGAAAATCGTGGTGAATATAGGGATAATAACTATCAAGTAAAAGAAACGCATAAACAATATCTATCAGACCATGATTATGCAGGTCAAATAGATGGTAATCAAAATGCAGATGGTTATAAATTAGCTCCACGTGATGTGAAAAATACGGCTAAACAATTTACTTCGGATCATGAATATTATGGAAGTACAGGTGATAAAGTTACACATCGCTTAATGTCTTATGATGATATTTATAATGCTGAAATAGATGACCGTAAAGAAGTCACATTAGAAAGAAGAGAACCTGTGTCACAAGGTGCAAAAGTAGCTATTGGAGCAGATGCTATAAATTTAGATACAAGACAAAATGAATTGGCTTATGAAGATATATTTGAAAGACAATTCGATAATAAAGAAAGAATGGCACAAATGTCTCAAGAACGCTTACCTATTTCTATCGATAGTGTTACACGTTTACCACGCGAATCTCAAAGAATAGATGAACGTTTATTGTCTTCTAAAATAGATCATATTAATAACCCATATGTCATAAGTATTATCTAATCTTTTTTATCTTTTTATCTTTTTATCTTTTTTCTTTTTTTATCTTTTTTTCTTTTTTTATCTTTTTTATTTTTCGTTTACATGATTCGATAAATATATTATCAATAAGTAAAATCATTCTTTAATTAATTAAACGCATTTATGAATATTCAAATCAATCAAAGAAGGGATTTAATAAATGAATTAATAGAAATAAGTAAGGATAAATTCTATAGTATTTTTGAAGATTTATTCAAAGAAACAAAAAAAGAAAATAAATTTCATGAATTCCTTTTACGCGAATTTCAAGAATCTTTAGAAAAAATACCACGGTGGAATAAAGATGATATAAGACGTGAAATGCAAGGACATATTGACGGTTCTCATATTGAAGATGAGATGAAAACATTTTTGGGAAATATTCATATTTTAAATCAACAGCTATATCCGACCGAAGTACAAATTGAAGATGAAAAAGACATGGATGTTTTAGAAAACTTTATTAAAAAAGCAGCAGTAAACATAGCACGACCACTATGGAAACACCCTTATCTTTTCTATGATGTAATTATATCCAAAAAATATGATTCACAAAAAGAAATAGAAAATATTATTGAAAAAAGCATTGAAACAACTATTAGAAGACAAAGTAATTTATCAGCATTAAATCTTTCATTTAAAAAGAATAAAAACCAATTAAATCAAAAAGGAGGAGCTACGGAAGATATTAATACATCAGATGAAGGAGAAGGAGAAGGAGAAGGAGAAGAAGGAGAAGAACAAGCACAACCACAAGTTCAACCACAACCACAAACACAAACACAACCACAAGTTCAACCACAACCACAAACACAAACACAACCACAAACACAACCACAACCACAAACACAACCACAAACACAACCACAAACACAACCACAACCACAAACACAACCACAAACACAACCACAAACACAACCACAAACACA
>SL_7KL_010_BRINEDRAFT_10000587_pt1 | contig 17318 bp, 9 predicted proteins | sample SodLak_010_BRINE_FD_10663 | JGI IMG/M metagenome (IMG submission 10663)
ACCACAACAACCACACCCACCAGCCCACGACGCTGGTTGAGACGCAACACCACCGTCTCTTCCCCCAAGTGGTAGCCGACCACATCCTCACCAACCCGGTGGAGCAGCACCGCCAGCTCATACAGCCGGCTGCCGCGATACCGCTCGATACACCCCGCCCACCAGGTACGTGTGAACTCACTCGCCGCATCCCGCAAGAACGCGTGCGGGAGCACCAACGACCCGCGAGCCTGATGGCGAGACTTGGACGGGATGAACCGCACCGGAGCTTCAGTGCCCAGCTTACGCATCTCCCGTTCCCACACCCCCACAGCCTGCTGACTTCCAGCCACCGACACCAGATCGGAGGTGAACACCGGCCGGGGGATCGCCACCGCCGCCAACAGCGCGCTNTGTGTGTCCTCATCCACCTCCCCACCCGAAGCTGGCTCCTGCTCCGGCGGCACATCGAACCGGGCCGGGTCCGGAGCCTGCGCCCGCGTGCGAGGCACCTTCTTCGACCGTTTCCGCTGCTGACGTGCCTGGGGCTCGGGGCGGACCCGATCCGTCCCGGTCCGCACCGGCGCATCCATCGGCGGGCCGGCCACCGGCAACTGCTCCACCCCGCCCGCATCTCCCTGCCCAGTTGGTGGGACATCACCCGAAGGTAGCTCCTCAGGAAGAGGCGCCAGCTCCGCCCCAATACCGTCCCCGCCCCCCTGGCCGCTGTCGGCAACCTCGCCAAGGTCCTCGGCAGCCTCTGGGCCGAACAGGCCGTCGAGCAGACCCGCTCCGCCCCCCGCCGCCGACGGACCGGACGCCACCGGCCAGCGATCTGGCCCTCCGGCGTCTTCACCCCCCTCACCGAATAGGCCAACAAGGGTGCCGTGGGTGCTCGCCGGATGCACCTCACCCGACCTCACGTCCTGCTCCTGGCCGGCCAGCCACCCGATCCAGTCTTCCAGGTCATCACTAACCGGCAACGTAAACCCGACCTGGGTCAGGCGGTCACGGAGCCGCTCCAGCTGTTCCGGGGAGGTGCGCACCATCGTGTCCAGATACGCGAGCACAACATCGTCCGGCAGCTCCGTCAACCGGCGTCCGGCACGCTGCTCCGCAGACCGGAACGCATGCGGCCACGACCGTTTCATCATCCGGACCACTTCCGTCCGGAAATGGCCGAGCCGGCGCAAAGCGACCGCCTGCTTCGCTGCCATATCGCTCAACGACGACTGCGACCCTTCATACAACGCCCGATACGAACACTCCGGCCCGCAGCCGTGTTCGGAGGTGGCCGCCACCCCCATCCCATACTGGCGCCCGCCATCCCTGCTCACTCAACCACCTCGGCAGTGTCGCGCAGATCGAAGCCATACGCCTCCGCGAGCTCTCCCAGTTCCCGGCCCGCCTGCAACGTCTGCTGCACATACGCTTCATGTGCCTGCTCCAACTCCTCAGCAAGCGCCGCATCGGCGCGTAGCACCAGTTGCGACCGCAGCTCTGCAGCGTTCCCGCCGAAGAAAGCAGCAGCGGCGGCGGTGCGGACCGTCGCGCTCATCGCCGGCGTGGGAAGCTGATGAGGTTCCAGCGTCGCATAGGTGCTCTGGATCCGGCGAAGTTCATCAACCGCAGAGGCATACTCGGTATACCGGCTTCGCGCCTCAGTTTCGCTCAGACGGATCAACTCGTCATACGCCGCAACCGTCGCAAGGTCGGTTTGGAGCTGTTGGGAGAACCGCCACACCCGCGCCTCCTCACTGAACGCAGAGCGCACCTCCCCATCGATCACGACAGATGAGGTGGCCCCGAACGTGCCGACCAGCAGCACCACGAGCGGCACCACCGCCGCTGTAGCCACACCAACCGGGCGGAGACGTCCCGCACGCCACCAGGACCGCAGCACCAGCACCAACACCGGCCAGGTCACCCCGGCCAGCAGCCAACGCCGATCTGGAAGCGGGTCGATCACGCTGGTGCCGGCCACCATCGCAGCAAGTAGCGCCGCCGACACCACACCAGCCGCCACGACGAGCAGCACCGGTGGCACCGGACGGACCTCCCCCGGCCCGCCCTCCGCCACCGCAGCTCCCGGGCCCGCCTCCCCCTCTTCCCCTGGTGCGGTTCGGGTGCGGGCAGCTCGAGTTTGGGCGCGTGCCGCTTGACGGTCCCGGACAGCGCGGCGCCGTGCGGCATTCTCGAGGAACTGGGGTGGTTTCATGCGTCGAACCGTCCGAAGTAGTCGTCGTAAGGGGAATCGTCAGCGGGATGCTGCCGGGGGCGTGGAACTGCACCTGTCGGCGCCGGTGCCGGCAGTGGCAACCGGTGCCAGTGCCGATCGTCCAGCGGGTCGTCGGCGGTGAGAAGACGGCCGACGGTGGTAACTGCAAGCAGGACCGGGTTCGCTGGTGCACGGTCAGGTTCATCCAGCAGGTAATCAGCGAACGCTTCGATCAGAGCCACGTAGCTGCGCGCCCGGGCGGGGGAGTCGACCACGAACCGCAACGTTGCCGGTTCGAACGGGTAGGCGAAGGTGTGCAACCAGCCGAGGAACCGTTCGATATGACCCCACGCGTCCCGCCGGCTCTGGAACCGTTCATACTCCACCACGGTGCGGCGAACCAGACCGTCCCCCGCTTCACGCAGTTCCGCATCAGGCTGGTAGATGGTGATCGGGTCCACATTCGGATCATAGGCCGGTGGCCGGTGGGTCCTGTCCAACGGGAGCGCGAACCGCGGTTCGACCTGGAAGATGCCATCCGCCCGCACCTTCGCCGAGCGCAACAGGGCAGCCAACACCTTCTGCGCCTCGATGTCGTGATCAAAATCGGTAGCACCTCCCACACCGATCCTGGCCGGGTCGATGTCACCAAGAAACCTGGAGCGCCGCAGTCGCAGCTCGGCCGGCAGGGTCGGAGGCACATCGGGGAACGCCTCCACAACGTCCAGCAGCTGCCGGGCGAACTCCCGGGTTGGCCGCCAGTGGGGCGGGATGACCTCCCGGACGTCCGCCAGTTTGTCCGGCAGCTGCTGCAGGTAGCGGAGCTCCACCAGATGCTGCACCCACCAGCGGCCCGACCGGNCCGAGGGGAACTTTGCCAGGTCCACAGCCTGCTCTGCAGACAGGCCGAACCGCCGGTTCGCGTCCTCCAGGTGACAGACCTGCACCAGCCGGTGCACATGCTCCAAGTTCCGTTCCGTGGTGCGGGGAAACCGGTCGGAAAGAACCCGCAGATCCTGGCGGGCAGCTTCCAGGAGGCGGCGGCCCCGCGGAGTTGTCCGGTAGCGGCACACGGCACGAGAAGGCCGCGTTGCAGGCCGCCCAGTTCGGGTGTCGACGACCACACCAGGTTGGAAGGCGACGAACCCCAACGCGGTCAGACGTGCCAGATGCGTCCCGAAACCGGGGCTTCGGCCCTCGAGAGCGTCGACCAGCGGCAGGAACGTGCGCGGCACGTTGAACAGCACCCGCGCGAGCTCCAAACCCCACGGGGCGTCTGTCTCAAGACCGAAGGTCTCGGCACGGGCGGCGAACGGCAACGATGACATTGCCACCACCGGTTCGCGCACCAGAGAGAGACACAACCTTGCTGGCAACCTAATCCGGTCGCCCGATGCTGGTGAGCGGCAGGGCGGAGACCTCCACCTGCCGCTCACCACACAGCGCAGCTGGGGTGTGGGAAGCAACCGCGGTTTCGAACGCCTGGGTGGAGCTACACCCGAACCAGGCAGCGGCCTCCCCGACCGGCACCACAGTCACCACCCCCGGACGGGTGAACCAGGGGCGGCACACTGCGGGTGTCGCTACCTGCCTGATCGTCACCCCACTCTGGTAGCCGAACACCGAGAAGCCGTGCAAGACCACCAACAACCTCGCACGCAACCTTCCCCTGTACGGGCACCCGGCGCACGTTTCAATGGGGGAGGCGTGCGTCCTTCGCCGCTACGCGGCCAGGTAGTGGCGGCATCGTGTTCTGCAGCACCGGTGGTGCTATGACCTCACCTGCCGCAACCGCTGCCGATGTGCTCCCGCCGCCAGATGCTGCACCGGCGTTCACCCCAGTGCAGCTACGCACCTTCGATGAGCTGCTGTCGGTCGGCACCGACCGTCCAGTGGTCCGTGACGGTTTCGTCGCCGAGCTCGAGGCACACATCAAGGCGGGAACAACCTCCGCCGTGGCCGCCTGGACCGAGCCGACGTTCTGGCTTGGGAAAGCACTGCTGTTCTCGACCCTGGACTGTGAAGGGAAGGTGGCGGCAGAGAGGGAAGCGGTCGACACCGCCCAGCAGCTGCACCCGTCCGCGGCGGTCGGTATCGCCGCACATCACGCGATCCAGGTCGCACAAACCCACCGTGGCGCCGCCCCGGCAACGTTCGTGCGCTGGTCCATCCAAGCGTTGTGCAACTCCGACGAACGTTTCGCCACCTACTGGGAATCGCTCCAACCCGGCGAACAGTCCGACATGCTGATGCAGACGGTCACGAAGCTCAACGCGTTCCTGACCTCCTGGCCGGCGCTGCGAGACGAGTGGGCCTGGCGGTTCGAAGAGTCAGTCCAGGCCCGGGTCGGGAAGCTGAAGCTAGCCGCCCGCATCGACCTGGTCCTCGGCAACCCGAAGCCGGACGGACGCCAGTCGATGTTCCTCTGCGACCTGAAGACCGGCGCGCTGAACGACCGCCACCAAGCAGAAGCAGACTTCTACGCGCTGGTGTCCACCCTGCGGCACGGGATCCCACCGTTCCGATCCTGCGTGTACTCGCTTGCAGAGGGCACCTGGACCGACGACCCGGACATCACTGAGACGCGCCTCTGGGCTGCCGCAGATCAGGTGATAGCCGCAACCAACCAGCTGGTCGAAGTGCTCGGCGGAGACCGGGAACCTGCACTGACCGGTGGGGACCACTGCCGGTTCTGCCCTCTGGCCGACACCTGCCCGGAATCGACAGTAGCCCCCTGACCGTTGCCCGCCAGCTCAACAGTGGGACGGTGAACCTCCTACCCCTGAAGTGAGGTTCGGATGCCAGTAGATGACGGTGCGGGCCGGCGGCACGCGCCGGTCGCCTGCGACTGTGGTGAGACGATCGCAGATCGGGTAACTGCCGACACGGTCACGGTCAACGGCGACACCTACCGGTTCCGTCGCGCGTCGGACTATCTGCTGTGCACCGGCTGTGGCCGCGCGTTCCCCGCTGATGAGCTTCGCGAGCGTGCCGGGTTGAGGTGACCACATTTACCGGGCAGGCCTTCCGGACACCGGCAGACACTGTTCCTGTCCTGGCAGCCGTTCACCACTGGCGGGCGTCCGGGCAGATGTCGACCAAGACAGGGTAGGGGTTGACCCGTTGTGTCCCGGGACCGTCGGGGCGGAGCTCGACGTGGGCGTGCGGCGGGGTGCCCCACGCGTTGCCTTCCCGTCCCACCTCTCCGATCTTCTCGCCGGCGGACACACGGGTGCCCACCTGCAGATGGTCGGGGGTGCCGCCCTGCCGATTGTGGAGGAACAGCCAGCGGGACCCGTCCTCGAGGACGAGGCCGATGCCGGGGTTGGGCATACGTCCACGGATGCTGTCGCGGCGGATCCAGTCGACCACCCCATCGCCGGGTGCGTAGACGGGGGTGCCCTCCGGGGCGAAGAAGTCGTTGCCCATGTGCAGCCGTCCGCCGGAGCGGGGGAAGTGCCAGTCGTCGGTGTGGTGGGCGTCCGACCCGGGCACAGGGCAGGCAACACCTCCGGCGCCGACGGTGGTGACCCTCCCTGCGAGCTGGATGGGTGGGGTGGTGCCGGCGTACTCCCAGCTGCCGCCGGCGTAGATCTGGCCGCAGCCGGCAAACGGGTTGTCGGGGAGGTCTTCGTCGAACGGGTTGATCGCCCAGTCTGGAAGGTTCTCGCTGTGTTGGCCCACATAGTTGTCGCGGGTGGAGGGGAAACGGGGAAGGATCGGGATGCGCACATGCACGTTCGGGCCGCCATAATCGGTGTTGACCACCGCCCAAGGTCCCCAGCCGTCCCACCGGTTCCGGTCATGCTGGGTGAGGAAGTAGCGGGCTGCGCCGGTGATGTTCGCCGCCGCGTTGAACCGGAGGTCTTCCCACGGTTCGCTGTGGGGTGGGACCTCCCAGCCGGGGATGTAGGTGGCTGCTTCGTCTGGGCCCATCTGGAACACGCCGGAGTAGCCGGAGATGGAGGACGGGAGCCCGTGTCGGCTGTTGATGTTGCTGGACGGGTTCGTGCCGTTATCGCCGCGCCATGTGCCGTCGTCGGAGAACCCGGTGACGTTCCGTTCGGTGTAGCCCGACTCGCACCAGGCGACAGCGACCGCTTCGGCGGCGACCTGCTGGGCTTTGTTGGTGATCCCATACCGGGCGGCGTTGAACGCGGACGTGGATGTGGCGGGCGTGTCTTCAAGGCCTGCGAGCGCGGCTTCGCAGTAGAAGATCTCCCAGGTGAGTTGCGCGAGGGTCTGCGGGTCGGTGACGTCCCGGAACTCGCGGTCTACGCTGCAGTTCGCGGTGGTGAAGGTGGCCCCATGCCGTCCGCCACGTTCGTCATCGATGACAGTGCCGCCGTAGGTGACCGACTGGCGGATCACCCGATCGGCAAAGGACAGCCGGGTTGTGCTGCTGCCGACGTCCGTGACGGTGACGTTTGGAGGGTTGAGCGGGATGTGTTCGGTCACCGCGAGTCGGTCAAAGACCGGGTCTTGGCCGTACACCGGTGTGGACGGCTGCGGCGCAACCACGGCGAGCTGCTGGGAGATGCCATACAGGGCGTCGGTGAACCGTTCGACGTCGTCGAGGTCGTCGGGGAGCCACTCGGGACGTTCCACCACCGGGGCGTCTCCGTCCCCGGCGTCTGGGGGAGCGGGCTGGGCACTGTCGGCGTGGTCGAGCCGTTCGAGCGCGTAAGGGGCGGCACGCAAGGCGAGGTCGATGGCGAGATCGCGGAGGTGGCGTTCATACAGCCCGTCGTCGAGGGGCCGGTCGCCGACGCAGGCGGTCCGAAGCCCCAGGGCGGTGGGCCCGCCGAACAGGGTCGCGTCCAGGGCGGCGGTGCGGTCGTCGTCCAGGTCGGGGTTTTGGGTTGCCGTGCCGGTTTCCCAGCCGAGGAAGAGGTCGCCGTCGTCGCTGGCGGCGAGGCTTGCGAGCGCTACGTTCACATTCGCCTGGCAGGCTGCCGAGGGTTCCTGGATGCCGACCGGGCCGGTAGCAGCCAGCACCTCCCGTCGAAGCTCATCTCCGAGGGGTGCGCCTAGATGCCACCAGGCGCCTGCCTGGGCGATGAACGGGTTGTCGTCGCGTTCGTCGGGACGGATCTGCTCGTAGGACGCAACCTTCCGGGCGACGGCGGTGATGTTCTCGACCGGGTCGCACGGGTCGAACGTCAGCTCAGTGCCGTCTGCCAGCTGAACGGCGGACGTTCGGACGAGGGCGGATTCCAGCCCGGAGCAGGAATCCAGGTCTTCCCAGCCGGTGGTAGCGTAGGTGAGGGTGAGGATCTCGCGGGTCAATGTTCGGATCGCGGTGCCGCCGGTAGTCACCTCGAACGTAGGCCCATCACTGCTGGTGTGGACCTGTTCGACGAGTTGGAGTGGCTGTTCCCGGTCGGCGTTCGCCAGTTCGCAGTAGGCGAGTGTGCTGATCGCCGCACCGGTTTGTGTCGGGTTGTCGAACGCAAACTCGAGTCCGTCACCGCAACTTGCGGTCTCCGCTTCGGGGTCGGTGACGACTGTGCCGAGACGGCTGACCGCTTCGGTCCAGAACGCGTCAGCCTCTGCTGCCCGTTCCGGGTCACCCGGGTCATACTCCATCCCTTCGCGGCGCAGGGCGGCAGCGATGCCCGCCAAGGTCTCTGCGACATACCCCAAGGACCGCTCGAAGTGTTGTGCATCATCGATGCCGACCTCGGCAACGGCGGCAGGGGTGAGAAGGAACGGCCCTGAGCCTTGGCCGCCTTCACCGCCGATCGGCGGGGTGGTGGTGCCTTGCCACGCGACGCGGTCTGCTGGGGACAGCTGACAGGAATCGTCGGCGTCACCAGCACTGTAGGCCTCCTCCAGTTCAGAATCGCTTGCGTCACCCGCAGCTTCGAGAAGGGACGCTGCACGATACGGATCCCGGTTACACGAGTCGTAGGGGGAGGTAGCACCATGGTCGGTGAGTTCGGCACCAAGAGCAGCGAGCACTGTCCAGGGGACGTCATGCTCGGCCCCAACGGTGACATAGCGTTCAAGGGCGGTGCGATCGAACCGTCCGGAATCCGCGTTTCCGCCTAGTGCCTGATGAGCGGCCGTAGAGGGGTGGATGAACCCGGCGGAGCCATCGGCGGGTACGAGGACTGCGAGCAGCGCAAGCACGCCGAGGAACAGGGCACCTGCCGCAACGGCAAGTACCTTCTGCACCGACCAGCCCACAGCTTTGCCGGCTTTGCCACCTACCTGTTCGACCTTGCTGGTAGCCGCTTGTGCACCCGGGAGTTGCCGTGCGCGTTCCCACCAGCCGCCCGTATAGCTGTTCGCCAGCGCACGGGTGCCGAGCTGTCCGGCCGTCTCGCCAAGGGCTTGGCCGGAGGTTTGCTCCTGGCCTGGGGGTTGCTCATTTTTCGGCCTGGCACCGACACCGCCGGGTTCGTTCAGGTCGGGGTCCGGTCCAGCACCGGAGTTCAGGTCAGGGCGCTGCCGCCGGTCAGCGGAGTACCGGCGTTGCGCTTCTAGCGGGTCGGCTTCCTCGTCCGGGAGCATAGTGGTGTCTCTGGTCACCAGGAGGCGAGCCACAGGCGGTCGGCGTCGTCCCACACCATCCGCACGTCGATAGGTGTGGCGCCGTTCAGGTCATCTGAGCCGTCAGGGGCGACGAACACCGTTGCTTCGAACGCCTGGAGCGCGTCGCCGTCGTAGGTAGCATCGGTGATAGAGAAATCGGTCACGACCGGGTCCCACGTTCCGGGGACAACAGGCGGCGTGACACCGTCCACGGTGGCGATCCTCGATGCGCGTCCGTTGTAGGGGGCGGCAGCGGCGTTGAACAGGGCGGCGATCTCCCGGTCTGTGAGCACGACCGAATCCTCATCGGCCTCTGCAGGCAGAGAGAACTCGTACAAGCTGAATGAAGTAGGGTCGAAGCCATGCTGGAGGTTCGGATCGGACTCGGCGTCCCCAGTAGCCGTTGCAGCTACCTGACCGGGCACATCCGGCTGCTGCACAGCAGTAACCGCATCACTGGTGGGGCTGTCAGACCGGAAGAAGGAGAGAAGGACCAGAGCGACAAGGAGCGTTGCCGCGACCGCAGCAACGAAGTTGAACCAGCCGGGCAATTCAGGGAGGCGCCGGGCCGTTTCGGCGCGTTCACGCAGCTCTTGGACGAGGTTTGGCATTTCAACTCCTGCTCGACTGCTACGGTGAGTGCGGAGACGACACAGGCAAGCTGCCCCGGCGGCCGCCCTTGACCCTCGGCCGCAACAAGTGTGGGGTGCGGAGGGCACATGAGCGCAGATGAGGACGAGGTGCTACCACCACCGGTGGTGGAATCGGTTGAGACGACAGCGTTCGGTAGTTCGCTTGCGACGCTGGAACGGGCCGCTGCCCCGTTGATGGGGTGGGCGGATGCGCTGCGGCCTGCGAGCACGTCCTGGGAGCTCGTTGCGATGGATTTGGAGGAGGAGGCGTTCTTCCCGCTCCGTCCGTACACGCCAGACGCGCTGGAGCGGTTTGTGGCGGTGGTGTTAGCTGATCTGCTGGTTACGCTGCACGGGGGAGGGTCTCTGACGGAGATTGCGGAGGGGGGTAGTCTCGATGAGCGTCTGGTGTTTACTCGTGCGCTGCTCCGGTTGCGGGGACTGAATCTGCCGAGACACACCTTTCTTCCATTCCAAACGGCGGTGGAGAACAGGGGGGTGCCAGCCGCGGTGGCCACAGTGGGGGCACCTGCGTCACGTTACGCCCGCTGGGGCCGGGAGTTCTTCGGCGGCAAGGAGGCCCGGGAGGCGCTCTACACGGCTGCGGCAGACATTCGTGCAGCGGGAGGGCAGAACCGGCAGATTGTTCCTGCCGCCGCGGTGATCGAGTATGAGGCTGACCGAAACTGGGCAGTTTGGCGTGAGCCGATCGACCGTTACGTGCACTGGATGAAACAGCGGCACCCGTGAGCTAAACGGGGATATAGACGCCGCTGCGGCTGGACGTCCAGCCATCCGGACGCCCAGTGTCGGTGGACGAGCTTGGCATGGCGGGCACGTCGACCGCATCCAGTGTCTTGAGGACGCGGCTGACGCTGAGCTGGGCGGATCGCAGCGTGGTCGGGTGGTAGACGGGGGGCTTGCTGCTACTTTGGGGGTAGTGGTGCTCCATCTGCGCTTCGCGGTCTGCCACGTCGGCGATGAACTGCCGCAGCCCGTCCACATCAGCTACGGCGTCTGCGCCGGTCTTTGTCGCTTGGCGTTCTAGAGCTGCACCGAGCTGCCGCAAAGAGAGCTCAGCTGCTGACCGGCGCCCGTCAGCAAAGGCCTGGGCGGCTTCCTGCAGCTGCCGTTCATAGCTGTTGCGCATCTGCTGCTGTTGCTGCTCGAACGCTTTGATGGCGTGTTGCACTGCAGCATCGTCGGTGCCGTTGGCAACCTGTGGGACCAGGGTGGCGTGCAGAGCTGCAGCTTGCGCCTCAGCCATATTGTCGAGCGTCGTGGAGAGGGTAGCGGCGATGTTGTGCTGCAGCCGCGGCTCCATGATCGACTGTGTGCGGTTCGCCGGTACCCGGCTGGCGGCCGACAGCGCATCTTCGATCTCCCGGGTGACCTGCTGTGAGTGTTGCCGCGCGCGTTCGGCTGGGAGGAAGTCCCCATCGGGGGTGTACTGCTTGGAGAGGTCCTGCGCCACCCGTGTCAGGCCGGCTCGGAGGCTCTGAATGTACACCGCTTCATGCTGCAACCGTTCAGAAGCGTTGGTGTTGACGTAGGCGGTGATGTCTCGCAAGATCTGGTCGTCAACGCGATGCAGGTCGAGAGGCTGACTGCTGCCGGTTGCCCGTCGCACCTGTAGGACGCCGTTGTGCTTGGCGGAACCGCCGGCTGCGTGAGTGACCAGGTCGGACATCTCGACGTAGGTTTGCAGCTGGTTGGGATCTTCGGCGTCCCACTGCGCACGGAGCGCCTTACCGGCGTCGGTGTCCGACCGCGCGATGCGGACAGAGGCAAGTTCGGCGACACGATGATAGCCGTTCGCCTCCCAGTCGTAGTGGGGGTCGAACACCGGTTTGTTGCCGGGTCCGACGTGCAGGTGGTCGAGTGCGTCCCCATCGATGCCGTAAGCGGCAGCTGCGCGGGCCTTGACCTGGTCGCGTTCCTCGGGGGTGGAGAACGCGGGCACGTCAGATCCGGTCCGCCCCCTTGCATCCGCCTGGACCGTGCTGTCGAATGCCTCCATCAGCTTCTCGGGGTTGTCAGCCTTGGCATACCGTTCACGGAACTTGCGGCCCGCCTGCCGAGTTGCGTCCCCGGTCTCACGGTCAAGGTCATTGGCTGCCACGGAACGTCGGATGATGCCATCATCGAGTGGAACTCGTTCACCGAGGGTGTTGTGGCTGATGCCGATCGTGTCGAGCAGCCCGCCGGGCCCTACGGCCTTGTCGGCGGCCAGGATGCCGACACCTGCACGGCGGACCCGCCCTTTGCCGAACATGGCGGACACCTGGCCGATGGAGGAGAGTGACTCGCGGAACCCACGAAGCTTCCCAGTCTCGTCGTTCAGTGCGTGGTGCAGGTCGGACGCTTTCGTCCGCATGTTGGTTACCGCCCCACCCAGGGTTCGTTTACCTGCGGGTGTGCTGGCGACCCCGTAGCCGGCGAGAGCACCGGCAGCTGCGGTGCCCGCTGCGATGGTGGCGCCGCGCCGTGCCCACCGCTTCCCGGTGTCCTGGATCCGGTCGGCAGATTGGGTGTCTCCTGCGGTTCGCGCCGCTGCGGCCATCGGGAAGGTCAGAGCCCCAGACAAGCTGGTGATGCTGTTCAGTCCGATCGATTTGCCGAGTTTCCGGATGATGTACAGAGAGATGAGGGGAGACATGGCGACCAGAAGGGCACGCATGATGCTCCTCCCGGTGAACGCGTAGGGAAGTGCCGTGGAGAATGCGGTGGTGGTTGCGACGGGGTCTGCGAGACCATCGAGGAAGATGGACTGGATGATACCGGTCAGGACGATCGTGGCGGCAAGAACGATGGTGAGCATCGCCTTGGCGACGAACATCGCGCCGGTGAGCCGCAGCATCCGCATTCCTCGACGCTCGCTGAGGGGAACCTCACTCCGTTTAGAGGAGGGGACGGCGAGGAGGAGGAGAGTGACGGGCAGGAGCATCATCATCACGATGATCCCGATCTGGGCGATCAGGGATCCGACCGCAAGCGCTCCGAACGTCCACAGGTAGATCACCGCTACGATGAATGAGAACGTGCCGGCGAAGAGGCGTTCCGAGGTGTTGTCACCCTCCCAGGCACTGGCGAGCTCGAGGAGGCCTGCGGTGCCGGACTCTTGGGCTTGTGCGGCGGTTCGGGACGTGATCCGGTTCAGGCTGACGTCGGTGGGGGGTCCAGACCCGGACCACCAGTCGGCGCAGTCCAGGTCGCCGTGGCCCCAGTCTGGCGAGGTGGACCACGACGTGATCTGGATGCCGGAAATCGTCGCTTCACACGCGCTCCAGGCGAACAGCCGCTGGGCTGTGTCGGAAGAGTCGCTGGTGTCGACGTTGAACACTTCGGCGGCCGGAACGTCATTGCTGTCCGCGGTGCTGACACCTTCCTCCCACAGGCCGAACGCGTAGGCGGCGAGAACCGCTTGTTCTTCGGGGGCGATGCGGGAGTTGGCTTCAAGCAGGAAGCAGGAGGCGTTTTCACCAGCTTCGTTCGACAGGCCGAACTGGGCCATCTTCCAGTAGGTGAGATAGCCAGCTTCCCAGAGCCGGGATGCGAGGCGGAGCATCCCTTCACTGCTTCGGGTGTCGTGCAGGCTGGCGAGCATCTCGTCGTCGGAGATGCCGGTGAAGTGGGCGTGCCGGTCGTAGAGGCCTTGGGCGTAACGCGCGCAGGAGGTGTCGCTGCGGTTCTCGTAGAACGCGCCGTTGAAGGAGAGTAGGTTGCTGTCGGAGGTGAACGGTTCGACGAGTTCGTGCGTGATGGTGTCGACGAGGTCGACCCCGCGCCAGGCGAACCAGCCGGGGGAGCCTGTTGGGGGTGCCCCGCTGATCACCGAAGACTGTTCGCACAACTCGCGGTCACCAGGAGGGAGGGCAGCACAGCGACTGTCACCTTCGCCCTCCGGTGACGTGGCTGCCCGGTCGGCAAGCGCCTGGATGCCACCGAGGAACAGTGCGGCGAGCAGCACGCTAGTGACGACACGTCGCGTGTCGCTACGCAACGCGCTTCGGGCGATACCAACGGTGAGGAGGATGACGACGATAGGGATCAGGGAAGAGGAGAGGATTGACTGGGAGAAGGTGAGGTAGATGTTGTTGATGAGCGAGTGGGCTCGGAGTGCAAGTTCGGTGGTCAGCCCCCACTCGAGGACGGTGAGCAGGATGGACCAGAGCACACCGGAGAAGACGAACAGGGTGCTGACGAGGACGTGGAGGCCATTGCTGATCGGCGTGAGGATGCTCAGGTTCGTCTGGAGGTCCATCGCGCCGGTGCGCCACCGCCATGCGGGGAGGAGGTTACGTTCACAGCCAGGGGTGCCGTACTTCTGGGCGAGTGGCAGCGCTTCGGGGTGGTAGCGCCACGGGCTGTAGCACCCATCGGCACCGGGGCTGTAGCGCCGAGCCGGCTCGCCGGCCGCGGCCGCCGCGGCTGCTTCCTCGGCAGCGATGTCAGCCTGACGCTGGTTTCGTGGATCGCCTCCAACGTCGGGAGCTGCAGGGGCGTAGTCCTCCCCGAGTTCGGACTCAAGGTCGGAGGGTGGCACCTCGACATGGTCGACGCGTTGGTCATCGAGCTGTTCATCGGCGGCCTCGCCCGTGCTCTGGGCCGCCGAAGACTGGGCGGAGGCACACGCCCGGGACCCAGCCCCGGCCTCTTCGCAGATCGCATCTGCCTCTTCCTGGGTACGGGGCTCGGTCGCCGGCGCCGACGAAGGCTCGTCCGCGTCGCCGAACGCCTCCAACTTCTCATCGATGCAGTTCTGATGCGCGGTACCCTGACTTCGAGTACCGTCGGGGATACCTTCTTCCTCGCACAGGTCGCTGGCTTCCTCCTGGGTGAGCGGGCCATCAGCTGCCGCAGGGCCGGCGACCGCAGCCCCGACCGCCGACCAGACAAGCGTGAACAGAAGCACCCAGACGAGGACACGGAGACCGTAGGTGGTGGCGGATGCGTGCTGGCTGCGCATGAGCTCCTCAGCTGTCGGTCTCGTCTTCCCGTCGGATAGACACGTCCGTCCCTGCAGCCTCCGCGGCACGGAGACGCTCCTCCGGGTTGGTGGTGAACGCCGCGACCGCATCACGGGGGACCGGTCCGACCCACACCAGCGCGTGGCGGTCTCGCAGGTCACGGTGGATCATCTCGGCCCACTTTGCTGGTGCGGACGTGGTCGTAGACGACTGTTGTGGCGGGCCCAGGGTCCGCAACCGCTGCACCCGCTCCACAGACGGCTCCAGCCCGCAGATCTTCAGCCCGGCACGCGCCTCCTCCTCGTCCCGCATCTGCATCAGGAACACCCGGGTGATGTACTGCTCCAAACCGCGTTCCAAGACGTCAGAGATCTTCTGTGTCGCCAGCAGCGGCAAGATGTTCTGGCTCCGTCCCAGCCGGCTCATCCGCTCCAGATCTTCCTCCGTCTCCGGCTGGTTCAGCATCTGCCAGGCCTCATCCACGATCAGCACGCCGCCCTGACCCCGCCGGGTCAGCATGTACAACGCCGCCCGGGTCACCAGCCGCATCGTCGCGACCGCGAGCCGCTCTTCCTTGGTGTAGTTGGCGGGGTTCTTCTTCGGGCTGGGTGTCTCCAGCGGCTGGTCGAACTCGATCAGTGTCAGCGCACCGCCGGACGACAGCGGCTCCGGAGGCGTGTCACTGATCGCTAGGTTGAACAGCGGGTCGCGCCGTTGCTGCTCAACAAGGCTGCGGATCGCTTCATCCTCCACATAGCCCAGCGCCTCTCCGGTGGACCGGGCACCCGAGTCGGCACCGAGCCGCAACCCGTTCTGCAACGTCAACTGTTTCGATTCGTCCCCACCGAAGTGCAGTACCGACACGATGTAGCGATACGCCATCTGCGCGGCGTCTGACGGGTCCGCATAGGCGAACGGGTCGAGCATGCCTGGCTGCTGCCGTAGGTCGGTGAGCCGGATGGTCCGCCCACCGACCAGTTCAGCGGAGGCTTCGAGCGAGGTGGTCTCCCGTGGGTAGCCCTTCGGGTTGATGAACACCACCGGCAAGCCTGCGTGTACCGACTGGACTGCGAGGTGCTGGAGGAGGAAGGTGTTGTGGGTCACCACATAGTCGCCGGTGACATACAGCTGATCGGCCGCTTCCACCTTGATGCACTGGGCAGGCTTGACACCGTCCGGTTCGATGGAGACGAGCTGTCTCGCCACGGGCCTCCCGGGAACGGCCTGCCGCGGGTTGGGAGGAAGGCGAACATCCANCCGTTCGCTGCCACTGTCAGGCGGCCGTGCGATCCCTCCGAGTGAGCGGACAAGCGCTGCCACTGCGGGTTGCAGTGCCGTAGGGACGGGGACTGCCGGCCCTGGAAGGTAGCCCCCGAGGAGGGCGGAGAGCAGCTCTCGGCGCTGTGCGACATCGGCGGTGAGGTAGCTATCGGGGACGGAAAGGTCGTCGCCAACGCCAGCGTCGACGAGGTCTGCACACAGCGGCCCGCCGTCTGTGTGCGCTGCTGCACGCAGCAGCTGCCCGAGCAGAGCAGGGCGCACCGGCAGGTTGCGCGACGGGTGTTCGACGGGTGCGACGACCGGTAGATACCACATCTGCTCGTCGAGACGTTCACGAAGCTGAGCGGTAGACAGCACCACGCAATCTCTGCGGGCAGCGGCTTCGGGGGTGGGAGCCACAGCCCACAGGTGGTCACCGCAAGCCTCTGCCTGCGCACCATCGTCGAACCGGAGCGTGAAGATCGGCAGCTGCCCTTGGGGATACACGCCGGAGATGCGGGTGGGGTTGCCGTCCGCACCAACAACATGGTCGCCGACTGCCAGTGTCCCCATCGGCCGTTCGCCGGTCGGGGTGAGGATCGGGGCGTCCAGCGGTTGGGCTTTCCCAGCACCGGGTTCTCCGATGATGACCCCGGTCGGCGGTTTGTTCTCCCGTGGGGCCGCGAGCGGGTCGATCCATAGCGGTGTCATCGTCGGGTCTACGAGCCCTCCAAGCAGACCTGAGCGGTCCCCGAGGGAGGCGTGCGCCTGGATGCCCGCCTGGCTGAGCATCGACACGCTCAGCTCCTTCAGGAACGGGTTGACGGTGATCTCGCTGGTTGGAAGCACCTCCTGCAGCGCTTCCAGCTGCCGGTTCTCCAGCGGCTTGAGCCGGACACCGAAACGGTTGGCGAGATGGTCCATGTAGGTGTTCTGCCCGCCGACCGTGCGGGACGCCATGACGATGGAGGCGTTGGTGATCAGCGGTTCAGACAGGTTGCGGACGAACTCCTCATACTGCCTGGCAAGGTCCAACGTCTCGGAGTACTCCTCGTGTCCGAGGTCGTCGGTCGCTTGCTCCTCCTTGATCTGCTCGATCATCTTCCGCTGGGCACGACGTGACCGGTTCCGGGTGACCTCGGGCCGTTCCAACTCTGCCCGAACCGAGACGAGTTCGGGGCCGCCGGGGTAGTACATCGCCGCTTCAAGCCACCGGTAGTCCGGCGCCTGCTGGATCGGCGACTCGAACTCCATCACCGCGGAGAACTGGATATCCGAGTGGTTGCTCACCTCCAGGTAGGAGCGGCGGTCGAGGTTGACCGTGTCGCCATGCCGTCCGAAGTTGAACCAGTACTGCAGCTGGTCCCGTTGCGCGGGGGAGGGCAGGGACGCGCCGTGGCGGGACAGGAGCGCATCGATGTTCTCCAGATCACTGTCGTAAGGACGGAGGTTCGGCACGGACTCACCCAGGCCACGGGTGAACATCTCCTTACCCTCTCTGAATAGCCCCGGCAGACGTCCACTATCGCTGCCGCTGGCCTGCAGGCCGGTGCGCAGCTTCACACCGAGGAACAGGGTTTTGGTCGGCACGAGGATCTCCGCGTTCGCGGAGTTGTCGCGGAACGCCCGTTCGACGTAGGTGCGGAGCGCGTCCGGGTAGCTGCTGGGTAGTTGCAGCTGGGATGCCCAGGTGATCGCAAGCAGGTGGATCTGCCGGTT
>SL_7KL_010_BRINEDRAFT_10000588_pt1 | contig 17315 bp, 14 predicted proteins | sample SodLak_010_BRINE_FD_10663 | JGI IMG/M metagenome (IMG submission 10663)
AACAAAGTAAACGAATTTCAGAAGCTTGCAGCCATATTAAAGGACTTAAATTTCCTACTTACTACCAAGAATTATCTAGTGAACGAATTATCACAATGGATTGGATGGAAGGAAAGCATCTGTCTGAGTTCGCAAAAACTGATTTTTCAGAAGAAGTAGGGAATAAATTAGGACAATCTCTTTGGAATTTTTACATGTTTCAAATGCACGGGTTAAAAGAAGTTCATGCCGACCCTCATCCTGGAAACTTTTTAGTAAATGAGCAAAACGATTTAATTGCTATTGATTTTGGTTGTATCAAGAAAGTGCCAGATGATTTTTACATTCCTTATTTTGAATTAGCTAATCCAGCGCATATTAATGATATCGATTTTTTTCAGGGCAAACTGCGTGAGCTAGAAATTTTACGTCCTGATGATTCAAAAGAAGAGATTGAATATTTTACAGGTTTGTTTCACGAAATGCTTAGTTTATTTACACAGCCTTTCCACAGCGAAGAATTTGATTTTGGAGATGATGCGTTTTGGTCTCAAATAGCTAATCTTAGCGAAAAGTACTCAAGTGATACACAGTTAAGAAAAATGAATGGAAATAGAGGAAGTAAGCACTTTATATACATAAATAGAACTTTTTTTGGCCTTTATAATCTCTTGAATGATTTAAAAGCCAAAGTGAAGATAAACCAATACAAAAGCATGTTAGATTAAATTTCTTAACTTTTTTATTGGTTAGGTTGGTTGAGAGCCGTTCGTAAATTTTTTACGGCGGCTCTTTTTTATTATGCAAGCATAACAAAATAAGGAGTGTAAATTTGTCATATTTTTAATTTATACTATCTTGTCAAATCAAATTTTAAGCATTTACAAATGTATCAATCAAAGATTATAGGATTAGGAAAATATGTTCCAGATAATATTGTCACCAACGAAGATTTATCTAAAATCATGGAGACCAGTAATGAATGGATTGTTGAACGAACGGGAATTAAAGAGCGTAGGCACATTGATAAATCAACTGGAGATACCACTGCTGTTATGGGTAAAAAGGCTGCTTTGCAAGCTATAGAGCGAGCAGGGATAGATAAAAATGAAATTGATTTAATTGTTTTTGCCACCTTAAGCCCCGATTATTATTTTCCTGGATGTGGAGTTCAAATTCAAGATATGCTCGGCATTCATACTTGTCCAGCTTTAGATGTGAGAAACCAATGCTCTGGCTTTGTTTATGCACTTTCTGTGGCAGATCAGTTCATTAAGACGGGCATGTATAAAAACGTATTAGTAATTGGTAGCGAAAATCACAGTGGCGGTTTAGACATGACTACCCGTGGAAGATCTGTATCTGTAATTTTTGGAGATGGTGCTGGAGCTGCCGTTGTTAGTCGCTCTCCAGAAAACGGTCAAGGTATTTTATCTACTCATTTACATTCGCAAGGAGAGTTTGCAGAAGAACTTGCTTTAATTGGTCCAAGTACAAATCATTGGGTACCTGAAATTATTGAAGAAAACCCTCAAGAAAACATTCCTTATTTTCCTTATATGAATGGTCAATTGGTGTTTAAAAATGCCGTAGTTCGTTTTTCTGAAGTGATCATGGAAGGTTTAAAGCACAATAGTTTAGAAGTTAAAGATATTGATATGCTTATTCCTCATCAAGCTAATTTACGTATATCTCAATTTATTCAGAAGAAGTTTCAATTAAGTGATGATCAAGTGTATAACAATATACAACGTTATGGAAATACCACAGCAGCTTCAATTCCAATTGCCTTAACTGAAGCCTGGGAAGAAGGAAAAATAAAAGAAGGAGATCATGTAGTTTTAGCGGCTTTTGGAAGCGGTTTTACATGGGCTAGCGCCATTATTAAGTGGTAAATCTTTAGATTTCAATTAAAATTTAAAGGCTTGTGAAAATTAATCCACAAGCCTTTTATATATATGGTTCTGCTCTGTTCTTTATTTTGAAGGCTAATTCAAATAAATAATATAAGAACCTGTTTATTATATAACGAAAATGATGCCAAAATGTTACATCTATTTCATTGTAAACCTGTAAATTAACCATTTTTAACTTTGTGTTGTGTAATCAGGTAAAAAGTTAAACAAAACAATCATGGACAGTAAACTGAATTTAATTTTAGGGGCTTCAAGTAATCCTCATCGCTATTCAAAAATGGCCATTGAACTCCTTCAAAATAAAGGAGAAGAAGTTATTGCTATTGGTTCAAAAGAGGCTGAGGTTGGCCATGTAAAAATTCTGACAAGTTTACCTGATTACGTTAATCAGGTTCATACTATAACTATCTACTTAAGGCCTTCGCTTCAAAAGCAATATGAGAACATGATTCTTGATTTGCAACCACAACGTGTCATCTTTAACCCAGGTGCCAATAATCCAGAGCTTCAAAATAAGTTAGCAAGTGTTGGAATAGAAGTTTTAAACGCGTGTACCTTGGTGATGATTCAAACTAATCAATACTAATCCAAAACTACAGATTAAGGCATTTAAAATCAATATAAAAAAACCAAATTCAAAACCAAATAAGCTCTTTGTCCACCAACTTATAAAGTAGGTAAGTATTGGTGCTAAAATGGCAATTATAGGAATCAAATAATCTCTTGGTTGAAGTTTTGTGAACATACCAATGCAAAACATGGCTAGAATAGGGCCATAAGTGTAACCTGCAAATTCAAATAATTTAATGATCACACTTTCATCTTTAATAACGTATCTAAATAACATCATCACTCCAATAAAAACTAATGAAATGCAAATATGAATCAATTTTCTGTAAACGACTTGTTTGCTTTTTTTTACCTTGGTTTCAATGGATAAAATATCAATACTGAAAGAAGTAGTGAGTGAAGTAAGCGCAGAGTCAGCACTTGAATAAGCGGCAGCAATTAGTCCAAGCACAAAAAATACGGCAACGGCAAAACCCATGTCCCCGCTAGCCGCTATACTCGGAAAAAGTTCGTCTCTTTTAGCTGTAATATTATGTAGTTCGGCGTAATCTATTAGCAACAAACCTAGGCTTAAAAACAGAAAATTCACAATTGTGAGTGTGAGTGTAAACCAAAAAATATTTTTCTGAGCGTCTTTCAGATTTTTACAAGTAAGATTTTTTTGCATCATATCTTGGTCTAAACCTGTCATTACAATGGCAATAAAAGCTCCTGAGATAAACTGTTTCCAGAAGTAATTAGGGCTGTTTACGCTTTCTGTAAAAAATACTTGAAAGTGTTCATGATTGCCTAGGTATTGAAACATATTCTTTGTGGAGATTCCTAAATCTTCAGAAATGTAATAAATACTTACTCCAAGTGCCAATAGCATAAATAAGGTTTGAAGACTGTCTGTCCATACAATTGTTTTTATACCACTTTTAAAGGTATATAACCAAATTAAAAATACAGTTACGCTTACGGTTAGGTAAAACGGTACATTAAGCTGATCAAAAACCAATAATTGAAGTACATTAGCCACTAAGAATAATCGAAAACTTGCTCCCACAAGTCGTGACAGAATAAAAAACCAAGCGCCGGTTTTGTAGGCGTGATTGCCAAATCTTGTTCCTAAGTAAGTGTAAATGGAAGTTAAATTTAATCGATAGTACAAGGGTAATAACACTAAACTGATGACAGCATAACCAACGGTGTAACCGAGTACTACTTGAAAATAACTAAATTGGTCAAATTCAACTGTGCCCGGTATAGAAATAAAAGTAACTCCACTTAGGGAGGCTCCAATCATACCAAAAGCTACTAAATACCAAGGCGATTGCCGATTAGCCTTAAAAAACTCCTCGTTGTTCCCGGACTTGTTGGTGAAGAAGGAGATAAGAATTAAAACACCAAAATAGGCAACGATTAAAAATATAATCTGAAAAGGAGACATATGTTATGATTTATAAAGCATGACAAATGTAGAAATATTGCTTGCAAAAATCTAAAAAAATGTATTTTTGAATAAAATTAATAGAATGTTTAAAAATTACTTGGTTTTAGCTAGTCTCTTGTTTTTTTGTTTTCAGTCACCTGCTCAGGAATACAAGTTGATGATAGAATCTGGAGATTATAAAGTTGCCGAAATACAAGAAGAAGCCGAGCGATACTTTGAAGATCGTGAAAAGGGGAGAGGGAGTGGCTATAAACAATTTAAACGTTGGGAGTATATGGCGTTAAGACTTATGGATAGCGAAGGGTACTTAAAATCGGAGGATTTTTACGTTAGAGAATTACAAAAATATACTAGCCAGTTTTTACAAAAACCAACTTCAACTTATGCTTCGAATGATGAGTGGGAGGAACTAGGTCCCTTTGATTATAACGCAACAACTGGCTGGAATCCAGGTATAGGTAGAGTTACCGCTTTTAGTATTGATTCCGAGGATGAAAACCACATTATAGTAGGAGCTAACACAGGTGGCGTTTGGAAAACGCTAGATGGAGGTGAAACTTGGGAACCTTTAAACGATTATTTTTCAAATATGCATGTTTTTTCAACTGCCATGCATCCAACCGATAATAATATTTATTTTTTTGGTTCTAATGGAGGCAGGATTTATAAATCGAATGATCAAGGAGAAACTTGGACTCAAATTGGTTCAGCAGGAAACTCTTTAGTCAATAAAATTTTAATTCACCCAAACGATTCAAATATTATGTTTGCCACCTCAGAGAATTCTGGTATATATAGATCTTCAGATGGAGGTGAAACTTGGATTAAAAAGACGAATGATGGAAGAGGTTTTGATATTCAATTTTCACCAGACGACTCTTCTGTTGTTTTTATTTCAGGAAGCGGGATGCACAAGTCAACTGATACAGGTGAAAACTTTACTACCATTACGGGGTTTAATAGTGGTCCTAAGATGATAGGAGTTAGTCCAGATGACGCTAATCGAGTTTACGTTTTAGAAGCTGATAATAGTGTGTTTGGAGGCATTTATAGGTCAGATAATGCTGGCAATAGTTTTATCAAACTATCAACCCATAATAATAAAAACTACTTCGGCTATAGCACTACTGCAGATGATAACTTAGGTCAAGCTCCAAGAGATATGGCTATTGCAGTTAATCCTAACAATAAAGATGAAGTTCATATAGCCGGGATTAACGCTTGGCGTTCTATGGATGGAGGAACATTTTTTTCACCTACCTCAGACTGGGTTCCTCAAAATGCAGCTAACGCGGGATTGGGGTATTGTCATGCTGATGTTGATATTATGGAGTTTTATGGAGATGTACTGTATGTAGGAACTGATGGAGGTTTTTTTAAAGTAGAGGATTCTGAAAACATCACTGCTACTTATTTTACAGATTTATCTCAAAATTTAGGTATTCGTCAGTTTTATAAAATTGGGGTAGCTCAAACCGAAGAAACACGTGTGTCTGGTGGATCTCAAGACAATGGGACGTCCATTTATAATGGAGAAACTGAAGAATGGATTGATTGGTTAGGTGGCGATGGTATGGAAAGCTTTTACGATAAAGATAATTCAGATATAGTTTACGGTACAGTACAATTTGGAACATTGTTTAAATCTTTTGATAATGGTCAAAGTTTAGCACAAATGAATTCTCCTGAAGGCTCTGGAAATTGGATTACTCCGTTTACGCAACATCCTTCTAACTCCAATACCTTGTATGTAGGTTATGATCGAATTTACAAGTCAGAAAATGCTGGAATTTCATGGAGTGGAATTTCACCTACTTATTTTTCAAATTTAGATCATATTGAAATTTCTAAGTCAAATCCAAGTTACATATATGCCTCCTACGGTCAAAATTTAGTAAGATCTACAAATGGATTTACCTGGTCAAATATATCATCTAGCCTAGGTTTTATTAATTCTATTGCAGTTCACCCAACTAATCACAATTTGGTAGCAGTAGCTACCACAAATAATTCAAAAGTTTTTGTTTCTTATAATGCAGGAATTAACTGGGAGCCTTTTCAGCTTAACTTACCTAATTTTCAGGCTTTAGATTTAGTCTGGGATGATTCAGATAAAAATGGCTTGTATTTAGGAATGAATTATGGGGTGTATTACATAAATGACGACTTGAATGAATGGATTCCATACAATACTAATTTACCTAATGTTATAATTAATGATTTAGAAATTAATTTTGAACAAAATAAAATTTACGCTGGAACATACGGGCGTGGTTTGTGGGTAAGTGATTTGTATGAAACAACATTTTCTTCAGAAGAATTTAATAAATTAGAAGCCTTTACTATGTCCCCAAACCCAGCAAGTAATAAAGTAAACTTTACCTTAGATTACGATGGACTTTCTTATCTCCAAATTTATACGCAAACAGGACAGCTAGTTGTAGATAAGAAATCATTAAATTTAACTACTGAATTTACTTTAGATGTTAGCAGCTTTAAATCGGGAATTTATTTTGTGAAGGTTGCTAATGCTTTAGGAACAAGTACTAAAAAGCTAATTATAAAATAAGTGGATTTTTCGTCTAAAATTTTAGAAAATGCGGTTCAAGAGGTTGCTTTACTTCCTGGAATAGGGAAACGAACTGCTTTGCGTTTAGTTTTACATTTACTCAATGAGCCACCAGATAGAACAACCAACTTAGCTAGTGCTTTAGTTGATTTGAAGATGAAGATTAAACGTTGTAAAAAATGTCACAATATTAGTGATCAAGATATTTGTGAAATTTGTAATGATCCCCGTAGAGACCATTCTCTAATTTGCATTGTAGAAGATGTAAGAGACGTAATGGCTATTGAGAGCACACAACAGTACACAGGGGTTTACCATGTGTTAGGAGGAAAAATAAACCCTATGGAGGGGGTTGGTCCGAGTGATTTGACTATTGATGCATTAATCCAAAAAATTATTTCTAATAAGGTAAATGAATTAATTTTTGCATTGAGTAGTACTATGGAGGGAGATACCACTAACTACTATATCTATAAGCAAATAAAAAATACTTCAATTAAAGTTTCTACAATTGCTAGAGGAATAGCTGTAGGAGATGAACTTGAATACGCAGATCAAATTAGCTTAGGTAGAAGTATTTTACATCGAGTTCCTTTTGAAAATTCATTAAAAAACTAAATTTGGAACTATCAATTATCATATTGACTTATGAAGTGCCTCACTACCTTAACTTGTGCTTAAGCGCTGTAAAAGATTCAATTTTAGATTTAAATGCAGAAGTAATTATAGTAAATAATGCAGGAGATGAAGAAACAACTAATTTAGTAAAAACGAAGTATCCTGATTTTGTTTATATACAAAATTCAACTAATTTAGGATTTTCAGCAGGTAATAATGTAGGGGTAAAACAAGCCAAAGGAAATTATATTTGTCTTCTTAATCCAGATACTATAGTTGGTAAAAACACCTTCAAAAACCTATTAGGGAAGGCTAAAGAGTTGCCTGACCTTGGCGCAATTGGTCCTTATTTAATGAATGGAACGGGGCATTTTTTACCAGAAAGCAAGAGAAACACTCCTACGCCAAAAGTTGCCCTATCTAAACTATTGGGGAATAACCAAAGTTACTACCCTACACAAATTAAATCTAAAGATTTCAGTGAGGTTGAAATTTTAGTAGGTGCCTTTATGTTAATGAGAAAAGATAGGTATTGGGAGGTTGGGGGATTAGATGAAGCTTATTTTATGTATGGTGAAGATATTGATTTAAGTTATTCTTTTCTAAAACACAATTATCAGAATTATTATTTAGGATCAGAAAAAGTTATTCATTTTAAAGGAGAAAGTACAATAAAAGATGAGGTATATGTGAATCGTTTTTACAACGCCATGCTTATTTTTTATAACAAGCATTTTAACCAATACAAAATACTTTCTTGGTTAGCACGTGTTTCTATGACCTTTATTAAACTAGCAGCAACTTTGATGGTGAGTAAACGCGCCGAAAAAAGGCCTTATCAATTAAATCACCTAATTTATGTAGATTGTGAAGTTGATTTAAAGGCAGCAAAAGTCATTGAAACAAGCAAGCATACAAAAATACATGAAATGTCTGTCCTAGAAGCTAAATTTTTTAGAGACAAACAGACGTTATTTGTATTAGATGCTAATCAATTAACTTACCAAGAAATAATCAATTTAATTTTAGAAAATCATGGAGAGGGAATTTACTTTAGAATTCGACCTAAATCATCAAAATACTTAATAGGAAGTGATTCAAGTTACATGCAAGGAGAAGTGCTTGAATTTTAAGTTTTGAAAATAATTAAGTAAAAGTAGGTCAAAATTTATTAAATTCGCAATCTGAATTAAAAAATAACCGTTGAGGTAAAGATATGGCAAAATTCGAATTAAAATTACCCAAAATGGGTGAGAGCGTTGCGGAAGCAACAATCACTAATTGGTTAAAGGAGGTTGGTGACGAAATTGAAGCTGATGAGCCAGTTTTAGAAATTGCTACCGATAAAGTTGATTCTGAAGTTCCTAGTGAAGTTGATGGCAAGCTTATTGAAAAGTTTTTTAATGTGGATGATGTAGTCAAGGTAGGTGAAGTGATTGCAATTATAGAAACCGATGCAGAGGCAACTCAAGAGGAGAGTCAAAGTCAACCTGAATCTGATGCTTCAAATGAAGAAGTATCTGCTGCTACAGAAAAAGCAGCTGCATTTCTAGATGAAGCTAAATCGGCTACTAAGAGCCAAGATTTTTCTGAAGCTAAACGTTTTTACTCACCCTTAGTAAAGAATATTGCTAAAGCAGAAGGTGTTACGCTTCAAGAGTTAGAAAGCATTGAAGGCACTGGACTTGAAGGAAGGGTGACAAAAGATGATATGTTGTCTTATGTAGAAAACAGAGCTTCTGGAAAAACATCACCAAGTGTGACCGATAAAACTCAACCTGAGCCAGCACCTACACCGAGTAAGCCCATTGCTCCAAAAACTCCTGTGAATGTGAACGCCGAAGATGAAATTATTGAAATGTCTAGAATGGGAAAAATGATTTCTCATCATATGGTTCAAAGTGTACAAACATCTGCTCATGTTCAATCTTTTATTGAAGCGGATGTTACCAAAATTTGGAATTGGAGAAAGAAAAACAAAGCTGCATTTGAAAAGAGAGAGGGAGAAAAGCTAACTTTCACTCCAATCTTTATGGAAGCTGTAGCCAAAGCAATTAAAGATTTTCCAATGATTAATATTTCAGTGGATGGTGACCGAGTTATAAAACGTAAGCATATCAACTTAGGGATGGCGGCTGCTCTTTCAGACGGCAACCTAATTGTTCCTGTTATTAAAGATGCTGACCAGTTGAATTTATTGGGCATGGCGAAGAAAGTGAATGATTTGGCTAATCGTGCAAGAATTGGAAAATTAAAGCCAGACGATACACAAGGAGGAACTTATACAGTAACCAACGTCGGTACTTTTGGAAGTATCATGGGGACGCCAATCATCAATCAGCCGCAAGTAGCTATTTTAGCTCTAGGTGCAATTAGAAAGGTTCCTGCTGTTATTGAAACGCCAGATGGAGATTTTATTGGTATTCGTTATAAAATGTTTTTATCACATTCCTATGATCACCGTGTAGTTAATGGTGCTTTAGGAGGTCAGTTTGTTCAGCGAGTAGCTCAGTACCTTGAAAGTTTTGATGAGAATAAAGAAATCTAAAAATTTAAGGTAGTTTAATCTAAAACTTTTAAAAGGTCAGCTTCAGTGTTTTGAAGTTGACCTTTTTTTTAGAATAACATTTTTACTCAAAGAATAATAAAAAAAGCTATCCGAGGATAGCTTTTAATATTAACCAAAAAACTTTAAATATGAAACACAAACCTATCTACTAAGATTAATTTGTAGAAATAAAAATCCGCTTGGAAAATATCCAAGCGGATAAATTGTAAATTAACAACAATTAAAGGGCAGCTACGTGCTTAGCTAATTGAGACTTTAAGTTAGCTGCTTTGTTGTTATGAATAATATTTTTCTTAGCCAGCTTATCTACCATAGAAACTACTTTAGGAAGTTCAGTAGAAGCTTCTTCTTTAGAAGCAATAGACTTTAACTTCTTAATTGCATTTCTTGTTGTTTTATGCTGGTATTTATTACGAAGTCTTTTTGCTTCGTTACTTCTAATTCTTTTTAATGCTGACTTGTGATTTGCCATTTCAATTTTGTTTTTTTGTAGTCCGTAGGGGAATCGAACCCCTGTTACCAGGATGAAAACCTGGCGTCCTAACCACTAGACGAACGGACCATTGATTTTCCGTTAAATTTGTAGTCCGTAGGGGAATCGAACCCCTGTTACCAGGATGAAAACCTGGCGTCCTAACCACTAGACGAACGGACCATTGCTTATTTGCGGTTGCAAAAATAGTTTATTTTGTCATTTATCCAAAATATTTGAATAAAAAAAAGTAAAAAAATTAATAAGCTTTAGCAAATAATACTCTTCCTTCTGATTTTGAGCCAGTTAAAATGCATTTCCCCGTTTCTTTTTCTTGGTTATCTGGAATGCATCTTATGGTAGCTTTGGTAAGTTCTTTTATTTTTTGTTCGGTTTCCTCTGTACCATCCCAATGAGCTGCAATAAAACCTCCTTTTGTTTTTAAAACTTCTTTGAACTCTTCAAAAGTATCTACTTTTGTAGTATGAGATTCTTGGAAATCCAATGCTTTATTGTATAGCGAATCCTGAATCTCATCCATTAAAGCTACAACACGGTCAACTACTTCGTTTCTTTGTATAAATTCTTTAGTAAGATTATCTCTTCTGGCTAATTCTACTGTTCCTTTTTCTAAATCTTTAGGACCAATAGCAATTCTTGTGGGTACACCTTGTAGTTCATATTGCGCAAATTTCCAACCTGGCTTGTGTGTGTCTCTGTGGTCAAATTTTACGCGAATTCCTTTGGTTCTAAATTCTTTTATTAATTCTTCAGCTACCTCAGTGATTTGGTCAAGTTGTTCTTGCTTTCTGTAAATAGGTACTATAACTACTTGGTAAGGAGCAAGTTTTGGAGGTAAAACCAATCCTTGATCATCACTATGACTCATAATTAACGCACCCATTAAACGAGTAGATACCCCCCAACTTGTGGCCCAGACATATTCTTGTTTTCCTTCTTTAGAAGTATATTTTACATCAAAAGCTTTAGCAAAATTTTGCCCTAAAAAGTGCGAAGTTCCAGCTTGAAGTGCTTTTCCGTCTTGCATTAAGGCTTCAATACAATAGGTTTCAGCAGCCCCAGCAAAGCGTTCACTTGGACTTTTCCTTCCTTTAATAACGGGTATGGCTAATACTTCTCTTGCAAATTCGGCATAAACTTCGTTCATTTTTTCAGCCTCTTCAATGGCTTCTGCTTTTGTGGCATGAGCGGTATGTCCTTCTTGCCATAAAAATTCAGCCGTTCTTAAAAATAAGCGAGTACGCATTTCCCAGCGTACTACATTAGCCCATTGATTTACTAAAATAGGTAAATCTCTATAAGATTGAATCCAATTTTTATACGTGCTCCATATAATAGCTTCAGAAGTAGGCCTAACAATTAATTCTTCTTCTAACTTAGCCTCAGGATCAACAATTAATTTGCCTTCGTTATCTGGATCATTTTTTAATCGATAATGAGTAACTACAGCACACTCTTTAGCAAAGCCTTCAGCATTTTTCTCTTCCGCTTCAAAAAGGTGCTTAGGGACAAATAATGGGAAATAAGCGTTTTGATGTCCAGTTTCTTTAAATCGTCTATCTAGATCGCTTTGCATTTTCTCCCAAATAGCATAACCGTAGGGTTTAATTACCATACTACCTCGCACAGCCGAGTTTTCAGCTAAATCGGCTTCCACCACCAACTGGTTATACCATTTTGAATAATCTTGAGATCTTGGCGTTAACTTTTTACTCATATTAATAAATTTCTTATTTTGGCACAAAAATTGTGTTATACTAATCGACAATTAATTAGTTAGCAAAACTAAGTAAAATAACAATAAGTAAAACAATTTAAAACCACAAGTTATGTTATTCAACAATCTTAAAACAAATTTAAAAGCGCTCGGTATGGGCGCCGTTACCGTGGTTTTTATGTCTTCTTGTGGTTCTTATCACAATGTAGGAGCCAATGATGGTATATACGGTAGCAGGTCAACCCCTGCCAACGAACAGCAAATGGCTTCTAGTCAGCCAAGAGTACAACAATCTTCTGGTAGTACAACTACCAATACAGATTTTTCCAATTATTTTGGAGAGCAAAGTCAGCAGATTTCTCAAGCTAGAGGGGTTGGCGATGGTGCTACTAACGCACAAGGAAGACCAGCTCAACAACAAGATGAGTATTACTATGAAGATGAAGTATATTATGACGACTTAGGAGGTCAAGCTGCAGCTAATCCTGGATGGGGAGGAGCTGGCTCTAACGTTACCGTCAATGTGATGGGCGGCGGCTTCTATGATCCATTTTGGGGTCCTGGTTGGGGTTACGGTGGTTTCTATGGCCCTAGATGGGGTTGGGGCGGTTTTTACGGTCCTGGTTTTGGCTGGGGCGGAGGCTTTGGTTTTGGCTGGGGCGGTGGCTTCTATGGCCCTGGTTGGGGCTGGGGAGGTGGTTACTACGGTCCTGGTTGGGGTGGTTACTATGGAGGAGGCTATTATGCTGGAGTTTATCATAGAGGTCACAGAAACTCTGGTGTTGGTTTGTCTGGACAGCGATACCGTTCTTCTGTAGCGTCAAATAATTCTCGAGGTTCATCTAATGTACGTTCTAATCAAGGCAGAAGTGGAACTCGCTCTCAAGGTGTGAGAAGTAACCAAAGTGTACGTTCTAATAATAATGCAACACGTTCAAGTAGAAATATACGAGGCGCTTCAACAACACGTCAAGCTGGAGTTAGAGGTACTAACCGAAGTGGAAACGTAAGAGGTAATACCAGAGGCTCTAATGTAAGAGGAACCACACGTGGTTCTAATGTAAGAGGAACTAATACTAGAGCAACACGCGGAAATGTTAGTCGTGTAAGAAACCCTAGAAGTGTAAATGCTAGAGCAACTTCGCGTGGGAACGTAAATAGAAGTTCAGTTCGATCTACAAATAGAAGTAGTATGCGAAGTAGAAATACAAGTACGCGTTCAAGGTCTTCAATGAGAAGTAGTTCACCGAGTAGAAGTTCAGGAAGTATGCGCTCTTCTGGAGGTGGTATGAGAAGTTCTGGAGGTGGTCGTTCAGGTGGAGGTAGATCTGGAGGTAGAAGATAAAAGGGCATAATAAACAATAGTAGATTAAATACTGGGAAACCAATTTCTGAAAATAAAAAATCTCAGTATTTAATCTTCCTTAAATAAATCACTTGAAAAATGAAAAAGATAGCAATAAGTTTAGGTCTTGCGCTGGTAAGTGTAACACTTACCGCGCAAGATATTTTTGATGGACTAAGATACTCTACTCAAGAATTGTCTGGTACAGCAAGATTTGTGGGAATGGGAGGAGCTTTTGGCGCTTTAGGAAATGACCTTTCTTCCATTAAAGTTAACCCTGCAGGTTCTGCCGTTTTTAATACTAATGCAGCCGCGTTTACTTTTGATTATAGAAGCAACAATGTAGATACTCAATTTGGTAACCCAAGTCTTGAGATTGGAGAGGCTTCAAGTTCTAGAACTCGTTTAGGAATGCCACAAGCTGGAGGTGTTTTTGTTTTTGAAAGCAATGATCCTAATGCTGCAGTTCAGAAATTCACTTTCGGAATAAACTATGAGAGAACAGGTAACTTTAATCGAAACTTCAGAGCTTTTGGAACTACTAACCAAAGCATAGGTGATTATTTTGTAAATCGAGCTAACGGGATTGCTGTAGATAATTTGTTGATTAATGATGGAGAATCTTTAGACGGAGTTTACCGTTTCATGGGAAATAATTTCGGTTTTGCTGGTCAGGAAGCTTTTCTTGGATTTCAAGGCTTTTTAATTGACCCAGTGAGTGGTAATAATTCTCAATACCAGTCAAACATCATTGGTTCAAGTTTTGGAAATGATATGGTGCAGCGCGAATCTGGAGTCAATTCAGTTATTAATTTCAATTTTGGTATGCAGATTAATGATAATCTATATTTAGGTGGGAATTTGAATGCACATGTCATTAATTTTGATCGATACACTTCCTATTTTGAAAGCGTCAACAACCCTCAAGGAGAGGTGTTGGATTTGTTTTATGAAAACGATTTGCGCGTAAGAGGAAGTGGGTTTTCAATGCAATTAGGTGCAATTTATGTTGTTGAGCGTTTACGATTAGGGGCTTCGGTAACCACACCAACTTGGTATAATATTGAAGAAGAAATTACTCAGGGCATTGATGTTTTAACTGAAAATGAAGGTAATATAACTTTGTTTCCTGATGTTATTAATTTTTTCCCCGAATATTCTTTTAGAAGCCCTGGAAAAGCAACAGGAAGTATAGCTTATGTGTTTGGTCAGTCAGGCTTATTAAGTCTGGATTATACCTACCAAGATTTCGCTAATCAACGTTTTTCAAGTGGATTAGGCTTAAATGGTCAAATAAGTGATACCTTTCAATCTACGCATAACCTAAATATTGGCGGAGAATATGTCTATGATGTATGGAGTTTTAGAGCAGGATATAATTTCACTCAATCACCGTTTAAAGATAGTTTTCTCTTTGGCGATTCTCATGGGTATTCAGCAGGCTTGGGTTACAAATTTGGCAATAATAATATTGATTTTGCTTACCGATTAACTAATTTTGACCGAGAAGAGCAGTTTGTTCAAACAGGTCTTTCAACTGCTGCATTTTCAGAAAACACAATTCATCAAGTTATGATGACTTATAGCTTCTTGTTTTAAATAAAAATATTGTTGTTGTTGTTTTAAGATTGTTAGAAAAAGCCACAGATTTTTGCTGTGGCTTTTTTGATCATCCATTCATCGTAATTTTACGATAAATAGATAATTTTTACTACCTTTGCCGTATGGGATTAGTGAAAGATAAATTATATCAACAAGAAGATTTGCAGTTAGCTACTTTAGCAAAAGCCTTAGCGCATCCAGCTCGGGTGGCTATTATCAAGTTTCTGTTAAAACAAAAAGCTTGTGTGTGTAGAACAATTGTTGACGAAATTGGCTTAGCACAAGCCACGATTAGTCAACATTTAAAAGTGCTAAAAAATGCTGGTTTAATTCAAGGAACTGTTGAAGGTACTTCGGTTTGTTATTGTATTGATTATACTGCACTTCAACAATTCTCAGACTTTTTTGATGGCTTAGAGTTTACTAATTCCGAACAATGTTGTTAATTCCAAATACAAAAACTATGACGATTAAAGAAGTAAAACAAGCCTTAAAGCAAGTTGAGCATGTAGAATTTGAATTGGCTTCAGGAGAAAAAGTTCCTGCCCATTTTCATGTTACCGAAGTAGGGGAGGTGAACAAACGATTTATTGATTGTGGAGGAACGCTAAGAGACGAGAAAAAAGCTAATTTTCAATTGTGGACTGCTGATGATGTTGAACACCGACTTTCAGCGGAAAAACTCAACTCAATTATTGAGCTTTCTGAAAAAGAATTACTAATTAGCGAACATTTACCTATTGAGGTTGAATACCAATCAAATACCATTGGTAAGTATAATTTAGCTTTCCAAAATGGGAAATTTGTACTTGAATCTACCTTAACCGATTGTTTAGCGAAGGACAAATGTGGAATTCCTGAAGAAAAACTGCCAAGAAGTAAAAAACCAAAAATGAAATTATCTGAATTTCAGCAAATGCAATGTGATCCCAATGCTGGGTGTTGCTAATCTAATATCAATACAGTAGATATGGGAACTTTTGAACGTTACCTTAGTTTATGGGTTTTATTAGGAATTGTAGCTGGAATACTTATCGGAAATCTTGCAGGAGATTCCATTACTTTTTTAAGTGAATTAGAAATTGCCAAAGTCAATATTCCAGTAGCAATTTTAGTCTGGATGATGATTTACCCAATGATGGTGCAAATTGATTTTTCTTCATTAAAAAATATAGGTCAGAATGCTAAGGGTTTGAGTTTAACCTTAATTGTAAACTGGTTAATTAAGCCTTTTACCATGGCCTTTTTTGCTTGGTTGTTTTTAGACCAACTCTTTCATGCTTATTTAGAACCCGAATTAGCCCAAGAATATATAGCGGGGGCTATTATTTTAGGAGCTGCACCTTGTACGGCTATGGTATTTGTTTGGTCTTACTTAACCAAAGGAGATGCCAATTACACCTTGGTTCAAGTTTCTGTAAACGACTTGGTTTTATTAGTAGCGTTTATACCTATTGTTCGTTTTTTATTGGATGTAACCAACATTGAAATCCCATACAACACGCTCCTTTCTTCGGTAGTTATTTTTGTCGTAATTCCCCTTGTAGCGGGGTATCTATCCAATAAATTATTAATTCAATCAAAAGGCAAAAAGTGGCTAGAAGAGGTTTTTCTTCCAAAGCTAAAACCAGTTTCCATCATAGCTTTACTTACTACCTTGGTATTGTTGTTTGCTTTTCAAGGCAATCAAATCATTCAACAACCATTTCATATTTTACTCATTGCCGTACCGCTAACTATACAGACTTATTTTATCTTTTTTATTGCTTGGTTTAGTGGAAAGTGGATAGGTTTGAAGCATCAAATTTGTGCTCCGTCATCGCTTATTGGAGCAAGTAATTTTTTTGAATTAGCTGTAGCTGTGGCTATTGCTTTATTTGGATTGAATTCTGGTGCGGCCTTAGCAACAGTTGTTGGAATTTTAATCGAAGTCCCTGTAATGCTATCCTTAGTAGCTCTTGCTAATCGTTGGAAATATTAGTTGATATGTTATTAAAGAAAGAAATTCAATACCTTAAATTTTCTTTTGAAGTTATTTCTGAAGAACGAAAAAAAGTCCTTCAAGACTTGGTAAGAAGAATTCAGCAAATTAAGCAAGACGAAGTAAATCTTGTTTTTGTTTGTACGCATAATTCAAGGCGAAGTCATTTAGCGCAACTTTGGTGGCAATTAGCTTCAGAGGAACATAATTTTTCTTTTCTGAAGACTTATTCCGCAGGAACAGAAACCACAAGAATTCATCCAAACACTCTGAAAGTTTTGATGAAACAAGGTTTTTCAGTAGAAAGTAAGTTTCTACAAGAAAACCTTTCAGAACAAAACCCAAAGATTGAGCTCTCTTACTTTGGAAATCGAAGTGTAAAATGTTTTTCCAAAACTATTTCAGATCATAGCCTGCCTAAACAATTTATTGCGATTATGACTTGTGGCCACGCCGAAGTAAATTGTCCGTTTATTCCTCAAGCTGAATTTCGATTCCCACTTACCTACGAAGATCCTAAA